>OLZF01000105.1_pt1 | contig 91503 bp, 64 predicted proteins | sample 1674391 | NCBI WGS metagenome assembly OLZF01 (sample SAMEA103958166, study PRJEB25191) | human gut metagenome | biome: human-associated habitat [ENVO:00009003]; feature: intestine environment [ENVO:2100002]; material: feces | place: Germany | collected 2013/2015
GCTCCAATGGTGTACCTGTATTATATTATAGGTGCACTATTGGAGTCAATAAAAAAGTCCATGTGTTTCACGGACTTTTAATTTGAAATACCTACTCCCAACAGGGTTTCGTGGGGTCTTTCGACGACTTTTAGGCATGAATGGCTTTCACCAACCGGCGGTTGCGGGAAATGAAGACGACGATGTCCTGCCACTTCTCGACATCGATCTGAGCCATGGACAGGGTATATCGTGCCAACGAATCGAACCCCGAGCGCATGTCGACTGGACAGACGATCAGTGTGACATTGGGGATTTTGGAAAAGTCGAAGGGCGTCATCGGACAAACTCCGACTTCATTCGAATGAGGGCTGCGGCGAATTGTTCAGGAGCTGCGGTGGCAAAGGTCAGACGTGCGCTCCAGTTGAACCGAAACCTGCGGAATCTGACTTTCCGCAGGAACACGGGAAGTGGCTGAGGGACGAAGTTCGCCAACGACCTTGATCAGCTTGGAGCTCGGGCGTGGAACGGGCGTAAACGTTTGCTTCTCGATTCGGCGGAACTGATGGTAGAGCACCCAGAGGTTCGGCAGAGCATCGTCGGCCTTAAGGAACTCATGCAGGCGGGTGCGATGGAAGGCGGCTTTGCTGAGGGCCGCTGCTGAGGTAGGCTGTGTGAGCCTTGGTCCAGTAGATCATCTCGATCTCCATAAAAGAGATCTTGATTTTGGCGGATCCTACGCGTGTAACAAACGGTGTTTAGGGGGGGCGTACGATAAAACTGTACGATCAACTTCGTGAGAAGCATACTTGGTTGGGAATTGGGAATCCAGAAGATTGGCTCGCGTGGCGATGTAGTGTGAAGACCGGATAGCAACCATCGTAATTGCAGGTTATACTTTCAAATTGAAACTTAAACTTAGCCAGGGACTACGCTGGAGGCGTGTTACGTAGCTCATGATGCCACGAACAGTATCTAGCGGATTAGTGCAGCCAACAGTACTTGTACCCTTGTTCAACCCTCAAGACTTAAAATATTGAAATGTATCCAGTAGATCAGTATCTTCAACAAACAACTGCCTATGTTGATCAGATATTCAGTGCTAATTATCCAAGTTTTCTTCTGCCGAACCTGCAGAGAAGCTACAAATGGGACAAGTCTAAAATTAGGCAACTCTGGAAGGACTTGAGTGATTACCGAGTCGTGAATAGACTCGGAAAGAGTTTTGACTATACCCACAACAATCCCGATTTTGACAAAACTCCTCCGTATCTGCTAGGTACTATTTATATTATTGAGGACACGAATGACGCAAGCAGGAAGAAAGTGCGTCAATTAATTGACGGTCAGCAACGCTTGACAACCATTTGTCTTTCTGTTCTTGTATGGATCGAGATTTATCATTCCCTACTTGACGATCCAAAGATTAAAGAACAGATTGATGCCTTAGATGAACGACTTGATTTCGGTTGTCAAGATCTTCTCCATAAAGCCAAAGATATCCTTACTGAGAGAAAGACACCAAAGCTGATTTATCCTCAACATGCCAACAATGTTTTCTGGGCTGGGCTTTGTAAATGTTCTACCGCAGCTGAGTTCACGAAACATTTGAAGACAGCCGATGAGAACAATGAAACGCAAAAGAACATTGTTGCCGCATTCGCTGAGTTAAGATCATGCATGGCCCAGGCTATCGATGATTTTCCTGAGGACGCTCCAACCATTGCTTGGAAGAACAAGAAAGACAGCTGGGACGTCTCAAAGGTAAAAACGATTATCAAACAGAAGAGAACAGCCGGTTTTGAAGAATGGATGACGCGATTCGCAGGGCTTTTAGCAACATTGTTAGATTGCGTTTGTCTAGTTCAGTTCAAATGCACTGCGACTCAACAGGTTTCTTTGTTCGATATTATCAACAATCGTGGTGCCAAATTTGATATGCCTGACATGGTTAGGCTCATGCTTTTTTCACGTGTTAAACAATCGAAGCATGAAGAATTGAATCGCATTTGGACAACGGCGAAAATTAATCCAACGATTCTGTCTTGGGTTTGGAACGCTTTTTATGCAGAAGATGAGAAAGATGGGGCGCGCAACAAACTAGAGCTGCAGGTAGAGGATCGTTTATCTTCCGGCATGAGTGACAGCCAGAAAGAAAAGTGGGTAATGGATTTCGCTAGTCGTTGTACCAAGTGCGCTCTGAGCCTGTCTAATATCGAATCGTTTAGTGACGTGTCTATTTCAGAGGATAAATTCTCGAAGGTAGCTTTTGTTACCTCATTTGATTACGCAAAGTTCACTAATCCGATTTACTTCGCGCTCGAGGAATATATTAAAGATGACAGTCTGGCAAGAAGAATTTACTCTTACCTTTTAAACCTGATCATTCGCATAACAATTGTTAAGCAGAAAGATACAAGAATCGTTTCTAAAACCTTGCCTGGGTTAGCGATCAATATTTGCAGGGAGGTCAAGGTTTATGCTGAAAAGAAGGCGGCAGTAGCGAGCACGAGTGATGAGAGTCTGAAAGAGGAATTCAAGTCAACTGATCTTTTGGAAACAATCAAAGAACTTGTTAAGAATTCATCGATTTATGATTTAGTTGTGGATGGTGAGTTTAAGCAAAAGCTCATTGAGTATGCGCTGCCAAATGATATGACTCGATTCGGATATTTGGTGATTGCGAGCATTGAAAATAGCATGTACGGTAAAAATTCTGCTTCCGTATTAAAGTATTACGGAAAAGTCCAAGAACAGAATAACAACTTGGAACATATCTATCCTCAGATACCAGATCAATCGTTCTGGCCTGACTATCAAAAGAGTTACACTGACTATTTCATAGGTAAAATTGGCAATTTGCTGCCCCTGGCATCTACCATGAACAGTTCTTGCAGTAATAAGTCTATAAGCGATAAGATGAAGGCTTATGGACAATCTGGTTTGAAGCTGTACGACCCGTTAAAGGAGCTGATCGACCAGCAGGTGGGGCAATCAGCTCCGGGTACTTGGACCGTTGAAAAAATTGAAAAACGAACTGAACAGCTTGCGGAAAAGGCTGTGGTTGTGTTTAGTCTAAACTAAAAAAATCTGCTCGGGGTTGGCATTTAGATATGCCAACCCTCTATGCAGATGCACGAGCAATAAATCTTTTAAGTTCTCATAATTGGGATCTAGGTCATCTTCCTTACAGCGTTGAACGAGTAAGTTTTCATACAGTTCGTTCTCATTTCCGCAAAAAACTCGCCATTCAATTTCGAGTCCTCCGCTAGAAGAAAATGTTTCCTTTGGGGGGAGACTCTTTTCAGACAAAGAAAGAACTAAAGCATAGCGGCAAATGATGTTGTAAGTTTCAATGCCTGTCTTGCGCTTGATTTGGATCAGTTGGTTTCTGCCCTGAGCGCTGATTCGTATACGATCAAACAATTAATTCTCCGAGACGTTTGTTGCTTGCTCATTTTCGTTGTAAATAAACTGATATGAATGAGCAACGGATCGTTCAATCTCTTCTTTTAGTTTGCCAGAAATTTCTTCGTCGGTAGATAGGATCATGACCTGGTGAGAAACTTTCGTATAGAAATTTCGTACAAGGTTCATTCGATGAGCTCCATCGAGTCGCGCTAACGGAGTATCGACGACAACAGGTATCTCACTGCTCTTGGCGCTCATAATTGCACGCAACACAGCTGTGGCCAACATCTGACGTTCGCCAGCAGAAAGCCGAGAAAGTGGGATCTCTTTTCCAGATGAGGCAAATAAAGTGACACCATACGTGCATGGATCAATCCGAATGCTTTGAATGAAATTTCTCTTTCTGAGCAACTTCTGAAAATGATTGCAAATAGCTGAGGAGAGCCAATCTGCTTTGTTGGCCAACAATTTTTGTTTATAAGCCAAAAGCACCTTTTGAGATCGTTTAGAAGCTTCGAGCGTAAATCGCATCCGTTCAGTCGTCTGAAGGGTTTTCTTCATTGTGACTTCGAGATGATTAATCTGGGCCTCAACGCGAGAAATAAGATTGCGTGTGGACTCGATACTAGTATCAATGACGAGTAGCGAACGCTTCACTTTCTCTACGTCAGCTTCATGCTTAGACAAGTTTTTGAGAATAAGTTCAATTTTCTCCTGTGAAGGAGCAGCATCAATAAGAGCTTGGATGCTAAGACTCTCATTCGTGCATTGAGTAATCTTGTCAACAAGTTTAAGATACTCCTTCTTGAGTTCAGTCACTGAATCTTCGATTCGCGCTATATTCATAGGCCGAAAAGCGGAGCCAACTTTCATGGCATTGAGGAGCTTATCCTTTTCAGCAGACAAGATAGCATCAATTGAAGAAACAAAATTCGGAAACTGTTCCAGAAGACGCTGGCGAACGTTTCGATTAAATTCAAGGAGTGCAGCAGAGGACTGACGGCCATTAATTGCCAAGGATTCTTTTTTATAAGATTCGATGATGGCTTTAAGAACAGTATGATGTTGCACAAAGGGGAAATGCGGATGAGATACAAGTTTCACACGGTCTCGGTAAAGATCGGCTAAGCGACTCTCTAAATCCTTCAACTTTGTACGAAGCTGGATAGCTCTTTCATAAGCAGTCAACCCTTGTTGATCGCTACTGGCCCGAAAGTTGTCTAGAGATTTTTGGGCTTGGTCAAGTTGGTTTACAAGGCTAGCCCGGGTTTGAATCAGATCTGACAAACTTTGGTTGTGCAAATTCAATTCGTTAGTTTTATTCTTCAGCAAGTTGGCATCGTTCTGATCGTCTTTCGATTCTGTCTTCAATTTTGTCAAGCATCTTCTGTCATAGGCGAGAAGATCGGTGAGAATCGAATCGATTTCGCCAACACCGAGCAGAACTTCTGTAGCTTTTTTTAAGATTTCAGGAAGTTTGTCCGGGTTTGCCATTTCTTCAATTTTTTCACCGTCAAAGAAAAACAGTTCGGCGAGAGCAACAGGCAAAAAGTCGTCGATCAGGTCCGCCCAATGCTGATGATCTTGGGTCCAGAGTTTGTCATTTTGATAAGCAACGAAGCTTTCAGCCAGAGTTTTACCTTGGTTGGACCAACTACGAGTGATGGCAAATTTGGTGCTCTCTTTTCCGTTGATTAGCAGAAGTTGAATGGACACGGAAGGTTCGGAAATCGTATCCAGTCTAATTAAGTCACGGATGTATTCGTTGTAAGCACCTTTCTTCTGCCCGAAAACGCGAGCACCGTAAAGGACTACTTGAAGCATTTGCAGAAAAGTAGTCTTACCGCAACCATTCATACCCTCAACCAGAATAACAGGCCGGTCTTTCTGTGTGTCCAGTGCAATCGTAGTACGTTCCTTAAAGACGCCGATCGCCTCAAGTGTAAGGGACGTAATGGATAGTTTTTTCATTTTAGATTAAGAGTTCTTGGCGGTTAGCAGGGAGGGCTTCTTTGTTGGCCACTTGCTCAATGGACTTAGTTGATTGAGTATCTATAGGAATGTCTGAATTCTCTTCAACGTTGGAATTTAAGAATTGTCGGGCAAAAGCAGTAGCTTGTTCCTCATCAATAAACGAAAACCGCTCAAGGATTTTTCCTACTTCATCCAATTGTTTCGAGCGATGTTTTTTGCCATCGCGTTTGAAAGAGGTTGCAAGTAGAGTTCTAGTAAGCTCATACAGTTCGACACACCGGCTGTCTGTGATCTTCTCATCAGCTGCAGGTATGTTGGCTCTAGTCCACTGGGATGCTACTTCTTTAAGCAATTCAATATCGTCGGAGGCGAGAGTCTTGTTGACGAGATCGGCACAATCGAACTTCTGGCCAAACACTCTTTCATAGATTTTAGGAACAGTGTCCTCAATCTCTCCTTTTTCTTCGACCCAGATTCGGCGTATCTCATCGAGCTCTTCTCGGCTGATAAGCTCGACATGACCATAGCCATTCTCGGCGGCTTGTTGCTGAACAACTTTCTGAGCTTCAAGAAGGTTTTTGAGCAAATCGTGTCGATATGCTTGAGTGTAAGGACCGTGAACTAGTTCATTGCGCATCAGGATCAAGCGATTGTTACCGAGGCGTTTAAAGTCTCGGTGGTCTCGTTCGTTTTCCCCAGGAGCAAGGTATTTGTCGCGGAAGTCAAGAATCGGTTTCATCCAAGCCTTGGTTTCGTCGTTAAGAATCATTGCTTCCATGGACTTGTCTTGCGCTACCATGGTGCAGACATAGCAGCCAAAGCGGCTGTCACCACAGCTTTGTGTGCTGGTGTCAACGACTACAGGGCATTCACGGTCTGGTGTTGCGCCTCGGTAAAGCTCGAGCAGGTCTGCACTCGAAACTCCCCAAGGGTTTTCGTAGGTTCCTATAAATTCCCAAACGTCGTCGTTGGACCATTCAGCTATAGGTGCTAAAACCCAAACGCGAGAAAGTTTAGGATCGCCGTTCCTAGCAAGAAAGGCACGTGACGACCCTTCATATTTCTCAATGGTCTTAGCGCGAGCAGAACTCTCAGCTTTGCGAGTGCCAAGGACAAGGATCGCCTCTCCATTAGTCTCAGAAAGGTTCTGGATGAACGAAGTGGAGGTGGTAATTTTTAACCGCTCCGTACACCAACGAAACTTGGGCCGCGGCGCTGGATAGCCTTTGCCAATAAGATTGACCCAGAACCGGTTCTTCAGCTCTGGGATCAATCGATGAGGGAAAATCGGCAACTTGGCTTTAAGAGCAGCAAGCTCCATTTTCGTGAGAGAGTTGCGAACCCAGGCTGCGACTACAGGATTCTCAACAAGGGTGTCGGTACTAATCACGTGTACAGGTTTTCTGCGTTTTTCAAATGGTAGCTCCAAAAGGCTAAGCCAGATCAACTGCACGCAGGTGGTTGAGTCTTTGCCTCCGGAATAGCCGACGATCCAAGGCATGGAGTCAGAAAGATACAGGTCTTTGATTAAGGCTTTAATTCTCTCGACTTCTGTTTCAAGATCTTCAATCATGGGGGGCTCGCTTGAATTTTTTTTCGGTTTCTAGTTCGCTTTCGCTGAGAGGCAGTCCGAGCAACAGTTTAAGCTTGTTGGTCGTGAGTGCTACGTTCATCATGTTCTTGCTCATTCGGCCGCCAAGCATGGCGCGTCCTTCCCAGTCGGTACGGTTAGCACGTAACCAGTCGATTGAGTTAAGTCTGCGAATTTTAATACGCCAGTCGTCCTCGTGGTAGCTCAACAGCGCATGTCCGAGTCTTCCTAGTGCCTGGAGCAGCACACTGTGACCATGAACGTATTTTTCTCGAAGTTCACCTGCTGAAAGTTCGCCTGTTTTGAGCATTTGCCATTCTGGTATGTTTGTGGCTACTTCATCCCAATAATCGAGAACTAGCTGTTGAACTTCTTCAGTGTTTCCGTGAAAGCCTGCAACTAACTCTCGAGTTGCATAGTTGATTGCTGAGAGAGTGAAAAGCTTTCTTGAGCGAGGAGCGATAGAGGATTTTTCAAGCTCAACTCTGTCTTGAAATGTCGTATTGGTCAGTGCCACTAATTTCGCTAAACGTCCAATTTGATCACGGGCATCAAAAAGGACAGAAATACTTGCCGACGGTCTTATAGCATATCTGTTCAAGTCGGCAAACATTTGTTGACAACGTTTTAACCCGCGATCAACAAAGAAAACCACAGCAATGGTTTCATTTTCAAGTTCAGGAGCAGATTTCAGAGCTTCTTCGATCGCGGCCTTACGATGTTGCCCGTCGTTGATAATGAAGTTCGCATCCATGGAGATATTCAATGAACCTAGACGAAACCCGATGCCGCCGTTCGTTTCGGGATCAATGGGGGTGAAATCTAAAGGTCCATCAACTGAGACGGTGAGAGCTGAGAAAATATAATTGTCTTTATTTTCGATAATATAATTGGTAAGTGCCGGGATTCTATTTTTATTGAGAATGCGTTGTGCTCTAAGTTCAGGACCGAGATTTCCATTGTCAAAATGGAAAAGCTTCGGAATGATTTTCAGAGGGCACATGGAAACATAATATTCTCGCCCCGCTTGAACGCCACGGATGGCGGGAAACGTGTAAGCGAATGTGGCTGAGGTTTTCATAGAAGTATGAGCAGATGGCCTAAGGGAATTTTTAGTATTCTCGCATACTTGTATGTGGATCTGCAAACAAACTAAGAGAAGTTACAAGGGATTTACAGTTCCAGCAGAGAGGTTATGCTAGAGGCTGCAGCAAATAATGTTCGAGTCACGTTGGAATCACCTAGTATGGCCATACGTTACCTATGGGCGTTCTCTCAACCAACTGAACGAAATGAATGTTACGCCAAGGGCTGCTAATCGCATCCCGGCTTGCCGCAGCCTGAGGCGGGGACTAGGGTTTGTAGCCCCCGTCAGGCAAGGCCCTGTTGCGCTCTCAGACGAGTGAGGTACCGCGAGGAGGTCCGACTTCTGGCCTCAAAGATAGAGCATCCTGAAGGCGAGAAGACTGTTGTGGTCTGCCGATTCCACGAGCTGCGTTCGCATGCACGCGATGTTCGCCATGGCTGCGGCGGTCGCAATGACGTCGTCTTCGAGCGCGCTCTCGAGTGCGTCGAACGGCACGGTCAACATCCCGAGACTCGAGGTGTCGACCAGAGCGATCGGTCGGGTGAGCAACTCGGCCTGCGCGTTCGGTCCGTCTTCGTCCGTACCTTCCTTTCTGAATACGCCATTGATCTGAAGGTCCTTCAGCGTGGGCGGTTGGCGACGGGGAGGGAGGCACAGGTTGGCAAAGGGGAGGTACTGCTGTCCCGGCTTCTGTGAGTCGATGGCTTCATAGACGAGGTCCGGCGCAACCGCGATGTTCACAAAGTACTGGTACTTTGCCTGACTGTAGTGGAAGATCTCGAAAGTCACGGTGGCGCCGCAGCGGATCTTGATGACCCACCGGATTGCCCCCTGTAGGCTCTTTTCATTGCAGAGGGCGCACTGCCAGGTGACGGACTCCGTCTCTTCTGGATTCGGGACGGTGGTCTTCAGATAAATGGCTGCCTTCTGGTAGAGCTCCATGAACCGCGGATGCTGGCTGAAAATCTCCCAGTCACGAAGCTCAGACCGTTCCGCGTTCTTGCAGAAGTTAGGCCACTGGGTGAGCGGCGTCTGGCGGGCTGCGATCCGCTCGATGAACAGGTCCTGCTCATCGGGCGTCAAGATTTGATCGTAGTCGTCGGACTTCTTCAGGGTGCCGCACTTCAGCGTCTTGTTCACGAGCGGCACGCCCAGAGCCAGGGCGTCCTGAATGCACAGGTCTTCCTTTTCCATCAGGACGCTGGGCGGCCAGCAACGGAAGGCCAGATAGTCGACGATGACGCCTAGTTCGCGGTGTCGCTTGTGGCGCCTGTCAACGTCGAGTGACTGGCCGATGTAGCAGGAGCCGTCGGCCCTGAACTGCATGTAGACGCCGCAGCGGTACTTCTTGCCGTACTTCTGGCGAAAATCCTCAGTAAAGAGGCGAAGTGCGTTGGTGTCGCCGCGCACGTCGGCAAAGAGTTGGAAGCCAAGGCGCTCGGCAATGGCTTTTGCTTCGAGAAATTCCATAAGTGAACGATGTCCTTTGAAAAGGTTGGGGGATACGTGTTTGGTGAGGTTGTGCTAGGCTAGTTCTGTATAAAAATGGACAGGAGGCATAATGTTTTCCTATATCGAAGAAACGGAAGAGGGGACGATCTTCTATCAAGTACGACCATGGTGTTGGTGTTTTTGTTGGGCTGCTTACTATGTCACGGAAGTCTTCGAGATTTGCGGAATACCTTTCATTTATCGAAGATTGAAGGGTATTCCGCGTAAACCAACGCTTATGGAATGGCTTGCTCGTTATCCTCGCCTGTGGCCTAGTAAGAAGGTATATCCTCCTGAAACGAAATTTCAGTACGGGCATAAAGGTATGAGCCCAGCAAAAATAAGGTTCATAAACAATTCATGGCGCTAGGTTACCTCTGTGAATGTAGCTTGGAAACGATATCCTTGTCGCTCATGCCCGGTTCTGCGTTTCGGCCTATGTCTGTAATTAAACTCCTAATGCCTTCATTTGTTTGAGCGTACTCGTTAATTCTTTGAAATGTCTCTTGTGGTGAGGAATAAGTAACCCCGGATCCAAAGGCCCTCTCTAATACGCTTTTAATGCCGGTTTCATCTCGCAAATATTCTGATGTGGAAATCATCTGAAGCCCTAATTTGTAATTGGCCAAGTCGTGCTCTTTTCTGGTGCGTGCCATAAAATCAGATTTTGTAGGTAGCTCAATACTTTTTTCTTCATGACGACGCCGAACCGAATCATCACTAGTCGCCTGTACGGCGGCCGCTGAAGCTTGATAATCCTTTTCAATGTCATCACGTGTCGTTCCGACAAAGTTCTTGCCCTTGTTAGCGACTAATTTCCTCGAAGGCGGCAATACTTTTTCTAGACTGGGTTGTTGCTGATCAATTAGATTCTTCAAAGCTGCGCGTCTCTCTGAGTTGCTACTGAACATCCTTAACGCTTCGAAAGCATCTCCGCCAGCCATTTCAAGACCAAGGTCTCGAACCATGTTGTCTCGCTCCAACATGACCTGATTAGAGGTACCCATGGACGTCGTATGAGTGGCCGAATCTTGATCACTAGAGCTTTGGGATGCAGTACGACCTTCATTAACCCCTTTCTGGTCAATTCGCTGTGCGTTAGAAGAGTCAACTAGAGAATTTCTAGTTCCATTTGTTACCGCAGTTACTTCAGAAGTTTGCCTCGCAATTGAAATACCAAAGTTTTCTTGCTGAATCGTTTGTTTGCTTCCTGATGAGATTAATGCGCTAGAGTCAGTTATGCTGGATGACGTGGAACCGGTAGGACCTGCATTGACTCTAAATAAATCAGACAGAAGCATGTTTGAAGTGTCGGGATGACTAATATTATTTGTTTGGTTGATTGGTGATGATTTATTTCCATTCCCTTTGGCGAAATTCAAGGGGAGATCGATATTGTTATTCATTCCAAAAGGAATACTGTTTGGCGTGATCGTTAGCTGACCACCGCCTTCTCCAGAAGTGGTCGGATTTGTTTGAGCATCGGAAGGCAGTTGATGTTCAAGGTTGTTGGATCTTGTTGCTCCAACTCCGAAGCCTGAAGCATATGTAAAGTGTTCTTGAGAATTCCCTGATCTACCGAAGTTTGTCCCGATTCCACTCGAATTAGTAGTTCCGGAACTAGCAGTCTCGTTAGTCCCATATGTTGTGCCAGTGTTCCTGTTCACGCTCCAACCGTCGTCGCGATTGACGCTGTTGGTCACGCCGTTGCCCGAAACGGACTGAACCCCAGAATTCGTCGCAAGCGAACTTGCATTGGTCGCAACCGATGAGGTACCAAAGTTGTTTGCATCCTGAGTCGTGTGCGTGTTCTGCATGTCGGACGAGACGCCAAGGTCGGACTTCCGGACATTCATGACAGTTATCTGTCCTGCGGAGCGGTCGAAGGCCGCCGTACCTTGAGCGAGTTCGACCTTGTGCGTGTTCGGATCCGCCCAGCTGCTCGAAGTGTCGGTCTTGTTGGCGGACACGTTGTTGAGAGATGCGTTGTTGAGGGAGGCGTTGCCGGCGGACACGTTGCCCATGGCAAGCTGGGAGCCCTGAGCCTGAGCTGCCGAGGATGCGGGGGCGAGAACGGAGGAGGTCATGGTGGTGAGGGCCATGTCGCTTGCGACGGCGTAGGCGAGCACGGGGACGAGCCACAGGAGCGAGCCCGCCATTGCCTGGGATGTGGCGCCTGCGTCCCGAATCATGGTGGCGGCCGCAAGGGTCACGCCGCCGGCGGAATGGACAAGCTGGTTCATCGGCTCCATGTCGAGGTGGAGCGTGAGGTAGTTGATGATGGCCGTGATGGGCGCCCAGAGGCTCACGGAGATGAGCAGCGTGAAGTAGGCGCGGCAGACCATTGCGCCGCCTGCACCCGTACCGAGCATCATCAGGAAGACCATGGGCCAGAGGCCGATGACGGTGAACTCAAGGATGTTGCGCAGCTTCGGGAGGGCCGATCGGGCCATTTCGCTCAGGGTCCTGTAGTTGATCTCTGAGGCGAGGTTGCCCTGAGAGCGCGCAATGGCGACGCCTGCCGAAAGAGGCGCCTGTCCGGCCTTGGCTGCAAAGGTCATGGTGGTGTCCGGGATCGCGGACATCATAAGGGACTGTCTGAGAGATTCCGCCATGGTGCGCGAGACGCCGAGCATGAGAGATTCGGCCTGCGGAATGGCCGTGGAGAGGGCCGCGTTGACGCCTTCCTTGAAGTCGACGTTGAGCTTGAGGCGCAAGCGGGACTCAAGGGCGGGAATCTCGGTCTTCTCGAGGGTTTTCTTGAGTTCTTCAGCTGCCTCCGTGCAGGTCAGGACCTTGTTGTTCACGAACACGCGACGTGCCGGATTGACCCAGCCGTTGGTGGATATGAGTGCATTGATGTCGGGGGCGTTGAGGAGCTCCTGACGCTTGACGGAGTTCTCGAGAATTTCGGGAACGATGCAACGTTCCGTGAAGTTGGTGAGCGACATCTTGCCGTCGGCCGTGATGGGCTTGACGGAGAGCATGGTCGTGACGACGCGCTGCGGGAAGGCCACGCCGAAGCGTGTGTAGCGTGCCGCGTCCACGTCTCCGAAGGCCGTTTCGAACGATTCGGTGAGCCAGTAGGAGGCGCGGGAGATGACGGATGCGGGCCAGCCGATGCCGAGCGGGATGTTTTGAACGACCTGAACGTTGGCGGAGCGCACGTCTCTCACGGCGATGTTGACGCGGGAAACGAATGCGGCCGAGAAGATGAAGACCATGGCCGCGATCCAGACGATGAGGTCGCCGCCCCTGTAGCGGACGGCGGCGCCTGCGGCTGCGCAAATGAGGCCGAACAGGGCGACGCAGAGGAGGAGCGAGCGGTAGTCGTCGGTGCCCGTGATGAGTGCGAGGGTCGTCCAGAGGTCGGCCACCTGCGCTCCGTTCCAGTATGCGTAGAAGTCAAGTGCTTCGGTTGTCATGAGGATTCCTTACTGGGTGATGCCGCTGCCCGGCATCGTGGAAAGCGCCTCGATGGCGGAGTCACCGTAGATGGTGCGCTGAAGGTGAGAGATGTAGGAAAGGAGACTCGAGACCTGGGAGACCCTGCCCGACATGACCTTTTCACGGCTCAGAAGCTCGGCTCGAAGGACGTCGCAACGGGCGACAAGCGTTTGGGCGTACTCGGTCGCCTGACTGTTGGCCGATTTGGCGGACGAGGACGATACGACGCTTTTGGCGTCCTCGGTGAGCTGTCCGACTGCGGTGAGGATCGCCTCGTAGGCTGCGACTTGGGCGAACGTCTGGAGCATGCCGTCGGAGAAGTTGATCATTCGCGGAGAGGCGGCGAGTTCGGCCAGTTTGAGAAGCGGCAGGGAGGAGATCGTGGCGAGCATGGTCATCTCCTCTGCAGTGACTCTGGAGACGTCCCTGTAGACAAGCGAACTCCTGTAGTTTGTCATGGCCTTGTAGATCTGGTTGTTGAGATTGACGTCGATGTAGGTGGTTCTGGTCGGAGTGAGGCACTTGTCTTTTTCATCGCACTTGTAGACGACGGCCTCCGTGGGAATCTTGTCCGAGCCGGGTTCGCCGAGGACGGCGTTGAGAAGGTCGAGCGCGGGGTAGTTGCGCTCCTCGATGGTGGTACTCGTGCCCGAGCCCTTCTTAACGAAGACGCGGGTGCCGATGAGCGACATCATGACCTCGCGCTTTTCCTGAGTGAGGCGCTGAGAGCCCTTGCCCGAGATGAGGAGGGCCCAGGTGAGATTGAGTTCGGAAGCCTCGACGATGTTGCCGCCGGTGTCAGTGCGCGTGGGCGCGCTGGAAACAACCTTGCCGCCGTCAGCACGGGTGAGGGAGTCGGCGTCGTGAGCGTCTTCGGCCTGACCGAGACTGCGCAGGGAATTCCTCGCCTTGTGGCCGAGTGTCGAGATCCATTCGTTGGGTCCCGCGTTCATGATGTTCTCGGCGACTTGACAGGAGTCTCCGAGCATGCTGGCGTAGCGCATGAGCATGTCGCGGAACTGAGAGATCTGTTCGTTGAGGTCGGGTGCGAGCGACTGGAGGGCTGCATGGAAGGCGAGCCCGGGCAGGGCCGTGCCGATCGAGCGCACAAAGCTCACGAACTCGTCTTTCGACGGAATGGAGAAGGCGCCGAGGAAAACGTCGATGCCGCCGCAGCCGGCCTGAGAGGTGCAGGGCGGGAGCGCAAGGAGGACGAGGAGAGGCAGAAGCGCAGGCTTTGGCAGATGAGGTGCAAATGAGTTTCTTCTTTTCATGGGCTGAGTTTCTTGGTTGGAGATTTTTCGTCAATCAATGTGCTGGTCGGCATACGGCGTCAGCGAACGGGTTTCGGGTTGAGCGCGGCACCGGCGTGAGGGATCACGACGGGCGGAGTATCGGCAGTTTGGGCGGGCGGCATCCTGAGCGCAGGATCGGGTGGCAGGAGCAGAGAGCCAGTGGGCGCGGCGCGGCCCCTGATGTGTGGCGTGTCTTCAAAGCCCGAAGGGTTCGAGAGGATGAAGACGAGGCGGCGCGAGAGTTCCTCGCCCGAAACCGCGCCTGCGGCGATGAGCATGCCGTCGCGACCGGCAAGTCCTCCGCGAAGGAGTGCGAAGTCGGGTCGTGACATGGCCTTGGGATTGGGCACGAGAATGACGGCGGGCAGGGTGTTGACGCCGAGCTTCTTCGCGCGGCCTGCGTCGGGCTGCACGAGGTCGAACCCTTCGAAACCGGGAATGCTGGTCCCGGCGGCGGGGGCGTCGATGCCGTCGGCAACGGCAAGGAGCTCGAGTCCCCAGGTGTTGGCGAATGCACGAACGGGCCCGGCGGCGACTTGCGTGAGGGGATCGCCCTTTTTGCCGATGAAGAGAAGGCCGGCGTCGCCCTGAAGGGACTTGACGAGCGCATGCGACTTGTCGCGCTTCATGGCACCGAGCTCGACGGTGGCGAAGTTCGCGGACGGTGCGGTCGTGGTCCAGTCGTAGCCGGGGTTCTGCATACGGCCGAGCTGCCAGGCCTGCGCAAAGCGGGCGGAAAGCGCGAGAAGGTGCGCGTTGATCGCCTGATAGGACTGCATGTTGGCGGGCGACGGATTCATGATGGCCGTGTTGAGGCGGCGTTCGCGTTCGGCTCGAAGATCCTCGACGGTCTTGAAGGCGGTGAAGTCCTCGGGGTCGAAGGGCTTTTCATCGGGCTTGACGACAGACTGGGGTTCGGGCGGCTCGACGGTAGAGCCGGGACGCATGTCGGGCACCTCGTTGTCGCCGTAATAGAGGAAGGGACGATCGGGATCCGCCCAGACGTCCTCGTCCCACCAGGTGGACGGATGACGAACGTCGGGTGCATCGTGAGGACGAGCGGGGGCGTAAGACGCGAATTCGCCCTGCGCATTCGAAAGGGATGAATCGAGCGGATGGCCGCCTGTGGACGGAAGAGGTCCTGCGAATGCGTCAGCAACGGTGCCTGCAAAAAGGAGGAGGCAGAGCGCGGCGAGGATCATTCCGGTGATGATGTTGATCTTCATGGTCGGTGTTTGAATGGACGAGAGGTTCACTTCGAGCTCGGGGTGGAGGGGCCGCCCGTGCCGTCGGGTTTCGTGGGCTGGTCTTTGGAGGCGACGGTGTCGGAAGCGCCGGGGAGCTTGGCCGTAGTGGCGAGTTCCCCCTTGACCATGGCCTCGATGCGTTCCCTGGCGCGTGCGGCTGCGGCCTCGGCGGAAATGTTTCCGCGGGCCGTGACTTCCTTGACGATGTCGGCGATGAATTCGGAGAGGTCCATCTTCGAGAAGTCGAGCTTTGCGAATTCGTCGATCGTGAAGCCGCGGGCGTCGGGCTTGATGGGGTTGCCGAAGTCGCGTCCGAGCTGCGGGCGGCCCTGCTCGTTGAGAATGCGGGCAAGGCGGGAGTTGAAGCAGACGTGCTTTTCGGCGGTTTCGACGCAGCCGAGCCCCGTCACCTTCTGCTCGCAGGTGGTGCCCACGTAGTGGCAGAGTCGCTGGGTCTTCGCGAGCGCGGTGCGCTGGTCCGTTGCGCGGCAGCTCTGGTACTTGTTCCAGAACTGGCTGGCCATGGCGGAGACGAAGCCCGCGGACGAGAAGTTGAAGGTCCAGCCTGCGGACTCGGAGTACTGGGCGGTTGCACCCCAGAAGGAGAACGTGGGGGAGTAGGCACCCGTGCCCGACGAGCCGTAGATCTTGTTGAGGAGCCACGAGGTCTTGTCTGACCAGGAGAGGAGGTCGTAGACGTAGGGCGAGCCGATCCACTTGACGAATTCGACGCCTGCGGCAACGCCGAAGAGGAGGTACTGGCCGAAGGCGGCGTTCGAGGTGTTGGGGGCAGCGTCGGCGCGGCAGCAGGTCTCGGCCGCCATGCGGTCGCGGCAGGTGGAGACCGTGCCGGCGAAGAATTCGTTGACGTTGGTGTCGCCGTAGACGGAGAGCTGCCGTCCGATCTCAAGCTGAAGGATTGCGTCGATGAAGTCGCCGTCGGCCGTGTCGCCCACGTCCTGGCACTGGTCGCCCACGCAGATCTGACCGTCGCAGACCTGGCCCACGGAGGCGGAGAGGCCGGGACGCGTGCACGAGTAGACGCGTGAGGGTCGGGGACAGTCGGTGCTGCCGTCGGAGCAGGTTTCGGAGACGAGCTTGCAGGACGGGTCCTTCTCGTACTCGAGACATTCGTTGCCTTCGGCCCTGCAGGTCCACTTCTCCTCCCATGCCCAGCAGGCGCGGTAGGCGGGACGGCCTTCAACAAAGCGCAGGCCCTCGCCCTCGATGCAGGTGCGCGACGCCAGTATGCAACCCGACGAATTGTCGGTGGTGCTCGCGCGCGAGAGGAGCGAAAGGGAAGCAGTCATGACGGAGCCGTCGTCAAGGAGACAGTCGTCGCTCTCGCGCCAGTTCGTGACCGTCATGGCCTTGAGGAAGGTGGCGGGTGAGACGGATTCGGAAGTGACGGACTCCGTGCAGACATAAGTCGACTCGGTTCGGCGACAGTTGCCGTCGGCGTCCGTGAGGGTACATTCGGGCTCGGCCGCAAGCATGCAGTCGCCCGAACCCGAAAGGTTTTTCAGGGGGCCGCAGGTGTCGGTCGACGACGATGTGCAGGTCATGGTCGTGCGGTATTCGAGACAAGGGAGGACGCCCGTGGGGTCGGTCTTCACGCAGACCGTGGAATTGACGGTGCAGTTTTCGCCCCGGGCGGCCGCATCCTCGAGCTCCTTCCGGCAGGCCGAGTCGTCCTCGGTCACGTCGCCGGGCGTCGTCACGACGTCGTCGGTGATGATGTCGTCGCCGATGATTTCGTCACGCGTGCAGCGATAGGTCGAGGACCAGCGCACGCACACGCCGTGTTCCTCGGTTTCGCAGACGGGGTCGGTGAGCTTTTGGCAGCCCGCGAGTTCGAGCTTCTGGCAGGAGGCCGCGCCGTCGACGGAGGGACAGAGGATCGTGCGTTCGGTCACCCAGCAGACGGGATTGGCGGAGACGAAGTGTCCCTCCCAGTTTTCGACCTCAATGTCGCGCGCGTCGTCGTCGAGGCAGACTTCGGCCCCGATGATGCAGCCGGCAGGGATTTCGCCCTTGGTTTCCTTCGAGTATGAGACTGTGACGGAGGTGTCGTCGATGCGGATGCCTTCGCCCGAGGGTTCGGACTTGCAGACAAAGTCGGTCGTGGTCTCGAGGCAAATGCCGCCGGACTCGGCCGAACAGACGGGCGCGGAGAGCGTGCAGTCAGTGAGCGTCGGATTGGCGTCGACCGTGCAGCGAGAGCCCGCGGGATTGACCGTCACGCAGGTAAAGGTGTTCTCGTAGCGAATGCATTTCCCGGAATTGTTGTTCTCGGCGCAGACGCGGTTCTCGAGCGTGCAGACGGGATCAGCCGCCTGAACGAGGTTCGGCAGCGGGAGAAGAAGAGGGAGGAGCGAAAAGAGGCGGCGCATGTCAGGAGCCCTCCGCAGTCGCAGCCGTCTTGGGGCGGATCGAGGCGCAGTGGTCGACCCATTCTTCCTTGATGTAGTAGGACTCGTTCACGTAGGTGAGGGTGAGCCTCATGGAGCCCGTCATGTAACCGTTGTAATAGACGCGGGCTCCGAGCTTTGCCGTGCAGGTGGGGCCGGAGCATTCACGCTTCGTCCATTCGTAGTCGGCCTTGCAGCTGCTGTTCGTACGGTGGGCGATGTTTCGGAGGGTGTAGCCGAGCGAGATTCGCGTGGACTTGAACCCCTTCACCTGGATGGCCAGATAGGAGGAGTTGCCGCAGGTGTGCTGGCCGATGAGGACGTCGCCGTCGGAACAGGGGTCGTGGCTGAGACTGTATTCACCGTTGACGCGTGCGGTGGTCTTGTCGCCCAGGACGCAGCCGTGGTCGTTGTTCGACTCGAGGACTTCACTGCACTTGACCGTTTCGGTCGTGGCGTCGGTGGAGGTGCACACGCCCGAGAAGATCGCGCGTGCGACGGCCGAGGTCTCTTCGGTGACGGTACCGGAGGCGGCGGAGGATTCCTTGCCGAAGAAGCATCGCTCGGTCCAGACGGAGGATGCGGGCTTTCCTGAGACGGTCGTGAGGCAGGAGCGCTCGGAGGACGTGCCTTCGCCTTCGGCGCATGCAAAGTACTTTGCCGTGACCTTGCCGATCTCGACGGGGCCGATGCGGCAGGCCTTCTCGTTCCACCAGCCGCCCGCTCGACAGGTCTTCGTCACCTCGACGGGGTCGGCTTCGATGGTCACGTCCTTGCAGGTGTCGTTGTCGTCCGGCGTTACGGTCGGATTGTTGACGATCTCGTCGCGGCCCGCGAGCACGTCCTCGCCGATGACGGGATGCTCCGGAAAGCCCTTGTCGAGCACCTGAATGGCGCGACAGGTCGTGTCGGTCTTGCCGCGACACTCGATCACGGTGGCTTCGGCCGAACCCGTGAGCGTGCCCTTGCCGTCGGCCCAGAGGTTCTTGACGTCGTCGAGACCTTCGGTCGACCCGCCGCCCACGGCATCAAGCACGCCGTCGTGGTTCGCCATGATCCCGTCGATGTCGGGAAGCTGAGTGTTGCGCGCAGCGGCAACGGCCTCGGCAACCGTCACGGCGTGCGAGGGCAGGGCAATGGAGAGACCGAGCGCGAACGTCATGAGTGAAATGAGACATCGAACGGGAACTGTACGGGTCATGGCTCTCAAAGAGGTGTAGAGATTGGGTTCCAGGGGGCGGTTTTGGGTGTTCAGGGCGCGATTCGGCCGAGCGGCGTTCCGTCGAGTACGGTTTGAAGGGCGGCGATGCGGGTGCGGTCCGATTCGTCCATGACGGCGTCGGCGAGCGTGCGACGCCACTGAGAAAGGGCCGAGACGATGGAGGCCGTGCCCGAGACCGCATAGACGCTGCGGCCGATCGTGAGGAGAACGGCGGGTGCGGTGGGCGCGGCGGTCATCACTTCGTAAACCTCTTCGGTCCTCGCATCGAGCCTGCCGCCCGCCTCTAGACCCTCTTCGGCAAGGGCCAGAAGGAAGGCGAAGCGTTCAGGATGGATCGCGGCTCCGAAGCCTGCGTCAACGAGCGGCGCAAGACGTTCGGACGTTGCTTCGAAGTCGGTCCGGTAACCCGTCGGGGTGCGCGTCACGGGGAGACCTCGAACGAGGACCTCGACGTCCGCAGCGTCACCCACGAGCTTGAGTTCCTCGGCCGCCGTCTCGACGAGCGAGGACGTCATCCCCGTGTCGAGCAGAATCGTGATGCGGGGTCGCCAAGTGTTCGAGTTGTCGGACCTGGAGTCCGAAGAGGCTTCAGGAGACGAAGAAGCGGAAGGCGCGGCGGCGAGCTCAGTAGACAGAGCCTTCTCCACTTCACGGACCCTGGGCGCAATCGTGGCGGGCGAGGGTTCGAGAGCAGTGCCTGCGGGTCCTGAAGCGAAGGCGGCGGGGAGAAGAAGGCAGGAAAGGGCGGCAGCGCCGAACGTGGACACAAAATTCATGACGGCTCTCTCGTTAACGGAGGGTTTTCGTTGTGGCGGGGCGCACGGCGGGTGCGGAGAGGTCGATCGACTCCTTCGAAGCAAGGCCAGCGGGGACGGGCGAATCCGGAATCCCATCGGCATTGAGCGCAGGTGTCCACACGGAGATTTCCGACGGCGTGAGTTTCACGAGGGCGGGCCAGTGATTGAGACCGAGACGGCGCGTGAGGACCGAGCCCTGGTCTGCCCAGACGCGCATGCCGAGCTTTTCCTGAGCGAACGCAACGCTGCCCGCCGCCACGACGGGACGAATGGCGAAGGAGGCGGTGGAGAGCATCCTCATCGCGAAGTTGACCTGGCCGCCCGCACGGGAGTCGAAGAAGAGAAGGAGGCTGCTCACGTCGTTGAAGAGCTCGGCGCGCCTGATGTCCTCAACCGAAAGACCCGTGGGTCTGCGAATGAGCGTGGTCTTGACGGCCATCGGACGGAATTCAGGAAAGACCGGGGACCGCATCCATTGAATGAGCGTCTCTTCCTTTCGCTTCACACGGCGGGACCATTCACCCGACTCCACGGCAATGCGGGCGTTGGCCTTGAGGATCTCCTCGAAGTCGGGGTCCGACGAGGTCTGCACGGGATGGTCGGCAATGAGCGTCGTCACCTCGTAGTGTTGAGAAGGTTCGGACGTGCAGGCGGCTTCGGCCGAGTCGGCAAGGCTGATCAGGAAGACCGATGCGGCGGCCGGAATGCAGACGAGCAGGCAGAGGCGAAGCGCCGAGGCGCAGAGGCGCTCGATGAGGTTGGGCCTCACGAAAAGGCTCCGGCTGATGGGGTCGTCGGGCGCAAAGGGCGGCGTGTCGTTGGATTCGTGCTTCATGAGAATCTCCATTGTCTTTCTGTGGGTTTTGGGTTTATGAATTCCCGCAAAGGACTTGAATGCAGGGTGTTGTCGGGCTCATCCGCCCCATTTGGCGGACATCGAGCAGCAGTCGCGGCGTCGCCAGACGAGTACCACGCCGTCCTCGCCGCCGGGACTCCAGCTCTTTCCCGAACCCGAGACGACGGTGGTGCGCCCGAGCGGGCTGCAGCAGGAGCCGTCGGTGTTCTTCCCCGAGTGCGCGGGCCAGACGAGCTGGGTGCGCCAGACGTCCTTTCGCATCAGGGGCTCGTAGAAGGACTCGCAGAGCCCCTTCGAGCCGTGGGCGGCAAGAAGCAGCCCCTCGCGCGAGAGCTTCATCGCAAAGCGGTGGGTCATCAGCTGCCAGACGGCCGTGTGGGAGGTGAGCGAAGCGCTCCAGCCCGTGAGCGGAAAGACGTTCCCCTGACAGCCCGAGCACCAGTAGAGGGAGTTCTGGGGAAGGCCCGAAGAGGCGGACGTGCAGTCGGCGGCGCACGCGCTCTGGGCGATCGGATTCGCAAAGAGCGCGGCGTCCGGGTTCAGGATGAAGCTCGAGAGCGTGTCGTCCCATAGGGGATCAAGTTCGGACATGTAGGCGAGGTCGAACGTCTGCTGGTCCAGACACCCGTCGTCAAGGAGCGCCTCGAGAATGAAGAGCCAGGGCGTCGCGTACCAGTGCACCTGACGAAAGTCCGTGTGCCGCTTCATCGAGCCGTCGGGCTCGTGCGAATGCACCTTCACGTGGTCTGAGATGCGAAGCCCCATGTCGCCCATGTTCACGCCGCCCATCGAGGGAAGACACCCCGCATGACGAACGATCTCCGCCGTACGAAGGGGCTCCCAGAAGCTGAACGTGACGCCGGCCCTCAGGTTGAGGCCTTTGCCACAGGTGCAGAACGGTCCGCCCGCACCCGTGTCGGGGTCGGGCAGAACCGAGGTGGTGAGAGAGGCCTTGCCGCCGATCTTCACGGGAAAGACGCAGCTCCAGCAGACGTCGGTCACGGGATTGAGGATCTTGCCCTGACAGACCGTGGCGGCATTCACCGTGAGGGCCGCGACGAACATCGCCGCGCCCGCAAGAAGAAAGTAAAGCGGGCGCATCAGGCGTTCTCCTCACGTCGGGCGAGACGGGCGGCCCTTTGGGTCTTGCGTTCTTCGCGCTGCTTTGCCCGGCGTTCGGCCCTTTGGGCAAGCTCGGCCTCACGGAGTTCGCGTGCGCCGTCGGCGAGCTTTTCGAGAATCGAGGTCATTTCGTTTCTCACGGCCACGTAGTTCTCGCGCTGGCGTGCGGCGGCTTCGAGTGCCTTTTCGTCGACTTCAAGCCCGCGGCGGGCGGAGTTGTCGAGCGCAAGCGTCACGGAGAGGAGCGACTTGAAGCGCTCGGCCCAGACGCAGGCTTCGGCTCCCGTGAAGGCGGGAACATTGCCCGCTCTTGCGGCTTCGTCATAGGCGTTGATGAGACCGATTTCGGCAAGGGTCTTCATCCAGGGGGCGAGCTTCTCGCCGTCGCGAAAGCCCTTCGGGTCGACGCGGCCCGTGGCGAAGGTCACCGTAAAGCCGCCGAGGCGGGGTTCGATCAGACAGGGCGTCTTGTCGACGGCCAGAAGCGCACGCAGAAAGCCGCGCGTGTCGACGACGAGCGGAATCGCCCACGCGTCGAACGGATTCGTCGCGGGGACGCTGTCGCCCGCATAGACGACGGCGGTCTGCGGATCCGCAGTCCAGCAGTCGGTGACGAGCTTCACTGTGTAGGCGTTGATGCGGTCGATGAAGACGAGCGGACGACGGTGCTTCCAGACGTCGGCAGCACCTCGTCCGAAGAGAAGCGAACGGCCGACGGCCAGATGCACGCGCGAAGAACGCTCGGACGTGAGCGCATGGGCCCAGCGCACGAGTCCTGCGGCACGCGAGACTTCACGCGAGGCCAGATGGCCGTCGTGACGGGCATCCCAGGGAATGGCGTGGTACGTGCCCGTGAGCCTTGCGGTGACGGCGGGGCAGAGCGCGCGCTCGCGGGCTTCGCGTTCGGAAATCCCCTCGGGATCCTTCTCGCAGGCCCTCGTCATGGCGCGGGCATGGCGTTCGGCCGCGAGGCCGCACGCTTCGAGCACGTCACGGGCTTCGGAAACGGTGAGCGTGTCAAGCCTCGAGGCCAGACGCCTGCCGTTGGCCACAAGGCCGTCGTGCCCTAAACGCAGGAGCGCTGCCATCACGGCCTCGGCCGTCGCACCGCCCGTGCCCTTGAGGTACTGCGAAAGCTCGACCGTCAGAAAGCCCGCGGCCGACACGTCGGGCCAGGAGCGGATGCGCCTCCGGAGCGCACGCTCGTAGAACTGCTCTCCGGGCTCCACGGCGACGTTGCTCTTCGGAGCGGGCGAGACGGGCGCGGAGCCCTTCACGCCTGAAGGCGGGGTCACTTGATTCATGTTTGTGCTTTTTATCGAATGGCTGTTATCAGCGTTGTTTGTCAGCGGTTTTGACGGATGCTTCGGCGGAGGCCGAAGGCGCGGTCGTCGTGGCGTTGGGGACGGCCGTCATGGCGGCGGAAAGCCCCGAGGGACTCATGAGGCCCGAGACCACTTCGCGTGCGGCAGCGGCCGACACGTTCTTGAGGCCGAGGCGCTCGATGACGAGGTGAGTCACGTCAAGCGTGCGCCCCGTCGTGGAGTGAGCGGGGTCGGGCATGGCCAGCACGGCGGCTCGGGAGAGGACCGGCGCACCCGCCATGTCGGCGGCCTCCATCACGGCGGCCCTGAAGAGACGGTCGTCAAGCGGCAGCGACATGCGCGAGGCTTCGTTGTCCGTGACGATGATCTTTCTGAGTTCACCTGTCAGGTACACGCTGTCGACTTGAGGAGCCGTTCGGCCCGTCGGAATTCCCCTGGCGTCAAGGAGCGCCGTCATCAGCATCAGGTTCCTGATCTCCTCGTCGGCCACGACGGCCGTGACCGACACGGGCGTGTGCATGACCGTGAGGTCGGGCACGACCGACTTCGCCGTCGTCCAAGCGGCAAAGGCGGCCACGGAAGAGACGCAGGCAACGGCAAGCGCCGCCCTCAGACACCCCTCGAGCCCCGACCAGCGTTCATGAAGGCGGTTGAGCCTTTCACGAATGATGTCAAGACGCGATTCGCGCTCCTCTTCTTCACCGCCTTCGGCCTTCCAGGCGCGAGTCTGGTGCGGGGTCGGAAAGCCGCCGAGCGTCTCGTGCGTGCCCGTGCGGACGGGAACGCGGGGACCGGGCTTCGGGCCGCGGCACGACACGCGCTGGTCGCGGGATTCACTCTCCGCCATCACGTCCTTTTCCCAGGCATCCATGCGGCGGGCATAGGCTTCGTCACGCTCGACCTGAGGACGTTCGTCCTCGTCAAACGCATAGCGCGGCGGACGACGCACGTCGACCAACGCGTTCTGCTCGGCCGCGGCATCGCGAACGCCGTTTTCCCAGAGCGAGTTCCAACCCTTGCTGCGGGCGTCCTCGTTCCGGTCGGGAACGGAATCCGAATCACCTTCCTGAGAGGGATCCTTCTCGAACGCAGGATTGCCGCGCTCCATCTGCTCAATCTTCTTGGAGACCAGCATCGAAGCCAGTTCGGCACGCGTGGGCTGGGTTCGGGCGTGAAGCCTGAGAAGGGCCTGCCTCGCCGTATGCTCGGCATCAATGCGCTCGGCCTCGAGGTCCACGGTCCTTGACGGATCGGCGGGTTCCTCAACGGGTGGCTTGACGCGCACGGGCGTTCGGCGGCCGGAGAGAACCTCGGTCGCGTGATAGGGACGGCCCTGACTGTCGAGCTCAACGGGTTCGGGGTCCTCGGCCGCGGGACTGATCACGGAAACGGGCTTTTTCACGGGCCGGTCGGCAGAAGACTGATCGTCATCGTCGTCAGGCTCGTCATCATCGATCTCATCGTCGTCGGCCGATTCGGAAACCGAGACCGCCGGGTCGGGAATGTCGTCGTAGTCCTCCTCTTCGTCTTCTTCGCCTTCGATGTCGATGATTCGGGAACCGTTCGGGGACCGATTGCCGGAAGGTCTGAGGACAGGCGAAGATGGCGCTTCGTTCGTTTCGTCCGCGGGTTTCCCGCGGACTTCTCCGGGCGCTGGACGGTCGTCCGCCTTCATGTCCGTCATGACCCCGGACGGGGCCTCATCCATCAGCAGGGAGAGGACGGGCTTGACGTGGGGGACGGGCGCTGCGGGTGCGGCGGACGTGACCGGGCCTTCGGGCTTCTTCGCGGCTTTCGCTTCCTGCGTTTTCTGAGCGGGCTGGCTTTCCGTCTTGGTTTCGACCTTCGGCTCGACCTGTTTCGGAGCCTTCTGAGTCTCCTTGGGCTCGGACTTCTGCGCCGTTTTCTGCGCGGGCTTCGCTTCGGGCTTTTCCGAGGGCTTCTTCACGTCTTCGGTCCTGGCCTGCTGAGCCCTGGCCTTTGCCCGGGGCTTCTTCGCCTTCTCCTCGGACGGGAGAAAACGTCCCGTGGCGTCACGCTCGGGCATCTTGACGGGGGCGGACGGCTTCTTTGCAACGGCCTTCTCGTCGGACGTCGTCTCGTCCTTCTTCCTGTTGATCTGCGGCATGGCGCGCACGGTCTGCACGGGTGGAAGGCCGGCGGATTCTCCTGCGGCCGCGGGTTCCCTGCGCTCGGGCATCGCGCCTGCACGGGCCTTCTCGATCTTGTCCTGAAGGGCGTCGTCGGCTTCCTTCGCGGTCTTCCTTCTTGCCGTCGTGCTCGCGCCTCGGGCCGACTTCGGCTCGATCGAGTGCTTCTTCGGAGCGGAGGCCTTGTCTGACTTGTCGGTCTTTTCCGTCTTTTCGCTGCTGTTCTTTTGTTCGGTCATCGGTCGGATTCCTGATTTCGGTTGAGGGCTGCAAGGGCTTCGGGCGTGGGTTCGAATGCGCCGTTGGCGACGGCGCTCACGGAAGCGGCCATCGTTGCACCCGCCTCGCGCCATGCATTGACGGCGGAGACTTCGGCGGGCAGCGACGAGTAGAGGACCTGCATGAAGCGGTCAAGCACGAGGCGTCCGATCGCGGGCGGCGCATCGCCCACCTTCACGATCATTTCGGACCACGCTCCGCGAACGGTCGTGAGTGACGGCAACGCTGCCCTGAACCACGGGTCGGTCGCGAGCTGCCCCTTCGCCTCAAGGCTCGAAAGACATTCGGCGTCCTGCCTCAGATAGATGCGCGTGTCGGCGCAGCTCCAGGCGGCCTCGGCCGTCTCGCTCTTGAAGAAGTCTGCAAGCGACTGCGTGGCAACCACGAACCCGCCCTTGTGCTTTCGCGCACGACGAAAGCCCGAGGCGATGAACTTCCCGCTGTGGCCCGAACCCATCAGGTCCCAGGCTTCGTCGATGAGGACGAGCTTCACGGTGCGACGGTCGAGAGACATCGTCTTTTCGATCCAGAGCATCAGCGTCATAAGAACCGCCTGTCGAAGCGCGGGGTGAGCGGAGAGGCCCTCGAGCTCGAGCACCGTAAGACGACTGCTGAAGTCGATCGGACGGCCCGAGCCGTCGAACCAGCGCGCGAGCGGACCATTGAGGTAGGGCTCGAGCTGCATGCGCAGGTCGTCAAGTCGCCTGTCGTGAACGGCGCGTTCTGCAAGAAGCGCATCGAGGTCGGCAAGGGTCGCAAGCCTTCCCTGCATCGCCGCCATCTGAGCGGCCGAGGCCGTGAGCTGAATGAGCACGCTGCGCTCGAGGTCGGGAAGAGGACGGCCGGGCGAGACGAGTTCGCCCAGAATCGACACCACCGATTCGATCCCTTCGGAGCGGTCGTCGCCCGCAAGGGCCTCGAGGATCGCAAAGGGATTGAGATCCCAGACGTGCTCCTTGTCGAAGACGAGAAAGGCCCCGTCGAGCACTGCGCAGGTCTTTTCATAGGAGCGCCCCACGTCGATGATCCAGACGAGCCCGCCCTGCGCGAGGCAGCTGAAGGCCAGCTGGTTCATCACGACGGACTTGCCCGAACCGGGCTTGCCCACGATCGTCACCGAATAGTTCCCGCTCGCGTTCGCAAAGGGATCCACGTGCATGATCTGACCGCGACGGCCCACGAGCGTGAGAAGCGGAGTCCTGCGGTCACGGTCGTCGCGAATCGGCGTTCCCTGCCACTCGGTCATCACGGGCGAGCCGCAGATGCCGGTCGCAAGAGTCCTGCGCTGTATGCGGAAGCTCCTCTTCATATCCTCGACGAGAAGCGGACCCGCACGCTCCCATCAGGGCCTGCGCATGAAGGCAGGTCGTGCGCCTCACGTCCATGCCCGCCTTGCGTGCAATGGACTGGGCGGCGTGAACGGCCTCGGCCTCAAGTCCCGCAGGTGCAAGGAGCAGGTACTGGTGCGCCACGCGCGCGATGCCCCCTTCGGTCTGGAAGCTGTTGACGGCAATCGTCCACTGGCGCGCCTTTTCGGGATACCAGGGACTGATCTGCGAGACGGGCGTGTGCGACATCTGCAGCGCACGCATGCGGTGGCCTTCGGCCTTGACGCGCTCGGAGGCGGAGTCAAGAACCGCGATGATGCTCGTGAAGAGGAAGGGGCACGGAATCTGATGGCCGCCACGACCGAGCTCGCCGAGCATCTGGCTTGTGAGGGCGAGCGAGATGTGCCCGCCGTAGTGTTCGACCCCAAGCCCCACGGCATGAACCGCGGACTTCCTGTCAAGCGTCTCGAATCGGATGCGGTGCTTCTCTACCGTCACCTCCGTGTCGGCCTTCATCACCTGAACGGACGGAGGCTCGAACGGGTTCGCGGACGGACGCACGAAGTCGCCCGAGCGCATGAGCTGCGGGTTGAGGATCTCGGAAGCCGTGCCGACGAGCACGTCCGCATCCCACACGCCCATGAAGAGCCCCGCCTGCTCGAGCACGGCGGAAATGGCCCTGCGCGCGGTGAGGACCTTTTCACGGACCTCCTCGTCGTCGGGCTTCGTCGTCGGAACGACAACCGTGAGCCAGACTCGCCAGTGCCTCGGATACACGGGAGCCTGGGGCGTGAGCTGCTCGACCGCACCCTTCACGCGGTTTTCGGCGGCCCAGTTCGTGGCCGTGTCGATGATCCCTTCGGCTTCCGGGCTCAGCGGCGGAAACCCGTCGGGCACACGTGCTTCGGGAACCATCAGCTCTGCAATGCCCCTTACGGCCGACGACGCGAAGGCCGTGATCGAGAGGACGGATCCGGCTTCAAGCGGAGCCGCGAGGCCGATGAGTGTCTTCTCCATCTCGGACGTGACGCCCGTCTGCGGAAAGATCTCGATCGCAAAGCCGAGTCCCTCGGGGTTTTCGGGCTTGTCGCCCTTCAGCGTGAAGAGGCCGTCTGGCGTGGCGGACTCCCAGGGGAGCGCCGTTGAGAATGCGTCGACGCGCTCGCCCGTACCCGGAATGAAGCCGGGAATCCCGGAGGAGACCTTCAGGTTCTCGTGTCCTGTCCTGATCCGCCGAAGGATTTCGATGAATTCCCTGACGGGATTCTTTGAGGAGGTCATCACGGGTTCTCCTCAGGAGCCTTCATCTTTTCCGCGAGGACGTCGGGGTCATAGGGCGTGCCCTTGAGGGCCGCCTTCTGGGCTTCGATGAAGCGGCGGCTGCCGTCACCGAGCGAAGAGGCGACGTCTGACTCTGATGCACGAACTCTCGGGACCGAAGTCTGAGCGTGCTTCAACGCCGAACGACGGCGCTCGAAGGGAAGGCGCACGACGGCGGAGCCCCTGTCGGCGCTTTCGGCTCGCCGCCGGGCTGCGGCCCAACGGGCGTCGAAGGCGCGGGCGTGGATCATCTCGCCCTCATGAAAGTCGCCTTCGTCGTCCGTCCAGGGCGCGATCCAGATGGTCACGATCACCTCGGGGAGGCGCTTGGGCGAAGAGCGGCGCTCAGGCGCTCGTACGGCGGGTGCGGCTACGGAAGCCTGAGCCGCATCGGCCTTCACCGTCTGGACGGCGGGACCCGCAGGCGTTTCGTCGGCGGCCTTTCCGTTCGTGCCTTCAATTTCTGGAAGGCCCTTCGAGGCGGCCTCGATTGCCTTGTCGCGTTCGATCCTGTCGGGCGTGCGGCCGCGGACGCTGTCCTCGTAGGTGTCGGAGAGCGAACGACAGGAGACCCCCGGCGTCATCGGGCAGCTGAAGTCGTTCTCGGCGTTGAGGCCCGTGAGGGTCCCGCAGCCCGAGAGGGCGAGGGCAAGGGGAAGTGTGGCAAGTGCAGGGGCCGTGCGGCGCAGAAGGCGTGCGGTCTCGTTTCGAATCATGGCTGGATTCCTGTGTTGTGTTTGTCGTTATCGCTTCGAGGGATCGGCGAGCAGCACGCCCTGCGAGAAGACGAGGTCGACGGAGCGGCCGGCATCCACCTCAAGCACGGGGAAGATGCGGTCGGCGAGTCTCAGGTAGTAGTCGGTGATGCGGTCCATGGAGTCGGAGAGGCCTTCGCCTATGCCGGACATCCAGGCGTTCTTGTATCGCTTGCTCTGCGTGCCCGTGATCGACGTCGTCACCTCCTCGGAAGAACGGGTGATCGATTCGCCCAGCCCCGAGAGCAGGCCGACGGAGAGCGCAGAGGCAATGGCCTGACCCGATCGGGTCACGAGCTTTCCTCTCACGCCCACCTTGCCGTCCTCGCCCACGGCGTAGCCGGAGACGCGCACGTCGAGTGCTTCTCCCTTCTTGCCGACGCAGGAGAGCCGGTCGAGCCTCACGAAGGCGCGCTCGGAAGAGAGGTCGCCCGTGGCCGAGGCGGTCACGTGGCAGGCCGTCACCTGACTGCGCCAGGCATTTGGCAGCACGGCCGTGTCCTCAAGACGGATCACCATCGGAAGCGGCTGGCTCGCAGCACCTGCGCCCGTGGAGGCATAGACCCCCGTCAGCAGCCTGCCCCGCACGAAGGAGCCTGCAGGCAGGTAGTCCTCGACGGTCGTGCCCGCGGCCCTGTTCACCTGCAGAGGCGTGTCGGGGTTGAGCGTGGGCGAAGGTCCCACACGGGGTGCGGGCGGCGTCGGTGGGGCGGGAGGCGGCAGCGTCACCATCGCGAGCCTCGGGCCCGAGACCGCCTGTCGCGCCGCCGCATGCGCTTCATCCGGAACCTTCACGCCGCCCGAGATGTCGGGAAGCGCGGGGACGATTGAAGAGGCGGGTTCGTTCGTGTTCCTGGCGGGATCGGTGTGAAAGACCTTTCCGGGAGTCTTCGAGCCGAACTGGGAGGAGAGCTTCGAGATGTAGGCCGCATCGTCGTTTGCCTTGAGCAGGCTCTTGATGCGGGCCTCGGTCTCCTCGGGCGTTTCGCCCGGACGGGGCGTAAGGCCCGCGCGTCCTGCGATCGCCTTGAGGTCCTTGACTTCGCTTGTCTGCGTCTCGAGCCGGGACTTCTGGTCGGCGATGATCGCGCGCAGTCGCGTCTCGGTTGCGGCGGCCTCGCGCTGCACTTCCTCGATCCTGCGGCTGAGCGCAAGGAAGTTTGCGTCATAGCGGGCGATGAGCACGTCCTTGTCCGTGCCGTCGGGGCGCAGCGTGATCATGGCCGCTTCGGTCGGAGCCTTGCGGGCGGGCTTGGTGTCGGATGCCTCGACAGCAATGAAGGCGATGATCGCCAGAGTGGCGAGGATCGTGGCGGCGAGCGCCTTCTGCTTGAACCTTAGACTGCTGTTCGAGGGCTGGGAGACGCCGTCAGAAGACGCGGAGAAAATGTCCTTCAGCTGCATGACGACACTCCGGGAAGATGGCCGGCGTCAGCGTTGCGCACGGTGCATGCGCAATCGTTCGTTCTGATCTCATTCACGGGCGTTCTCCACGAGGACGAGCCTGCAGCTGTCGCCCGGCTCAAGAGAGGTTTCGGTTGCGGCAGCAGCCCAGACCGAGCCTGAGAGAAGCTCGGGATTGATCTCAACGGGAAAGACCGTTCCGTTTTTGACGGTGAGTTCAACCGCCTCGGCATGGCGGGAGCGCCAGATGCCTTCGATGCGCACGCGAAGCGGTGCGAGCCTCTTCATGGCGGCGGCCGCACCCTGAGCGGGCTCGGTCATGGCGGTGCGGGAGACTTCATCGGTCTCTTCGCCCCTGAGGACGAGCGTCACAAGGCGCTTCATCTCGGCGGGGAAGCCCTCGGCGCGAAGGTGCGCAGCGGGCACGCGAACGGGAGCATTCGCCTGTTCGGCCCTGCGCACGCTCTTTTCGAGGATGATGGTGCGGGGCTCCGCATCCGCGGTGAAGGTGAGATGCAGGGGCGCAGTCTCGCCCGACCTGCAGGTGACGTAGACCATGGCCGAGCCCTCCATCTTCGGGAGGACGTAGAGCATGCCGCTCGCGGCATCCGTCTGAACGTCGATCAGGTGACGGTCGTAGACGGCCGAGGCAATGGGGTCGGCCGGAATGGCGACCATGGTGGTCTCGTGCGCGGGCAGCGTGAATTCAAGGGGTGCGTCGCCTTCACGGGCCGTGAAGACGGCGGCGTCGGACGACGGGGCGAAGGCCGAGAGGATCAGGACGGCTGCGCCTGCGAGCGCGAGCTTCGGGACGACTCGCTTGAAGGACTCAATGTCAGAGCGAGTGACGATCATGAGGGCTCCGTGAGGGAAGGTTTTGTCAGGACCCAGACGACGGCTGGTCGGTGAGGGACGTGAGGAAGAGGCGTCCTGCGTCGTAGCGGAACGTCAGTCGCCAGGTCTTCTTTCTCGAGCTCGTGACGGTGCTGCCGACGAGCGTCTTCTGGACGCCTTCGACCTCGACGGAGAGGTCGGACGTGTTCACGCGGGCGCGGTCGGGATAGAAGATCGTGGAGGAGTGGTCCTTCTTGATGCGGTCGGCCTCAACGATGAGGGCCTCCTCGAGCTTTCCGTAGAAGCCCGGGTCAACGTGCTGAAGGACGACGCGGCGGGAGGAGTCGACGGTTTCGGGCGTGACGCTTGCCGCATGGGAGAGGACGGAGAGGGCCCAGCGCTCGAGGTACGGCGCGCCGGGACCCGCCTCGTCGAAGGTCCAGACCTCGCGCTCGGCGGCGAGCGTGGGCGGAACGACGATTGTGCGCGTCTCGGGCTGCTGCAGGAGAAGCGCGAGGGCGAGGATGAAGTTGAGCGCAAAGCTAATCGCCATGATGACGGCAAAGCTTCGTCTCAAGCCGATGCGTTCGGCGACGATGGATGTGTAGAGCATGAGAAGGAACCCCGAGGCGGCTGCGCATGCGCGGACGTACGGCTGCGGCCCTGGGAAATGGGGGGAAGTGATTGACGTTCGGACCTGACCGTCGGCGGACGGGCTTCAGCGCACGAAGTGTCTGGCCGAGCTCGGGGGCGTGCGCCCGAAGGAAGACGCGCCGAGGTGCCAGTAGGCGAGCGCTGCACCGTAGCCGCGGCCGTGAAGGCCCGAGACCTTGTGCCAGCCGTAGGCCGACAGCGCGCCCAGAAAGACGCCGGCCCCAATGTGGTCCAGCACCGCACCGAGATAGGTCACGGTGAGGACCACGGCGACGAGGTCCGCATCGAAAAAGAGAAATCGAGGCGGATCGTCAAGGCCGGTCGGGACGCGAACGCCCTCGGGTGCCGCCATCAGACAGTAAAGATGCTGTCAATGACGGAGGGTGCGATCATCAAGGTCAAGCCGCAGGCGATGGATACAACTGCAGCATAGAGACTCCCCTTGGCGAGCCCGACAGCGAGGCCGACAAGCAGGAAGATGATGGCGATGGACTTCCCCAGGGAGCCCTGGGCCCAGCCCGTGAGCTGGGTGTACAGTTTGTCGAAGGCCTGCACGTCCCCCGCGGAAGCTGCTTGGGCGTACAGAACAAGAAGGCCTGCGGCGATCTTGTCTTTCTTTGATCCCACGGCGGATACTAGTTGATGGAAATTGATTTTCATATGATTTTCATCTGATTTTTTGAGAAAACCGCCGACGTTCGGTTGGTTCGAGACGGTTGGCGGGGTTTTTATTTGCCGGCGAGAGCAAATGTACGCTTCGGCAAAAACCTTTCGCCATACGGGACATTCATTAAGCTTCAGCCCCGTTGGGGAAAACCCTCGAATTTGGGTTTTCAGAGGAAGCGGTTTTTACTCCTGCAGTCGTTTCGAGCCGATCGACTGCCGTGCAAAGGTGTCAAAACAGAGCGGGTGAGCCGCTCGGGCCCCTTCGGTGAGGGGGAGCGGAGCGGCTGAGCCGTAACCCATTCATGGGATGGCGATCGGTAGAAAAACGTAAAATTTCGGAAGAGGGCGGGCCAGGGCGGCCGCTTTGCAGGGAAAAGGGCAGGGGAATTGAGAACCGGTCCCCTTCAGGGTTAACGCGAATGGGCTACAATCGTGAAGCAAATGAAAACCCTAGGACGATGGTCGTTCCGGGATTGGAGGAAATTCTCGATGTCGCATCTTTTGCAGGCCGTTGTCGGCGCAGCCGTCGGCGACGCTCTTGGCGTGCCCTATGAAGGGAAGGAAAGGGACACCTACGTCTGCGAGAACATGCACCCCCTAGGCTGGCATGAAAAGCCCGTCGGTTTCTGGTCGGACGATACGGCCATGATTCTGGCCGAGCTCGACAGCCTTCGTGAAAGGCAGGGCTACGATGCCGAGGACGTGATGATGAAGTTCGACCGCTGGCTGCACGAGGGGGCCTACACCCCCGACGGCAAGGCCTACGGCTGGGGCCGCACGACGGCCAGGGCCGTCTCGCGCCATCGCAGTGGCACGCCCGCCGACATCTGCGGCGGCGGCGACATTCTCGACAACGGCGCAGGCGCACTCATGCGCATGCTTCCCTATGCGCTTCTCAACAGCCCCGACCGCCTCGAGATCGTCGATGCGGCTGGTTCGCTCACGCACAGCCACCAGATCAGCATCGTCATCTGCCGTCTCTACTCGTGCTACGTCGACGAGCTCCTTCAGGGGCACAAGCCCGCCGAGGCGCTTGAAGCGCTCATTGAGAACCACTTCGTCGAGATTCCGGACTACTACCTCCCGAAGCTGCAGCTCATGCCGCACCTCTCGCGCGTCTCCGTGCCGAACTCCGGCTTCGTCTCCGACGTCTTCATGGCGTCCATCTGGTGCCTCATCAACTCCGACAACTACGTCGATGCAGTCCTCAAGGCCGTCAATCTGGGCGGTGACGCCGACACGATCGGTGCGGTTACTGGCGGCCTTGCCGGCATCATCTACGGCCAAGACGGCGACAACGGCATTCCCGTCTGCTGGTCTCATGCGCTTTCCCGCATCGACTACATTGAAGAACTCTGCACGGCCTGCGATGGCATGATGCGCTGACGACCGTGCATTTTGCGCTCCATTCGACACTCAAGAGGACTGCCAGCAGGCGGTCCATTTTTTTTAGCTTGATCCTTGATCTCGAGGGTGATTTCAGAAAGGCTTGATTTGAATCAAGAAATCGAAGTCTCGTCGATGCTCCTGATGAAATCCGGAAGTGAACATCACCTTAAGGCCTCTGTCTTTCAGGCGTTGACGGCGATCACGTTCTATTGAAGCGGCAGAGATCTTCACCCTGATAAATTGATTTCAAAAGGCGAAAACCGCCTTGGATGCGCCATGAGACGACATTTCCGTCATTTGCTCGGGTTGAAAACTTTTGATCTGCATGGCACGATGTTCGCGTCGCAACCGCTCAGGCGTTTCGACATTTCTTCGCAATAACACAAGCTACAGAAATGACACCATACATAAAAAACATGACCCTCAGGAAACCTGTCGTCGACGAGCAATGGCTTTCACTCAACCGAACCATCCATCAGGTTGCGCCACTCTGCAGGAATCCCGAACACCTTGAAAACGCCGCCCGCGTCCTTCAGGCCGAGGGCGGTCTCGAGGCGCTGGCGCGCCTGATCACCACCGAACAGACGGCGTTCCTTGTTCTGGCCATGCTGGAGAAGTGCGGAGCCTTTCAGCGTACGGCCGTCATTAACGGCGGTCCGTGCGTCAGGATCTCGGCCGGGGTGTCGGCCGACGCACCCAGGAAGGCGGGTGTCGAGCTCACGCGTCAACAGATGATGAAAATTCGCTTCTCGATTTCGATTTCGCCTGAAATGTGCAGCATGTGCTATGAGGGAAAAATACCGTATCCGGACGGCACGATCTTTGAAAAGGGTTCCACCGGATATTTCCACACCAAGGGTTGCCGCCGGACCTAGCCCTGAAGGATTCGTCTCCCGCGACCCGGTCATCACGCTGAAGGATGACAACAGAACGTACTGGGGGTGACTTGCTCTGGTTCGTATCGTCCGGGACTAGGGCCCCGGTATGATTTTGCATAGGCGAAAACAGAATGCCCGCTGTCCGAAAGGAGAGCGGGCATTTTGTATGAGCGCCCAGCAACGCACGTGTGTCTATGCGGTGAAAGTCCGCTGTCCGCCCGAACAGGGGAGGGACCGGCAACTCGGCAAGTCGCGAAAGGCAACGACTTCGATGGAGGAAGCCGATGGCAAAGGACCAGCCTGACGAACAGGAATCGGATGTGAGGCGTGTATCTCGGTCAAGTTCATTGAGGAGACGCTCAAGTTGCGGGGCAACTGCGACAAGAGCGACGTCTTTCGCCCTCGACGAGCGAAATTTCTTGGCTACACTTTCGCGGAGAAGACGGGACGGACGCTAGTCCACCCGAAAAGCTTCAAGAGGCTGAAGGATAAGCTTCGAGCCGTCTTCTGCAGAGCGCGCGGCGGGTCGCTCCTTCGAACGAATGGGGAACTCAATGCGATCCTGTGCGGATGGCGGCAGTACTTCAGGTTGGACAACCGCAAAGGCGTATTCGAGGCGCTTGACATACACATTCGACGCCATCTTCGTAAGTTGGTGTGGATTGCATGGAAACGACCGAGAACACGCGAACGCGAACTCCGTCGACGCGGCCTGGATGGCTTTCGCGCATGGGAGTCCGCCAACAACGGTCGGGGAGCTTAGTGGAACGCCAATGCACACCACATGCGCGACGCGTTCCCGCTGTCTTTCTTCAAACGACATGGACTCTACAGCCTTCTCGCGATGCGCTGAGTCCCCCTCTACAACTAACTCAGAAACCGCCGGATGCCGAACGGCATGTCCGAACGCTCAGTACTGATTGAGCACTGCGGTGTGGGAGGGAGTGTCCGCAAGGACACTCTCTACCCGATTTTGACGCGATCAGACGTCAAATGGCGGGCTTGAGTCCCGAAATATGATCGATGATCGTTTCGATGGGGATCTCCAGGGCTGCCGAGGTCTTTTCCAGCGTTCTGTAGAGGAGCGAGGTCGTTTCGCCGGCCAGCATGGTGTCGGCCGTGAAGGAGTGCACGCCGCTCTTGTGAATGAACTCGGACTTCGTGAGCTTCTTGTGCTCCATCATGGCAATGACAAGCTCGCAGAAGCGCTTCGCACGCTTGGCTTCGGAGGCAGTGGTGCTCTTCGAGGTGTCGTATCTGAAGATGAATTCTTCTGGATCGATGCGCAGGGCCAGAGCAGCCGTGATCTTGAGGTCGGGATCGAGCGGAAATCTGCCGACAAGGAGCCTGTAGGCGTTCTCGACGGAGCAGTTGGTCATGGCGATCCAGTCTCTGAAGCAAAGTCCCCGCTTCTGGAGCTCGGAGAGCACGATGGGCGTCCTGTCCTTCGTGCCCACGAGACTGGTGGCATGTTCACGGATGGCGTCTTCGCCGACGTCAAACCCCTGTGCAAGGGCTGCGACAAAGGCGTCGGAGGGCTTTCTCGGGGGATACATGAGCTGATCAAGAGGAATGCCCGTCATCTCCGAGAAATCGGTCATCGGAATGGACCTGTAGGTCAGGGTGTTTTTGATCATCATGGCGAGCAGGGCGGTCTCGCCCTTGGGCATCATGCCGATGACGTACTTTGTGCGAACCTTGCCCTGGCAGCGCACGCGCGTGTAAAGGTCGCGAAGCACCGCATAAGGAACGTGGAGCTCGGCTGCGAACTTCTGGATGCTCTGGGGCTTGATGGGCTTGCCTGGGAGGTTCAGATGAGTGAGAACCGTGGGGAGCGCAATACCCGTGTTTGCCGCGATGGTCTTCGGATCGAGACCGAGCTCGGACATGCGTCCCTGAAGATAAAGGTTGAATTCGTCGGGCTTCTCACCGGTGGGCTTGTAGGTGGTCATGTGAATCTCCATGAGGGTCGGCGTGCTGCGCGGATCCATGTCGCGCATGAACCTGCCGAAAACGTCGAGCAGCCGGAAGGTCGATGATCTTTTCTTTGTAATGGACCGGCTCAATCAGCATCGTGTTCAGGCGCGCTCATTTCCTCTGCGCGGCCTCGGCTTCGGCCTTCTGCTTGTCGGCGAGGCGGGGCTTCTGCTTGCGGTTGGCGACGATCTTGTCCCAGAGACAGTTGGGCGCAATGCGCATGGCCTTCGCGAGAAGGCCCATTTGCCAGGGAATCGTGCGGTAGGAGGCGTCGCTGTCGATGGTCTTGACGGCGCGCTCGGCGAATTCGTCGGGCGTGAGTACGAAGGGCATCTTGTAGGGATTGGCGCTCGTGAGAGGCGTCCTCACAAAGCCCGGACTGATCGTCTGGACCTTGATGCCCGTCTTCCTGAGGCCGACGCGAAGGCTTTCGTTGTAGGTGATGACGGCGGACTTGGATGCGCCGTAGGCTTCGCTGCCGGGAAGGCCTCGAATGCCGGAGACCGAGGCGATGCCCACGAGCTTGCCGCGGCCGCGCTTCGTCATCGGCTCGATGAAGCCGTGGAAGGTGTAGGCCATCGCGAAGACGTTCGTCCTGTAGATGGCTTCCATCACCTCAAGGTCCTCGTAGAACTCGGTCTTGCAGCCGATGGAAATGCCCGCGTTGGCGATCACGATGTCAGCGCCGCCGGAAAGGGCCTCGAACTTCTGTGCGGCCGCAATGATCTCATCCTTTTTCGTCACGTCGGCAGGAATCGCGTGGTAGCGAGACTTGTCGCCGGGAAGCGTGTCGATGAGGGCCTGCAGCTTTTCTGGATTGCGGGCGACGAGCCCGAGGACGTCGCCTCGCTGCGCATACTGGCGGGCAAGTGCCGCGCCGATGCCGCTAGAAGCGCCAGTGATGAAGACGTTGGACATGTTCCTGATCTTGCTTAAATAACGAATGAGCTCAAGTGTACACGAGGGAAAGGCAAAAAATACGAAGAAAACGCCCAAATCCCGGGAAAAGCATGACGGCAGGTAAAAAAAGCGGCCGGGCTAGATGAAATCCAGACGCTCAGTCGTCCTCGACCGTCTTCATGCGCCCGCATCATTTGGCACGAACTCAAATCGGGTGACGTCGAAGAGCCCCTTCGTCGTGAGCTTGAGGTGCGGAATCACGGGGAGCGCAAGGAACGAGAGGGGCATGAAGGCGTTGCTGTCCTGCGAAATGCCGTAGTGCCCGTGGGCGAGCTTCGTGAGCCGCCTGATGGCCGCCGCCGTCTCTTCGGGCGTTCTGTCGCTCATGAGGCCCGCGACGGGAAGCGGCAGCGCATCGAGCACCTTGCCCTTCGAGACCATGACGATGCCGCCCTGCATTTCCTCAATCTTTTGCACGGCAAGCGCCATGTCCTCTTCGTCGTCACCAGCTACAACGATGTTGTGGGAGTCGTGGGAAACCGACGTGGCGATTGCGCCGCCTCTGAGTCCGTGGGCGGGATCAAGAAGACACGTGCCGATGTGGCCTGTGCGCCTGTGGCGTTCGACGACCGCAAGCTTCACGCATCCCGGATTGTCGGAGAGCCTCACCGTACCGTCGCGAAGTGTCTTCACCGCAGCAATCTTCTCCTCCGTGATGAGGCTGTGAGGCAGAAGGCCGATCATCCTGGCTTTCTCGGACGGGGCTTTGAAGTCGAAGGATTCGGCCGTCACGGGCGCAATCCTCACCGTGTCCGCGAGAAATCCGGGCTTCTGCTTTGGCGCACCGATGACAAGGCTCCCGTTGCGGGCGACAAGCCTGCCCTTCGTCCAGACGGCGAGCGGACTGAAGTCATCAAGGTTGTCGAGAAGCAGCAGGTCGGTTCTGCGTCCGGGCGCAATCACGCCGCGGTCCTGAAGGCCATAACATTCGGCGGTATTGAGAGTCGCCATCCTCACGGCGTCAACGGGATGGATGCCCGCCTCAACGGCCATCGCCAGCATGCCGTTGATGTGCCCTCGCTCAAGCGTGTCGGCGAGGTGCCTGTCGTCGGTGCAGAAGCTGCAGCGCCGCGAAAGGTCGGCAATGAGGTTCTCGATCAAGGGAAGACGGTTTCTCGCGAGCGAGCCTTCACTGATCGAGACGTACATGCCAAGTGAAATGCGTTCCCTAAGCTTTGAGCTCGTCGTGCATTCATGGTCCGTGCGGATGCCGGCACGGGCATAGGCTTCGAGATCCGCGCCCGTGCAAAGCGGCGCGTGGCCGTCGACGGGCTTGTCGAGATTTAGGGCAGCCGCGACCTTGCTGCTGGCCTCGGGGTTGCCATTGAGGATGCCGGGCACGTTCATCATTTCGCCAAGACCGAAAAAACTCGGGGTGTTCGAGCAGCGCCTGTGTCTGCCCGGCATCAATGAAAGCGCCTTCATCCTCGAAGGGCAGGGCCGGAACACAGGACGGCACCATGAGCTTCACGACAAGCGGGAGGTCCCGGCAGGCCTCGACGAGCCCGTGCATGGCGTAGGTTGGTCATTTCATGAGGGTCGGCGGTGACAGTCGTCGTACCGAACGGAAGAACCAGTGAGGCGAAGCTGGCGGGGAGAGCATCGGGCTCTCGATGTGCACGTTCGAGTCGATGAGGCTCGGCAGAAGCACAGCGCCCTTTGCTTCGAAAGTTTCTTTTGCGGGTTCCGAACCGAACCCGTGGATGAGGCCGTCTTCAACAAGTACTGTCTTCGTATCGAGCGCTCCCGTGAAGACGTCGAGCACGCGGGCGTTGAGAATGGCAAGGTCATGGATCTTAGGCTTCGGGCTCTGCTTGGCGTCCTCTACGAGAATTTTTGGATGCAGTCATTCTAAGGCGAATGTCCTCTGCAAAAGAAGAAAACGTGCATCGGCGAGCCTTCGTCACGGACGAGGCGGCGGGCGAGGGCGGCGGGGCAATCGGATCGGCTTCAACGGCGCTCGTTCCGTAGGACTACAATACTGAATCCTTTTCCAACCACAAGAACCCGACTGAAATCCAATTATGAAAGACAGAATCGGCACTGCTCTCTGGGTGGCCGGCGCGATCATCTGCGCCTGGGCCCTCTCGGTCTCCCTCTCGATGATGTTCGACTTCACGATCGAGGAGGCCCGCCAGAACTTCCGCCAGGGCTCCTTCATCTTCGGCGCAGCCGTGGTCTTCGCCTTCGTCTTCCGCTCGAAGGTCCAGACCTGGGGCGCGTTCGAGAAGTTCCTCATCTACGCGCTCGTGCCCGTCGCGGGCATCCTGCTCACTGCCTACGGCTGGTGCCAGCAGTTCGCGCCCGAACTCGTCGCAAGCCTCGGAGCCTGATCCCGTCTCCAGCCCGTTCACGACTCCCAAAAAGGCCGTTTCGCCGTAATCGCGAAGCGGCCTTTTTGCCGGCCGAAAAACCGTGTTTTGATATAGAAATTTTTATCCCTATAGGACTGTTTAGTCTGGTAAGAACCCACAAGTCCTCCGGAGAACTGGAGAGGGCGGGCAAATGCAACCAAATCCTTCAGATTGTTCGCCTTTTCACGCCAATCGGGTCGAAACACCGCTCCTGCAGAAGTCTTCAGGACTCGAGAATCAGTCTCATGACGCTTGGGAGAAACCTAAAGACGACAACCAAACGCCGTGCTTAATCATCGGCGAAAAGGTTAATTTTGGGAAAAACCCTTGATCAGGCGCAAGAAATTTTTTCTTTATGGGCCCGACTCAGGTGTTTGTCGTAGACAGCAGGGGGCGGCGCGACTGTATCATATACGCGAATTTAAACACGGCCTGACGGTCCCTCGGATTCGAGACTGTCGCGCCTGTCGGGGATACGCACAATACCCCTCAAAGGCAGGAACGACAGGGCCTTGCGTCAAGGAGCCGCCGCTGAAGGCCGAATCTCAACTCGAAAATAAACAGAGAGAAACTGATGATCAGAATGAATTCGCACAAGACGGTCCTCATGCCCAAGTCCCTCGAGGATAACCAGGTTCAGATGGACAACATCTGCAAGGCCTTCAACACTGGATCCGCCTCCGATGCCGCTGCGAGCATCGGCGAGCTCTTCCGCTGCCGCGGCATGAGCCAGGTGTCCATGGCGAGCGGCATCGGCCGCGCGGTCCTCTACAGGTCCTTCGGCAAATCCGGCAATCCGACGCTTCAGGTGCTGCTCGACTCGTTGCGTGCAGTCGGTCTCACGCTCGTTGTGGCGGAAGCCAAAGACAGGTAAAAAAGACCCGGTCCAAACAATCAGGAGCCGTCGGAACGAAAGCTTCCGGCGGCTCTTTTCCTATGCGTGTCTCGTTTCCTGCATGACCTTTGGAGGGATTTTGCCGTGTAAAGACGGCCCGTGAAGGAGGGCGGGGTCAAGGGGCGCTCACTCGTGACGCAAAAGTGCTATCAAATAGGGGGTATATGTCGATTTTTCCTCCCGAAGGTCCGATTCTTTCTATAAGATAAGGGGCACAAGGGTGTTATTCGACGCCTCCCTTTCGTTCCGACCGTTCCGACGGACCCTGCGTCGAGGAGCACCTCTGAGGAGGACCAAAAAATGAAGATTCTTATTCCCATCGACGCGTCCGAATGCAGCAAGAACGCCGCCTTCTGGGCGACGGGCAAGCCCGCTCTCTTCGGCAAGGATCCCGAGATCCACATTTTCTATGCGCAGGAGCCCGCTTCGGACCGCATCCGCTTTGCGACGGACCCTGACACCCTTGACGAGTTCTACCGCGAGGAGGCGAAGACCGTCTTCGACTCCATCATTGACCGCTGCGGCACGCTTCCCGCCAGCGTGACGCTCGACTACGGCGTCGGCTCTCCCGTCCAGACCATTGTTTCCGCCGGCGACAAGCTTTCGGCCGACATGGTCGTGATGGGCACGCACGGCAAGGGCCCGCTTGACAGCCTGCTCTTCGGCTCCGTCTCGAACGACGTCGTGGCGCACTCTCATCGTCCCATTCTGCTCATCCGCGAACGCATGCCGACTTCCGAGTCCCTGAAGCGCATCGCGATCTGCCTTGATGAGTCCGACCAGTCGCTTCGCGTCCAGGGCTTCTTCACGGAGCATGTCGACCTCTTCGAACAGGGCACGTCCTTCACGCTGATCCACGTTCAGAAGAGCGCTGAGGACGAACAGGCCAACGGCTTTGCCGAAACGGGCACGATCGCCAACGAGGTCGAGTCCATTCTCACGCGCGCCGGCATGAACGTCTCGACCAAGACGCTCTACGGCGACGTGGGTGACGTCATCGCCGAACACGCCGAGGAAGAGAACTACGACATGATCGTTATGGGCTCCCACGGCTACAGTTCCGTCTCCGCCACGCTGCTCGGCTCCGTCACGATGACGGTTGCGAGCGAGTGTGAGGTGCCGCTCCTGATCGTCCGCTGACAAGTGGATCCCCTCTCTTGAGGGCACCAGACGACAAGACCGTCCTGCTTCACGCATGGCGGTCTTTCTTTTGAGCGGGTGCTTTGTCGGATGGCGGCGCGGTCCCGAATCGCGAAGCTTGTCGTTGATGAAAGGGAAGGGAAAGGCGCACGAAAACGGTGGACATGAAAAAGGCCGGGGGCTCCTTTCGGAGCCCGCCGGCCCTTGCTTCAGGATGACTCAGTGCTGAGGATCAGGTCCGGGCACTGAAGGATCCGGTTAGAAGCGGTGCGTCAGACCGAGGTAGGCCTGGGTCGTCTTGTCGGAGCCTTCATCGTCATACTTGACCTGAGCGAAGCCGGCACCCGTGTAGACGGAAGTGCGCTTGGAGAGGTAGTACTCGTACTTGGCACCGAAGGCGTAGCTCTTGGCATCATCGTCGTGGTCAGCATATTCGACGGCGAAGTCCGTGAAGTAGGCTGCAACCGTCAGGTCGCCGCCGGCGACCGGGACGATCGTGCCGAGGTGAACGCCGTAGCCCTTGACGCCGTCGGCAGAGTACTTGTTGCCAGCGGTGTCGACTTTTTCGGCGTCGGCATCAGAAATGGCGGTGAGCTGACCGGCCTTGATGCCCTTGAAGTACTGGCCCATGACGAAGGTCTTGGCGAAGCCGCAGTCGTAGTTGCCGCCGAGGTAGACGATCTGGCCGTCGTCATGTTCAGCAGCAACACCGAAGGACTTGTAGTTCTGGAATTCGTAGGCGAGGACCGTCTGGAGAGCGCCGAAGTCGCCGGTAAGAGCGGCGGAGCTGTAGCGGTTCACGGCGGAGGAGCCTTCACGAGCCGTTTCCTCGACGGAGTCTTCGTTGAAGGAGTACTGGACCGTAGCCTGGAGACCGGCGAACTTCGGGGTCTGGTACGTGACCATGTTGTCGTAGCGGTCGGAGGTGGCGAAGCCGAAGACGTTGTTGTCGCCGCCGTCGAAGGCATCAGCCGTGGCGAGGACGAGGTCATACGTGCCGGCACCGGAGCCAACGCCGCCCATGCGGCCCATGGAGAGCGTACCGAAGTCGGAGTAGACGGAGACGGAAGCTTCGCGGTCGAAGATGCGCTTTTCGGACTTGAGTGCGCCGGAATCGGACTGGAAGCCGTTTTCGAGCTTGAAGCCGACCTTGAGACCGTTGCCGAGTTCTTCCGTGCCCTTCAGGCCGAAGCGGGAGGCGGAGGAGACGCCGGAGTCCATGGAGAACTTGTTGACGTCAGCTTCTTTGGAATCGTCGAAGGACTGGTGCGTGTAGATGAGGCCCGTGTCGACGACGCCGAAAAGGGTCACGTCAGCAGCGGAGGCATAGCCGGCGGCAGCGCCGAGAACGGCGAGCGCGGCGAGAGACTTCTTGAACATTTGTGTATTTCTCCAATTTCCTCCGTTTCCGGAGGCTCAATGGGTTTGAATTGATCGCAACATAAATCTAGTGCCGATGCGGGCGGTACGCAAACCCATCTCAACGACGTCCGGGCAATTGAAAACGCGTGTCTGCGAGCGACGCAGGGCACTTCGGGAAGACTTATGCGGATCCGGACGAAATAAGCGCTCCCCTTGATGCGCGAGGGTTTGCGGGCTTCTTTTCGCGAAGAAAGGGTATTCCCGAAGGGCGGTAAGAGTGGCCTTCAGAAAGGGGCGATCGTGACGTCAGGCTCGGTTGTAAAAATATGTGTTTTGCGTGCGGAGTGTTGCTAATTTGCAACAACTGGCCCAGGAGACTGACGTTCAAGGGCGGGGGAGGGTGTCTTGTAAAGGGCTCTCCTGCAGGTGTTTGTAAATGACACCCAGCCGTACATCCGCATAGGGGATGAGACTCGATGGGTGTGGATCGGCGCAAAGGAAACGGGCGACTCTTCACTGGGAGCCGCCCGTCCTGTTTTTCAACCCTTAATCCCGGTCCGCGGAACCAATCTTTCCCATGCGGACCGAAGGATCAATGCATGAGCCTCATCAGAAGCAGTGCGTGAGGCCGAGGTAGGCCTGGTAGGCCTCTTCCTTGTAGACGTCGTCGGCGGAGTAGTCGACCTTGGCCTTGTACCAGCCCGTGCCGCCATAGACGGAGGTGCGCTTGGAAAGCGGGTATTCGTACTTGAGGGCGACGCCGTAGTACTTGCCGTCGGCGTCTTCCTCGGCGTACTTGACCGTGGAGTCGACGTAGTAGAGGCCGCCCGTGAAGTCGCCGCCCGCGACCGGGACGATCGTGCCGACGTGAGCGCCGAAGCCCTTGACGCCTTCACCGTCAACAGGATGTCCTTCGAAGGCGTCGCCTGCGAACGGATTTTCAGCGAGGCCCTTGAAGTACTGGCCCATCACGAAGACCTTGGCGACTTCGAAGTCGTAGTTGCCGCCGAGGTAGACGACCTGACCGTCTTCGGTGTTGGCCTGAGCCTTGTCACCGAAGGAGGCGTAGTTCTGGGTTTCATAGGCGAGCACGCCCTGCAAAGCGCCGAGTTCAGCAGTAAGGGCAAGGCCGAGGTAGCGGTCGACCTGAGAGGAGTTTTCGCGTTTCGTGTTGTCGACGCTGCTTTCGTTGAGCGAGTACTGGACCGTGGCCTGGAAGCCGGAGAAGCTCGGCGTCTGGTAGGTGACCATGTTGTCGTAGCGGTCGGACGTGGCGAAGCCGAAGACGTCGCCGTCACCGCCGTCGAAGGCGTCGCCGATGGCGAAGGCGGCGTCAAAGTCGCCGGCGGCGGAACCGATCGCACCCATGCGGCCGAAGGAGAGCTTGCCGAAGTCGCCGGAGAGCGTCAGGGAGGACTCGCGGTTGAAGAGGCGGTCGTCGCCGAAGCTGCCGTCGTCGGCGTTGAAGCCGTTTTCAAGCTTGAAGCTCACGGTCATGCCGTTGCCAAGATCTTCGGAACCCTTGATGCCGAAGCGGGACGGGGAGGAGATGCCGGTCTCAAGAGCGAAGGAGTCGGTCTTCGTCGAAACGCCGTTGGTTTCGACCTTGGAATGCTTGTGGAGGAGGCCGTTGTCGACGATGCCGTAAAGCGTGACTTCAGAGGCGGAGGCAAGGCCCGCGGAAAGGCTGAGAACCGCAAGCGCGGCCATGGACTTCTTGAACATTTGAATGCTCCTGATGGTTTGTCGCGCTCCCGAAGGAGGGAGCAGCTTGGAAATGTCGGAAGAAACTCTAATGCGAGTCATTCTCATTGCGCAAGCGTCATCACGAACCGTGGAGAATGGCTTCCAATGACTTTCCGCTCGAATCGAACTGTCGTTCGCAAACGGCAATGCGACCCATTCTCATTGCAGGAGAAGGCTTGCCGACAATCGTTCTTATTGAAAACGGCAATGGTGTGGACGCGTGACAGGGGGATCGGGACGCGTTCCGAATACCGCAAACATGGTATTTGTTAGAGCCTTTTTCGTTGCAAATGCGCCACACGCTGGCGCTTCAGGAGGGCTGCCAATGGCGGCGCTTGAGCTCAAGGTGCCTCTCGGGACGGGGTTATGCGCCCTGCGCCCCGAGGAAAATTTCTTCTGACGGGAAATGGCGAATTTTCAGGTTCCCTTTGACAAGACGGGGTGGGGCGGTGCATCATGAAGGTGCTTAACAGCTGCAACGTGCATGCTGCAGACTCCGGTCAAGCAAGCACAATCTCCGCCGCCTCTTCATCTGAAGAAGGCGCGCGTCACATCTTCAACCCCACGAGGGCGTTTGCCCTCGGGGCCCTGCACATGCGGGGTACATGGGGTCGGGCGTCCTCGTTTTCTTTTTTCAAAGGAAACAAAATGACTCCCGACATCAATCTCTCCCATCTCACTCCCGCAACCCGCACGGTCCCGGCCTCCGTCTTCGGCGAACATCTCGCCGGCGAACGCGACTGCCTGGGCTACCAAGTCGAAACGCTTCCTGCTTTCGCCAGCACCCGCATCCCCGTCCTGAACCCGTGCCACTTCTTCAACGAGGCGCACTATCGCACGCTCGCCGCGTGGTGGAACCTCGCTCGTCGTGAACCGATCTACGTGTCGGGTCCGTCGGGCTCCGGCAAGACCAGCACGGCCATGCAGTTCTGCGCCCGCCTCGGCATTCCCGTGGTGAGCGTCACTGCACGCGCCCGCATGGACCGCCGCGAGCTTCTCGGTCACTGGGCTCTTCAGGGCGGTGAGACCCGCTGGATCGACGGTCCTGCGCTTCTCGCCTGGAAGCACGGCTGGACGCTTCTCATCAATGAATTCAGCGCAACACCCGCAGACATGTGGGTGAGCTGCAACGACATTCTTGAGGGGCTTCCGCTCGACAACGGCGCAACCGGCGAACTCGTCGTTCCGCATTCCATGACCCGCGTGATCGTCACCGACAACACGCGCGGCCATTCGAGCGAGATCGACGAAGGGTTCTTCGGTCGTCAGATCCAGGACAGGTCGGTCATCGACCGCTTCTGGCACATGCGCATGGAAGGTCTCGGCGAAGCCGAGGAAGCCTCCCTGCTTGCAGCGACGGCCGATCAGGACTGGCTCGCGGAGTTCGAGCCCGAGGTCCTCGACAGGCTCTTCAAGGCGCTCGCGCGTCTTGGAGCCGACAGCAGGGCCGCGGCTCAGGCTCAGGCCATCGGCTTCGAGTCCAGAGCCGTCCCGCTCAGCTTCCGCGTCCTCTCGAGAATGCGGAACATGATGCTCGATGCCGCAAGGATGCCCGCAGCTTCCGACGATGATCCTCTTCGCAGGATCATCAGGACCAGTCTGACCGAAGCCCTCGACTCCACCGCTCGCGAAGCGGCGGAGACGCTGGCGGTCACGGCGATCGGCAACCTCATTCACGAGATGAGGGTGTCACGCGCCAGAATGGTCCTCAAGAACGCCACGGGCTCTGCGCTCAAGACAGCGTCCGTCTGACAATCGTCGGAAGGACCTTTTCATCAACCCCGAGGGGATGCTTCATCCCTCTCGGGGACGGACGTCTCCTCATTCATTTGAGAGACGACCGTCATGAAACGCAGTCTTGACATGCGCGGGAATCAGGCCCCCGCTGCGGTTGCAGTGCAACATCCGTTCAACATCCTTTCCGAAGGAGGCGAACGATGCGCACCGTAATCGTGGAAGACGTCGAAACCGCCGAAGCGAAAAAGCAGAGGCTCGCCACCACCGCCGTGGATGCAGCGCTCGAGATCCTCCGCACGGAGGCCTCGGGCCTCGTCATCGAGGCTGCAGCGCCTCTGGTCTTCCAGGGACTCTGCCGCCGCGACAACATCCGCGTCGAGTTTACGCAGACCCCGATGACGAACGGGCGCGTGATCTGGCTCGGTCCCATCGACCTCGGCCACAACCTCGCGTCCATCTACGTCTACGGACACGGATGCCACGAACGTCATCACGTGATGTACACCAACTTCGCGGCGATGAAGGGGATCAGCGATCCCGGCGTTCGCGACCTCGCGAACGTCTTCGAGGACATCCGCGTGGACAAGCTCGGTGCAGCGGACTACGAAGGCTACCTTCTCTGGCGCCTCGTGCTCTTCAAGGCGCACGAGGCGACGGGGACGGCCGGCTGGAGCAATCCGAACGACCTTGAGCCCGCACACGTCTTCGCAATGATGCTGCTCACGACCCTCGAATTCGAGGTGCTCGGGATCGACATGTTCGAGGAGATCTCCGCGAACCTTCGCGGGGAGTGCGACCGGCTCTTCGGACCAAGGCCCATGGCCCGCGTCCTGAAGATCGTGCGCGCAGCCTTTCCGCTCGACTCCACGGAGGCGGCGGTGGAGCTCGCGCACAAGGTCATGCGGTGCATCCGCGCCGAGAAGAACAAGGCGCTCAAGGCTGTCGAGGAAGCGGCAGGCGAAGGCTCTACGGACAACTTCGAGTTCCGTCAGGGCGAAGGCCAGTCGCTTCTCTTCGACGACGACGGCGCGGTGACCCCCGAGGGTGATCCGCGTCTGATGCACCCCGAGCTTGAGGCGATCAACCGAAACGCCCGATGCCTCTCGGTCATTTCCGACCAACGGCAGTGGCCCGATCGCGAGCCCGAGGAGGAAAGCTTCCGCAAGCTCATCGGCAACGGTGAATCCGGCAACGGCGATCCGAACTTCGCTTCGCCCGAGCGCCACTTCGCCAATGACCGCGAGTATCCGACGCTGCAGCCTGAGAAGGCGGCGATGAACCGCCGTCTCTTCTACAGGGCGCTCGCCAACAGCGCATCGCTCAGAAGGCTTCTTCAGAGCGCGCTCATTCACCCGCAGTCGAACCTCGACAGGCTCGACGAACGTGGAGAGGAGCTCGACGGAGATGCGCTTGCGCTCGCCTCCACGGGTGAAACGGCGGTCTTCCGCCGCGAGCTCGTGCGTCCGGGTCGCGAAGCGGTCGTCGAGATCATTCTCGACGCTTCGGGTTCCATGGAAGGCGAGGCGATCACGCTTGCCAAGGTCGCCTGCATCCGCCTCCTTGAGGCGCTCCGTGCGGTGACCGGCGTGAAGGCATCCCTGACGATCTTCCCCGGCCCAAACCGTCGCAGCGTCACCTGCGCGGCGGACTTCAACACGCCGGTGAGCCGTGCGCTCAAGCACGTCGACTTCCTTCCGGGGTTCGGTGCGACGCCGATCCTTCAGGCGCTCTTTCACTCTGCGATCGTTCTCGATCAAAGACCGGAGCCCGCGAAGATCGTCTTCGTCATCACCGACGGCTGGTTCTCCAAGGGGCCGGTCGACAACCTCGTCAAGGCACTGGAAGACCGCGGCATCGCCGTCGCAATGGTCGGCATCGGCAGGCACAGCACCCCAAAGGGGAGCATCATCGCCAAGGCCGAAAAGATCGCCGACCTTCCGCGGGCCGTTGCAAAGGTCCTTTCGGGCCTTGCGGGCAAGCTCCGCGGGATCGCCGCATAGGCGAAACCCAAGGGGCATCTGAAGGCACGCGTCTTCGACTTTTCGACACGACCGGGATCGACGGAGGACTTCTCCTCCGTCGTCCGGTCGCCGTCGATTCTTCAATCATCTCCCTTCGCTTCAGGCTCCCTGCCTGAGGCCGCAGTGCGGCGTCCTCTTCGCGCCCGTTCCGTCTCCCGCCCATCATTCTCCGCATCATCCTCACACGAAGAGGCCGGCGCACTGCGAACCTGTTTCACCCATTTCACCCCGCATCCAGCCTTGCGTACTTCCTCTCTCCAATCTCCCATGCAGCCCACAGAAACACGATTCCTCACGCGCGCCTCCGCAGGCCCCGAGCAGTGGCAGAGCGCCGTCTCGGGGTACGCGTCCGACCCGATCCGAAGGCCTGTGCCGCTCTCCGACACGGATCCCGATGACTGTCTTGTCGCGCATCCCGCCGACGGGCGTCTGCGCACGATCCTCGCGCCTGAGGATCCCGTCCGCATGCTCCTTCGTCACAGGGCCGCCGTCGAGCAGCTGAGGATGGCCGTGGGATCGCGCAAGCTTTTCGAAGCGCACCTCATGCCCGCCATGGCGGGCTGGGCCGCGATGGTCCAGGGACTTCCTCGAGACGAAAGGGGTCTCTGGTCGGGGCCGGACGGCCTCTTCGAAGCAGGCCTCATGTTTGCAAGAGGCGCGATCAATGCGGTCGACGCACGCGTGATCGGTCCCGAACTCGCGCCGGGCATTCGTGACGACTGGACGCTTCGCCTTCGAATCGCCTCCGCACTCGCCGGTCTCATGAGCGACAGCCGCAAGCTCGCCGCACTGAAGCTCGAGGCGGGAAGCGAGGATCCTGCCACGGGCACCTTCACCGTCACGAGCCGCTTCAATCCTTCGGAAGAAACGGCACTGTCGTTTTGCGTGCACGAGATCGGGCGCGTAATGAGGCTCGAGCGCCACACGGCGCGTGAATCTGCGGGAAGACTCCCGACGCTCAACGCCGACGTCCTTCGTCTCGTCGTCCCTCGTGAAACCCTGATGTGGCTCGGCGTCATCGAGCGCCCCGACGGCGAGACTGTTCTCACGGCCCTCAAGGCCGCCGTCACCTATGCGGCCGGCCAGACGGAGGCCGAACGCCTGATTGCTGAAGCCGCAGCCCGCGGTCGCGAATGGGCGATCAACCGTCGCGCGGCCGAGGCCGCAAGACGAGAGGGCAAAAGTCCGCTTCTTCGCGGCTTTGCATCCGTCTATCGTGCCGAATTCAGCCAGAGGCTCTACGACGGACACTGGCGTCTCAACCGCGGAGACTCGCCCGTCGTGTGGGCCGACGACGGCCTCGCACTTCGCTGGCCCGAGGGCTTCACCGCCATTGCAGCCACCGCCGACGACAAGTGGCTCTTTCGAGACGTTCCCGACGAACCCGACGTTGCGGCCGAAATCCTCGTTGCCGACGGATTCGCGATGGCCGATGAAGCGGGCAATCCGCTCTGGCTCACGGACTCGGACTGCATGGCGGGCGAGGGCGCGTGGCTGCGCCTCACCGACTGCGACATGCTGGTTGCGAACGCCCGCCGAGCGGCGGACGCCGCAGGCGAATCCCTTCCCATGCGCTTTCCCGCACTCTTTGAAAAGCGTCCGTCGTCAAGCGCCAGGTCGGGCGGCACGGTGGCAAGACAGTGCTGGGCTTTGTCCGTCCCCTCTGAGCTCGAAGCTTCCGACAAGGCAGCGGCGCTCGCAAGGGCGCTCGAAGCCGTGAACACCCGGGACGACGCCGTCATGCTCGTGCATCCCGAGGGCGTCTTCGTCCCCGAGAGCCTGCTCCCCGTCGGATGGATCGAGGATCCGGCCGAAGCGGGGATTCTCCTGAGAGTCAAGGCCATGCCCTTTGCCGAAGGCGTACGACACACGAGGGCCTCGCCCATTCGCCGTGTGCGGATGACGGGATCCTCCGCCTCGCGTGCCGCTCGATACGACCCCGGCCACAGGGGCGCAAAGGACGGTTCGATCGAACTCACGGGCGTCGTCATCAACCGGCATTCCGTGCGCCCCGTCGTCCGATTCGTCAACGGCGAAGGCCGAACCGTTGAAGAAACCGAGGGCCACTGGCCGCGCGTCCTCGACATGGAGGCGATCGACCGCGATCCCCCGAAGGGGACCGAAGCCTTCAGGGCTCTCCAACGCGCCGTCGGCTGGAAGCCGAGGGAACGCGCCTACGAGAAGGCCTGATAAAAAGGAGAACAAAAGAATGAAGACAACAGAAGCCGTCACGAGCGGCGCATCCTCCTCGCGACTCACGGGCTGGCGGCCCGCATGGGAGGGCTGGAGCGCGGCTGCGGGATTTGCAGCCGCAGGCACCACCGCTGCCATGGTCCCCGGCTGGTGGGGCGCGGGCCTGGCCTCCGTCCTCGGCCTCATGGGCGTCGTGCGCACCGCCGAAGCCCTCAGGACCGCTTCCCGCCGCATTCCGCTCGCAGGCTTTGCGCCCGCCTTCATTCACGCGGGCGACCTCATCCGCATTCTTCGTGAAAAGGGGATGGACGAGAAGAAGGCTGTCGACCCCGCAAGGAAAACCGCCCGCGAGCGTCTTGTCGCCCGCTACGAAGCGGGCCGGATTGCGCTTCTCGACTCGATGCGCTTCAATGCAGGCCGCGAAGGCAGGCTCGTCAAGAACCTCTGGATCGGCCGCGGATTCGAGTGGACTCCCGCACACGCCCAGGCGCTCTATGAACTTGCCGCCACGCCCGTCAAGCCCGTGATCGTCCCGAAGCGCATCCGCAAGGCGCTCTCACTACCGGACCCGCTCGGGGCCGGAGACATCGGAAGTCCCATCATTCACGGGATCGGTGCGACCGAAGAGGACGACATCGTGCGTCCGCTCTCGAGTCTCGGCGGCGGCACGCTCATCGTCGGCACGACTCAGGCAGGGAAGGGCGTGATGCTCACGAGCCTCGTCACTCAGGCGATCCTTCGGGGTGAACCCGTCATCGTCATCGACCCCAAGAGCAGCAAGCGTCTTCGCAACGCCGTCTGGAAGGCGGCCGAGATCGCGGGTCGTCCCGCTCCTCTCGAATTCCATCCCGCCTTTCCGGAAACGGGCGTCAGACTTGATCCGCTCGGCGCATGGACGCGTCCCACGGAACTTGCCACCCGCATTGCGGCCGTCATGCCGCCCGACAGCGGGGCCTTCGGCAACTTCGCCTGGATGGCCGTCAACGTTGCCGTCGAAGGTCTCTTCTACGTGACCGAAAGGCCGAGTCTTCTGGGGCTTCGCCGTCTTCTCGAAGGCGGCATCGATCCGCTTCTCAAGAAGGCTCTGGCCCGATCCTTCAGGGACGCAGGGATCGACGATTGGGAGGAGCAGGTCGAGCGCATGGACAAGCGCAACATCTGTCCGCCTGCCGCCAATGCCGGCATCGAGCTCACCGCTGCCGTCGCCCTCTGGGAGGAGACCGTCGGCAAGAAGGACGAAGGGGACGCGAACGCTGTCGTGGGCGGTCTTATCGCCGTCTTTCGTCACAACCGTGAACACTACGCGAAGATCACGGCCTCGCTATAGCCCGTTCTCTCGATGCTCACGGGCGGCACGCTTGCCAAGAGCTTCTCGCCCGATCCGTTCGATCCCGACGACGAGCGTCCGATCGTGACGGTGGAGAGGGTTGTTGAAGGCGGCGACATTCTCTATCTCGGCCTTGACGCGCTCCCCGACTCGACCGTCGCCGGCGCGCTCGGTTCCATCATCCTCGCCGACCTCACGGCCTATGCCGGCAAGCGATACAACCGAGGCGAATCGGGTACCGACGTGAAGTCCGTCTCGCTCTTCGTGGACGAGACCGCCAACGTCATCAACGGTCCCATGATCGAGCTCCTCAACAAGGGGCTCGAAGCCGGCATTCGCGTCACCGCAGCCATGCAGACGGTGAGCGATCTTGCAGCAAGACTCGGGAGCGACAGCCGCGCCCGCATGGCGCTCGGCAACTTCAACAACCTGATTGCGCTGAGAAGCAAGGACCGCCTCACGCAGGAATTCATCTGCGAAACGTTCGGGAAGACCACCGTCTGGTCGACCTCCGCTTCGCTCTCCTCATCGGCCGACGGCTCTCCCGTTCCGGACTTTCGCGCCTCCGTCACGCGCAGCATCCAGGGGCGGCGTGACGAAGTCGTCCCGCCCGACGTTCTCGGCCGACTGCCCAACACCGAGTTCTTCGCAAGCGTCTCGGGCGGCAGGCTCTACAAGGGTAGGATTCCGATCCTTCTCTCCGACGACTGACCGCATCCATTCAAATCCCTTTGGAACAAAATGATGAAGTACATGCTGACCGCGACCGCGCTTGTTCTCATCCTCATGGTGATGTGGCTGCCAGCCAGAACCCCGCCCGAGATCTTCGAGGAGACGGCCTTGAGAGAGGCGCTGATGCTGAGAACGGGCGAGGGGATTCCCATGCCCGAGACGGCCGCGAATCTGGCGGTTGAATATCTCGACGGGCTCGTCTGGGTCTCGGGCGTCCCCGACCGCTACACGCTTCGACCCTACGGCGGCTCACCGATGACGAAGGACGAGTTTGCCGAGATCGGAAGGGCCGCCGAGCGTACGACCCAGACCGAGTGGCTGCGTGCCATGAAGAGCCTCTTCGTGATGGCGACCCAGCGCCTTGCCGTCATGACCGCGGGCACCATCGCACTCATGCCCTTCATTCTCGCGCTGATTGTCGACGGATTCGTGAGACGCCGCATCCGCGAAGCCGAGTACCACGCGCCGAGTCCCACCTGGTGGACCGCCTCCCTCTCCCTGCAGCTCCTTGCGGTCTGCCTCGGGATCGTGGCCATCATGCATCCCAACTATCCGCCTCAGTGGCTTTCCGTCTTTCCCGTTGCGTTCGCCCTGGCCGCTCGCATGACGGCAGCGACCTGGCACAGGTTCATTTGAGTTTCCCTTGGAATTCCCCGTCCAATGAGATGTCTCAACGTTGGGCGGGATTTCCTTTTCCAGAAAACCCGGCCTCAGGCCTCCTGCTTATTCACGCCTCCATCGGCGAAGGCCTGCAGCGTTCTCGTCACGGCCTTCTTTTCATCATCCGTCAGCACGTCCGTTCCAAAGAGATGGTGGAAGAAGAGGGCATCGTAGGCGAGGGTGTAGACCAGAGCCCTCTCGGAGCCGCAAGCCTCCTGCTTGACGCGATCGAAGTAGCGCCTGTACCAGTCGCGCACAGGCTCCATGAACTTCCTGTTCTCTCTTGACGCCATGGCGAGTGCAACGAGCGGCGAAGAGCCGCTGTCGATTTCTCCCGACGTGAAGCCCTTGTACCACTCGGCATAGGCCTCGAGCATCGGACAATCGCTCTTCGCCTTGTTGGTGAGTCCCGTCTGAACCTCGCCGAGATGCGCTGCGTATTCGTTGACGAGCGCCTCAATCAGTGCCTGCCGGCTTGGGAAGTGGTACATGAAGCTTCCCTTGGAGACTCCCGCCTCCTTGATCACGCGGTCGATGGAGAGGCTGTCAGTGCCTTTTTCAATGATGATCGCGCGAGCTGCAGCGAGGATCTTGAGCCTCGTCGCGCGGCCGTTTGCCCTGCGCCTCACGACGTGCTTTTCGTTGTCCTCGTAGGAAACATCTTCAGCGGCGTCGTTTTCAATCTCACTCATTTTCTTGCATCTCCAGTCGTCATTTGCAAAGGGCGTCTCAGACTGCATAGTCTAAACCAATCGGGGTTAACCCTGTTGGTGAAAGACCCGATGGGCGTCCCCTTGTCCTTGTTGCTGTCTTAAGTATACAGTACGGACTGTACTAATAAGCGTCCGTAAGACCTCAGCGGTCCATGGGTTCATGGATGGCAGCGGATGCATGAAGGAGAACTCAAAAATGCAGAAACGCGAATTCCTCAAGGGCAGCCTTGCTGCTCTGGGCGTCTTCGGTTGCGGCGCTGCCGCCGCCAGGTCCGAATTCCCCGAAGCCAGGGACATCAAGTGGGACGAAACGTTTGACGTTGTCGTCGTGGGCTCGGGCATTGCCGCCACGTGCGCAGCCAACGAATCGATCGACCTCGGCGCGAAGCGCGTCATCATGGTCGACAAGATGCCCGTCTTCGGCGGCAACTCCGCCATCACGGGCTTCTGGATCAACGTCCCGCGCACGCCCGAGCAGCTCGCTCACGGCGTCAAGGACGACAGTCCCGAACTCTTCCTCAAGGACACGCTCAAGGCCGGGGAATACTTCAACGACCCGAAGCTCGCCCATGCGCTCTGCTTCAAGGCCCTCGAGTCCTTTGAATACATCCGCAAGCTCGGCTGTGAATTTGCGCCTACGCCCTTCATCCAGGGGGGTCACTCCAAGATCCGTTCGCTCGCCCCGAAGGTTTCGGCCGGCATTTCCGTGATGCTCCCGCTGCACCGTCACTTCCTCAAGCGCGGCGGCATCATGCGCAAGAACACGATCGTCGATGAAATCATCAAGGATGAAACGGGCCGCTGCGTCGGCGTCGCCGTCCGCGAAAACTATGTCTTCGACATCAACTCCCGCGACAACGACCTGACGAACAAGACGGGCGTTCGCAAGTACTACCGTGCCGAAAAGGGCATCGTGTTCGGTGCCGGCGGCTTCGTCAACGACTGGCGCATGTGCTCGCTCATCGACCCGAAGATCACGAAGGAAACTGAAGGCACGAACCATCCGGGCGCCACGGCCGGCGCTCTCTTCACGCTGATGCGCGCGGGTGCCATTCCCGTTCACATCGACTACATCCAGTGGGGTCCCTGGTGCTCGCCTGATGACAAGGGCATCGGCATGGGTGCCGACGTCTGCGATTACATCAAGCAGTACGGCTTCGCCATCGACCCGAAGACCGGCCGCCGGTGCTTCAACGAGCTCGGCAACCGCACGGAACTCACGAACGACATCTTCTCTCTCAAGAACGAAGACGGCTCCCAGCGCTTCGCCGTGCTGATCGCCGACAGCCAGTTCGTGCCCAAGGTCTCCATCGAACGCTACCTCACCAAGTCGCTCAAGTCGGGCACGACGAAGAAGTTCGAAACGCTCGAGGAACTCGCCAAGTTCTACGGTCTCCCGCTCAAGGAGCTCAAGGACGAAATGGCGAAGTACAACGGCTGGATCAAGGAAGGCCGTGAGTTCGATCCTGACTTCAACCGTCCGCTCACGCCGAACGAAGGCGTGTTGATGGGCAAGGGGCCCTGGTACGGTCACCGTCTCACCTCCAAGCTCCACTACACGATGGGAGGTGCGCGCATCAACGAAAAGGCCGAGGTCATCGGTCAGGACTTCAAGCCGATTCCGGGCCTCTACGCTGCCGGCGAAATCACGGGCGGCGTCCACGGCGTCACGCGCCTTGGCGGCAACTCGGTCCTCGACGGCATCGTCTTCGGCCGCATCGCAGCCCAGAGAATCATGGCCAAGTAATCGTGAGAAGGAGAAGCATCATGAAGAAACTCGTTGTCATCGCCATGGCCGCTCTTTTCACGGCCGGCGCCTACGCCGCCGATGTCGCCATTCCGACGTCCGCCAAGCACAAGCAGGACTGCACGATGTGCCACCAGGACGGCTTCAAGCCCGTCCCGACGGAAAAGTGCCTGACCTGCCACGCCGACATCAACAAGGGAAGCTACACGCTCGCCAACGGCAAGGAAAACCCGCACGTTTCGATCCATTACCTCCCGGAAACGGTCGACTGCAACCTCTGCCATCGAGAGCACGGCAAGTCCCAGAACTACTGCCAGGCCTGTCATGCCGACGGTCTTGGGTTCAAGGTGCCGTAACCCTGGCATAAGCTGTCATCCGCCGTCACGTTGAGCGTGATGGAACACAAAACGCGCCCTGCGGGCCTTTCGGTCTGCAGAGCGTTTTTTGTATGGAAAATTCTCGAAACAAAATACCCGGGAGGCCACGACATCAATAGTGGAAAGCACTGTGGCGCTGGCTGACTGGTCGGGCAGAATGAAGATAAGGACAGGGAAAAGCCGGACACCTCGATTCGCGACGGCGTGAACAAAGCATGCATCACGACACGCGCGAGGCGCACCGTCCGGCCGTTTCCCTTCCTTTCCGACACAACCATTGTCGGCGCAGCCCTTTGGCAACTGCGCTGGCCCTTGACTCGAGGTTGCAACATGCTCTTGACGGACAATGACCGAAACGCTCTCGAAGCCTGCGATGAGAACGGCATCACGAATGTAGGACGCATCTTCGCCTTGCTCGACAACTTCGTGGAAGAGGGTGTCCAGCAGGGCCGATTCTCACGCGAAGAAGCCGATGCCGATCTGGAAATCGCGCTCTGGCGCTCGTTCGCGCTTCTGCAGTGCGACGACTACGCTTCATATGCACAGGCGGTCGAAGTGCTCCAAAAGGCCGAAGCCGCGGCCGCCGGGAGCGGTGTCTGGCATTATCGCCTCGCCGCCGCGCTGACGCACGTCGGTCGACTCCGGGAAGCCTTCGACATTGCCCGTCGGGGCGTCGAAGCCGAACCCGGCTATCCCTGGGGATGGCTCCATTATGCAAAGCTTCTGGCACACTTCGGGGAGACCGAAGCTGCACAGGCTGCCGTTCAAAGAGGCCTTGAGCTCGTGCCGGGTGACGCGGAATTCCTGACGCTCGAAAAGGAGATCCGGGACGGTGCAACGCTTCCGGAAATGCTCTTTCACTACATTCGCCCGGAACATGACGAAGACCTTCAGAGCAACCGCATGGATCTCAAAGAGGTGATGGAAAAGCACCAGGCGCTCCTGTGCGTGGTCAAGGATCCGGAAGGCTTCGAGGCGGCCTGCGCGGCGTTCGAATTTGACGAAATGAAGCCTGACGAGGAGTTGCCCTATCTTTTGTCGGCCCGCATGCCGGTCGAAGGCGTCCGCGTCCCTGTGACTCTGCGCATGAACGAGGCCGGACTCTCGCACATGCCGCCGGTCTGGATCCGACATGCCCGCAGCGCCATTGCCGACACGATGAACAAGCAGGATTTGAAGGCGGGCGACATCGTCAACGTCGCTTTCGACCTTGATCGCAGCATTCATCTCATCTTCATGCCCGACCCTGCGACCGGAGAGTCACGCGAGCACCACTTCAAGCTCAATCCGGCCGTCAGCGGCCTCGGGGATCGGGAGGCGCCCGAACGCTCCGAGGATTTCCCGCCCGACGTGGTCAAAATGCTCGAGATCGTCGCCGACCTCGACGAGAAAGAGGACTATCGCGGCATCATTCGACTGCTCGAAGCCGAGCCCGACGACGAACGCCATCCCGCGCTCACCTTTGAGCTGGCACGCGCCTACAACAATGCGGCCGAATTCGGCGGTTCCGAACTTCTTCGTGCGATCCGGCTCCTTGAGTCCGTCCGTGACAGCTACGAAGACACGCACAAGTGGCAGTTCCGCATGGGCTATGCACTCTTTTACCTCGAACGCGAGGAGGAGGCGCTGCCCTGTTTCGAGCGTGCAGAAGCGCTGCAGAAAGGCGATCAGGATTCACTTGAATTCATGCGACTGTGCCGTTTTCAGATGGCCTTTCCTCGTTTCTCGAAACCGCTGCGGGAGCGTATCAACGATTTCTGGGACGGCATGGCGCAGAAGACGCCTGGGTTGCTGAAGCGTCTGGCCGATCCTGACGAATGCCAGGATGCGCAGCTCGAGATCACCGAGGACCTTCAGAAGGTCGTCCCGGAAGCTCTGGCGTACGTCGGAGCCATTGCCGGCCCGGTGGATCTCAACCTCTCGGCCGACGGCGACTGGCTGAGGACCTATCTTCTGCGGGCACTCATCCGACGGATGCCCGAAGAGCTGAGGTCCGACTGGCGCTTGACGCTCGGACGCCGTAGAGGGTCGATCCCGCTGCGGTTCGACATCAACGGCAGGGAGCTCCATGCCGGTAACGTCTATCTCTGGGAGGAAAAGCCGGAGGAAGGGGGTGCAGACCGGTTGATCGCCTACCATGAAGCCTTCGAAACTCTCGAGGAGCCCGAGTATGCCGAAGCCTTTTCGTGCGTGCAGGCGCTCCTTGACAATGCCGTGGGCGAAGCGGTGCGGATGAAGTATTACTACGATCTTCGCCTCACGCGCAAGCCTGAATCGGGCGTCGGCTTCTCGGTGCAGGAATTCCAGAGCTACCTGCGCGAAACCGATCCGATGAAGCTCGTCACGACGATGGATGACTATCTCGACGAGTCGAATGAATTCGACTGGGACGGATCCGAAGAAAAGGACTGCGATTACCTGCTCGATGCCGTGCATGCAGAGCTGTCCTGTCCGGCACTTGTCCTCGCCTACTTCAAAAACGCCCCCGATCTCATGCGCATGCTCGCGCAGTCGGGCGCAACGGCGGGCATCCTTTACATGAACACCCGCGATCGGTCGCCCGAAGGTCGAAGGGAGGTTCGAGATTCGCTCAGAACCGAGCTGCAGGCAAATGTTCCTGAAGCTTATGAGAGTGTCGGCATCGTCGACGGCAGGCGATATGCCTATGACGTGTTCCTTGCCTGGGATCTCCCCGCAGTGCTCGAGGCTGCGCGGGTATTTGCAGAAGGTCGCGATGACGTGCTCGAGCTCGGGTTCCACTCCCTTTGGCGCGAAGCGGGCGGTCTTTCAATCAGGAAGCCCGAAAAAGCCTGATCGGCTACGGAAGCCGTGCACGAGGTTGACACGATTTTCGAAATGCCTTGGCCGCGGCTTCCTGAAGTCAGATGTCTCCTTGCGGCGTTTCTATGAAGCCCGAGGTGAAGGGCGAGAGCCCGGCATGTGCCCCCGTAGCGCCGAGAATGAGGCCGACCGGAACGAAGCCCGTCATGACGGGCACGGCGGCACGAAGGCCCCTGAGGACCTCCTGCGCCGTGTCGGGTTGTGAAACGAGAGCTTGGTCTGACATCTTCAGATCAGAAGAGAGCCTGTCGTTACAACGTGCCGAACCACGTGATGACGACGGCGTTGATCAGGTCGATGAGGAATGCGCCCACGACCGAGACGATGAGCCAGGCGCGCGGGGACGAGCCGTACTTTTCGCTGATAGCCTGCATGTTGGCAAGACCGTTGGCCGTAGCACCCATGGAGAAGCCGATGCCGCCCACGGAGAGCATGACGGCGTCGTAGGAGCGGCCGAAGGCCGTGAAGAGCACTGTCCAGGCGTAGATGAGCATCAGGATCGTCTGGCAGGCGAGGATCACTACGAGCGGGAGCGCGAGGTGCACGAGCTCGTGGAGCTTCAGGTTGTTGATGGCCATCGTGACGAAGAGGACGAGCGTGATGTCGGCCACTGCGTTGAGGCCCTTGCCTTCGACCTTGTACATCCCCGAGAAGTCTCCGACGTTGCGGATGACGGTGGCGACGATCATGGCACCGATGTAGGCGGGAAGCGTGATGTAGTGGCCGAGGTAGTTCGAGACGATAGTGCCGAGGCCCATGGCGAGCGCCGTGACGGAGACCGCCCGCATGATCTCATTCGTGAAGTTTGGCTTCGCGGATGCGTGCTGTTCCGTAATGTCGGTGTCCATGTCGTCGGGGAGGTGCAGCTCGGGTTCAGGCTGCTGGACTTCGTCGGGAGTCTTCACCTGGTAGCGGCGGATGCACCATTCGCCGAACGGGCCGCCGATGAGAAGGGCGGCGACCATGCCGAAGGTGGCGGCGGTGACGGCAACGGCGGTGCCGCCCGTGATGCCGTAGGTTTCCTCAAAATAGGGACCGAAGGCAGCGGCGGTGCCGAGGCCGCCCATCATGGAGACGGAGCCCGCGAGAATGCCGTAGTGCTTGTCAAAGCCCATGGCTTCCGCTATGGCCATGCCCATGCCGTTCTGGAGAAACACAAGTACCGTGACCGCGAGGAGGAAGCCGAGAAGGAGCCTGCCGCCGTCCTTGACGACGCGAAGGCTGGCCATCAGGCCGATGGTCGTGAAGAAGCCGAGCATGAGCACGGTCTGCAGCGTCGAGTCGATCTGAACCTTGACAATGTTGAAGTACTCGAGGAAGGAGACGACGATGGCAAAGGACATGCCGCCCACCACGGGACTCGGGATGGAATAGCGTGAAAGCACGCCGACCTTTCCCTTGAGCCAGACGCCAAAATAATAGGTGCATACTGCGAGCGCGACGGCCTGCACCTTGTCCACTGCGATGACCGGCACCGTTCCTGCTATATCTGTCATGTTTCCTTCTCTTTTTGTTGGTTGTTGTGAACGCCTGATTTTCAGGCAGACTGATGAAAAGTCTAGCAGTGCGGGAAAGCGGCTCAAGGTGCCTTCCCTAAGGCATTCGCCCAAGGGGAGTCGACATTTCTCAATCAAAGGCCAAACCCTGCAGGGTTTATCCTGACTCGGGCTCAAGGTCCGCACCAGGTCCCTTAAAATCGAACAACTGCCGTGGAAGTCGTCCGCGGAATCACAAACGTTCAACCGCTGCCGGAGTCTAAGAAATGGCACAAACCTCACGAAAGCACGCCCTGATCATCGTCGACCTGCAGAAGGATTTTCTGCCCGGGGGCGCGCTGGCGGTACCCGGTGGCGACAAGATCGTGCCCGTCATCCGTGAAGTGCTCGAAAAGAATTCCTGGGACTGCATCGTCATGACCCAGGACTGGCATCCTGCGGGTCACGTCTCCTTTGCCCGGAACCATGAAGGCAGGCACGTGCTCGACGTCATTGAACTTCCATACGGCATGCAGATGCTCTGGCCCGTTCACTGCGTTGAAGGCACCGACGGTGCTGCCATCGAGGGCGTCGACACGATGAACGCCGACCTCGTCCTTAGAAAGGGCAGGGAACTCAACATCGACAGCTACTCCGCCTTCTGTGCGGCCGACAACGAGACGAAGACGGGGCTGGCGGGGTGTCTGCGCGAGCGCGGCATCACTGACGTCTGGGTGTGCGGCCTTGCACTTGACTACTGCGTCTCGTTCACCGCAATCGATGCAGCTCGCGAAGGGTTCGACACTCATGTCATCACCGACGCCTCCGCCGCGATCGACGCCAACGGCAGCCTTGAGAAGGCCGAAGCCGCCTGGCGACTTGCCTGCATCGACGTGTGCAGGGCCGAGGATGTGCTCGAGCCCGAGTACTGACGCAAATACAACCCATCAATCTTTAAAGGCCGCCCCTGTCTCACGACTCGGACGGCCTTTTTCTTTGCTGGCGACGGGCGGCGTCGGGTTTGAAGCCAGCGAGAACGCATCGGATTCGGAGAACGGAGGGCGGAAAAGGGGGCTTCAGAGGGGTGCCAGCTGAACGAAATCCTCGTTTCGGGAAATAGAGAACAGAAGAATTGAAAGCTGTGGACCGTAAGGTATCATCATAGATACAATCTATCCCCCCCCCCCCCCCCATGAGAGTCTAAATTAACAATGTACGGGTAAGCCCGCAGGGAAATTGGTCTAGACTGGGGTAGACCCTTATTCGTGTTGTCAGGCGCGATGGAAACGCGTGCAAAAGTGTTCGATCGGGCAACTTGATCAAAGTCAATCTGCACATAAGGTTCTAAAGGAATCATTAATAATGACTCTCAGGAAATATTTTACTTCATGAAAGTCAATGGGGCAAAGGAAACATGGGGGTTAACCTTGACGTTTTAAAGCGACTCAAAAAAACAGAGGCTTGAAAGGAAGGGAGCCGAGAGTTGCCTACGGTCTTATTCTGCGTATGTCCCAACTCGAAAGTGAGCGGGGATGAAATGACCAACCAAAGACCAAAATATTTGGAGATACGCAGATGAATCGCGTTTTCAAGACCAAATGGAGTGCTGCCCATCAGCAGTACGTTGTTACTGACGAGCATCGTGCCACGAAGGGCAAGGCTTCCAAGAGCGCTGTGGCTCTGACTGTTGCTGCCCTAATGATGGCCGGTGCGCATGCAGCTTACATGGAACCCGGCTTTGAGGCGTCTCGCTACCATGAGGTTGATCAGGCCCAGCAGTCCTGGGAAACCGCGGAATATCAAAAGGACTGGGGTCTGGCTGCCATGAATGCTTCGAAGGCATACGCCCTCGGCTTCCATGGCCAGAAGACCATGGTGGGCATCATGGACTCTGGTGCTCTCCTTGACAAGCATCCCGAACTTAGAGGCGACCGTTTTTCAGCCACCCATGTCACGGGTGAATATGGTTCGACTGGTAACCGCTATCCCCAGTCTGTCAGCAGCGAAAATAAAGGCCAGCCCTTCAACAAAGGCGAACACTTTGACGTGACGGGCAATTGGATGTCCGATCGCAACGACAATCATGGTACCCATGTTGTGGGCACCGTTGGTGCCAATCGTGACGGCTCCGAATTCCACGGCGTTGCTTGGGGATCCAACATTCTTAGCGGTAACACTGGCGCTACCGACAGCAACAACTACGGCCCGTATCAGGACCATGACTTCTTCTTCAAGGGGTGGAAGACCATGGCCGATACGATCACCAAGGCCAATAAGATTAATGGGCACGATCGTGGCGGTGTGATCAATAATTCGTGGGGCACGAACATCCGTACGAAGGAAGTTTACAAGTGGAGTGCCGCTAAGAACGATTGGGTGTGGGATCACTACGTCACCCCCGACGAAGATACGTCCAAGTACACAACCGGTGATGTTCCCGAGAATCCTACCGACGGTCAGATTTATATGCAGACCGGTCATCTCGCCGCGAACACTGTGCAGCAGTCTGAGTACGAGTACTTCTACTTCAAGAAGGTTTACGGTGACAAGTTCAACGCGGGTGAAGCGACTTCTGACAAATCTTTCGTCGATGCCGCTTGGGAAGCAGTGCAGGGTGAGAACAAGAACGTCGTGCAGATCTTTACGACGGGCAACCGCAACATGGGAAATCCCTTCTATCGTCCGCTGTATCCGTACTTCAATCCCGAGGCAGAAGGGAATTGGATCGCTGTTGCCGGTCTGAGGAAGGCCAACAATTTTGATCCCGCAAATCCTAAGTATGCCCTCGTCGACGGCTTCAACGAAGCTGGTCTTGGCAAGTATTGGACTGTTGCGGCTCCTGGCAACGGCATTTACTCTACGATCGTTGGCAAGGATCCCAAGATTACCGAAAGTAAAGATCCGCTTAAGCCTGCCTTCGGTGAGCCTGGTTATGGCAGCAAGTCCGGTACTTCGATGGCTGCGCCTCACGTTGCCGGTGCAATGGGTGTCCTCATGTCCCGCTATCTGGACATGAATGCGAAGCAGGTTCGCGACGTGATGTTCACCACTGCTAACCTTTACCATCCCGATGGTTCGCCCATGGAAGGCTGGAACAATGTTGACGGAACGAAGCCGGCGGACGGTCAGGTTTCCGATCGTATGGGTTGGGGTGTTCCTGATCTGGACAAGGGCATGTATGGCCCGGGCCAGTTCCTTGGCGAGTTCAATTACAACATGGCCAACACCAGTCTTGACGTTTGGACCAACAATATCACCAATGTCGCTCTCGACCAGCGCATGGAAGAAGAAAAGGCATGGCTGGCCGACTATGATAAGAATCTGAAGTCTGAATTGGTTCTTGGTGACAAGTTCATCGTTCTGAACGGCACTGATGACAAGAAGGATCACATCATTTCTGAAAGCGACGCAAAGAAGTGGCGTCAGGAATACTTCGAACTGCGAAAGGCTGAAATCGAAAAGAAGCAGGCGAATGACTTTGCAGGTTACAAGGGTTCTCTGATCAAGGATGGTGCCGGTACACTCGTCATGACCGGTAAGAACGAGTACAAGGGTACTACCACGGTCAAGGGCGGCACGCTCCTCGCCTTTACGGAATCCATCGGCGAAAACAACACCGTTGAAGTTGAGGGTGGCAGCTTCGGCGTCCTTTCCTCTTACGACGACCAGTTCACCATGAAGGGTCTCATCGAGAGCAAGGCGACGGATGCGGATCTTCTCACGATCAATGTTGGCGAGAATGGTTCTCTCTACATCGATGCCGCTTCCAACGTGGCTGTCAAGGCTGTTAACTTTGCGAAGAATAAGAAGGTCACGGTGGGTCTCGCCGGTGCTGATCGTTCCAGCCTTGTGAGCGTCTACAACGGTGAAAAGGATGCGGTTTCCGGCACCTTTGAAATCAAGGAAGGTACGCTTACTGGCGTTACTCACGACGTTCTGAAGACGGACTCGCTCTTCTTTGATCTGGCCAAGGAAGACGTCAAGGTCGAGGACAAGAAGATCTCCGTCTCCATGAAGAAGAAGGAAGGCGTGACGATGGAATCGTTCGCCGATACCGAAAATCAGAAGAAGATTGCATCTGCGATCGCCGCTTCCGGCAACGCTCTCACGGGTGACGTTCTGACGGCCGCCAACGAAAAGCAGGTCAAGGAAATTTTGTCGACCCTTGACGATGACTTCTATGCAACGGCCCGCAATGCCCTCGTGATGAATGCCACCGCCGTGTCCCGCACGGTCATGGATCAGGCCCGAGGCATGGGTGAAGGTCGCTCCGCCGAAGTTGACAACGGTCGCGCCCGCATCTGGGCAGCCGGCATCGGTCACTGGGGCGAAGCCGAAGGTAACCTTGACACCATGGACGTCGACTTCCGCGCCGGCTTCCTCGGTGCTGAAGCTCTTGTCCTTGACAACACCAAGTTCGGCGCCTTCTTCGGCTACGGTACGACGGATTACAAGTCCGGCCTCAACAAGATCGACGGTGAGGACAAGCACTTCGGTGTCTACGGTCTTACCGACATCGGCAACGTGACGATGACCTACGGCGTCGCCTACACTGATCAGGACCGTGACACGACGCGCTTCCTCGGTGGCGTTGCCAACCAGCACAGCGAAAACGCTTCCGTCCTTCAGGGCTTCGTTGAAGGTGCGTACAACTTCGACCTGAGCGTTGCGAAGGTCTCCCCGTACGTCGGCTTCACCTGGGCTCGCGTCGAAACGGATGCCGCGACCGACAATGCGCTCGGCCACAGCTTCAAGACCGACGAAATCAAGGACGACATCCAGATCGCTACGCTCGGTGTTCGCACCTCGGTGCCGTTTGCCATGGGCAACATGCCTGTCGCTCTGAAGGCCGACCTCGGCTGGTCTCACTACTTCGGTGACACCGAAGGTCTCGTGAACGTCCAGACGGGCGCCAACGGCCAGTTCGCCGCGATCGAAGGCTCTGAACTCAAGGATCAGGCCAACCTCGGTCTCGGCATCGTCGGTCAGGTTGCTAAGAACGCCACGGTTGGTCTCTCCTACTCCGGTTCCTGGGGCAGCGACATCAACACGCACGGCATCTTCGCCAACGTCCGCTTCAACTTCTAAGCCTTCGGGTTTTGAAGCAGGTGACATCACCTGCGGATAACTGAAAACGGCCTGCAGTTCTTCGGAGCTGCAGGCCGTTGTTTTATTCTGATCAGTCGCTGCGAGGCCCGGCCCTATTGCTTGACGTAGGGGCCTTCACCGTGTCCTGACCTCAATGCCCATCTCAACACAGAGAGTCCAACCGTTCCGCTGAGCGAGAACGACGTTCTAAAAAGGGGAGCAACAGTCAGGCCGACACGATCAGCCATGGAGAGATGTCTGCTAGAGACGGCTTTTGTCCTGCGAAGCCGCCACCAGACCTCAAACTCCCGTCTTGTTGTCGGGGATATGGAGGGCACCCGAGACGACGGCGAAAGAAGGCGGCCTGCGGGATTTTCCGTGCGACAGATGTTGACGCACGAGGTCCTCATAATGAACTCATCAGGAATCGGGAAGAAAGAGAGGGAGTGTCTCGGAAGATAATGTCTGACGAGGATGGAATCAATCGGCGGCAGCTTTCCTCAAGTCAGCCACAGTCCACTGCTTCAGGGAGTAGAGTTTCATCAAGGAGTTCGTGAATGCAGGATTTCAACAAGGAATGTGCGGCCTCGTCCGACAAGGGCAGTGAACCTGTCGTCCTTTGTTCGAAGATGGTGAGGATTGCCGCTGCGTTCCTCAAGGAGACGGATCCGGAAGGCTATGAGATGCTCTGCGAAGGCCTTGCAAAGGCCAATCCCGACTCGATCGCCTTCATCAACGAGCACCTCCTCAAGGGGAGAACTGATGACGCAGAGCAGGCTGATTGGGACCTTCCGTCCCTCATCCTCGGGCATAGGCTGGCGGTCGCATCCGGACGCTGTGCGATCATCGAGCCCGGGGCCGAGGAGAGTCCGCGGGGATGGCGCATCAGAGTGAAGAAGGGGGACAGAGAAAAAGTCACGAAGGTCTGGGACCGGTTCTCTGCCAGCGACATGAAGCATGACATCAAGGTGCCGAGCGTTGCGCGTCTGAGCGAAAAGGAGCGGAAGCTGCTCAACTCTTCAGCCGAGCCCGCAACGGTGCGTCTGGAACTCGAGCCGAAGCCCCATCTGGTCCTGAACGTGGTGGGCGCTTTGGCGGAAGATTTGGGTTTGACCCATTGGTCTCCGTCTATGGGAATCATCAGCATCGTGAACGGGACCGTAAAGACCGTGTGGGTCGATACGGAAATTGAAGAGATTGACGGCGAACTTCATTACGAGCTCAGCATTGAGGCACTCATGAAGATCATGGTGATCGACGATGCCTGGCTCACGACGTCCGTAGTGCCGGGAGCGTGGTATTCCCGGGTCCCGTCTGTCGACGGCACCAGAGTTCCCGTGGCCTGGAGCATGATGGCGCACAACACCGTTGAGGTGCCGATGCCGGCCACGGTCTACTCGGCCCTCAACAGAAGAATTCCGTGGTTCGGCGTTGACGACGCGGTGAGGTGGATCATCCGGATGTTGCGCGAGGGCCAAAGTGTGCCATGCTGACGGCAGGGGCGGTGGAAGTAGGGCGACAACATCCAACCCTGCCGGGCGATTACGGCCGGCGCCATCCATCAGCTGCTGCGCGCCAGGGCAGACGAATCTCCGGTTTCGTCCTTCACGCCGCATGATCTTCGCCGAACCTTTGCGACGCGGCTCCTTGAGTCCGGCGCCGACATCAACACCGTGCGGCAGGCGATGGGACATTCCTCCGTCGCGACGACCCGGCGCTACGACAAGCGTGATGAGCATCTGGTGGAGGAAGCAACGAGGAAGGTGGCGCTTTGAGCGAAGCGGGCGCTCCAGGATTGACTCTGGCAAAATATCGGCAGCAGGGATCGCTTGCAAACGCCATTCTGAAATCCACCCCACTCTCCGGCAAGGCTCACGAAATTTTCGATGACGAGCCTTCGGCATCGGAAGGGGTCCCCGCAAGGGGTTCAAAAACGACAAAGCCCAGTGCTACCAACACCGGGCTTAGTCTTTAGAAAGGAAAGTAGGATGTGTGCTGCATTCTTTTCCTTGTTAGGAAGTTTAGCACAGGCGAACTTTGTTTGGAACGGCGACATTGTTCTCAATGTTGCGATGGCCGGCGGAGGCGTTGATTGGCTAGGGCTTTTGGGCCTCGCCATCATTATCGGCGTTGTCTGGGTGATTGCTGCCCGCAAGCGTTAATGGCTTCTTAGCCGACGGAAACGGGGTCTCCGAAAGGGGACCCCGCTTCCGTTTGAGGCATTGCTCCAGAGTCTCTGGCACACAATCGTCAGAAGGCGTATCTCACGCCATTTGTTCAGTCGCCTAAGGGAAAGACCTTAGATCGGGCGATGTGGATCATTGACCCAAGGACAGATTTGCCGTTCTAAAGCGTTCGAGCCCCCCACAAACGGCTGTTTGTTTGCGATAATCACGCCAACATTTGCGGACGACCCCGTTCAGGCGAATCTCACGACGCCATGCGTCCGCGACTCAGATCTTCAACTTCCATACAAGAGTACAGCAAAAATGGGCGGCTTCTTCGGCGCTGTATCCAAGCGCGACATCGTTCTCGACACCTTCTTCGGCGTCGACTACCACTCCCACCTCGGCACCAAGTTCGGCGGCATGACGATCTACCATCCTGAGAAGGGCTTCCAGCGTCAGATCCACAACATCACGAACACGCCGTTCCGCACCCGCTTCGAGCCGGACATTGCGGACATGAAGGGCAACTGCGGCATCGGCTGCATTTCGGACGACGATCCGCAGCCTCTGCTCCTGAGGTCCCATCTCGGCCTCTTTGCGATCACGACGGTCGGCATCATCAACAATGCCGACGACCTGATCGAGCGCTACTTCAGCAACAACAATTCCCAGTTCCTCGCGATGGGCTCGGGCAAGGTGAACTCCACCGAACTCGTCGGCGCGCTCATCAACCGCAAGCAGTCTATCGTCGAGGGCATTCGCTACGCCCAGGACATTATTCAGGGCTCCGAAACGATCATGCTCCTGCAGCCCGACGGCATCATCGTCGCCCGCGACAAGCTCGGTCGTCTGCCGGTTCTCATCGGCAAGGATGAAAACGGCTACTGCGTCTCGTTCGAGAGCTTCGTCTACCACAAGCTCGGCTACGAGGACCACTATGAGCTCGGACCTCAGGAAATCGTCAAGATCACGCCCGAGGGCATCGAGGTTCTCTCGCCCGCTGCCGAGAAGATGCGTCTGTGCGCCTTCCTCTGGACGTACTACGGTTATCCGAACTCCAACTACGAAGGCAAGAACGTCGAGGTGATGCGCTACCGCAACGGCGAGATCATGGCCCGCAACGCCATGGCCGACGGCACGGCTCCCGACGTCGACTACGTGGCGGGTGTTCCCGACTCCGGCCTTCCGCACGGCATCGGCTACGCCAATGAAAGCGGCAAGAAGTTCGCGCGTCCCTTCATCAAGTACACGCCGACCTGGTCCCGCTCCTTCATGCCCGCAAACCAGCAGATCCGCAATCAGGTCGCCAAGATGAAGCAGATTCCGGTCCCCGAACTCATCAAGGACAAGAAGCTTCTTCTCATCGACGACTCCATCGTGCGCGGCACGCAGCTTCGTGAAACGGTCGACTTCCTCTACAAGTCCGGCGCGAAGGAAGTGCACATGCGCTCCGCCTGCCCGCCGATCATGTACAGCTGCAAGTACCTGAACTTCTCCCGCGGCAACTCCGACATGGAGCTCCTCGCCCGTCGCGTCATTCAGGAGCTTGAAGGCGACGAGGGTCACAAGCACCTCGCCGAGTACGCCGACGCCAAGACCGAGCGCGGCCAGTGCATGCTCAAGTCCATCTGCGACAAGATGGGCTTTGACTCGCTCGGCTTCCAGTCCGTCGAAGGCCTCATCGAAGCCATCGGCCTTGACCCCGAGAAGCTCTGCACGTACTGCTGGACCGGGAAGGAATAATCCGCTGATCCTGCATCCGGTGCATCCGCATTGAGAGGGGCCTGCCCGCGGCAACCGCCGTCGGCAGGCCCTTTCGCATAGGCGGAAAACACTCGGTAGAACTACGGAGTGAGGCGACCTCAATCCGCCCTCAGGAGAGGGGAGAAGAGGGTGCGCAGGGGTTCTCGGCCTTCAAACGGCTGCAGTTGAGGGAAAATACCACAGGCTGTTTGTAAAAAATCATGACACGGCGCATGGAATTTCGGAGAACCCTCTCTCGGACGGAATTCGAGGCATTTTAAAGCTCGCGGACTAAGGTACCTTTCGGGTACTGTTGCTCAGCAAACACTACAAATGCCTGTGCCACGCGCATTTTCAAAATGATCAGCCTCCTGTGAACGTCAGCAATGTTAAATCGAAACCGATTTGAGGCCGCACCGCCGGGAATCATGTGAAATGCAGGGGATTTCCTGGGACTGACGGGCCGTTCAGGAATGGAGGCCCAGACGAGAAGCATTTGCAGGCGAGTCGTTTTGGAAAACATTACAATTCGTCTGGGTGACACCCCCAAGCATATTTCCCCGCAGGTACAATTGGGATGTCACCTTAACGTGACAGGCGGACCACAACACAGACGTTCCACAGGACCGGAACGGAAAGCGTCGCCGAAAGAGGGTGCCCGGACGGGCAGCCCGTCCCCAAGAATAAAGAGAAGGACTACCGCAATGAACAAGAAGGAAATCGCGCAGGCTGTCGCAGAACGCCTCGTGCTCTCGCCCTCCCTCGTAGAGGGCATCGTTGATGCCGTGCATGAAGAGATCGTCGAGGCCATGGCCCGCGGCGAACGCGTCACGTTCTGGAACTTCGGCCGCTGGGAATTAAAGACTACCGCCGCTCGCGTCGGTCGTGAATTCAAGACCGGCAAGTCCGTCGTGATTCCGGAACGCAACAAGGTCTGCTTCACCGCCAGCCCGAACCTCGTCGCGGCCGTCGAAGACGCCATGAAGACGCTCTGACGCTCAGGCACCAGAGAGACAAAAGGGGACGCCGTCCGAAATGGATGCCGTCCCTTTTTTGCGCACGCAGGCTTCGCTCCGGAGCGGCGTCCGCCCGTCTAGTGAAAACACCTTATGTTTATTTTTCGAAATGTGTGCTTATAATACGAAAGTTTGCACAGACGATTCGTCCTTAGGAGGAGCCCTTACGACTCTTTGAGCGCGAGGCGTTTTGTCCGGAAAGCCGAAGGACGAGGCGCCTGTGCGTGTAGATTCAACGTGTTTGAGGAGTAAGGAAAAATGGGTTATTTCCCGCAGTGGAAGCTCAAGGAAAAGGGCGTGGTGGCCCCTGACGAGCGTCTTCCCACCGGCCAGACGGTGGCGATGGGCGTTCAGCACGTGGTGGCCATGTTCGGCTCCACCATTCTCGCCCCGATTCTCATGGGCTTTGACCCCAACATGGCGGTTTTGATGAGCGGCATCGGCACGCTCATTTTTTTCGCCATCGTGGGTGGCAGGGTGCCGAGCTATCTGGGTTCATCCTTTGCGTTCATCGGCGTGGTGATCGCAGCGACGGGCTACGTTGCGGGCTCGGGCCTCAACGGCAACATTCCCGTTGCGCTGGGCGGCATCGTGGTCTGCGGTCTCGTCTACTGTGTCGTGGGCCTCATCGTGATGCTTACGGGCGTTAAGTGGATTGAAAAGCTGATGCCTCCCGTCGTGACGGGGGCGGTCGTCGCCGTGATCGGCCTCAACCTCGCCCCGACGGCCTGCCGCTCGGTGGGTCCGACGGACTTCGACGCCTGGATGGCCGTCGTCACCTTCATGTGCGTGGGCGGCGTTGCCGTGTGGACGCGCGGCTTCATCCAGAAGCTCCTCATCCTCATCGGCCTTGTGATCGCGTACTTCATCTACGCGGTGCTCGCCAACGGCTTCGGCATGGGCAAGCCGATCGACTTCTCGATCATCTCCAACGCCGCCTGGTTCGGTGTTCCGACGATTCACACGCCGGTCTTCGAGATGCACGCCATCGCGCTCATCGTTCCGGTCGTGATCATTCTCGTTGCCGAGAACCTCGGCCACGTGAAGGCCGTGACCGCCATGACGGGCCGCAACCTTGACCCGTACATGGGCCGTGCGTTCCTCGGCGACGGCATCGCGACGATGCTCTCGGGCTCCTTCGGCGGCACGGGCGTGACGACCTACGGTGAAAACATCGGCGTGATGGCCGCCACGCGCGTCTACTCCACGCTGCTCTTCCCGGTCGCCGCGATCTTCGCGATCATCCTCGGCTTCTCCCCGAAGTTCGGCGCTGTGATCCAGACGATTCCGCAGCCCGTCCTCGGCGGCACCTCGATCGTGGTCTTCGGCCTCATCGCCGTGGCCGGCGCTCGCGTCTGGGTCGTCAACAAAGTCGACTTCGGCAACAGCCGCAACCTGATCGTGGCTGCCGTCACGCTGATTCTCGGCGGCGGCGACTTTACCCTCAACCTCGGCTTCTTCAGCCTCGGCGGCATCGGTACCGCGACCTTCGGCGCGATCATCCTCAACGCCGTCATGTCGCTCGGCGAACCCAAGGAGGAAAAGGCCTCGGGCGAGCCCATCGAGCTTGACCGCAAGGCCTGACGCCTGATCTGACTTCAAGTCCCGAACGGGGCTGCTTCTCAAGGGAGCGGCCCCGTTTTTCGTTAATGGCAAAGGAGAGCAGGTTGGGAAGGGAGGCGGCAAAGTCGGGCCGTCTGAAACCTGCAAGTCGTCAAAAGATCACTCAAGGCCCAGAAACGATGGACGATCGCGTGCGCAGGCTGCTTTATCTGGGCCTCACCAGGGCGTCCGCACGCATCGAGCTTGTCGTGAGCGCTCAGGCGATGGCCGCGCTTAACGCGGCGGCAAGCTGACCGCCGGAAGTCCGCAGGTCGCCTGAGGCCCGACGAATGATGGAAAAGAGAAGGGGACCCGTTGTTGATGGATCCCCTTTGTGTTCTCAGGTCCCTTGCGACAAGGGACTCAAGTCGAAAGATCAGCGGTGGTTGCGGCCGTGCCTGGCCTTGGGCTGGGCAGCGGGAGCGGCCTCAGCGGCAGGCTCTTCAGCCTTTTCGGACTCTTCGCACTTGCATTCGGCGTCGTCCTCGCACTTGCAGTCGCAGTCACAGTCACACTTGCATTCGACTTCGCAATCACATTCGCATTCCGCGGGTTCTTCTTCCTCGAAGTCCTCGGCGGTGGCTTCCTCGACGTCTTCGTCCTTGCCGTCGTGCGTGTCGAGGCTTTCGACGAGGGCGAGAAGAGCCTGAGCCTCTTCCTCGGTGAGATGAATGTCGGCTTCGATGTTGGAGCCGAGGGAGCGGTTTTCGATTTCAGCCGTGACGTGCAGGGCTGCGTTGATCACCGCCTGGGCCGCGAAGGACTTCACGGACGTACCGGTGAGAGTGGCGGCAAGTTTCACGATGTCGTAGGAGACGGCGGGCAGCTTGATCTTGATGCGGTTCTTATCGTTGTCGGACATGACCTTTACCTCCGGAGGCCAACACTTTGAAAAATGCTGAACGGGGCGTGAGAACCACGCCGACGTTCATAACAACTATAATAACTCGACTTAATGTAATTTGCGCGGCAAAAGTGTGAACGTTGGTCAGGAACTTCCCCTGAACCACGCTCGTTTTGGGCTGTCGGCCCCCTTGAGGCTGCCTCTGCGCGAAGCGAGGGGCGTTCAATGGGACCCGAGCGAGTTCAAAATGAATTTCATCGCACCGGGCACGCACAGGACTGAACGAGCGCTACAAAAGGAGAAGACCTTGCCGGAAGGAACCACAAGGGGCCCGCGGACCGTCGCTGGCCGCGTCCGCACTCTGCTGCTTCTGGCAGCCTGCGCCTCGATGCTCGGCGGCTGTGCCGTCGGAAGCGGCGAGGTGCGTGACCTCTCGACCGAGAAGGCCGCGAGGCTCATCATCGACGGCCGGACCACCATGGCGCAGATCGATGCGGAGCTCGGCGAACCCGACTATGAAATCCACATGGGCCACGAGATCGTGCGCCACTACAGCTGGATGAGGGGACGCCCCTCCGCCAAGAACTTCATCCCCTTCAACCCGATCTCGGAATTTCCTATCACGCAGAAGAACCTGCGCATCTGGTTCGACAAGACGGGCGTCGTGAAGCGGCATGAATTCACGGGCGTCTTCTACATCTACCGCGCGCCACTTGTCGGCACGGACGCGCCACACAGCTTCAGGCCGCTCACGCCCGCCGAGCTCGATCATTTCTCGGAGTAGCAAGGATGACGATTGACTTCAACCGCAGAACGCTCGGAAAGGCCGCGGCCATTCTCAGCGCCTCTCTCGGAGCTCCGATGCTCGCAGGCTGCAGCGGTCCCCAGCACCACGCCGACAACCGCATGATGCCGGGCACTGTCTTCACCCCGGAGGCGCTCAAGGCAACGGCCAAAGGGAAGACCTACGTGCGCGACTTCGTCGCCGTCTACGGCCGGCCCCTTCGCCGTATGAACGACCACGTGCGCCATCCCGACCAGAAGGGCTACGTGTGGGAATGGGTGGCGACGAGGCCGTCGTTTTGCAGCAATCTCAATGACCGCCCCTACATGACGCCCACCGTCAAGAAGGAAATCCACGTCTGGCGACGCAACATCGATGCCGTCGTCACCGACGTAGAGGTGGTCGGGACCTTCTACGTCCAAGTGAAGCACAAGATGCTTCCACTCGTCATCACCGACATCCGACCGCTCACCCGAGACGAACTCACCGCTTCGCGTGTGCCCGCGGGGCCGGGCGAGAATCCGCGCGAAATCGAGCTCTGGTACCAGAGCCAAGGCCGATAAGCTCACTTGAATAGAATTCCCTTTGGGGAACTCTATTCAAAGAAACAGGACAAATTGAAAGGGGAGGCGCTTTATCCCAGACGTCGAAGGTCGAAGTCCGAAGAACGCACTGTCTCGCTTTTGCAACACGTGCCTTGCGGCTCCATCCCTGCGGGACGGGCGCTTAGAGGAGAACGATTGTTCAGGACAAGGCATCATCCGCCCTGAAAAGAGGGCCTGCCCTCGGAATGGAGAGACAGGCCCTTCGAAAGCGCTCAGGAAGTTCCCCAAAGGAGAAGAAGAACGCGCGTCAACCGATGGTAAGGACCATGCGGGGCGTGCCGTCGGGGCTTCCGAGTTCGGCGGGATCACGATCCTCGGGCGCGAAGACGAGCTCGCAGATGCCGCCCGGGAGCCTCACGGCGAGGATGTCGAGGCCTTCATCTTCATTGACCCCGCGCGTGAGGTCAAGGTCGAGCGCGAGGATGCAGGCGGCGCAAAGCCCGCCGATGTCGAGGTCGGCATCCTGGTCCTCGATGCAGTCAAGCATTTCGCAGAGGGCATCCATGGCCTCGTTGGGCTCGCCCGACCACATGGCTCGCATGAGTTCGCGCGTGGGCGTCATCCAGTCGGCTCCTTCGCTCATCACGAACCTGAGCGCCAGGACGGCCAGCAGGCGAACGCCCCAGACGGAGGCGTAATCGTAGAGCCTCACATCGTCAGGCTGCTCGTCCGCAGCCCCGGCGGGAAGCGGCGTCCAGAAGCCGAGCGTCACCATCGCCTCGACAAGAAGGTCGAGCCTATCCTTGCCGAAAACAGCGGGGATTTCCTGAAAGAGCGCCATGCGCTTCAGATCCATCAAGCCTGCGTTTTGGAGTCGCTCGAGGAAGCGGGGCGTGAGCGCGCCGGACACGGGCGGGAGGATCCCGGCCTTCCCCTGGCGAACCCATTGAAGAATGTACGGTTCGACGTAGCGTGCGCCGAGTGCGGCATGGCGGTCCAGCTCCATCATGACGAGGTCGGGAACCATTGTCCTTTCCTCGGAGATGCGGGCAAGGTCCGCGCCGTAGAGAAGGCCGACCTGCTCATGGGAGATCGTGAAGAGCTCCTCGGTCTCGTGAGGCGCAAGAGGCTCGGCGTTCTCAAACGCTTCGCGGCAGATGTCCTTTGTGAGGCTCGTGAGGCCCGTCACGATGAAATGATGTCCATGTGTCGCGGCGATGCGTGCAAGCCCGCGCACGATGATCCCGCGCATTGCCTCTCGCTCCTCCTCGTCGTCCCAGGCCGCAAGGACGGGAACGTCGATGTCGGAAAGGAAGAGGCAGGGCGCTTCCGGATTGGCAAACTCATCAAAAAAGGCTTCGAGTTCGGCCGTATCCCCAATTTCACTCAGCTTGACGTGCCTGAGATTGAGCCCGATCTCGGCCGCGCAGTGCTGCGGATCGATGGGGAGCCAGTCGGCGCAGCCGATGCCCCAGCGGATGCCGCCTTTTTCCAGGATGCGGATGAGGGGCTTCATGAGCGTACGCTCGTTGTCTGTGGGCGTCAGAGGCGCGCCGGGAACGGGAAATCGGAGCATGCGATGGATCCTTGATGGGGGAACGGTGCCCGTAGTTTATCTGAAAGAGAATCGGACCACGCAGACGGTCTGCTGCAGGGATCGCCTGAAGGAGGCGGAGAGGTCCTCGAATAAGGTGAAGAGAGGCGCAAAAGCCCGAAAGCCGGAAAAGAGAAGGCCCCGCGCTTCGGGGAAAAGTGCGGGGCCCTTTGGGTTTTCTCAGTGAGTCCTGACCGGGGGCTTCACTTGAGAGTCAGGTTGTCAGGCCGGCTTGCAGCAGGCCTTGCAGGGGACGGCGGCCTTGTAGGCGAGGCCGAGGACGTAGCCGGTGACGGCGAACGGGACCCAGGCGAGGCCGTACTGGGCGAACGGGACGTAGGCCTTGATGGCTTCGGAGATCGCGCCGAGGTTCACGCCGGCGGTTTCGAGACCGGAGACCGCGGCCATCACGAACGTGAAGGCGGTGGTGAAGGCGTAGACGCACTGGCGGCCGTCGAAGAGCTTGTCCGTGAAGAGCAGCACGATCAGGATCACGCAGAGCGGGTAGACGAACATCAGAACCGGGATCGTGGAGACGATGATGGTCTTGAGGCCGAACATGCCGATCAGGAACGAGACGATCGTGAAGAGCAGGCAGTACTGCTTGTACGTCAGGCGGCCGACGATGCGCATGAAGTAGGCGGCGCAGCAGGTGATGAGGCCGATGGACGTCGTCAGGCAGGCGAGCAGCACGATGACCGAGAGAAGGATGGCGCCGAAGTTGCCGAAGAGGATCTTGGCGGTTTCAGCGAGCACAGGAGCACCCGTGTCCTGCATGCCGATGGCGGTGACGGACTCAGCGCCGATCTTCGCGATGAAGAAGTAGATCACGGCGAGGAGCGACACGGCGAGGATGCCGGACTTGTAGACCTGGGAGGTGACTTCCTTAGCGGTCTTGGCACCGCCTTCACGGACGAAGTTCGTGACGAGCGTGGCGAAGACGAACGCGGCGATGGCGTCGAGCGTGTTGTAGCCGTCAAGGATGCCCGCAACCGTGGCGGTGAGGACGCCCGCATAGTTCGGCTGGGCGGCCTGCGGAACGCCGAGCGGATCTACGACGGACTTGACGATCAGAGCACCGAGCGTGAGCACGAGGGCCGGCGTCAGGATCTTGCCGACGCGGTCGACGAGCTTCTGCGGCGTGGCGGCAAGCCAGTAGGAAACCACGAAGAAGAGGACGAGGAAGATCCACAGGCCCATTTCAACCTGACCTTCGGTGAGGAAGGGACGCAGGCCGATTTCAAAAGCCACCGTGCCCGTACGCGGAATGGCGAAGCAGGGGCCGATGGACATGTAGACCACGACCGTATAGAACAGACCATAAAGGGGATGTGCGCGGCCGGCAGCCTCCTGCAGGTCATTGCATCCCGCATAAGCCATCGCCATGATAGCGAGAAGGGGAAGGCCTACACCCGTAATGCAGAAGCCAATGAAAGCCCAAACGAAGTGATCGCCGGAAGCCTGGCCCATGGAGGCGGGGAAGATGAGATTGCCTGCGCCGAACAGGATCGCGAACAGCATCAGGCCGATCGCGACAAAGCGCTTGTTGTCTGTGTTTTGCATAGCTTTTCTAATGCGGGAGGTGTTGTAGGACTCTTGTGTGGGGCGCCTTCGGGACCGTCCGTCGTTTTCAGCAGAGACGGTGCGGGCCTTGTGACCGATGCCCTTGAATAGGATTATATGGACATGTAGCTTATGGTTACATAGGGCAAACAGCTTACATGAGGCGGATTTCTGCAAGGTTCCGTCACTTTGAACCCGTTGCGGGACATGGATTCCGCCCAAAAAAGGCTCTGCTGTTTCGCAAAAGTTGCAGGAATCAACGCCTGAAATCGCACCTTCTGCCGACGGCAGCCGGGCCTTCAGAGGCGCAAAGCGCATAATTTTATATGTGGGGCGCGCGCTTTGGGGGCATCGTTCCCGATCGGGCGCCAAACGCCCGATTCAGTTCGCATGACGTGCGGCAGTGGCCGAAAGCCCACGGTCAGCGATAAGAGGAGGGTGAAAAATCAAAGGGCCCGAAGATGTCGTATCTGCGGGCCATCGAAACAACGGTTTCAGGTCGATCAGCTGTTGCCGATCTCGTTGTTGATGTCAAAGCGCAGCGGATCACCGTTAGAGGCGAAGAGGCTGCCTGCGCGACCGACGATGAGCGGGTCGATGTTGCCCACCTTCTTCATGTCGCGGTTGTCGTACGGAATCGATTGCAGCAGCACGCGGATGGCGTTGAGACGACCGCGGCGTTTGTCTTCGTTGCGGATCACCGTCCAGGGCGTTTCGGCCGTGTCGGTCATCTGGAACATGCGGCGAATGGCCTTCGAATAGTCGTCCCAGCGGTCCATGGACGCGATGTCGACGGGAGAGAGCTTCCAGCGCTTCAACGGGTTCTCGCGGCGTTCGCGGAAGCGGCGGCGCTGTTCGTCCTGGCTCACGGCGAGCCAGAACTTGATGATGTGCGTGCCGCCCCTGATGAGTGACTGCTCGAAGCCCGTCACTTCGTTGAGGAAGATTTCGGTCTGCTCGGGCGTGCAGAATCCCATCACAGGTTCGACCACGGCGCGGTTGTACCAGGAGCGGTCGAAGAAGCAGATCTCGCCAGGATTGGGCAGGTGCGCGCAATAGCGCTGGAAGTACCACTGGCCCGCTTCATTCTCGGTCGGCTTCGAAAGGGCCACCGTGCGCGCGCCGCGAGGATTGAGGTTCTCGGTGAAGCGGCGGATCGTGCCGCCCTTGCCGGCCGCGTCACGGCCTTCAAAGAGCACGATGATCTTCGAGTTCGTGCGCTTGACCCAGTCCTGAAGCTTCAGAAGCTCGACCTGCAAGTCATAGAGTTCCTTCTCATAGAGCTTGTTCGGGTAGCGGTTCTTATACGGATAGGCGCCTTCGCGGAGCTTGTCCGAAAGAGCGTTCATGTCGATGGGCTTCTTCGGGAAGAGGCCCGCCTGATGCGCCTCCTTGACGAGCAGCAGCTTGAAGAGCGCGTCACGTTCCGTCTGCGTCAGGTCGCGGTTGAGCATCTTGAACACTTCGGCGGCCGACTCTTCGGGGGAGACGAGCGGCGTGTCGCGAAGCTTGTCGCGAAGATAGGTGACGACCTGCGTCATCGAGTCGAACGAATGAGGTTCGACATGCTTGGGTTCAAGGGGAGCCACAGGATAGGAGGGCTTCCTTTCAAGGTCTACGACTTCAAGGGTGCAGCCGCCGGTGGGTTCGACGGCAGACTTGTGAGAATGATCCTTGGCCATGTGCGTCCTCCTTTCTGATTTTTACTGTCACGCATAAGCACGTGGGATAAGTGTACAACCGCCTGTAACGAAATGTTATGAGCAATGTCCCGTAACCGTCACGACGCGACGGCCCTGACTCAGGGAATCGTCGCAGGCGTTGTGTGAGGGAGAATGGCTCCCGTTTCCGTCAATCATAATCCACGACGGCGTGCATGAGAATTTCCGCACCTGAGAGGAAATCCGAAATTCGCATCGCCTCATGCGGGTTGTGAGACCCATTCTGGTTGGCGACGAAGAGCATGCACGTGGGCACGCCCGCGCTCGTCATGACCGCGGCGTCGTGGCCCGCTCCGCTCGCCATCTGAAGATGAGGTATGCCGTGATCCGTCGCGGCCTTGACGAGCCGATTGAAAAGGATTGCGTCGGGACGTGCCGCCTCGCCTACGATGACGTCGTCAAAGATGAACTTCACACCGTGCTTTTCTTCGATGGCGCCCGCCTCCTCAAGAAGGAGGTCGTGGAAGGCGCGGATCGTCTCCATCGAAAGGCTTCTCATGTCGAGCCCAAAGGAAACGTCGCCCGAGATGATTGAGATGTCGGCCGTCGAAAGCGTGTTGATGACGCCGCAGGTGAAGACCAGATCCTTGCCGTCATGGAGCCAGGCCTCCCAGTGCCTGTTCATCACGTAAAGCAGGTCCGTCAGGGCCGCGACGGCGTCGTGCCTGAATTCATAATCAACGGCGCCCGAATGCGCGGTCTCGCCCTCAACGCGGCATCGCTTGTGCCTCAGATACCCGCGGATTCCCGTGACGACCGCCGCACGGTTGACAGGTTCCTTGTCAAGCCTTGGACCCTGCTCAATGTGAAGCTCGACAAAGGCTGCAATCTTCGAGAGATCGATGAGCGGCTCTCCCGACGCGATACGCTCGACATCGACCCCGCGCTCAAGGAGAACGTCCTTCAGAAGCTTCCCCGTATCCCTGTGAGGAAGTTCTAGCTCGAAGGGATTGAGCTGCCCCGTCAGGGCGAGACTGCCCGCATAGGCACGTCCAAATTCAGGGCACTCCTCCATGCGGAATGCAACAATACAGAAGTCCCGCTCAGGAATTCTATTTGCATCCTTCAGATATTTGGCCACGGCGAGCGGCGCGACGATGCCGGCAAGCCCGTCGTAATTGCCGCCCTGCGGAACGGAGTCGGTGTGCGATCCCGAGACGAAGGCTGGCAAATCCCTGTTGCGACCTGGCAAAGTCATCCAGAGGTTGAGCGCAGCGTCCGCATGGACTTCAAGACCGATCTCGCGCGCGGCCTCGGCGAGTCTCTCGTGCACCTTGTCTTCTTCGGGCGTATACCCCTCGCGCGTGACGCCGCAGGTGTCGGCGGTGAGCTTGCGGATGTCTTCAAAGAGACGAGTGCAGAAGTCTTCAACGTGGGCGGCGAATTCAGTCATGAGGCGGGTCCTCTTCCTGTTGGTTTCGGCTGGAGTGAGTGGAGTAGGGATCGGTTGGATTGGATTGATTGTTCAAGTGTACCCCTCGAAGGACCTGAGCTGATGAAGGGTTCTGCGGAGCGCGAAGCGAAGCAACTCCCAATGACGAATCCTGCGGGGAGTCGAAGTACGGATTGCAAGGTACAAAAAACCTCCGGCATTCCGAAGGATGCCGGAGGCGGGGATCCCCGCCGCCCCGGATGAAGAGAGGGAGAAGGCGGCGGAGAGGGAGACGATCAATATCAGAAGAGATACTTGACGTTTAGCTGGCCATAGAACTCACGATGGTCGTTGTCGCCGAACGCACCACCGATCTGGCCGCCGAAGGAGAGGGCGTCCTTGCGGGCTTCAAGACCGAAGCTAACGCGGCCGACGTTCTCGCTCCAGACGTCGAGGTTGGTGTTGATGGCGGCGTCGCCGAACTTCGTCGTGGCTTCGACGTCCGTGTCACCGAACGTGTGGACATAAGCCACGTCGACCGTCGGACGGAGCGTCCAGCCGGAGGCGAGGTCCATGTTGCCCGAGAAGGCCACGCCGATCGGCATGCTCACGAGGTTCTGGTCCATGTCATCCACGGAGAGGCCCTTGGCGGTGTTGTAGCCGTCAGTGGCGACGCGCAGGTAGTTGAGGCCGACGTACGGAACAGCTTGGCAGGACTTGCTGATCTGGAAGGCCATTTCGCCGCGGGCACCGATCGTGGCGTCGATGTCGGCGGAGTCGCCGTCAGCGGACGTGACGTCGTTCTTCGTCGTCATGAGGCCCATCTGGCCGACGAGGTTGAACTGGCCCATGCGCTTGGCAGCGTAGCCCTGAACGCCGTAGTAGTCCACGTTGTTCTTGACGCCGTCGTTGTCGCCTTCGCCTTCAACGTCGCCGGTGCCGAAGTTGCCCATGACGCCGAACGTCATATCGCCCATCGTGTATTCACCGCCGACCGTGATGCCGCCGAGCTCGGTCTTCGTTTCGAGAGCGCCGGAGTCGCCGCCCATCTTGAGGGAGGTGCCCGTCACTTCAGCGAAACCCGTCCAGCCGTCCTAGAAGACGTTGCTGAGCGCAGCACGCTTCGTGGCCTGGTCGATGCCCATCGTGGCGGCTTCAATGCCGGCCGTCTGGACGCCACCCGCAGCAGCGAGGTTGAGAGCGCCGTTGAGACGGGCTTCGCGCTGGCTGCCGGACGTGATGGCGGTGTTGGCCTGGTCAAGGAGGGAACCGATCACTTCGTTTTCGGCCATGCCGACGAGAGCATCGCCGTCAAAGCCGCCGAGGCCCGTGCCTGCGAGGTCGGAACCCGTGGCGCGTTCGAAGGTGAACTTGTTCTGGCCGTCTCCGACTTCAACAACCTTGAAGAGAAGGTTGTCGACGGTCGTCTTGACCTTGCCGTCAACGGTCACAATGCCCTGATCGGCGACGTTCACATAATGGAGCGTCGAACCTTCAACAGCGTTGATGGTGCCCGTCACGGTGGTGGCGGCAGCATCTTCGTGCGCTGCCGTGGCATCAACAATGAGCGTTCCGTTGGAGCCGAGGTTCACGTTGGTCGTGACATCGGCGGCAACATTGCCAACATTGATCTTGGCGCTGGCAAGATCAACGGTGCCGCTCAGATAGAGGCCGGCCTTTTCGTTGTACTTGCCGAGGGCATCGCGGGCGTCAGCCGTCCTGGCAGTCGTGCCAAGAGCAAGCACGCCTTCCTCGACCACGAAGTTGTTGGCAAGTGCCTGAGCCGACTGAACGGCGAGGGCACCGCCTTCCTTGACGGTCATCGTCTTGGTGGCGGCACCATTGAGGATTTCGCCAAACTCGTAATTGCCGGTGACCTCGATGCCGGTCTTGTCACCCATGTCATAGTTCGCACCGGTAACAAGGTCACCGGAATCGAGCTTGTCGAAGCCCTTGATCACGATGTGGGCAGACAGGTCGAGCAGGGCGACTTCAGAGGCTTCAGCCTTGGAGAAGTCATAGCCGTTCACGAAGTTGAGGGTTGCCGATTCAGCGCCGGAACCGTCGATGACGGCATCAGCCTTGAGGAACTTGAAGTCGGAGCCAATTTCAATAACCGCAGTGTCAACAGTCGACTTAGAAGAAGTGGAGTCCTTGATGTTGAAGCCGCCGGCATAAACGTCGCCGTTGAGAGAGCCATTGATGAGGCTGATGGTAGTCTCCTTCACGTTGGAAGAAGCAGTCTGGTAATCAGCGTCGAATGCTTCGTTCTGATAGCTTCCGGCTACGCCGCCGCCATACATATTCCCTGTGACTTCGGCGCCATTGACCTGAACAAGAGCCTTTTCAACGGTGGCCTTGCCACCAAGAGTTGCCAGACCACCGGCGAAGACGTTGTCGTTGACCTTGCCGCCATTGAGAAGTAGCTTCACATCCTTGGTCGAGGACTCAGCACCAGCACCTGAAGCAACGCCGCCTCCGAGGATGGCGACATTGGCACCATCCTTACCCAGAGTCTTAGCGACCTGATGAACGTGGCTGTCACGGTTGGGAACACCCGAATTTTCGCCCTGGATGTATCCTGTGATTGGATCGACGTTTGCAGCGTTGATTTCACCACCGGTGACCGTAATGGTCACGTTTTCCGTATTGGCAACGGCATTGGAAGCCTTGGCGTTCACGTTGTCAAAAGCGATGCCGCCACCGAGAAGTCCGTCAACGCTACCACCACTGACCAGAACGGCAGCGGATCCGACATTGGCAGTGGCCTTGACAAGAGACCCACCGTTGCGAATCTCAGCCGTAGAATAGGCGAGCCCACCAGCTGTGAAGAGAATGTTTTCTCCACCGCTGATGACAAGGTTCACCTCATCGACGTTGGCGTTCGCATTCGTCTGATTGGCCGCCTTGGAGGCATCAGCCTTGTCGTGAGCGACAGCCAGCCCACCAGCCGCAGTAGCGACGTTGTAGCCGCCCTTGAAGTTCATGGTGACGGTATCAACATTGCTAGCGGCCGTCACAGTGCCATTGTCCTTATCGGTAACAAAGTAACCGCGGGCAAGGGCAATGCCGCCGCCGAGGTTGCCGGCGTGAACACCATCCACATTCACGCCGCCAGCAAAACCGGAAAAGTCTTTAACAAACTCCGTGAAATTCTTGGTCGTGATGTCCGTCTTGAGCTTGCCAAGATAGGTGTACGCAGCCTGATGCAGCTTGGCCTTGTTGTCGTCAGTTAATTTCGCCGGGCCGTTGAAGTTCATGACCACGTCTTTAACGGTTGCCGTGGAGGAACCAACGTTATTCTCGGAAGAGTCGGCAAGAGCAAGACTGCCGCCAGCCAGAGCTGCAGTAGAGGATTCGGCCCCGACATTCATGATGATCGAATTCGAGGAGGTTGTGGCGGTTCCGGATCCACTGCCCTTGATCGTATTGATAAACAATTTACCCGCCCAGCCGAACTGGTTAACCGTAGCATCAAAACTAACGGCTGCCCCGCCACCGAAAACTCCCATCACTTCGCCGTTGACAATGTCAACTACAGTTGTACCGTTGACATTGGCCGAAGACTGGCCCTTGCCGGTAGCTACGGAAACACCGCCGCCAAAGCCACCGATGACAATGCCGTCCAACTTGGAAGGATCAGCTTTCTTATCGATGTCGATGGTCACATGGGAGTTCTGGAGAACATCCGACTGAGAAACAGATTCGCGGGCGGCAACGCTCAAACCAGCTCCCGCGAAACCGCCCACATTGGCCTTTCCGGTAATGTTGAGAACGGTAGAATCAACCGACACAAGGTTCGTACCGGCTGAGGGTTTGAAAGTACCGATTGTTGAGAGAACTGCAGACCCGCCGAAGACACCCAGGCTGTTGCCGCTGACGATGTCGGTGGTTGCCGTACCAGTCCTATGAATAGCATGCGCAGTTTCCGTGGCTGCCATCATGAGATCGCCGCCGATAGCACCCAAAACCAAGGGATTGCTGGAATCAGATCCGATGATGATGTGCGTATCGCCGACTCGATCGGACATTTCATAGCCACCCGTGGAACCGTTAAAGCCAAACTGACCGAGTAGCTTCTTGCTGAAGTCCTTCGGCAATTTGTTAGCGATAAGATCACTCGAGGTCTTGCTATGGACAAATTCGGCTGATTCCTGATCCATCAGGTTGTAGCCGCCCGTGACTCCGGTAATAATTGTCGAGCCGTTATGCGGTCCGAGCATAATTGAAATGTCCTGAAGGAATTTCGTGAGTCCGTCCCCGGGTTTGAGCTTCGAAGCATCTTCCATCAGTTGACCCACACTGCCGTTCGTTTGTATGTAAAGTGTTTCACCCTTACCAGACACCAACTTGGTGGTCTCGGACTGAAGAACATCATTCTTCGGAAGACTGTCATTAGTAATGACCAAATCGCCTGCCATCGTGCCACCGGCCAGGAATGCCGTCACAGCAGCCGCAATCACCGTCTTCGTTCCCTTCGCCTGAACGGAGGACGTGGCTTCATTCACCACCATCAGGGCGCCGCGCGCCTTGTTGAAAACAACCTTGAATGTCGAATTCATATTTTTCTTCCCCTAAAAACAGTGAACAGTTGTTCACTCACGAAAAGCGATTTTAGGAACGCCCCCCGCGACAAGGGTTAACCCGCATGCCAACAATGTGCTAAAAGCCTGCACACGTGCCTTGACTACTCGTTACGTCTTGATGACTGTCTTACTGTCATTCTGGCAAGGTTACTTGTATTCATATTAAATGCAGGAACCGGCAACAGCCCTTGGTCGCCCCCTGTAGATCAGCAAATGATCCTGTGAAAGATCGCCTTCCGTTGCACACTGGAAAATTCGATCTATCATTTTTGGCTTATCCTTTCAAACAAAACGGCAGGGGCAGCTACGGACCCTGCGGAAGCGATCCGTGATTGCCAGATAATTTTTCTGACCATGCGCAACACAGCTGGAATGAAAATTCGCGCACCCGGATTTTTCCGGGTACTTCGCCACGAAAGGTGTATTTCAAACTCCACTTAGTCATATCTTTGATCCGTGTCAAGATAAACAGGCTCAGAGCGGATAGTTCCCGATCGGAAGTTGTTATTGCAGGCGACATGTAGCAAACAGACAACACTGCCGATGACAGACGTGTGAAAAACCTGCGGCTTTCCAAAGAACACCGTAGGCAAGGGCTCTCCTTCATATAGAGTAGGAGCGTAGATTCCTTTGCCTTGGTGAAGGAACCTGCTTCCGGAGAAAGCATCAGGAAAGCCGGAAGTCGGCTGGTCACGTCCAGTCTCCCGCGATAATTCTCTGGGTGCAAAAAACCGCCGGAGATTGACTGCCGGCGGCTCGGATCTTGACGCTTGACTGTGTGCTACTTCAGATAGCGAGGCACCCTGCGCTTCGTGAAGAGGGTGGCGATGAAGAGGGTAACGGTGTAGAGAAGGGGCCAGAGGACGCCGCCCAGGACGGCGATGATGTTCAGCGAGGTTTCTTCAACGATGATGCTCTGCATGCCGAACCAGCCGGTCATCATGGCGACGAGCGGGCCGCCGTAATACTGGTCGACGGCCGAGATGAAGACCCAGACGAGGAGGGCGACGATGGAGGCGATGAGAGAGGCGCCCGCAGCACGGGTGATCGTCCTGCAGCGCATCATGGCGAGGCCGAAGAGAAGAATGTAGAGAAGGATCGAGGCGGGGTAGACGAAGGATGAGGACATCCATCCCGTGTAAAAGAGGATGCGCTCCCAACCAACTGCGGTGACCGCGACGGAAAAGGCTGTCGCGATGAGGGAGAGCACGATGACGATGAAGGATCCGATTCGCATGTATGGCCTGTCTTCTTGACTTGTTGGGGCAGGCTTCTGCCGTGAGGCGGGCTCCTGAAACGCCCTCAACGCACGGCATGCCATCGATAATACATTTTACCTGAAGCGGTGCCGGGCGGCCAAAACGAGACGTTGCAAAACGTATTGCGGCTGCCCTCAGGCCAGCCCCGTGAAACGTCTCTACCGCAGAGGCTCCGATCTGCACAAAATGCTCACGATTAGAGCATAAAGGAATCGGCATCCTGAGTGCTTTGTTATAATACCGGATCCGCCTCGACGATCGGGGCGACCCTCTGAATCCACGACGGCAATCAAAAACGGAGACATCGAATGACGGGAAGTCGGATATCCAGGAACTCTTCCAGCAGGACGTTTGACCGGCAGGAAGCCCTGAAGATCATTCAAGGGGAGAAGCCCTACAGCGACCTGACCGCTCGATTCGAGCAGACCGACACCGAGGACGTGATGTTTGAGGCTCTCGACGTCATCATTCCCTGGGTCGCTTCCGCCTCCATGGAACTCAGCCTCACGGAGCACTACGCCGACGTCTACTACTTCAACCGGATCTGTCTGCACATCCTTGAATGCGGCGGCGAGTGCGGTCTGGTGCATCTTCTCTGTGCGGAATCGTACCTGCTCAGGAACGAGGTCGACAACGCTGCCGCACACCTCAAGGCAGCCGTGAGCTTGGCGAAGGTCGAAGGCAACTCCTACGGATATGATCTTCGCAGCCTGGTGAAGGCTCGCAAGCACACCCTTCAGATCATCCGTGCCTTGTATGAACACAAGGAAGACAAGGCCGAAAAGCTCTTCAACAAGCTCACTTTCGAAGAGCTGATGGAAGACCCGTTCGTTCTTCGTCACATGGCCGAGACATGGGCCTTCCAGGGCTTCGTCAAGGAGGAAGAGGATCATGAACTCTTCGAGAAGAACCTCAGCAAGGCCCTCGAGACTTTCGGTCTCTACTTCGTGGCAGGAGGGTCTGCGCCCAGGGCCTACCAGGTTACGGCCGTCATTTTGAGCAGGCTGGGCAACAAGGCCGAGATGATCGAAACGCTTGAGGACGGTCTCGACTCGGTGGTCGACTTTGAGGACAGCGACGGCGTGCTGACTCTCTCGGTCATGTGCCGTGCCGCAGTCACCGGAGGCGACCGGCTCTGCGACGAAACGCCGAGGGACTACGCACTCGACTTGACGAAGGCCGAGCGCATCGAGTGGATGCGCAGCCAGTATGAGCGCGGTGACGAGGGCAAGCGCGCGATTCTCGAAGTGACGTCGCCGATTCCTCTCGACAACTTCAGCCGCGTCGAGCTTGATTTCATCGCGCGTGCCGCACTTGATATGCAGGACCCGCAGAAGCTTGAGGCAGTTCTGGATGTTTCCGGCAACAACAAGGACGGCAACCTCATCAGGCTCTCGCTCGTCTGCGGTCTGCTCCAGCTGAAGGGTAACTGGAAGGAGGCGCGCCATACCGCATCCTTGGCTGCGCGCTTGCTCTTTGACGGGAACATTGAGCAGCATTTTGCCGTCGACACGGGGCTGCTGCTCTTCACCTACGTCGTCGAAGGTTTCAAGCAGGATGGTGACATGTCGGTGATTGACACTTTCGTCAATAACATCAAGCCTGAGTGGGGCATGCTTCGCCAACTCGTCTCCATGGCGGCCGCAGGTGAGATCCTCGAGAGTAGCTTCGGCAGCAAGGAAGACCGCGTGAAAAAGGCCAGGGGCCTTCTTGAAGCCCTGCCCGAAGAGGGCAGGGATGCCGACTGGTTCTTCCTGATGCTCAGGTGCCTGGTTCTTGCCGAAGACTACGACGAGGCGAAAAAGGTCGCAGCCAAGACGAGGAAGTTCCTCGACGAATACGCCAGGAACCTGATCGAGCAGGCCGAGGCGCAGGGGTATTACGGCAACCAGTCCGAGCTGAACATGCTTCGTCGGAACCTCGCGATTATTGAAACCATTCTCAAGGATCACGACTCCATCAAGGATTTCTTCAACAAGAGCACCGTCGCTGAGCTCGACAAGTCGAACCTCAAGGTCGAACGCATGATCCCGAACCCGAACGGCCCCGCCATCATGGTCTGCTCTCATCCTGTGGACAAGCACATCGTGCGCATCGTCGCCGTGGCCGACCTGGCGATGAAGCATGTAATTAATGCCGCTCAGGCCGAAGTCACCGGATCGGTCACGAACGAAGACGCCGAAGCGGTCAAGCTGCCCGTGCTCACGATTGCCGCCCCTGCAGAAGAGGTGAAGAAAATCAACGCAAGCGACTGGAGAGTGCTTCTTCTTGACGCCATCGCACGTCAGATGAACAAAGAAGGCAAGATGCCCGAGCCCGGCTACATGGTCACGTGCACCAGTTCGCCCACGTTCCCCAACACGCCGTTTGCCGGCATGTGCCTTTGCGAAGCCTGGGACGCCGTCTCGGCCTCGCTCAACTCGATCACCATTTATGAGCTCGTGCCGCTCTACGCCAACGAGTGCGATTTTGCCGCGCTCTACGGCCATGAGAAGCTTCTTGAGCGCCTGCAGAAGACGAACTTCTGGCCCGTGTCGATCGATCGACAAGACTGCTGCGCCACGTCCGAATGGCGCCCGCTCATCCCCAAGAGCCAGATCCGCCCGATGATCGAGGGCCCGATGGCCACGGCCTATGCCTGGGTGACGCCGGGCGTTCTTCAGAAGGGCGAGGACATCGGCATTTTCTACCGCAGGAAGCCCGACGGGGCATTCTCGGGCTGGGTGTTCCTCGGCACAAGCGAACGCATGGACGAGAACTTCACGTCCTCGAAACTCCTTCAGATCGACCTCAACACGCTCGCCAACTACGCCCCCTACATCGTGGGCTTCCTTGATGCGGAGGAGAAAAGCGCCTTCAGGCACGACGGTTGCGGCTCGGTCTCGAAGATCGAGTATGCCACCATGAAGTACGCAGGCATTCCTGATGCCGGCGGCAGGCGCCTGAGCTGATCCCTCAAACCTGCAGACAAACGACAACTTTTCCAAAACCGGCATTCTTGAACAGCCGTACCGACCAGTCCGATGACGAAGCGCGTTCCCGCCCTCAAGGAAATCAAGCGCTACGTCCAGCAAGCCCAGCAGCTCGAGCCCATGCTCGAATACTGATAACGATTGACGGCGTCCGTCAGGGGCGCCGAGCCCAAAAGGGATGAATGCAGCATCCCGGGCAAAGAACAAGGCCCTGTCTCCATGCGTGAGGCGGGGCCTTCATGATTCTTGGGCGGCCGAATCAGGCGGACGGAAAGACCATGTCGCGTCGCCAGGATTCGACGAGCCAGCGTGCGAATCGTTCGACTTCAGGAACGGGGATGTCGGTCTTCTGGCGTACGAGTCGGAACTTGAGGGACGGGCCGGTGAGTTCGGGAAGGACGCGGACCATGCGGCCCTTGACGATGTCGGTCGCGACCGTGTAGGCGGGAAGGGAGGCGCCGACGCCCGTGTCTTCGAGTACCGCGTCGCGAAGTCCCTGCACGCTGTTGAAGTTGACCGCCATTCTGAGATCCCGTCGAACGGGAAGCAGAGGATCAACGGCGGGGGCGATGAGGAAGGGCGCAATCCAGTGAGAGCAGCCCAGAAGCGGAACCTTGTCCAGATCTTCGACGGTCCTCACGGAATGGCGCTCGAGGAAGGAGGGCGTGGCGCAGAGCCAGCTCGGCACGACGCCGAGGTCCTCGAATGTGAAGTGAGGGGACGTACCCGAACTCGCCCAGATGCCGAGGTCGGCGTCCATGACGCTGCCGACGGGCGGGGTGTGCACGGCGTAGACTTCAAACTTGTACTCGGGATGATTGTCGCGGAAGGGTTTGATCGCTCGCACGACGAAGGGAAGAAGCCCTGATGCGCAGCGAACCTTGAGGACGACGTCGCCGGACGTGGCCTTGACGGCGCGGGACGCCATCTCGAGTCTGCGCTCAAGGTCCACGACGTAGGGCAAAATGCGGTCAAGAAGGGCATGCGCTTCGTGCGTCGGCATGCAGAGGCGCGTGGTTCACTCGAAGAGCTTCGAGGCCACCGACTTTTCTAGCGCCGCAATGCGTCGGCTCACGAACGAGATCTCGTAGCCCGTTTCCTTCGCCACGCGGCTCATGCTGCCGAGCCTCATCAGTGAAACGAAGATGTTGCAACAGTAGTCGTGCAACTTAAGTAGAATAATCCAGAAGCCTGCCAGCCTTGCGCCCGTCATGCGCAAACCTCCTCCTTCCGGCGGGTTTCTCTTCTTGAGAAGACTGCATCTTCTCGCAGAAGTCTTTTGGCGTGTCTGGATCTGCATCAGGCACGCTTTTTTTATCTAACGGGCCGTAAAACCTCTCCATTCATGGGGAGGATATAAGGCCCAAATGGGCATTTGGTTGTAAAGCACGCATTCTTGAAGGAAGTGTGCCATGATGTTCATATGAAGATCACCTGCGCCTTTCAATACGAACTCTACGTTGACGAGACCCGACGT
>OLZF01000116.1_pt1 | contig 88761 bp, 62 predicted proteins | sample 1674391 | NCBI WGS metagenome assembly OLZF01 (sample SAMEA103958166, study PRJEB25191) | human gut metagenome | biome: human-associated habitat [ENVO:00009003]; feature: intestine environment [ENVO:2100002]; material: feces | place: Germany | collected 2013/2015
CAGTCACTTATCTTAATCTATCCGATTCCTTCGTTTTTACACGAGTTCTTCGTATCTTTGTGCGATAACTGAAACCTGATAAATTTTCTGATACACGATGGGATTCGTTCCGTTCACATTCGTCGACCTGATAGACATCATTCTGGTGGCCGTGATCATGTACTGGATTTACCGCATGACCAAGGGAACCAATGCGCCGTACATTCTCTCGGGAATCATCGCCGTCTACCTGCTGTGGGTGGTCGTCCGGGCGCTGAACATGGAGCTGCTGTCGACGATCCTCGGACAGCTGATCTCGGTGGGAGCCATCGCGCTGATCATCGTCTTCCAGCCCGAACTGCGGCGCTTCCTGCAGATGATCGGCATGCGCCAGAAACATTTCAACTTCATCACCCGCATCTTCTCGACGGGCGAGGACACCGTGCAGACCAACGTCGTGCCGATCGTCACGGCCTGCCGCGAGATGTCCGAGACGAAGACCGGGGCGCTCATCGTCATCGGTCAGCAGAGCGACCTGCGGCTGATCGCCGAAGGCGGCATCGCCCTCGACGCCAAGGTGTCGACATCGCTGATCAAGAACATCTTCTTCAAGAACGCCCCGCTGCACGACGGCGCGGCGCTGATCGAGGGCGACCGGATCGTGGCGGCCAAGTGCATCCTCCCGGTGACGCAGAGCGACGTGCCCAAGTCGTTCGGCACGCGGCACCGCGCGGCGATCGGCATGAGCGAGATTTCGGACGCCATCATCGTCGTCGTCTCGGAGGAGACGGGCGACATCTCGATCGCACAGGGCGGCGAAATCCGTCTGAACATCGACCCCGTGCGGTTGCAGCAGACCCTGCAACGCTACCTGACGATCAACACGCGCAAACGCTCGAAAAAGGAGGTCGCCGAATAAGCGGCGCCGGATTCAGGGGCGGCAGAAGGTTTCCGGACCGGCCATTCCGTTCCGCGCTTCCGCAACACTCCCCGAACACCCAAAACAAGCAAGTATGCTTTACCCGTCCCGAACGGCCCGCCTCGCACTGCGCGCATGGCGGGAGGAAGACCAGCCGGCTTTCGCCGCCATGAACGCCGACGAGCGGGTCATGGAGTATTTCCCCGCGACGCTCACCGCCGAAGAGTCGGCCGACCTGCTCGACCGCATCCGCGACGAGTTTTCGACCGAAGGATTCGGTCCGTATGCCGTCGAACGTCTTTCGGACGGAGAGCTGCTGGGATTCACCGGACTGCACCGCGTGACGTTCTCCGGCGGGCTGGAGGGCCAGGTCGAGATACTCTGGCGGCTGCGGCACGACGCCTGGGGCCAGGGTTACGCCACCGAGGCGGCCCGGGCATGCATCGCACACGCCGCGAAACTCGGCATTCCGGAACTGGTCGCCTTCACGTTCGTCGGAAACGGGCGTTCCCGGCGCGTGATGCAGAAGCTCGGCATGACGTGCGTCGGAGAGTTCGACCACCCCGCCCTGCCCGAGGGGCATCCCCTGCGCAGGCACGCCCTCTATCGCATCCGGACCGAACAATGAAAAAGTCCGCGACCTGTCAGAGGTCGCGGACTTCTCCTTTCCGGCTGCGGAATCATTTCAACTCGAATTCCACCGTGCCGCGAATATCGTCCGACGCGGCGCCCACATAGGCCGTGAACGCGCCCGGCTCGGCCACCCACGCACCCTTTGCGTCGTCGTAGTACTGCAACATCCCGGGGGTGATCTCGAAAGTCACGGTCCGCGTCTGCCCGGGATTCAGCGAAACTTTCTGAAAACCTTTCAGCTCCTTCACGGGACGCGGCAGCGACGACTGCTCGTCGCCGATGTAAAGCTGCACGACCTCGGCGCCCGCACGGTCGCCCGTGTTGGTCACGTCGGCCGAAATACGGATGCTGCCGTTCGGGGCGAGCGTCGTACGGTCGGCCTTCACGTTGCCGACGGCGAAGGCGGTGTAGCTCAACCCGTGGCCGAAGGCGAACAGCGGCTTGAGCTGCTCCTTGTCGTGCCAGCGGTAACCGACGAAGATGCTCTCGTTATACTTCACCTTGTCCGAGCCCGGGTATTCGCCCAGCGCATGCGCGCCGTTGTCCTCCAGCCGCACGGGGAACGTGAAGGGCAGCTTGCCCGAAGGGTTCACCGCACCGAACACCACGTCGGCAAGCGCATTGCCCGCCTCGGAACCCGAGAACCACGCCTCCAGCACCGCCGGAACACGGTCGATCCACGGCATCGCCACGGCGTTGCCCGAGACGATCACCACCGCCAGATTGGGATTGGCTTCAGCCAGCGCCCCGATCACTTTGTCCTGCGCATACGGCAGGCCGTATTGCAGGCGGTCGTCGCCTTCGCAGTCCTGGTGGTTGCTCTTGTTCAGCCCCCCGACGAAGATCACCGCGTCGGCCTTGCGGGCCGCGGCCGCGGCATCGGCGATCAGCTGCGCCTCGGAACGGCTCTCGCTCAAATCCTGCCCGGTCTTCACCCCGTTGTAGTCGCCCGTCACGTCGCCGACGTAGCCGCGTTCGTAGATCACCTCGGCTTTGCCGGCCGCAGCGGCGCGGATGCCTTCGAGCGGCGTATATTCGTGCCGCACCTTGAGCGACGAGGAGCCGCCGCCCACGGTCATCATCTTGATCGCATTCTCGCCCACGACGGCGATGGTTTTCGCACGCCCGAGGTCGATGGGCAGCACCCCGCCCTCGTTTTTCAGCAGCACCATGCCCTCGCCGGCGATACGGCGCGCAGCGGCCAGATGTTCGGGCGAATTGAGCGACCCGAACGGTTTGCGGGTGTTCATCGCCGTGCGGAAAATCAGCCGCAGCACCCGGCGCGCCTTGTCGTCGAGCGTCGCCGTCGAAGCCTCGCCCTTGCGGAGCATATCGAGGTAGGGGGCGGCGAGGTAATAGTTGTCGTAGGCGTTGCTGGCACCCCAGCTCAGGCCGTCGGTCCACGAACCGAACTCCATGTCGAGACCGTTCTCGGCGGCCTGCTTCGTGTCGTGCGTGCCGCCCCAGTCGGAGACGACCACGCCGTCGAAGGCCCAGTCGCGTTTCAGAATGTCGTTCAGCAGGTAGCGGTTGTGGCAGCAATGCTCTCCCTTGTATTTATTGTAGGCGCCCATGACGGCCCATGCGCCGCCCTCCTGAACGGCGGCTTTAAACGCCGGGAGGTAGATCTCGTTCAACGCACGGTCGTCGACCTCGACGTCGATGCCGTGGCGGTGGGCCTCCTGATTATTGAGTGCGAAATGTTTCACGCAGGCGGCAACGCCGTTCTTCTGCACCTCCTCGATGTAGGGAACGACCATCCGCGAGGAGAGGTAGGGGTCCTCGCCCATGTACTCGAAATTGCGGCCGTTGAGCGGCGTGCGGTAGATGTTCACGCCGGGTCCCAGCAGGATGTCCTTCTCGCGGTAGCGCGCCTCCTCGCCGATGGATTTGCCATACAGCGCCGACATTTCGGGATTCCACGTCGCGGCAAGGCACGTCAGCGCCGGGAAAGCCGTGCAGGAGTCGTTCGTCCAGCCGGCCTGGTCCCATTCGTCCCACAGGACCTCGGGGCGGATGCCGTGAGGGCCGTCGGTGCACCACACCTCGGGAATGCCCAGGCGCGGAACGCCCGCCGACGAGAATTTCGACTGCGCATGCAGGATGGCGACCTTCTCTTCGAGGGTCATGCGCGAAAGGGCGTCTTCGACCCGCTTTTCGATCGGCTGCGACTCGTCGAGGTAGACGGCGACGCTGCCCTGCGGCCCCGGCCCGCCTCCGCAGGCGACCGCCGCCAGGGCGCACAGCCCGGCGAGACTCTTCAACAGAATTTTATTTTTCATGTCTGGAATGGATTAGTGCATATTCACAAACGGAGTGCACAGTCGAGAGGCCGCGCACTCCGTTTGCAAAATTAACGATTATTTCTTAACCAGCGACAAAACGGGGTTGTCTTTTCCCGCCGTCACGTCGAGTGTCAGACGATAGGTTGCGCCCTCCTCAAGGGTGACTCCCGAGGCGATCTCGATGTTGCCGTCCCCGGCGATCGAGAAGAACGCCTCGGCGCCCGGCGCCAGCGTGAAGGCTCCCAGACCGTCCCAGCCGCGGTTCCGGAAGAACTTGCCGCTCCAGCCGCTCACGCGGAAACGCTGTCCGAGGGTCGTGCTGCCTTCCAGACCCGCCTGGGCCGTCATCGTGTAGATGCCGGGAGCGGATTCGGGCACGCAGACGCCCTTTTCGGTGGTCCAGCCCGGTTCGTTCACGGCCGCGGGCGAACCGATGCCGTAGCCGATGAAATAGACCGCCCCGTGGCCGTCGTCGCTCAACGTGGCAAGCCCCGAGCCGTCGGCGTTGAGCACCAGCGCATCAATCACCCGGGTCGCCAGGTTGGCCGTGATGCGGTATTTGCCCGTGACGGGGACCAGCTTGACGCTCGTCGCGGAGGCCGCCTCGAAGAAGTCGGGATTGATCCACGCCGGCGTGAAGGCGTCGGCGCCGCCCAGCGTCAGCGTCTGGCCCTGCGTCAGGTCGAGGTCCAGCTGGTAGTTGTCCACGTCGAGCTGGGTCATCGGCGTTCCGTTGACAGTGATGTCGGCCGGCGGAAGCTGTTGCTCGCCCACCTTCTCGACGGTCAGCACGGCCGCCGTATTGCCGCCCGTGATGTCCACCGTGAAGCGGTAGATGCCGCCCAGGTCGAGCGTCTTGCCCTCCACCAGGCCCAGGTTGCCCGAATCGCTGATCTTCACCAAATCGCTCGCGGTCGAAATGTCCTTGCCGCCGAATTCCCCGCCCCAGGTCTTCTGGTGGAAGAACTTGAAGTCGAACGAAGAGGCGTTGAGCGAGATTCCCGCAACGAGCGTCAGCTGGTACTTCTTGTCGGCGACGCGCGCCAGACACAAGCCCCCGTCCTCGGGACTCCAGCTGGCGGCGTTTTTCAGCGTCGGCTTGCCGACCTCCGTGCCGCCGATGGCCCAGATGGCTCCCGAACCGTCGTCGTTGAGCGTGGCAAGCTCCGTCGCCGACTTCATGGCCTCGATCTTCAGGTAGCGGTGCTTGAAATTGGCCGTCACCTTGTACATGCCCGTCATCGGCAGGAAGGTCAGCGTCTCGGGATCGGAAACATCGGCGCGTTCGAAGAAGTCGCGGTCCACATCCCAGTCGGCGAAGTCCGAAACGCCCGTCAGCTTGTAGGTCCGGCCCTCGGTCAGCGTGGTGACGATGCTGTAATTGTCATTGTCGACCATCGTCATCTCCGTCTCGCCGAAGAGCAGTTTGATGAAAGGAGAACCCTCGAAGGTCAGCAGGTTGAAGGTGATCGTGAACTCCCCGGCATTCGAATTGGCGAAGGGAATGGCGTCGGTGGAATCGGAGACGATGCCGCCGGCCCCGGAATCGTAGCCGAAGGTCACCACCGAGCCAGCGGCGTCGAGTTCGGGCGTCGCGATGTAGCCCTGCGGCTTCTGCGGGAACTCGTCCGTCACGGCGTATTCGTAGTCGTTGCCCGTAGGCTCCATGCGGTACTCCGCGTCATCGAGGAAGAACGTCAGGTAGGCGGGCTTGGGACGCGATACGGCGAGCGACCGGTCGACGGTCGTCGTTCCGAAGCGCACGTTCTGCCCCACGAAGCGCAGCGTGGCCTCGCCGTCGGGAATGTTCTTGTAGAAGGGAAGCGTCACAGCCCCCGTGTAGGTTCCGTCGCTTTTGGTGCGGATCACCTCCTCGGCGACCATCTCGTCGTCGAAGAATACCTGCGCCTTGAGCGTCGAGAGCGCATAGCGGTCGGTCATCGTCACCTCGAAGTCGACCTTGCCGCCGTAGACGCCCGACGCATCGGCCGAAACGACGGTCATCTCGGGACCGACGTCGGTGGTGAGCAGTTCGGGATCGTCCTTGCACGCCGTCGTCGAGGCAGCGACGAGCAGCGACAGTGCGATGTATTTCAGCGTTTTCATGTTCTGCGAATTTTAAAGGTTAGTTTTCGGCTCCGGCGCCCCAGCGGAACGAGGCGATCGACTTGGCCGGGATGGTGTATTTGAACGAACGGTCGGCGTTTTCATACACGGCGACGGTCTGTTCGCCGGCGCTCCTGTTGAGCGCCACGAAGGCTTTCGATCCGTCGGGATTCCGGAAGGCCAGGTAGGTCAGCCCCGACGCCGTGTAACCCGACGCGCCGATGCGCACGGCACCCGGCCGGATGACCTTGGCGCACTGGGCCAGGTCGTAATAGTGGCTGTTGTACTTGAGCGTCTTGTAATCCGACGAACTGATCTCGATGGCCCCGTAGCAGGTCGTACAGCCTCCGGGACGGTTCGGAGCGCCCTTGTCGTCGAGCATCAGGTTCCACAGCAGAACCCCTTTGCCGTAGCGGCTCAGCGTCCCCAGGAAGATCGACTCGAAGTCGTCGATCACGCAGCTCTCGAAATTGTAGTTCCACGTGCCGATCGAGGCCTCGGTGAAGTAGATCGTCTTGTCGGGTGCGGCGGCGCGGATGTTGTCCAGCTCGCTCACGCTGCCCCCGTAGTTGTGCCAGGCCGAGCCATCGACCCACTGCGCCGCATCGGCGTCGGCGTAGATGTTGAGCGGGTAGTTCTGCTGGCCAGCGACGTTGTCGTAGTTGTAGTTGTGGTCGTAGCAGAGAATCTTGGTGTCGATGCCCGCCTTGCGGAATGCCGGGCCGAGCTTCTTGACGAAGGCCAGCTGGTCCTCCCACGGCATGTAGAGCGACATCGAATTGCCCTTGTTCAGCGGCTCGTTCTGCATCGTGATGGCGTAGATCGGGAAGCCGTTCTCCTCCATCTCGGTCACCCACTGCACGAAATACTCGGCGTAATCGTCGTAATAGGCGGGATTGAGACGACCGCTGGTCCACGAATCGTAGGGTTTCGAGGGGTCGGCGACCGTGCCCTTCATCCATTTGGGGCACGACCACGGCGAACCCATGATCTTGATTTCGGGATTGATCTCCAGAATCTCTTTCAGCACCGGAAAGATGCCATCCTTCTCCACGGCTGGAATGGCGAAGAACTCGATGCCCTCCCGGTCGCAGCAGGTGTATTCGTCCATCGAGAAGTCCGAGCCGCCGATATGCACGCGGATAAAGCTGAAACCGGCTCCGGTCTCGGGGTCGAAGCACTTCCGGAGGATCGCCGTGCGGTCGGCCTGCGACATTTGCAGCAGGTTGTAGCACGTGGCGCCGGTGATGGCCGGGCCGAAACCGTCGACGGTCTGGTAGGTCGTCGAGGGGTCGATCGTGACCCGGTAGGGCGACATCGAGACCTTCGAGTAGTCGAGTCCCTCCTCCGTGAACAGGCGGTTGCCGTCGGCCGAGGTGACATAGGCGAGAACATCGCCCGTCACGGGCGAGGGATCGGGGCCAGGACCGGGAGCCGGCGTGTCGCCGTCGTTCCCGCTGGAACAGCATACGGCTCCGGCGAGCAGCAGCGGGCAGGTCAGCAGGCGCAGGTTGTTATTGATCGTGAATTTCATGGCAGAATCGCAATTTTAAGGTTAATAGCCCAGGTTTTGTTCGATGTTGGTGTTATCCTCCAGCACTGAAGTCGGCACCGGCATCAGCACGCGGTTGTCGTTCATCGCGCGGCGGGTCTGGAAGTAGGAGTCGTAGGACGCCGAGCCTTTGATGTTGACGCCGTCGCAGATTTCGAACAGTTTCGAATAGTCGTCGCCGTAACGCATCAGGTCGAACCAGCGGAAGCCCTCCATGGCCAGTTCCAGACGGCGTTCGTGGAGCACGGCTTCACGCATCAGGTCGGCCGACGCGCGCTGCGCCGCAGTCAGCTTGCCAATGCCGGCGCGGCCGCGGATCTCGTCCACGATGTCGGCGGCGCCTCCCGGATCGTCCGTATTGGCCAGCGCTTCGGCATGCAGGAGCCGGATCTCGGCCAGACGCATCAGGTAAACCGGGGTCACGTTGGTCGGGAACTTGTGCATGAAAGCGTATTCGTCGCTCGGATAGTGGTACGACCAACCGCATTCGTCGTAGACGACCGACGCATTCTTGCGCTCGGTGTCGCCCTCGGCGTCGTAAGCCTTCGTCAGGTTACGCGACGGCGTGCACCACTTGGCCCACGAGAAACTGTCGCCCGGGACATAGGCGTTGCGGTGGAACATCATCCACATCCACGAACCCGAGGTCTGGCTGGTCCACTGCACCTCGAAAATCGACTCGCGGGTGTTCATCGCAGCCATGCCCGTATCGCCGGTGGTGTAGGCCCACAGGTCGCCGTACTTGTCGCAAAGGCTGTACCCCATCCCTTCGACCGCTTCGCAGGCCGAGACGACCTTCGACCAGTCGCGGAACTCGCGCATGGAGTAGAAACGGGCCATCAGGCCGTAGGCGAAGCCCTTGGTGATGCGGAATTTGTTCGAAGCGTCCATGTCGGGGGCGTATTTGCAGGCATACTCCTCGATGTCCTTGACGATCTGCTCGCCGACGGTCTGCTTCGACACGCGGGACGGGAAATAGAGCGGATAGACCTCCTCGACGTTCCCGGCGTTGATGGCGGGCGGGATTTCGGTCAGCATCGGGATTTCTCCGAAAAGCTGCATCATGTTCATCCAGATATAGGCGCGCCAGCAGAGCGCTTCGGAGAGCCACTCCTGATACTCCTTGTCGGTGAGCGACGGATCGTTCTCCTTCACCAGATCGATGTTGCAGATGACCTGGTTGGCATAGTCCACGGCGTTCATCGAGTAGTTCCACAGGTTCGAGGCGAATTCGTTGTCGCTGTCGATGTGGTTCGACTCGACGCTGACGACCTTCGTCTCGGCCATGTTGCCGCCGTAGGCATTGTCGGCGCGCGCCTCGGCGAGCGTGATCAGCTGATACCAGTAGGTCTGGAGATCGCCCTTCATGTAGTTATACATGGCCGTAAGCTGGCCTTCGAGCAGTTCGCGGGTGTTGATGGCCGTCTCGCTGTCGCCCGTGCCGGAGGTGTTGTTCTCGGCATACATCGTCTCGGGGAATTTCTCAAGGCTGCACGACGTGGTGGCAACCCCCAGCGAGAGACCCGCGGCAATTAAAAATATCTTTTTCATAATCGGTTCTTTTTTCAGCGGTTAGAAAGTAAGATTCAGACCCACGACGACCGTGCGCACGTTGGGATAGGTTCCCCAGTCGATGCCCATTTGCGTGGCGCTTTCCGACTGGCTCACCTCGGGATCGTAGCCCGAATAGCCGGTCCAGGTGATGAAGTTCTGGAGCGAAATGTAAGGCTGGATGCGCGTGATGTTGATGCGCTTGAGCTTCGGCGAGGTGATGTCGTACGACAGGGTGATGTTCTTCACCTTGAGGTAGGAGCCGTCCTCGACCCAGTAGGACGAATTCTTCACGTTCCAGGCGGGGTTGTCCGAGCGGAACACGTCGGTCTGCTGGCCCGGAATGCGCCAGCGCCGCAGGACCGTGGTGGTCTGGTTGTTGGCCGAAGCCATGCCCTCGGTCTCGATGCGCGAGGCGTTGAAAATGTCGTTGCCGTAGGAGCCCGTGATCAGAATGTTCAGGTTAAGCCCCTTCCACGAGAAGTTGTTGGTCATGCCGAAGGTGAACTTGGGATTGGCGTTGCCGATCCAGGTCTTGTCCAGCGGCGTGATCTCGCCGTCGCCGTTGCGGTCCTCGTAAACCAGGTCGCCCGTCTCGGGATCGACCCCCTTGGAGACATAGCCCCAGAACATCGAAAGCGGGTGGCCCGGAGTCATGCGCACGACGTTGTCGTTGGTCGCGTCGGAGGTCGTGGCGTAGTAGTAGACCTGCTTCAGGTTGAGTTTTTCGACCTTGTTGCGGTTGAGCGAAACGTTCAGGTCGGTCGACCAGTTGAAATCCTTCCGGGCGATGTTGACCGACGAAAGGGAGATCTCGAAGCCCTGGTTCGACATCTCGCCGTCGTTGCGGTAGATGCTCGGATAGGGCGACGGCAGCGGCACGTCCATCAGCATGTCCTTGGTGTACTTGTAGTAATAGTCGAGCGACAGGTTCAGGCGGTTGTTCAGCAGGGCGAAATCGAGTCCGACATTGGTCTGCGAAGAGGTCTCCCACGTAAGGTCCTGATTCTTGATGTTCTTGCGTCCGCCGACCGTCGGCACGGCCTGTGCATTTTCGGTCTGCGTCCAGTCGTAGTAGTTGGTGCTGTACTGCTGCATCCAGCCGTACTCCGCCAGGCCCGCCTGGTTACCGGTCTGTCCCCAGCCGGCGCGCAGTTTCAGGTCGTTGATCCACGACACGTCGCGCAGGAACTTCTCGCCCGAGATGCGCCACGCGGCCGAGAACGAGGGGAAGTAACCCCAGCGGTGGCCGGGAGCCAGCTTCGAGGAACCGTCGGCGCGGAAATTGGCCGTCACGAGGTACTTGCTGTCGTAGTTGTACGACACGCGCGCCAGATAGGACATGATCGACCACTCCGATTTGCCGTAGCTCTGGCCGCGGACGCCGCCGTTGTTACCGCCGTTCAGGTTGGGAATGGCGTTGTTGTTGGTCGAGGAGAAATAAGAGCGCGAGCCGCTCAACTGCTCCCACACGGAGGTCGTGGCCGACGTGCCGGCCATCACTTCGAGGCTGTGGCGGTCGAACGATTTGTTCCAGGTCAGGATGTTGTCGTAAATCATGCGCATATCGTCGGAACGGGTGTCCGAGGCGGTTCCGTGCTGCGTCCGTCCGTAGGAGGTGCGAATCGGGTCGAGGAACGACGACGAGTGGACCCAGCGGCGGTCCATCGAAACCGTCGACTTGAAGGTCAGATCCTTGGCCAGGTAGAACGTCAGGCCGCCGGAGAGCAGCAGGCGGTCGGTGACATCCTGGTTGTAATCCGTGCGGGCCATGTTCTCACGCGGCGAGGTGAGGTTGGCGCCGTAAAAATTATTGTAGAACTGCTGGGGATTCTCGGGGTCCCAGATCGGCGCGTAGGTCGGGGTCGTGATGGCCGACACCACCACGCCGGCGCGGTTGGCGCCCTGACCCGAGATGATCGTGCCCTTGGTGGTGTAGTGCGAGAAAGTCGTCGAGGCGTTGGCCGAAACCCATTTGAAAATCTTCTTGTCGAAGCTGGCCTTCACGTTGTAACGGTCCGAAGAGGTGGTGTTGATGATGCCCTTTTCGTTGGTGTAGCCGCCGCCGAGGTAATAGGACGAGTTTTCATCGCCGTTGGAGACCGAGAACTGGTAGTTCTGGTTGACGCCCGTCGAGTAGGTTTCGTCGAACCAGTCGGTCCGGTCGGTCAGATCGGCCGGAAGCCCCGACACGGCGCCGTTCTCCTCCATCAGGTCGCGGTACTGCCGGGCATTGAGCACGTCGTAGCTCTTGGTCACCTTCGAAATGCCGACGAAGGTCGAGAACGAAATCTCGGGGCCCCGTTTCCGGCTGCCCTGCTTGGTGGTGATGAGCACCACGCCGTTGGCGGCGCGCGAACCGTAGATGGCGGCCGACGAGGCGTCCTTCAGCACCTGCATCGACTCGATTTCGTTGGGAGAGAGGTAAGCGATGGCGTAGTTTCCTTCGCCCACGGGAACGCCGTCGACCACATAGAGCGGGTCGTTGCTCGACGAGATGGACGAAGCGCCGCGGACGCGGACCACCATGCCCTGTCCGGGCGAGCCGTTGGGCTGGATGACCTGTACGCCGGCGGCTTTGCCCTGAAGGGCGCCCGAGGCCGAAGTAATCGGGCGGCGGGCCAGGTCGTCGGTCTTGACGACCGAAACGGCCGTCGTAAGGTCCTTCTGCTTGACCGTGCCGTAACCGATCGCCACCACGGCGTCGAGGGCCACGGCGTCTTCGGCGAGTTTCACGTCGATCTTCGTGCGGCCGTTCACGGCGACCGTCTGCGAAACGAATCCGAGCGACTGGAAAATCAGGTTAGCAGAATTCCCCCCCCCTCGAAGTTTGAGGGAATAAGAGCCGTCCACGCCCGTCGTAGCGCCGTTCGTAGTTCCCTGCTCGATGATCGTGGCTCCGATAACGGGCTGTCCCGACTGGTCGGTGACCGTTCCCGTCACTGTCGGCGCCGACTGGGCGAAGGCCGCCGGCGCAAAGACGATCAGCATCGCCGTCAGTGCCAGCATCCACCCTCTCCGGCAGTCCGCTTGCAGTTTCTTGCAAAAATGTGCCATAGGAATTTAAGGTTTTTAAGTTTTAAGTTAATATTATAAATAGGTAAGGCGCAGTTCTTAAAAAATCGACACTTCATCGCCTTATTTCCGTTTAAATAAAAGTAACTATCCTCCGCGACATGAAAAAAATTTAAACAGCAAATTGTAAACTCAAAACCCGTTTATAAAAATATACCTACTTGATATTCAATATATTAATTATTTGACGATTGCAAAAAAAAGTAGATTGATCGGAATTTTCACAACCGCCTCGGAACCCCGGAAGCGGCATATAATAAAATATTTTAAATAAATCCGGCTCCCGGAGCACGTTCCGTTCGCCGGGCCGGCCGCCCGTCCTGCCGGAAAAAACGGCCGGCCGCCCGTCCTGCCGGAAAAAACGGCCGGCCGGTCCGACCTGCGGAAAGCGCGCCGCCCGGCATTGATTTTCCCGGGATTATTCCTATCTTTGGTGCCGTAACGACACTTTTATCAGCCGGAAAGTACCGCACCGTACCCGATTCGGTCTTGGAACCATCCGTCCTTTTTCCGATCTTTGTCAGGAACAAACCGTGAACCGTCCGCACATGAGAAACCTTCTGTCAACCGTACTGCTGCTCGCCGCAACGCTCGCCGCCTCGGCACAAAACGACCTGAAAAGCGTGCTTTCACAGCTCGACGCCACCCTTTCGCACCGGGACTCCTACATCGCCGGACGCGAACAGCGGATCGAATCGCTGAAAAACATCCTCCGGAAATCGGATTTCTCGGACGCCCAGCGCTACATCCTCAACCAGCAGCTGATCGACGAATACACCCCTTACCAGGCCGATTCGACCATCGACTACCTCTACCGCAACATCGCTCTGGCGACGCGCATGAACGACGCGGGGCACCTCAACGAGAGCCGTATCCAGCTGGCATACCTGTACAGTTCGGCGGGTATCTACCTCGAAGCGGCGAACATGCTGAAACTGGTCGACACCACGGCGCTGGACCGCAAGCAGCTGGTCGACTACTACATCGCCCGCCACAAACTCAACGACGAACTCCAGCTCTACTCCCACGACTCGGCGCAGGGACACGAATCGTGGCGGCTTACGGTGATCTACGCCCAGCTGATCGTGGAGAACACCGAACCGGAGTCGGTCACGCACCTCAACTTCCGGCTCCGCCAGGCGATCGGCGCCCGCGACTACCCGCAGGCCGTGGAGATTTCCGAACGGCTGTGCAGCACCCTGCAACCCCTTTCGCGCGAATATGCCGAGGCGTCGTACATGCGCGCCCTCGTGGCGGACCTGATGGACGACACGCCCACGGCGCAGGTATGGTTCGCACGCTCGGCGATGACCGACATCCAGCTGGCGATCCGCGACAACGCCGCACTGAAAAGCCTCGCCAACACGCTGCTCGACGACGACAACATCCAGCGCGCCATGCGCTACATGCGGATCGTGATGGACGACGCACGGTTCTTCAATTCGCGGCTCCGCCCGTGGCAGGACGCACTGGCGCTGCACGTCATCGAAGAGGCCTACCAGGTCCGGCGGCAGCGGATGGACGCCATGTACAACATCTTCGTCGTGTCGATCGGCTGCTTCATGCTGCTGGCCCTCGGGGGCGTGGTCTTCGTCCTGCGGCAGAACCGCAAGCTGAACCTCGCGCGGCTCGAATTGCAGCAAGCCAACAACCGGCTCAACATCTCGAACAACGACCTGCAACGGATCAACAAACAGCTGGCCGGCCTCAACAGCCAGATATCCGAGGCCAACGAGGTGAAGGAGGAGTACATCGGCATCTTCCTGACGATGTGTTCGGAATACATCGACAAGATCATCGACTCGCGGCGGCGGGTGCGCCGTCTGCTGCGCGACGGGCGTATCGACGAACTGAAAAAGGAGTACTCTTCGAGCGACGGCGACAGCCGCGAACTGGAAGAGTTCTACCGCAATTTCGACACGACGTTCCTGCAACTCTACCCCACCTTCATCGAGGATTTCAACTCGCTGCTGGACAAGGAGGCGCGCATCGAACCGAAAAAGGGCGAACTGCTGAACACCGAGCTGCGCATCTTCGCGCTGATCCGGCTGGGCATCAACGACTCGTCGAAAATCGCCGCCCTACTGCGTTACTCCGTGAGCACAATCTACAACTACCGTTCGAAGATCAAGGGGCACACGCTCGTCTCGCGCGACAATTTCGAGGAGCGGATCAAGACCATCGGGGCTTTCAGTCCGCAGCATCTCTGACCGTTTTCGCCCAGGGGGGGGGCCTCCTCCCGGAGCGATTCGAAGCGGCACAAAAAAGCCCGCGGAGCATCCCGCGGGCTTTTCCAATACATGAATCAGAGAGGTTCCGGCCGGGCGCAAAACACGGGCGGGAATTCACCGTCCCGTTCCGGGAGGCAAACAACCTCGGATATTGCAAGGCGGCCCCTCCGGGGTCTCTGTTGCGGGACCGTTCCGGCCCCCGATGAATCGTCCCATGCGGGACCTCCTCCGGACGGGCGAAAAAAAGACCGCGGAAAGAATCCACGGTCTTCTATAACGGCGAGGTCTCCCCCCCCTCCGGCGTTTCCGGACGGAGCGCGGAGGCTACTCGGCCTGCTGCTGCTCGGTCTGTCCGGCAGAGGGAATCTCGGCCTGCGGCATCGTAGCGGCGGCCTCGGATTCGATGACCCGCTCCTGAAGCGCCTTGGCGTCCTTCGAAATCTCCAAATTGCTGTCGGCGACCAGACCGCGGTCCATGGCCAGCGTAGCCGCAAGGCTCAAAACCACGATGGCAATAGCCATCGACCAGGTGAATTTCTCCAGGAAGTTCGTAGTCTCGCGCACACCCATCACCTGGTTCGACGCGCCGAAATTGGCGGCCATGCCGCTCTTGGGGTTCTGCACCAATACCGCCAGGATCACCAGTACGCTCGCAACGAGTATCAGGGCAATGCAAATCGTGTATAACATATTACCTTAAATTTTAATATTGTTTTCTATTTTGCCAATAAGTTCGGCAAAGTAAACACTTTTTTCGGGATTTCGCAAACTTAATTTGCGATAAATCGCCACGGACTTGTCCCGAAGGCCTTGAGCGAGATAGATTTCGGCCAGCTCCTCGGTGACCACCTCGTCGTCGTCGTCCAGTTCGGGCTGCAGAACGACCTCCTCCTCGGGTTCGCCCTCGCCGGCGACGATGCGCAGGTCCTCTTCCTGAAGGAAACGGTCGATGATCTCCTCCGAGGAGAGCTGCGTGAGCGCCGAGGCGTCGACGGCGGCCCTGCGCAGCGAACTCTCGGCCCGCCACGGGGCCGTCAGCGCCACCCGCGGATCGGATTCGCCCGTAAGCGTCTCGCGCAGGATACGCCCCGGAAGGAACCACGGGAAGCGCACCGCAAGGTCCCCGGCTTCGGCAGCGGAAGGCGTCTCCGCCCGGCCGGGCGCCGCAAAGTATGTTTTCAGGTCGGACATCGCGCGTCGGAATTACCAGTTGGAGGCCGCGGCCTGGAAAATGTCGGTCACGATCTTGTCGACGATTTGGGGGATCAGCTCGCCTTCGACCTCCGTAAGCAGTTTCGTGGAGTCGTAGTCCTCGTAGGCCTGGAAGGTGCGGTTGAACGACATCTTCTCGTCGAGGGCGTTGGTGAAACGCACCTTGACGGTGATCGTCAGGCGGTTGAGCAGGGCGTAGTCGTCGCTCGAAACCGAAGCCGTCGTCGAGGTATAGTTGACGATCTCGCCCTCGAAGGCGAAGTCGCCGCCCTCGTCGACCTGCATCAGGCGCGTGCGGCGCGTGAACATGTCGACCAGCGCCTCGGTGAGCGTGGAACTCAAAATCGGCGACACCATCGTGGCGTTGTTGGGGAAGTAGGCCACCGAAAAGGTCTTGGCGTCGGGCGGAATCGAGGCGCCCGACAGCGAGTATTTGATGGACACGCCGCAACCGGTCATCACCGCGGCGATAGCCAGCAATGAAAAACGGAAAATGAAAAATGAAAAATTATCTCGGAATCTGCGCATTCTTTTAATTCTTAATTTTTTAATTGGAGTCAGGAATTGTCTTCAATTCCTAACTCCTTTATCTTGCGGTATAGTGTGCGCTCCGACATGAAAAGTTCGGCAGCGGCCTCGCGGCGGCGGCCGTTGTTGCGGCGCAGGGCGCGGATGATCTGCTCGCGCTGCATGTCGGCCTTGGTCATCTCGCGGGGCGGCTCGTCGGTCACCTCCTCGCTCTCGGCATAGACCGGAGGCTGGGGATAGGAAGCGACGGCCGGAACGTAGCTGCTCTGCGCCGTGGTCGGCAGCAGGGCCTTGACGTCACGGACCGGCTCGGGGCACGGCACGCCGCCCTTCATCAGTTCGGAGATCATCCGCTTGAGGTCGTTGATGTCGGCGCGCATGTCGAACAGCACCTTGTAGAGCAGTTCGCGCTCGGTCGACATCGTGTCGTCCATGCGCATCGTCCCGGCGGCCATCGGCGCGCCCCCGCCCTGCGGGGGCAGGTATTTCGCCAGCACCTCGGAGGTGATCACCCGGGTCTGCTCGATGGCCGAAATCTGCTCGGCGACGTTCTTCAGCTGGCGGATGTTGCCCCGCCAGTAGTAGTTCTTCAGCATCTCGCGCGCCGCATCGTCGAGCGTCACGGCAGGCATGCGGTACTGCACGGCCACGTCGGCGGCGAACTTGCGGAACAGCAGCGGAATGTCCTCCGGGCGTTCGCGCAGCGAGGGAACCGTGATGGGGACCGTCCCCAGACGGTAGTAAAGGTCCTCGCGGAAACGCCCCTGGGCGATGGCCTCCTGGAGGTTCATGTTCGTGGCGGCGACCACGCGGACGTTGGTTTTCTGCACCTTCGACGAACCGACGCGGATATACTCGCCCGTCTGAAGCACGCGCAGCAGGCGCGCCTGCGTCGGATGCGGCAGTTCGGCCACCTCGTCCAGGAAGATCGTGCCGCCGTCAGCCTCCTCGAAATACCCCTTGCGGGCCTCCACGGCGCCGGTAAAGGAGCCTTTCTCGTGGCCGAACAGTTCGGAGTCGATCGTACCCTCGGGAATCGCCGCGCAGTTGACGGCGATGTATTTGCTGTGCTTGCGCGCGGAATAGGCGTGGATAACCTGCGGGAAAAACTCCTTGCCCACACCGCTCTCGCCCGTAACGAGCACCGTCAGGTCGGTAGGGGCCACACGCAGGGCCACCTCCAGCGCCCTGTCCAGAAGCGGGGAGTTGCCGATGATGCCGAAGCGTTGTTTTACGGTGGTGATCTCTGTCATTTATTCGGGTTGTTCGGGTTGGGACGCGGCGGACGGGAGTTCCGCCGCCTGCGGAAGTTCGATGTATTCGTTTTCGGCCTGCTTCTCCCGGGCGTCGCGCCAAAGTCCGAAGGCGATGGCCGCCACGGCCAGCAGGGCGGCGATCACGGCGATCCAGATGAACCGGTCGGCGCGGCGGCGCGGCACGCGGTCGACGTAGCGGTAGGCATCGGTGTTCTTCGGCGGCTTGCCGTAGCGCAGCCCCCGCACCGAAGGATCGGGATTCATCTTCGCCGAAGTCGACACGCGCGGCTCCGTGAAAGCCGTCTTGACGGCCTCGGCCACCTTCTCGGGTTGCAGCGGCTGACGTTTCCCGGCAGCCGGTTCTTGCGCGGGGGATTCCGACGCGGGTTGCGGCTCGTAGACGAAGGCGATGGTCGCATTGGGACCGGGTTTCATCACCCCGAAGCCCTCCAGGCGGTACTCCGAGCCATGCTCCACGGCGTGGCGGATCTCGAAAACGAAGCGGTCGATCTCGCCCGCGGCCTCCAGTTCGCCCATCCCCCCGGCGAGGAGAAGCCCCCGCAGCACGCCGTCGTCGCGCTTGAGCAGTTCCGAAAAGACGACGCTCCGGCCCGGCTCCTTGACGATGAACGTTCCGAGTTGGGGTACGACGAGCCGCCTGTGCGACTCCAGATATTGTATCAGGGTATGAATCAGCACGGTTGAAAATCCTTTAAATCCGGGTTCAAAATTACCCTTTTTCAGCGGAAAAAGCAATATTCCGGAGGGCTTTTTCAAAATAATCGGGCAAAGTGTTGGTTATCCGAAAAATATTCGCCTATTTTGCATCCCGATTTTTTCCAAAATCCGGGCGAGCTACTTTCGCCCGAAAATTGCAAAGTAACCGGGCCGGATTGCAAAAACTTTACCGAACGAGCCATGAAAGACAAGTACATCGACCTGATCGAACAATCGTTCGATTTCCCGCAGGATGAGTTCTCCGTCGAGGACAACGAGCTGAATTTCCACGACATTCCGCTGATGGAACTGATCAAACAGTACGGAACTCCGCTCAAAATCACCTACCTGCCGAAGATCTCCCAGCAGATCAACCGCGCCAAGCGCATGTTCAACGTGGCGATGGCGAAGGTCGACTACAAGGGTTCGTACAACTATTGCTACTGCACCAAGTCGAGCCACTTCTCGTTCGTGCTGGAAGAGGCCATGAAGAACGACATCCATCTGGAAACCTCGTCGGCCTACGACATCCACATCATCAACGCCCTCTACGACGGCGGCATCATCGACAAGGACCGCTACATCATCTGCAACGGGTTCAAACGCCCGCAGTACGTCGAGAATATCGCCCAGCTCGTCAACGACGGCTTCTCGAACACGATCCCCGTGCTGGACAACAAGGAGGAGCTGGAGCTGTTCGAGGACTCGTTCACCAAGAAGTGCAAGGTCGGCATCCGCATCGCCTGCGAGGAGGAACCCAAGTTCGACTTCTACACCTCGCGGCTGGGAATCCGCTACAACGACATCGTCGATTTCTACAAGGCAAAACTCCGCAACAGCAAGAAATTCCAGCTCAAGATGCTGCATTTCTTCATCAACACCGGCATCAAGGACACGGCCTACTACTGGAACGAGCTGTCGAAGTGCATGAACGTCTACTGCGAGCTGAAGGCCATCTGTCCCGAGCTGGACAGCCTCAACATCGGCGGCGGTTTCCCGATCAAGAACTCGCTCAACTTCGAATACGACTACGAGTACCTCACCGAGGAGATCGTGGCGCAGATCAAGAACATCTGCCAGCGCAACGGCGTCGAGGAACCCAACATCTTCACCGAATTCGGCTCGTTCACCGTGGGCGAAAGCGGCGCGGTGCTCTACTCGATCGTCAACCAGAAACAGCAGAACGACCGCGAGAACTGGTACATGATCGACTCGTCGTTCATCACCACCCTGCCCGACACGTGGGGCATCAACCAGCGCTACATCATGCTGGCCGTGAACAACTGGGACAAGGAATACCAGCGCGTGCTGCTCGGCGGGCTGACCTGCGACAGCGAGGATTTCTACAACTCGGAGTGCCACACCAGCGCCATCTTCCTGCCCAAACTCGAAGCGGGCAACACGCAGTACATCGGATTTTTCCACACGGGAGCCTACCAGGAGTCGCTCGGCGGCTTCGGCGGCATCCAGCACTGCCTGATCCCCGCACCCAAGCACGTGATCATCGACCGCGACAAGTCGGACAACGAGTATTACACGCGCCTGTTCGCCAAGGAGCAATCCTACCGCTCGATGCTCCGAATACTCGGATACTAAATCCGAACGCCCCGACGGGCGCGTGCAATACACCGCACAGACAATCCCCCTAAATCCCCCTTTGAGAAGGGGGACTTACACTCCGGGCGACCTGTGCACCAGGGAGCAATCCTACCGCTCGATGCTGCGCATACTCGGGTATTAAGCCGCATATTCCGCCACTAAAAAATCCACCTCTCCCAAGGTGGATTTTTTAGTGGCATTCGGCCGGATCGCTACCGCAAATAACGCCAGGCAATCAGCAGTAATGCAATGACGAAAAACGAGAGAAAGACGACATTGCCTATCACCTCCCGGAAACGAACCGACCGGGCGGACTCCCGAGACAATTCATCACCCCGGCGGACACGGACGATCACACAGCCGATCCGGATCGCCACAACCAGCATAAGCCCCGTAACGATGAAATCAACCAAGAAATCCGCCGTATTCCGCGGAACGAACCAACTCGCGATGAGCAGGAGAAACCCGACGCTCACGCCCCAATCGACCCACTTGTCCCCAAAAATGGCTTGCAGGTATTTATACGACTGCATAGTATCCGTCTCTTTCATCTTGCTTCCCGATATTTTGCACTGTATGAAGCGACACCCACGCCGATACATACAGCATATTTATCTTCTGTAAGAATAACTGTTAGCGGGATGTCAGGCTCGCCGTCTCCCTCCCGGTCTCCAGTTGGATCATCAAAACCCGTACAGGCGCTTATACAAATATAAATATTCAATTACACATTTCAACTAAAAATAATCCGTTATTTCACATAATAGATAAAAAACTTCGCGACAATTCCGGCCGAAACGGTCTCGATTCCGGGGAAAATTTGTATATTCGCCGAAACTTTCGAACTTCTACCCTGCTATGAAATTTGCCTTGTGGGCCCCGATTCTGAAATATACGCTCTTCGGCATGTTGTTTCTGAACAGCCCGGCACAGGCTTCGGAACCGTGTTCGGAGCGAATGGAAAAAACGGCGGCCGAAGTGATTGCGGCGGACAGCGCAGCGATCCCCAAAAGCTGGGACAACGACTGCCGCGCAAGCTACAAAGCCGGATACGAGGCGGGATACCGAGCCGGATACCTCCATGGGCGGCGGACGGCGACGCAACCCCACAGTTCCGGGCGGATGTCAGCCACCCGCTACGCCGACGGATCAATCGTCCAGACCCGCGATACGACCGCTTCCGGGCGTCGTTTCATGCACCGCATCGGCGCGGAGTTCCGCCCCGAATACATCTTCCCGACCAACCCCTTCGTCGAAGGCGAGAACCGCGCCGGACAGCCCATCGACCTCTCCCTCTCGGGACACCTCCGCTACTCGTTCCAGTTCCGTCCCGGATCGATCCCCGACCAAATTTACGGCGGCGCCTATCAGGGCATCGGGGCCGCTTACTACGACTTCGGAAACCCCGACGAACTCGGAAACCCGATCGCCGTCTACCTGTTCCAGGGCGCGCGCATCGCACGGATCAGCCCGCGGCTGTCGTTCAACTACGAATGGAATTTCGGCCTCTCGTTCGGCTGGAAACCCTACGACGACGCCGTGAACCCCCTCAACAAGATGATGGGTTCGAAGATGAACGCCTATCTCAACGCCGATTTCTTCCTCGACTGGCGCGTCACGCGCGAGGTGGACTTCACGGCGGGCTTGAGCCTCACGCACTTCTCCAACGGCAACACCAAATTCCCCAACGCGGGACTCAACGCCGTGGGACTGCGCGCGGGCCTGACCTACAATTTCGGACGGAAGTCGGCCGAAATGGCCCCGCGGACGGTCTGCCCCGCATTCCCGCGCCATTTCAGCTACGACCTCACGTTCTTCGGCTCGTGGCGGCGCAAAGGCATCGAAGTGGGCGACAAGCAGTATGCCGCGCCGGATGCCTACACGGTTCTGGGATTCAACTTCGCCTCGATGTATAACTTCGGCTACAAGTTCCGTGCAGGCGTGTCGCTCGACGGCGTGTACGACGGCAGCGCCAACGTAGCCATCGCCGACCAGATCGTGGAGATGGGCAGCAGCGCCGACCTGGCGGTGGAGAAACCCGGTGTCGACAGGCAGCTGGCGCTCGGCGTCTCGGCCCGTGCCGAGTTCGTGATGCCCTATTTCAACATCGGGGTCGGTCTGGGAACCAACTTCCTGCACAAGGGCGGCGACCTGAAAGCCTTCTACCAGATGCTTACCCTGAAGGTGGCCGTGACGCGCAGTTCCTACGTCCACATCGGTTACAGTCTCCGCGATTTCCACATGCCCAACTTCCTGATGCTGGGCGTCGGATACCGGTTCAACAACAAATACCCGCGGCACCGCTGAACAATTCACAATTATTTAGTTTGCTGACGTAAATATCGTGCAATTGTTTCAGCGAAGCCGAAATTGCGCATTTTACGTTCCCCCTAAACTCCGAAAAGAAAGACGAAGGGCTTGGCCGATTTCCGGAATTTCGCCGTGGCGTCGCCCGCATAGGTCTGCCCGCCGGCAAGCGTGAGGGTGCGCTCGCCGCTGCCCTCCGAAAAGTCGATCGCCGCCAGGTCGACCCAAAAGGTCTCCATGGCCAGCGTCGGTTCGAAATAGTAGACCCGGTTCTTCTGGTCGCAGACCGTGCGCCAGCGCGTCGAGGCGATGTGCGGCTTGTCGGGCGTGGAGATGCCGTAGGGAACCGAGACGTTGCGCATGACCGACATCACGGCCGGCACGGCGATCTTCGGGTCGGAGGTCTGCACGACGGCGTCGATGTAGAACGACGCCCGCACGAAGCGGTCCGAAGCGCGGTTGGTCCCCGGCAGCATCGTCAGGCCGCCGATCTGCCGCCAGTAGCCGAGAATCGCCAGCTGGTCGTCGTAAAAGGGCGAATTGGTCATCACCTGACACTGCCGTCCGTGGTGGATTTCCAGTTTGCCGTCGCGATACTCGAAGATCGCGCTGTCGCCCGAAGGATCGGAAATCGCCAGGTGGAGCCGCGACTGCACGCCGTTGGGCAGGTCGGGAGCGTCGATGCGGAACTTCTCCTTCGAAAGTTCGGCCACGGCCTCGTCCACGGTGGCGAAATTGTCGAGCACATACTGCGTCCAGACGCTCAACCCCATGACGGGGCGCGTGTCGCCGGGACGTTCGTAGACTGACTCGGGCAGGAACAGCAGGTTGGCGACCAGCCCGGCTTCGTTCATGCCGTCGGTGATGCCGATGTCGTAACCGGCGGCCGAGAGCGACCCGTATTTCGAGGTCCAGAATACGGTCTTGTCCGTGTTCGCACCGCAACGCACGACGCCCCGCGGGAAGATGTAGAGGTTGGTGAGCGGATCTTCGCGCCAGTCCATCGTCCGGCCCGTGACGGTCATGCCGTCGGGTCCGAGGTAAACGGCGCGGGTGCAGGCTTCGGCCTGCGGAGGGAAGACGGCCAGCGCAGCGGCGCACAGCATCGTCAGGAAGGGTGTTTTCATAGACTGCGAAAATTTTGGAATCACACGTCGTCCACTTCAAATCGGATGCTAAACCCGCATTTCCGGAGGAAATAAATTTGATCTTTCGCGCAGGTTGCCTTATCTTTGTCGCAGATAAAAAACTTTTATGTATCTGCCTGAATGACAGAGCAAAGCAGAAAGGAAGAAAGTTGTCGGTAACGATTTAGCGATTCTGTAACTGCGCTGAACTGCTGCACTTTGCAACTCGTCGAACAACTCTATGCAAATGTAATGAATTTCTTGGAAATTGCAAAATAAACAATCTGAATTTATAAGAAAATGCGGGCAGGATTCCCCGTCCGCATCGTTCATCATCGTCGTCGTTTCATTTCTTTTTCATCGTCGCGTTGCATTCGCAAATTCAGACGTTCACGCATTTTGTCGAGAAAATAGGTACGGCTGTCATTCTTGCGGCGTTTCATGTCTAAATAGGCATTGTAGCAGTTTCGATCTTTAATGTCTAATCCAAATATCCGACCGAAAAAAGCTATCAATTCATTGATTGCGGTTTCTCCGTCATCGATACAACGTAATTCCTGCAATCCGTAAATCAATTCGACCAACTCGACGAGCGTTCCTGTCCAGCGATGTAAGGGTTCAGACTGCATTGGTTCTTCCTGTTTTCTGTCATAACGACGCAGCAAATCCAATTCCGTATTGATATAACCGATAGCCATATCCAAGAAACGGCCTTGCGTGTTACGTGCCGAATCATTTTCTCGGGGCAGGTATTTCCGCAATACGTGCAATCGAATTCGCGTATAGCGTAAGGTTCGGAAAATCGCAATCCGGTCTTGTTCTTCGTTGCAGAACGATTGCAGGGCTTTGTTGAATTCGCGGAAGAGTTCTTCCGTAACGGCTTTCGAGGCGGCATCTACAAGATGATCCGCTGTAATATGATGTGTCATAATTATTCATCTTTTAAGTTATAAATCCTTTAACCTTAATTCTCGTATTGTTGCACATAGCAATCTATGGAGGGGATTTATTTCTTAAAAGGTGAATGACTTTTCATTTATAAGTTCTATGTAATTTTAGGGTATAACGATAAATGTTCTCCGCTTTTCTCCGCTCATATTAAAATATCACGCTGAACAGCATGACGAGCAAAGTATCGCCTGTTATTAGTTTTAGTTTGAGAAAAGGCAAGAGATGCACATAAATGTTTTGCCAATTTGTCAATTATTTTTGCTTGCATCGCCCGCAATTATTGCATCCGTTGCAGATCAACCGACTGCCGCATTTGTCGCAACTCGTTCTGTAAAAGGGCTTGTATAGTTGTTCCGGTTCCAAAATGCGTCCATACTGATTACGCAGCACAAAGTGTATCAGTTGCCCTATATGGTTTACTCCGGCTTTGTATGCCATTTCACTTTGTATGCGTTTGCTCGGAATGCGGTAACGTTTCCCGTCTTTGATAAACTCCGTTCCGGTTTCGATAAAACAAAATGTTACATCATATATGCGGCATTGTTCGGAAAGGGACTTTACCCAATCGAAATTACAGGGGCGTGCGCCATCGTAATTCTCACCTCCGGCAATAATCTGTTCTATTTGCCCGGTTGCAAGGTATTTACCGATTTCAATACTGCCAATCAAAGGTGCTGCCATAATGCCCTTGTGTTTGAACGGCAGCTCCAGCAAAAGCGGAATACACTCGTCGGCACGCTGCTGGTTCTCGCACGTTACATTGAAAAATACATTTTCCCAGCCATCGCCCCAATCCGAGGGCAGTGCTTCCCGCACACGTTCGGGGCGTTTGGTCAGAAGAAAAAACTTCACATCGCTCCGGGCTTTGATCATCCGCCACGCCTCTTCACGCCATACATCCGCTTCGTCCAGAAAGAAATCCGACGACATACACACCCGTATCAGTTCGCCACTCCGGATTTTATATCTCCCGTCGCGCCCTTTCTGCAAAGGATAGGAAAATCCGCTTTGTGTCCGGAAAACACGGCTCCCGTCCATACCGCGTTTACGGTCGAGAAAATACATATAACAATGTCGGCAACCTTCGCTGATTTTCGTACAGCCGTGCCACGGGTTCCATATATCGTGCATATCCGTTTATTTCAATATATCGGTTATAATCTTGTTCATATCCTCACGGAACGGGATGAAAGAAGGCACTGAAGCCTGTTTCTCGGCATAGTCCCGATTGATGCGCACCAACGTGATATTATCCGCCGCCGATGCCATCCGCTCAAAGGGGAAACGGATAATGGCCGGAGTGTTGTATCCTACGCCCAGCTCCAAAAACAGCGTATTGCGACGACACGCCTTTTGCATGAAATCCTGATAACGTTCGTGGCTTTCGTACCAATGCGCATCCTGCACGAAGTTGTCGTCTTTACGCAGATTGACCTCCATTGCACCACCGCATACGGGACAACGAGGCACGAGCGAAGAAGGGATACGGCAATTCTCTGTATTTCGGGACATCTCATATACGAGTGATTCATTGTAATAAAGCCGGTCATGGCACGCTTCGGCGCATTGCAGATAGGCGTAATCGCCCTGTACAGCGAATATGCGCTCACGGTCGAACCCTGCTTTCTCGAATTGCCCGTCCACGTTGGTAGTAATCACGAACCACTCTTTCCGTTGTACCGCCTGCAACAGCAGACGGTACAACTCCGTGCCTGCTTCATCGTATCGGTTCAGCCGGATATGGCGTGCCCAATATGCCCACCGTTCCTCTTCCGTCTTGAAAGGATAAAACGAGGAGGTGTACATATCCGAAAAACCGTATCGAGCGATAAAGTCCCCGAAGTTGTCCTTGAAACGGCGTCCGCCATATTCCAATCCTGCGGCAGCGGAAAGTCCGGCTCCCGCTCCGATAATGACATACTCCGCCCTGTCGAGCGCATGGCGCAATTCCGCCAAACGATAGGAATAACTCTCCCGAATCGGCATTTTACGACAATAGGTTTCTATAAATGGATAAGTCATCATCTTTGAATACGTTGAATATAACGGTGTTTATATGGGTTGAAGCAATCGTATCAAGATACGTCCGCACAGTGCCGACGGCAATATCGGCAGCACGCCTTTTTGGAAATCCGAACTCGCCCGTAGAGATGCAGCAGAAAGCGATGCTTTGCAAACCATGCGCATCCGCCAAAGCAAGACAGGAGTTGTAACAGTCTGCCAGTTCCTGCTCTTGTTTGGGCGTCAGCACGTCATTACGGACGATGGGGCCGACTGTGTGCAGCACATATCTGGCAGGCAGGTTGTAGCCGTCCGTAATCTTTGCCCGTCCCGTCGGCTCCGGATGCTCTTGCTCCTGCATCAGCCGGTCGCATGCCAGACGCAACTGTACCCCGGCAGCAGAATGTATGGCGTTGTCTATGCAGCGGTGCATCGGTACGAAACAGCCTAACAACGCACTGTTGGCAGCATTGACGATGGCATCGACTTGTAACCGCGTGATGTCGCCCTGCCACAACCGCAAACGCCTGTCTTTTCGGCACGGCTCAATATCGGACAGTGCGACAATGCCCTTTTCTGCCATTTGCCGTTGCAGTTCCGCATCCTGCGCTTTTAGAAAATCTTCGTTCACGGGATATGGCGGACGGACATTCTGCAAAGTACGCAGTAGCATCCGTTTCTCTTCCGTATTGTCCGGAAACGGAATGTTCCTATATGCCGGATTCTCCGACAGAAGTATATGAAGTGCAATGTCAAGTGCGCCCATAGCTGTTCGGGATAAAAGGCGGAGGCGAACCCTCCGCCTTACAAATGTCGTTTTGAACAGATTATTTGTAAAGGTTGGCCGCGACAGCCGTAAGGTTTTCCGAAGCGGCTGCATACGGATAGGCTGATTTCATTGCAGCGATGAAATCTTCGGCGTTCTTCTTGCCATTCATGGTTTCCTGAACCTTTTTCAGATAGCCGATTTGGAAATCAACAGCCGATTTGTCCGCCGTTGCCATGCCATGCCCGCCGATGAAGAGTTCTGCACCGGAAGCATTAGCCCTTTCCAGTTCCGAGAGATAGGCTTCCACAGCCGCACGTCCCGTAAGTTGGAGTGGCCCCATGTGCATTCCTGCAACAGGCGTGAAATGCAGGTAGTATATCTTACTGCCGATTAGGATGCTTGCCGCAGGAAAATCGGATGCCGCACCGGGTGTGAATACGAACTCGACTCCGGCGAATCGCTCTTTACCGTTACGTGCGACAGTCGCGGTCGGAACATTGCCTTCGGTGTCGATGGCATCCCCGAAATTAGCGGCAAATCCTTTCACCATACCGCGGTAAATATCTCCCTTGACAAATTCGGGCATACCTTCCACCATGACGTACTGCGACGGTTCATAAGTTGAAAATCCCGCAGCATGGTAATCGGCAATCACTTTCTCGACAGGTTTTCCCAATCCGGCGACATGCTGCTGCATCTCCTTTATGTTATCACGAAATGCGGCAGGTTCCAATACAACGAGACCTTTGTTGCCCTCGACGATGTAGCTCATGTCGCCCAAAGGATCGGCTGTAATGTAAGTGTGGAGTTTGAATTTACCGAAGTCTTTAACCTCGAATTTACTTTGCGCATCGGCAACGAATGCCATGCCGGCAACAGCCAGCGTCAACAGAATCTTTTTCATTGTCTTTCAAATTTTCGTTTTTATGAATGTTATTTGATTATCATGTATCTCCCGTCCTTCCTCGGTTTCGACGCTGGATAATCACCGTCGATATATCCGAGAATCACGAAACAGCGGGCGGTCATCGTATCGGGTATGCCCCAGTTGCGCAGAATTTTTTCTCCTTCAGGGGTGGAAAACGTCTCTTCGCCACGCGCCAGAATGCACGATGCCAAGCCGAGTGCTGTGGCTTCGAGTACCATGTTCTCTGCAGCACAAAAAGCATCGGGTATGGAGTAGAGAAAGTTCTTCGGCCCGAAAATCGTGATAACGGTCGGAGCTCCGTAGAAGCCGGAACGTATTGACGGGTCGTCGATAATGGAGGGCTGTTCCTTCGACACGAAACTTCCCGCGAGGTGCGAACGGTCGAGGCTGGCTACATTGAGTTTGCCCATGATCTCGTTGAGAGTCTTGTTCTGGCAGGCTACGAAGCGGCTGCGCTGTCCTCCTCCGGCATTGGGAGCGTATGCCCCAGCTTCGAGGATTTTCAGCAGGTCTTCTTCCGACACCTGCCTGTCGGTATAGCGCCGGATGCTCCGGCGGTATTTCATCAATGCAAGTATATCCATAATCGTCATTTTATTTCTTTCCAGCATTGCGGGTCTGCCGCATAAAAGTTGTGCGTATATCCGTAAGCGACGGCAGGACATCCCCTGCAGAAACGCAGCAGTTCGCAGCGGGAACATTTCTCGAACTTCTCATACTTGCGATAGGCGTTCATCCGTTCGCCGTTGTATATATCGTGGATGTGTTCCCGGAATACGTTTCCTACCGGGCTTTCGAAACGACGGCAGGCCATCACGCCGCCCGTGGGCAGAATCGTCATGTGGCAGTCCGCACAGTGGCAACCGTCGTAGATAGTATCATCATCCAGTCCGTCGGGAATCTCGAACAGTCCCTTTTCATAGAGGAAGAGTGTCCAAAGGTGGTCTTTGAGATTGAACGTAGTGCCGCTGTTTTTGTACTGCTCGAACTTCTGCCATATATGCTCCAAAAAGTTCCGGTACTCCAACGGTTCGATGTGAGTGCTCTTCTCGAAGCTGGTAGGACAATAACGTCCGAAAGCGAAAATATCGACATGATGCGCCACTACGAGATCGACAATGTCGGGTATCTCCCGGATGTTCGTTCCCGATACGGTCGTCATCACAGCGCAACGGATACCCGCACGGCGGATGACTGCAATTTTTTCGATGGTCGCATCGAACGAACCGGGTTTTCGGATAGCATCGTGCGTTTCACGCATTCCGTCGATAGAGAGCTGGTACTTGTCGCAACCGCATTCTTTCAGACGGGCGCATACCTCGTCGGTCAGATGGAACGGGTTGCCGAGAATGGTAAAGGGAATATTCCGCTCACGAAGCAGCGCGAGAATATCCCAGAACCGGCTGTGCAGGATCGGATCGCCCCCTGTGATATAGAAATAGGGCTGACGTTCCATGCGGCGGCACATCTCCATGCAGTCGTTCAACACTCGTTTTGCACGGTCGAACGTCATCTCCACCAATTTGGGGTGTCCCTCGGAGAAGATGTAGCAATGCTCGCAGCGCTGGTCGCAACTGTCGGTGATATGCCATTGAAAAGCGAAGTATTCCATATTCTATTATCTTATAGTATCGATTATTTTGCTAAATCCCCGGCAGATGATTAGATCCGCCGGGGATAACGGGACATGTAGTTTACTTGTCCCCGGCACCGCAAGCCGATCCGCAGGCTGCGGGTTTCGGTTCGGGTTTGGTGTCGCCATCGCCTGCACCACAGGCCGAACCACATGCACCACTCGGAGTGGCGGTTTCATCCTTCGCGCAGAGATAGCTCTGTGCGCTTCTACGTGCGGCATAGATACCGCTCAATGAAATTCGTTTCATACGCTTGAATTTTTAATTTATTACTACGCTGCGAACAGCTTGATTTACGTTGCAAAGACAGAGCACTAAATGTTGTTTGTCAAGAAGTTACATTTAATGCCAATAGTAACTTATTTCTCGCTTTTGGTGGAAAACAATAATTTGCGGAACGAAAAAAAGCAAAAAAAATTTCTCGATATGGAAAAATAGATATGCTTCTAAACGAAAAAACAATAACTTTGCAAATAAAAGTAAGTAATCGAACATATAATACTGACACTATCGTCGATATAAAAAGATTAGATATGTTGAAGAAAGAGGAAAAGAATTCCATTATCGAGATTTGTCCCGTGCGAAACGTTATCGCGCGGTTCGGTAACAAATGGGCATTGCTCGTCGTTTTGGTTTTGAGCGAACAGGGAACAGTCCGTTTTAACGAATTGTGCAGGTTGATACCCGATGTTTCGTCACGGGTACTGTCGGGAACACTACGGACTTTGGAAACCGACGGGCTGATCGTTCGCAAGGTCTATCCGGTCGTGCCGCCCAAGGTGGAATACAAGTTGACAGAGATCGGGCATTCGCTTGTCCCGTTCATCGTACAACTTACCGAATGGGCACAAACCAACATGAAATCCATCGTCAAGCACCGGAAAAAATTCGAAACGGAAGGTCTGCAAGAATAAAAGGTAATACATTCTCAATCGCCCGACTTCGGAGGAGCGATTGTCCCCCGTCAGGGGCAAGGCTTTTGAGAGTAACTCAAAAGGTATCGAGTTACTCGATACACACCTTGCTATGTTCCGATGAACATAAAGCACTCCGTGCGGTATGAATCGGAATTTCTCATTTCCGTATGTTGAAATTCTACGGATTTACTTGTGTGCTTTATTACGGAGTGAAATTTACAATACATTAAGGAAACAATCCCGTAGAGAAGTGGTGTCGTACAGATTTACGGATTTATTGTCGTATCGTCGTATGGATTTAAGGGTGTCCGAATATAGGCCAATCTATATACAAAGATTTACGGGTAAAGTTATTCGCAGCAACTGAAAATAAAAACGGGCAACATACCTGCTATCGTCGGCAAGAGCAGTTTCAGTATGCGACCGGCACGACGCCAAACTGTGCCAAACGGACGCCACAAGCTGCCACAAAACATCGGACAGCAAGCAGGTACGGAGGGATTGAGTAGATTTGTCGCAAATCTTAAAAATCGTAGGACATGGAAATAGTTATCGTAGAAAAGAAAACATTCGAGGCGTTGTTCGCCGCTACGGAGACGCTCGTGGGAAAGGTCGGCGCGTTATGTTACCGTTGCAATGACAAGCAGATGCAGAAGTGGCTCGACGGGCAGGAGGTATGTCGCCTGTTGCGTATAAACCCGCGAACCTTGCAGACCTTGCGCGACAACCGGATGATCGCCTTCACGCGGGTGAACCGCAAGTTTTATTTCAGGCCGGAGGAAGTTGAGCGGCTGTTGAAAGAAGCCGCCTTATTGCAATTCGGGCGAGAGGATACCTGAATGAAAATACCAACCACTAAATCCACAGAAAAGATGAATGACAGTAACGTAATCACGTCGGAGGACGGACGCATCGCGTCGACATTGCACGCTTTGAAGAAATGCGCAAAGGAGGTAGATAAGCTCATGGACGATTTTCATCCGCCGCTCGGAGGAGAACGATACATGACCGACAAGGAGGTGATCGCCCGGCTGAAAGTCAGTCGACGTACCTTGCAGGAGTATCGTACCGAGCGCAAGATACCCTATATCGTGTTCGGCGGCAAAGTCCTCTATCGGGAATCCGACATCGAGAAGATGCTCGCGGAAAACTACCGCAAGGCGATTCTCTGAAAATGAAAACGGACAGGTGTCGAAGCCTGCCCGTTTCCTTGCTTGTCCGGTTCAATTCAGAAGCCCGTCCTTATACCGAATGACAATCGGAGGTGTCGTGCGTCGGGGTGCAGCGGCTTTCTTTACCAGCCACTTTCTGAAAACCGACGCAGGGTAGGTGTTCAGCCGGAACGCAAGAGCGATAATAACCTCCGTGTTATATACATCCGCACCGTTTCCGTTTTCCAAACGGACGTATCGGCAGACCTCGCAACCGTGCAGGACGTTTCCTTCGAGGAGGGCTTTGATAGCCGCATGTACCGCTCCGGCAGTCGTGCCGAACAGTTCGATGATCTCCGCGTCCGTCATCCATATATCGGCGGTATCGGTCGGCAGATTCAATCCGCCCTGCTCGTCTATCGTGATAATTTCTCTTTTCATCGTATTCTGTTTTTTAAGTTCATTAAATCGCTTGACATATAAAGTTCTCCATCTGCTCGATGCGATGCGCGAGTTTCTCCATGTCGCGGCTCACTTTCTCCGCTGTAATCTTCGCGTAAATCTGCGTCGTGCGGATGCTCCGGTGTCCGAGCATTTTCGAGAGCGTTTCGATAGGTACGTCGTTCGACAGGCAGATGGTCGTCGCATAGCTGTGGCGGCTCACGTGCCACGTGACGTTCTTTTCGATACCGCACTTCTTCGCTATTGCCTTGATGCCTCTTTTACAGCTTTCGTAACACGGAACGGGCAACAGCTTGTCCCCTTCGGCCATGCCGTCGTATTTCTCGATGATATGTCTGGCGACGTCTAACAATCGGATATTGGTTTCGACACCCGTTTTCTGCCGGTTCGTGTCGAGCCACAGATGCCCGTCGAACGAGGTGCGCAGGTTCGCTTTGGTAAGGTTCGCCATATCCGTCCAGCTCAAGCCCGTGAAGGTGCAGAAGATGAACAGGTCGCGGATCAGTTCGTAGCTTTTCTTTTTGAATGTGCCGTTGATCAGCAGCCTGATTTCCTCTTGGGTCAGAAAACCCCGTTTGGTCTCCTCTTTCGTGATGCTGTACGCGAAGAACGGATCGCGATGCAACAAGCCGTTATTGACAGCCATATAGATAATCTTCCGAAACGGCATCATATACGACCAGACCGTGTTGTTGCAGTGATTCTTTTCCACTCGCAGGAACAACTCGAAATCCGTGATAAATGCCGGAGTAAGCTCTTTGAGCGCGATGTCGCTGACCTTATACCGCTTTTCGATGAACTCCGAGAGGTGTTTGTATACAGTGCAGTATTTCCAATAGCTGCGCAGGCTTTTGAGTTTGCCCACCTGCTTCTCGTAATCCTCGTTATGCTGACGGAATACCGCCAGCAAGGTTTCGTGGTTCATCCCCAAACCCAGATAAGCGTTGCGCACTTTCTCGGCGGTAACATAATTATCCCTGTCGGCGATCTTCTGGTAGGCTTGGTTGATACCCACACGAATCTTATCCAACATCCGGTTGGCCTCCTGCGCTGCGATGCTGCGGCCGGAAACACGGCCTAATTCTACATTCCACGACTTCTCCTCTACATCCAACTTGCAACTGAATTGGGCGATTTTGCCGTTTACCGTGATGCGGCACATGACGGGAACAAGCCCGTTCTTCTTCGGGGCATTGCGTTTCAAATAAAATAAAACCTTGAATGTCGATCTCATAACTCTACGTTTTTTAATGAAACAAAATTATTGCTTGTAGAGCTGTTCTTCGAAATGCAAACCGCAGCGAATCAGCGCAATCGCACCCGAAATAGAACTTTTTTCGTCTCTCTCTGCCCGAATTTTGGAAATTCGGCTATATTTGCAGTCGGAGCAAGACGAATAGAGCCTGTATTTCAGCGCTTTGAAATCCTTCCAAAACCGCCTTTACCATTCGGAACAGAGTAACGGGATAGTAACGTAACTCCGGTTTCAGTTGGCTTTTCGATGGCTTCGGTTTGGCTGCGACATCGCAGTTCGGTTCTCTCTAACCCCCTTGTTTACAACCTTCTTGCCCCAATCCGCTCTAACTATCGGTTTTTATCCTTATCTTTGTGGAAAATTGACTTTCCCGACATGAAACCCTTTCTGCGCATTCTCCTGCCGGCCGCCGTGTGCGGCCTGCTGCTGGGCGCCTGCACGCAGCGGCAGACGATCCTGAAATTTATGAGTTACAACATCCGCAACGGCCGCGGCATCGACAATGTTCAGGATCTCGGCCGCGTGGCGGAGATCATCAACCGCACGGCTCCCGACATCGTGGCCCTTCAGGAACTGGACAGCGTGACCGGACGCATGGCCGGACGCTTCATCCCCGGGGAGCTGGGTGAAATGACGGGCATGCACGCCCGTTTCTGCCGCGCCATCGACTACGACGGCGGCGCCTACGGCGTCGGCCTGCTGTCGCGCGACGAACCGCTCGCCGTGCGCCGCATCCCGCTTCCGGGACGCGAAGAGTCCCGCGTACTGTTCGTCGCCGAGTTTCCCGACTACGTGGTCTGCGTCACCCACCTCTCGCTTACGCCCGAGGACCAGCGCGCGTCGCTGCCGATCATCCGCTCGGTCACCGACACCTGCCGCAAACCGGTGCTGCTGGCCGGGGACTTCAACATGAAGGTCGCCAAAACCGTCCTCGACGGGCTGGGCGGCGCATTCCGGCCCCTTTCGGACACCACGCAGATGACCTTCCCGTCCGGCAAGCCCTCCATCCGCATCGACTACATCCTCGGCCGCGGACTGCCCGAATCGGCCGTCGTCACCGAGCGGCAGGTGGACACCTCGACCGTCGCCTCGGACCACTGTCCGCTGTGGGTGTCGCTCGCGTGGAAAAAGTAGCCGCCCCCTGCGTTACGCAAATCGCAGGCGCAATCCGGACTTTTCCGCGGCCTTAAGGAGGTAACGCCCCTTTTATCAGCCGGAAGGTTTCACAGACCCGCACGCAACCCAGGTTTGCAGCCATCCGGCTTTTTCGTACCTTTGCACAAAACCAGATACCGATGCAGATCACCAAAGCCGAATTCAAATGCTCGTCCGAGCGCATTTCGCAGGTCCCGAAGGACGACCTGAAAGACATCGCCTTCATCGGGCGCAGCAACGTCGGAAAGTCGTCGCTCATCAACATGCTCACCGCCCGCACAGGGCTGGCCAAGGTGTCGGGGACGCCCGGAAAGACACGTCTCATCAACCACTTCCGCATCAACGACGCCTGGTATCTGGTCGACCTGCCCGGCTACGGCTACGCCCGCACGTCGAAAACACAGCGCAGCGAGTTTTCGAAACTGATCACCGACTACGTCATCAAGTGCGAAAAGATGCACTTCCTGTTCGTGCTGGCGGACATCCGCCTCGAACCCCAGAAGATCGACCTGCGGTTCATCGAGATGCTGGGCGAAAACGGCATCCCCTTCGGCATCATCTTCACCAAGGCAGACAAGCTCTCGAAAACCCAGCGCGAAAAGAGCGTGGAACGGTTCCGGTCCGCACTCGCCCAGCAGTGGGAGGAACTGCCGCCGATGTTCGTCTCCTCGTCGGAAAAGGCCGTGGGGCGCGAGGAGATCCTCGACTTCATCGGCGAATGTCTGCGACAGAACTGACCCCTGCCGTCACGCAACGGGAAGAAACGCCCCGGGGCTACGAAATGAAAACCGGGCCGCAGCGGAAAAGTTTAACCGAATGTTGAAAAAACACGCCCGGGCGGGCGTGTTTTTTCATCGTATTGTTCTATATTTGCAACGTCAAAAAAATCCTCGAAATCTATGGCTATCCACAAAATCAAAATTTTCACCGGTCGCGATTCGGAGTATCTGGCCAAAAAGATCGCCGCGAGCTTCGGCACGACGCTCGGACAGTCGGAAGTCCTGCGCTTCAGCGACGGCGAATTCCAGCCCTGCTACAACGAGTCGATCCGCGGCTGTACGGTCTTTATCATCCAATCGACCTTCCCGCCCTCGGACAACCTGATGGAACTGCTGATGATGATCGACGCCGCGCGCCGCGCCTCGGCCCATCAGGTCGTGGCCGTGATGCCCTACTTCGGCTGGGCGCGTCAGGACCGCAAGGACCGTCCCCGCGTGCCGATCGGCGCCAAGCTGGTAGCCAACATGCTGATGGCCGCAGGTGTCGACCGTGTGATGACGATGGACCTGCACGCCGACCAGATCCAGGGATTTTTCGACGTTCCGGTCGACGCCCTCTACGCCAGCGGCATCTTCGTGCCCTACATCAAGAGCCTCAACATCGAGGACCTCTCGATCGCAGCGCCCGACATGGGCGGCGCCAAGCGGGCAAACACCTATTCGAAACTGCTCGGCACGCCGATCATCATTTCGCACAAGGAGCGCGCCAAGGCCAACGTCGTGGGCAAGATGACGGCCATCGGCGACGTCGAAGGCCGCAACGTGCTGATCGTCGACGACATGATCGACACGGCCGGTACGATCTGCATGGCCGCCGACATGCTCATGTCGCGCGGCGCAAAGAGCGTCCGCGCGGCCATCACCCACCCGGTGCTCTCCGGCCCGGCCTACGAGCGCATCAACGAAAGCGCGCTGGAGGAGGTGATCGTGACGGACACCATTCCGCTCAACCCCAACAAGGACCTGCACAAATTCACCGTCCTGTCGGTCGCCGACCTCTTCGCCGACGTCATCGAGCGCGTGCACAACTACAAGGAAATCTCGTCGATCTTCTCCAAATAGGAGAACCGGCTTCCACCCAGAAAATTCCCCGGAACCTTTATGGAAAGGTTCCGGGGAATTTTCCGTTCACGGAAGAAGGACTACCCCGCCTTCTCTCCGCCCTTGGTGCGGCTGCGGACATACTCCGTAGGCAGGCATCCGACGTGCTTCTTGAAGCTCGTGGCGAAATACGACGGGGAGTTGAAGCCCACCATCGAACTGATCTCCGAAATCGAGTATTTGCGGTCCAGGAGCAGCTTGCAGGCATGGTTGAAGCGAATCTTGCGGATGAACTTCGTGGCCGACTCGCCCGTGATGGACTTCATCTTCAGGTGGAGGTTCGAACGGCTCATGCAGAGCGCCTTGCTGAAATCGTTCGACGAAAACTCCTCGTTGTCCATGTTCTCCTCGACGATGCGGATCGCCTTTTTGAGGAACTCCCCATCCATTGAGTTGGAGGTGATCTTGTCGGGATCTATTTCCGCATCGTCCGAATAGTAGTGACGCATCCGGTAGCGGGCTTTCAGCAGGTTCTGGACGTTGGCCGCGAGCAGCGAGATCGACAGCGGCATAGGCAAGTAACTGTCGGCCCCGGCCTCGATGCCCGTGATCTGCTCCTCGACGCTGCCCTCCGCAGCGAGAATCACCACCGGAATATGACAGGTGCGGATATTCTGCTTCACCGCCTGGCAGAGTTTCAGCCCGTCGAGCCCCGGCAGCATACGGTCGGCGATGATGATGTCGGGTTCCAGCGTTTTGAGCCTTTCAAGGGCCTCGTTGCCGTCGGAAACCGTCTCCACGTTGTAATGGGCCTTGAAATGGTCGGCGACATAACGTGCCACCTCGGCATTGGACTCGGCCAGGAGAATCGTCCCGCGCGTCTGCTCCGGAACCTCCTCGGCAGGCGCGAAATCGCCGCCCGCGCCCGACCACTCCTCGGGCAGGAATTTCTCGGCGTCGCGGATGATCGAGGCCTGCACGTCGTGCTCCCCGGCGCGCTTCCCGGCCGGATAGGCCTCGATGTCGTCGGGCAGCGTGATGGTGAATTCCGAAAAATGCCCCGGCTCGCTCCGCAGCGTGATCGAACCCTCGTGCAGTTCGACGATGCGGCGGACGATCGACAGTCCGATGCCCGAACCGGCGTGCGATTCGTTGACCTGATAGAACCGTTCGAAGATGCGCTCCTGCTGGTCCTGCGGAATACCGATGCCGGAATCGCGGACCGAAAGGCGAAAACACCCCTCGCCGCGCTGCAGGGCGACGCGGATGATGCCGCCGTCGGGCGTGAACCTGAAGGCGTTCGACAGCAGGTTCGTGAGCATCATTTCGAGGAACATCCTGTCGACGGGCAGCGCCTCGCCGTGCAGTTCGGAGTTGAGGATATAATCCATGTCGCGGTTCTGAGCCACCTCCTCGAACATCGAGAAGACCTCGGCGACGATGGCGTCGACATCCTGCACGGCAACCTTCATTTTGAACATCTCCAGCTCGGCTTTGCGGTAGTCGAGCAGCTGGTTGATGATGTGCAGCAGCTTGAGGCTGTTGCGGTAGATGTAATTCAGGCGCGAGGAGACGTATTTGTCGGCCGTACCGTGTTCACGAATCTCCTGCAGGGGCGAAAGAATCAGCGTCAGCGGCGTGCGCAGTTCGTGCGAGAGGTTGATGTAGAAACGGATTTTCTCCTGGCTGAGCTGGCCGATCGCCTCCTTCTCCATGCGCTCCAGCCGCAGCTGCATCTTCATCTTCATGCGGCCCAGCAGCGCCGCCACGACGCCCCCGACGAATCCCAGCGCCAGCAACGCCCACAGAATCTTCGCCGCAAGAGTCTGCCACCACATCGGCAGCACGCGGATTTCGACTGTCGCAGGCTCGTCGTTCCAGCGTCCGTCGTTGTTTGCCGCGCGGACCTTGAAGACATAGTGCCCGGGCTTGAGGTTCGAGTAGTTGACCTCGAGGTGCGAGGTCTCGTACCAGCGGGTGTTGAATCCTTCGAGCTTGTAGGCGAAGGTGTTGCAGCCCCCGGCCAGCGGATTGACCGCCACGAAGCGCACCGTGAAGATGTTGCGCACCGAGGGGAATGCCGCCGCCGTGACCCGACCCGCCGAATCGCGCTCGATGCGCACGCGGCGGTCGCCGTCGGCATCGGCCACATCGACGCCCGTGATCTGCGGTTCGGGCGCAAAGGGGTTGTCCACCAGGTCGTGGGGCCGGAACCACGTGATGCCGCCTATGCCGCCGAACCAGAAGATGCCGTCGCGGCTCCGGCAGTAGGAGTAGAGGTTGAACTGGTTGTTGGCGATTCCGTCGCGCAGGGTGTAGCGGCGGAAGGAGTTTTTTCGTGTATCGAAGCACGCCATACCGTTGTTGGTCGAAATCCACAGCCGCGCCAACTCGTCCTCGAGGATGCCGTAGACGAAATCGTTGGGCAGTCCGTCGGCCACCGTGAAGCGTGTGAACGAATTGTCCGAAGCGTTGTAGCGGAACAGTCCGTGGCGGGTGCCGACCCAGATATTACGGTGTGAGTCCTCCGTGACGCACATCACGGTGATATCCCGGCGGGGGGGGGACGTTTCGTCCTTCACCGGCGTCAGTTCGCAGGTCATCACCTGCCGCACGTCGGGCTGCCAGAGGTAGAGCCCGGCCCCTGTGCCGATCCACACGCGGTTTTTCGAATCGCGGAAGAGCGTCGTGATCTGCAGCGACCCCAGCCGGGGCTCGTAATCAGCGCAGAGGTGGCGCGAGAACCGTCCCGCGGCGGTGTCGAACGACAACAGTCCGTTGAGCGTGCCGACCCACAACGTACCGTCGCCGCCGTCGAGCAGGGCGTAGCAACTGTTGTTGATCGGGATCGAGGCGTTGACCGGATAGTGGCGCACGCGCCGCGTGGCGGCGTCCATCGAGCTCAATCCCCCGGCGTGGGTGCCGATCCATACGCGGCCGCGGCCGTCGGGAAGCACGCATTTGACGTTGTTCGACAGCAGGGAACCGCTGGCGGTGTTGAACTCCGAGAATCGCCCCGTGCGACGGTCGTAGAGGTTCACGCCGTCGTCGTTGGTGCCGATCCAGAGGCTCCCCGACTCGGGGTCCTCGACGATACAGCTCACCGTGTTGTCGCCCAGCGAATTGCGCGTCGGGTCGTGGCGCAGCACCCCGAAGCGGCGGGCCAGCGGATGGTAGTAGCTCACCCCGCCGTAGTAGGTCCCGAGCCAGACGCCGCGCTGGGCGTCGATGAAAATGGAGCGGATCGAGTTGTGGCTCAGCGATCCAGGCTCGGAGGTGTGCACATAGTGTTCGAAGCGGCCGCTCCGGGGATCGCGGATCGAAAGTCCGTCGAAAGTCCCGATCCAGAGACGCCCTTCGGAGTCGGTTTTCAGCACCCGGATATAGTCCGAGACCAGCCCGGGATTCGACGCGGCGTCATAGCGGCCGGTGACCTGCAACGCGCCGTCGAGGCGGTAGAGGCCGTTGCCGTGGGTGGCGACCCAGTATCCGTCGGCGTCGGCGACGATGCTGGCGATGTCGTAACGGGCCATCTGCGGCAGGATGCGCACGGCATTGCCGTAGGTGGAGGAGTAGGTGTAGACACCGTTGGAGGTTCCGACCAGAAAACCGTCGCGCGAAGGGCAGACGGCGTGTACGCTGATGCCCGTGAGGTAGGTCCGGATTTCGAGCTCGCGGCTCGCGCGGTCGAAGAGCACGATGCCGAGGTCGGTGGCGAGAATCAGGTCGCCGCCGGCCGTCGCGGCGATGTCGGCGACCTGCATGTTGCGCCCCTCGAGGCGGAAGTTTTCGAACGACTGCGTCGCCGCATCGTAACACGACAGTCCCGACGCGGTACCGATCCAGAGCAGGCCCCCGTCGGCGAAGAGCGCATTGACCGAGTTGTCGCCCAGGCTCTGCGCATCGCCCTCGACATGGCGGAACACCGTGAACGAATAGCCGTCGTAACAGTTCAGCCCGTCCTGCGTACCCATCCAGATACGTCCCATCCCGTCCTGCGCGATGGCCAGCACGGTGCTCTGCGACAAGCCTTCATTGACCGACAGCGTGCGGAATTCGATGGCGGCGGAAACCCGGCCGGAAAACAGGAAAAGGACGGCAAGCAGAAAAAGCGTAGGTTTGAGTTTCAGCATAGTACAACGACTTAATGTATAAATATATGTCATTTTTTCGGAAAATCCGCAACTTCGGGACGTTTTTTCGGTCCCTGGAAAAGCGCCGCCGGGCGTGAAACACGTCCGGCGGCAGGTCTGCATGCGGCGTCAGCGCACCGAGGCGGGCACCGTATCTACCAGTTCGCGGGCAGGCTCGCCCTTGCGGCGCACGACGGTGCTGCCCCCGGTCTTCGACGCCGGGGTGTTGTAGAGCACGGCGTTGCCGCGGCGGTCCGTGACGGAGAGCGACGCGGGCTTCGAGGCGTCGAGCTCCGCCGAGACGGTCCATCCGCCGACCGTCACGCGCCCCTTCGCATCGCGCTTCAGCGCCAGCGGCTTCCGCCCGTCGGGCGTGATGCGGAAGACGGCCAGGAAACGCTGCGCACGGCTCTTCGCCGGGGTCGTGAATTCGGCATGCCACTGGTTCACATACTCCTGCACCCGGCCGTCAGGCCCCGTGCGTCGTTTCCAGTTGATCGCCGGGGAGAAGAACCGGTCGGTCAGGTTCAGCGTCAAATCTCCCGCCGTGAAGAGGTCCATGCGCCCCTCGGCCAGCCCGTTGGAGGCCGCGAGGGCGTTTTTCCCGGCCTGCGTCATGGGGTTGTGGCTGTGCAGCAGCCATGTCCACGCCACGGGCCGGCGGGCCTCCAGCTCGTCGTAGACGACGATCACATCGGGTTTCAGGAAGAGGAAATGGCGGCGGAAGCGCGTGACGCCCGGATCGCCGATCCCGTTCTCGGGAGTGCAGTCCACCCCCGAACGCTCCATGCGGTCGATCCAGAACGGCGTGCGGATCGAATCGTAGGCGTGCGAGGCGTCGCCCAGCGTATAGGTCAGCGCCTCGTTGTCGGCGAAACGCGCCAGCCAGCCGTAGCCGTTCTCGCCGATGACCTGCGCCAGTCCGTCGGCGAGGATCGTGTTGTGGCCCCGCGAACGGTAGTGCATCAGCGTATGCTTGTCGTTGAAATTCGAATAGTAACCCGTACCGCCGAACAACTGGCGGCCGCCGTAGTTGATCGTGAAACCGTTGTGCGCGGCGTGGGCGTGTCCCGTCGAGCCGAACGGCAGGGCGAAGAAGGCCGCCATCAGGTCGTCCGAAGCGTCGGCCGGATCGGTGTGCATCAGCGAGAACCCCGCGTCGGGATAGAACCGCGAGGTGTTGCGGGCGGGGGCTTTCGGAGCCACTCGGTCGGCAGGCTTGTCGGTCAGGATGCGGTAAAGCGAGAAACCCTTCGAACGGTAGAGGTTCGTCGGGTCGCTGCCGATCAGCTGGTCGGCATACCACCGCGCCTCGGGACTCGGGAGCTCGCGGGCCAGCGCGTCGGCGAAGCCCATGTAGAGCTGCGACGGGGAGGTCATCTTTTCGTAATCGTCGCCGAAACCCGTGGCATAGGAGCCTTTCGGAAAGGAGTAGACGAGGAACGACGGCAGGTTGCGGAACCACGGCAGGTCGAAGAAATCCGTACCTGTCAGGCGCGAGAGGACGAACGGCACATAGACGAACGTCACGAGATTGGCCTGCATGTAGCTGCTGCCGTCGTGCCAGCCGCCGTCGTCGCTGCCCAGGATCGGGAAGCGTGCACACCAGATTTCATAGCAGTAGCGGAACCATTTTTCGGCTTCGGGCAGATCGCCCAGCGTGGCGACCGACGTGAAGAGAAAGTTGCGGAAGGTGTGCTGCCAGACGTGGTTGTCCATCGAGTGGGTCTCGAAATCCTTGACATAATGTTTGTAGAAATGCTCCCCGCGGACACGGATGGCTTCGAGCACCGCGGCCCGCTCGGCAGGGGTCATGCGGTCGCAGGCCGTGTCGTAACCTACGGCCAGTCCGTACATGATGGCCGAGCGGTTGAAATCCTCCGACGTGGCGTCGCTGTCGACGGGCAGCGACGCGGCGTGCAGGGCATGGCGCACCGCCGCGTCGCGGAACGGCTCCTCGCCCGTCAGCAGGTAGGCCATCGAGAAATCGACGACGGGCTGCGTGACCACCTCGCCGAATTTGTGGTACATGAAATTGATGAGCGACTTTTTCTGGAAAGGAGTCATCCCCGTGGTGTCGCGGGGCCGCGTGGGTGCGACGGGCACGAGGTCCATATTCAGGTTCCTGCGGGCCTTGCGCACCAGTTCCTGCGCCTCGGGGTTCCGCTGCGCCCGGGTACGAAAGGCATCGGCCCCGTCGCGGGAGACATAGAGCCGGTGGTGCGGCATGGCAGCGACCCTGCGCACCAGTTCCTCACCCGTCGGAGTGGCGAACCTCCTGCACGAAACATCGACCGTGAAGGCATTGACCGCCGACCAGCGCTCCGCACCGCCGGGTTCCGTGACGGACCACTGCCAGTACCAGCGGCCTTCGGCCAGCGGCTCGTGGCAGGCATAAGCCGCCCATTCGAAAGGCTCCGAGGGCGTAACTCCGGCAAAGGTGCTGTCCTGCGACAGCCGCACGCGGTAAACCGCGCGTTTCGAATCGCCCGCGGCGGGCCAGAGCAGCGCGGGCGGGTTCTGCGTCACAGCCGTGCCGCCCGCAGGTTGCGCCCATTCGCGGTAGCGGGGCCGCAGCGAGCGTTTGTCGATCCGGATTTCGGCCGGGAGCTGCGCCGCGGCGTCGAGGGCCGCGAAAAGCGCGGCTGCAAACAAGATTCTTTTCATCGTCATCCCATTTTATCCAGCACCAGTCCCGCGGCGCCCATGCACCCGGCGCGGTTGCCCAGCCGGGCGGTCACGAGTTCGGTCTCTTCGCCGCAGACCGACATCATCTGCCGCCGGACCCCTTCGCGCAATTTTTCGAGGTAGAAATCCCCGGCTTCGGAGATGCCGCCCCCGACCACCACGCGCTGCGGGGCGAAGAGGTTGATCATCGAAGCGATGCCGTGTGCGAGGTAGTTCCAATGCTCCTCCATGGCCTGCACGGCGGCCGGATTGCCCTCCTTGTAAAAGAGAACCACGTCCTTGCCGTCCACTTCGGCATCCCGGGCGCTGCCGTTCAACTCGCAGAACCTCCGGACGAGCGCCGAGGTCGAGGCATAGTGCTCCAGGCACCCCACCCCGCCGCAGGCGCACCCCTCGCCGTCGCATTTGACGGTGATGTGGCCCATCTCCATGCCGCGGTTGCGGTAGCCCCGGTAGAGGCGTCCGTCGATCAGCGCACCGCAGCCGATGCCGGTGCCGACGGTGACGAAAACCACGTCCGTAGCCCCTTTCGCGGCGCCGAACAGCGTCTCGCCCAGCGCCATCATATTGGCGTCGTTGCCGGCGAGGGTCTTCAGCCCCTCGGCCTCCTCGACGCGGCCGGCGAGGGGAATATTCTCCCACCCCGCGATATTCTCCGCACCGCCCAGCACCGTGCGTCCGTCGGCCGAGACGACTCCCGGGGTGCCGACACCGACCCCGGCCAGCGTCAGGCCCTCGCTAACGGCGTATTCCCGGCAGGCTTCAACGCCTTTCAGAACCTGTCCGAGCACCGCTTCGGCGCTCTCCTGCGCAAAAGCAGGGAGCTGACCGCTGAAAGGCATCTTCCCCGAAGAGGCGACCACGGCGTACTTCACCGAAGTGCCGCCGAGATCTATTCCGATTGCATAACGTTCCATATCCTAAACCCTTTCCACCCAGATCGGCGAACTCCAGCCCCACTGTCCGTCACGCTGGCGCACGCGCACATAGTAATAATCGGTATCGCGCTGGGCCGTGTCGTCGACCATGCAGTGCCCGACGCAGAAAGCCGCCTCGGGCTGTGCGCGTTCGAACTGCACGGCCTCGGAGAGCCATCCGCGCAGAAAATGCGCCCGGGCACCCTCCAGCAGTTCGGCGATCGGGTGTTCGTAGGTGTGGCCGTTGAACTCGGCGACGAGCTTCGCCGTGCGGGAAGCCGTCACGTCGAGGACGACGCCCTGCATGGCAGGGGTCATCACGTTGGGGTTCTTCGACGAGTACATGTCGAGCTCCACGTGGCGTGCGTCACGCCCGACGACGCGGTTGACACGCGTGTGGAACTCCGTCTCGCCGGGCTGCGGCGAGGTGAAGGCCGCACCGCGGAAGCAAGTCTGCATGTCGTCGATCGTGCCGTCCGTAAGCCGCAGCTGCCCCTGCCAATGCACGTATTCCTCCTCGCGGTTCCAGCCGAAATTGACCTTGATCTTCGTGCGGATCACGTCGTCCGAAGGCGCCGCGGCGCGGTGCGGACCGTTCAGCCGCGCAATGCACTCCCCGTTCTTGATGAGGTCCACATAGTCGATGGCGTTCTGCCCCTCGACATTGAGGTAGATTTCGCGCCGTCCGGCCCGGATGACATCGCCCGAAACGCCGCCGTTGATGCGGAAGTCGATTTTGATCTTGTCGCCCGTGACGCCGCAGACATGGCGTTTGCCCATGTTCTCCCAGATGGCGTCGCGGTCCAAAGCCGGGGCGTAGACGCCGATACGACCGTCGCCGTAGCTGCCCGGATAACCGGCATGCTGGTCGGTGGAACACATCAGGCCGAATTTGTGGCCCTGCTCCAGACCGTACTGGATCGAGCCCTCCCAGATGCGCGGCCCCATGTCGTGGAGGTAGTCGTAGTCGCCCGTGTCGCTCTCGGCCAGTCCGTGACGCGAGAACATCTCGACGAACGGCGTCTGCCGGTCCTGACTGAAAGCCGCCCAGTTGTAACCGCGGAATCCGGTCATATAGCCCATGTGGTGGGGCGTAATGTAGCAGTCGTACTCTTTGAGCCTCTCCTTGAGGTCGGGAACCGAGGTGCACTCGACCAGCGGGGCGTCGAAGCCGTGGAACAACGCCACGTGATCGCCGTGCTCCATGCTGTGACATTCGTAGGAGGGGAAGGTCAGGAATTCGCCCGGGCGGTTGGCCGCCCTGACGGCCGCCAGGTATTTGTCATAGCCCCCGGCACGCAGGCGCCTGAACGCCTCGGTGTGGTAGCCGATGACCCAGTTCAGGCGCGGGTCGTTCTCGCCCGGAATGTCGGGCCACAAGGCGTGGGGCGTCACCGAGACGAAATCCAGCTGCTGTTCGGCCGCGGCAAGGGCGTCCGAGAGGTCGCCGTGTCCGTAGGTCACGTTGCAGTGGTTGTGCACGTCGCCCCAGAAGACCTTGAGGTCCTTGAGCGAAGGGAATCCCTTTTTCAGATCGCCGGGCAGCGAATCCCTGTCACCCAGTTTCGCACATCCGGGAATCGTCTCCGCAGCCGCCAGGCCGAGCAGGGTCCAGCCCGAAGCCTTCAGAAAATTTCTCCGATCCATATAATTATCAATTGTTAATTATTAATTTCACAATCGGTCCGCGCCGCGGAAAAATTCGTACTCCCGTTCGCAGGGGTCCGTGTCGCCGCACTCCTGCTGGAGCTTTTCCAGACGCGCGTGCATGTCGCTGCGCACCGGAGCGTAACCGGGGTCGTTGTAGACGTTGCACATCTCGTGCGGGTCCTTCTTCAGGTCGTACAACTCCCATTCGTCCACGTCGTTGTAGAAATGAATGAGCTTGTAATCGTTGGTCCGGACGCCGTAATGACGCTTCACGGAGTGCCACGAGGGGTATTCGTAATAGTGGTAGTAGACCCCCGTGCGCCAGGCTTCGGGGATCTTGCCGCCCGAGGTGAGCACGCCCTTCAGCGAACGTCCCTGCATGTCGGCGGGAACCTCCAGCCCGGCCATATCGACGAACGTCGGGGCCAGGTCGATGTTCATGGCCAGCGCCTTCGTGCGGACGCCCGCCGCAACGGCTTTCGGATAGCGCACCAGCAACGGCGTGCGCTGGCACTCCTCGTACATGAAACGCTTGTCGAACCACCCGTGCTCGCCCAAGAAAAAGCCCTGGTCGGAGGTGTAGACGATGATCGTGTTGTCCAGTTCGCCGATCTCTTCCAGATAATCCAGCAGACGTCCGACATTCTCATCGACGCCCTTGATGACGGCGCAGTAGTCCTTCATGTACTGCTGGTATTTCCAGCGCGTCAGCTCCTCCTGCGACACGCGGCCCTTCATGCGTTCGTACTCGGCGATGCGCGGGGCATAGGCCCGGTCCCAGTTCGCCCGCTCTTCGGGGGTCATGCGGTTGTAGGCCGCCTGGTACTGCATGACGCTGCTGCGCCAGTCGTTGGCACGCGACACGTCGTCCTTGTTGGCGTCGCCCGAGGTTTCGAGCTCGTAGGACTGCGCCAGCTGTTCGGGGGTCATCAGCTTGAGGTCCCACTCGGGCCACATGTCGCGGCCTATCTCCATCGCCTGCCCGCGGGCGGCGCTGCCGCGGCCCGAATAGTCGTCCAGCAGGTTGAAAGGCTCGGGGAAGACCCGATCGTCGTTGATGCCCAGGTGACGCTGCGCCGGCATCCAGTTGCGGTGCGGGGCCTTGTGGTAGTAGAGCATGGCGAAGGGACGCGACTTGTCGCGCCGTTCGAGAAATCCGATGGCCTTGTCGGTGATGACATCCGTGACGTAGCCCGGCTCGATACGCTCCTCGCCGTTTTCGATGAACAGCGGCGAATAGTACTCGCCCTGCCCCACGAGGATGCTCCAGAAATCGAATCCCTGCGGATCGGAATTGAGGTGCCACTTGCCGATCATCGCCGTCTGGTAACCGGCGTCGTGCAGCAGTTTGGGGAAGGTCTGCTGGTCGCCGTCGAAGGTGCGCGAATTGTCCGTGAAGCCGTTCACATGGCTGTACTTGCCCGTGAGGATGCAGGCCCGCGAGGGACCCGAGATGGCGTTGGAGACGTAGCAGCTCTCGAAGAGCATGCCCTCACGCGCCAGACGGTCGAGGTTGGGGGTCTCGACCAGCAGGCTGCCGTAACAGCTCATGGCCTGCGCGGTGTGGTCGTCGGTCATCATAACGATGATGTTGGGGCGTCTGGTGTGCCCCTCGCTGCACCCCGCGAGGGCTGCCAGCGTCAGCGGCACGGCGGCATAACGCACCCTACAACGCATGGAATCGAAGTTTTTCATATATTCAGATCGGTTTTCAGTTTCGGGTTTCGGCAAAGGGCCGCAGGTTGCGCACGAGCTTCGGATCGCCGATGCGCACGCCCCAGTCGTACATCGCCCGGCGCAGACGGTTCAGCTCGGCTTCGTAACGGCGATCGACGACCAGGTTGACCATCTCGCCGGGATCGTCCTGCAGGTCGTACAACGCCTCGCGGTTACGGCCCCACTGGTAGAGGACGTATTTGTAACGCGGGCCGACGACGCTCCAGCCGCGCATGCCGGGGCCCGGAAGGAGCGTCTCGACGAACACCTCGTCGTGAAGCGTCGCCTGACGCCCTTCGGCCACCGGGCGAAGGCTCCGGCCACGGTAACGCTCGGGGTCGGGCGTGACGCCCGCATAGTCGCAGACCGTGGCGTAGAGGTCCAGTCCGACGTTCGACAGCGCCTCGTCGTTGCGCACGCCCCGCAGGCCGGCGCCCTTGGGCGGCTTGACGATCAGCGGCACGTTGATGACCTCCTCCTGCAGATTCCATTTCTGGTTCCAGCCGTGGGCGGCCGCACCGTCGCCGTGGTCCGAGAGGAAGACGATCGCCGCGTCGTCGTAAAGCCCGTGCGCCTTCAGCACCCCGACGATGCGGGCCACCTCGCGGTCGGCACGCTCCACCAAACGGTAATAGGCATAGAGATAACGCCGCCAGTCGTCCTGCGTATAGGTGTAGGTGTCGTGGTAGCGGGGCGAAGAGGCGTGTTCAAGCGTCAGGGCCTCGGCGGCATAGGTCGAAGGCATGAAGTTGGCCGGAAGGTTGGGACACTCTTCGGTGGAAAAGGGCGCCAGTTCGCCGTATTGGAGCGTCTCGTGGCGTCCGTATTCGCAGATTTCGTGGGGATTGAGCAGCGAAGCCACCAGAAAAAGCGGCTTCTGTCCGTCGTACTCCTTCAGCGCCGCGTCGCAGGCGTCGGCCAGCGCCGGGTCGTTCATCTTCGAGATGCGGCGGAAACCCGTGCCCGAATCGGGCAGATTGACCTCCGGGACGTGCCATTTCCCGGCGTAGAGGCACTCGTAACCCGCCTCGGCGAGGCGGTGGCCGATACCGGCCTGCATATCGGCGTCGGCGGGGCGTATGGCGTTGTCGAAGGCCCCGACCTCGAAGGGCATGCGGCCCGTGACGAGCGCGGCGCGGCAGGGACCGCTCAGCGGATAGGGGCAGTAGGCGCGCGTAAAGCGCACGCCGTCGGCGGCCAACGCATCCATCGCAGGGGTCCGGACCCACGGATTGCCGGCGCAGGACATGGCTCCGGCGGTCTGCTGGTCGGTCATAATGACGATGACGTCGGGACGTTTCCCGGCGGGGGATTTGGGTTTCGAAGTGGCGGCGGCATCGGCGGTCACGGTCAGGGCGGCGAGCGACGCGGCCAGCGAAGCGTGGTTGAGACAGGTCATAGGTGTAGTTTTTCGGTCATACAAAATTACCACAAACCTACAGCGAAAGCCCCGGAGATTGTCCCCAAAAACGCAAATCGTGTGCAAAAGCCTTTCGATTTTGTAGAATCGGACCCCAAATTTGTCCTAAAACCCCGCCGGAAGACCCTTCGGAAGCCGTCATTCGACAAATCCGGCATCGGACTGCACAAAACTGAAACCCCTTTGCAGAAATTCCGGAAAGGATTGGTCATTATTAATAAAAGGTCCCCGCGCTTTGTCGTACCTTTGTAACGATGAAACCTATAAAACTGCTTATCGCGCTTTTGCTCGCCGCCGGGCCCTCCCCGCTGCGGGCGCAGACCGACACCACGGTCTTCTCACTGCTGGACCTCGCCCGTCCCGGACTGGAGCGCGTCGCCGCACTGCACGCCGCGGGCGACGACACGGCCGCCGCCGAAGCCCTGCTCGACTACTACCGCCGCCGCACGGGCGTCGTCTGCCCCGAGGCGAACCTCGCCGACATCACGATCACCCCCGACGAACAGCGCTGGGCCGACGAGGCGATGCACCACCGCTTCTTCGTCCACAAAGGCTACCAGCCCTCCTATTTCTACGGCGACGACATCGACTGGGAGTACTGGCCCGTGAAGGACAACGAACTGCGCTGGCAGCTGCACCGCATGAAATGGTGGGTGCCGATGGGCAAGGCCTACCGCCTCTCGGGCGACGAACGTTACGCCGCGGAGTGGTGCGCCGAATACCTCGACTGGATGCGCAAGAATCCCCTCACGGCGTATGACGAGGGAAAGGCCGGGAACTGGACGCAGGCCGAAAACGTCTATTTCGCGTGGCGCCCCCTGGAGGTGAGCGACCGGCTGGAGTTCCAGATTCACCAGTTTCTCTATTTCCTGCCCGCCGAGGCGTTCAGCGGGGATTTCCTCCTGCATTTCCTGGACAACTACCACCGTCACGCAGAGCATATCACGCGCCATTTCTCGGCCAAGGGCAACCACCTGCTGTTCCAGGCCCAGCGGCTCATCTTCGCGGGGGTCTTCTTTCCCGAATTCCGCGACGCGGCCCGCTGGCGGGCGACGGGCGTCGGGATACTCAACCGCGAGATCGGCGAGCAGGTCTACGACGACGGCATGCAGTACGAACTGGACCTGCACTACCACCACGAATCGATCGACATCTTCTTCAAGGCCCTGCGGATGATGGACGCCAACGGCCACCGGGGCGAATTCCCGGCCGCGTACCTCGCCACGGTCGAACGGATGATCGACGCCTATATCGACTGTTCGTTCCCGGACTACACGACGCCGCTGTTCAGCGACAACCGGTTCCGGGAGAGGGAGGAACTGATGCCCTACTACCGCGCGTGGGCCGAGGTCTTCCCCGCCAACGCCGCAATCCGGTGGATGGCGACCGAAGGCCGCGAGGGAACCGCCCCGGAGCACCTTTCGCGGGCGTTGCGCACCTCGGGATTCTACGTCCTGCGCAGCGGCTGGGACGCCGACGCCACGGTGATGGTCCTCAAGGCCGGGCCGCAGGGATTCTGGCACTGCCAGCCCGACAACGGCACGTTCGAACTCTGGCACCGGGGCCGCAATTTCTTCCCCGACTCGGGCTGTTACGTCTATGCGGGCGACAAGGAGGTGACCGACCAGCGCAACTGGTTCCGCCAGACGCAGGTGCACAACACCCTGACGCTCGACGGCCGGAACCTCGAACACACCGATTCGAAATGCCTGCGCTGGGAGACGGACGACGCGACGCACATCGTGACGGTCGGGAATCCCTCCTACGAGGGCCTCACCCACCGCCGCACGGTGTGGTTCGTCGACCGGCAGTTCTTCGTCATCGCCGACGAGGCGTCCGGAACGGCCGAAGGAGAGGTCGGCCTGCACTACAACCTCGTGGAGTGCGACCCGGCGGAGGATTTCGCCGCGTGCTCCGCAGCGACCCGCTTCAGCGATGGCAACAACCTGCTGCTGAAAGTTTTCGGAGCGGAGCGGATGGAACGCCGCGAAGGCTGGGTGTCGCGCACCTACCGTCAGCGCACGGAACGTCCGGCCTACGCCTTCACGGTGCGGAAGCGGGCCGGGAAGCCCGTGCGGCTGGTGACGGTGCTGCTTCCGGCGGAGGATGCCGCGGGGCAGCGCGTCGAAGCCGTCTGGCGCGGGAACCGGCTGCAAGTCAAAATCAACGGAACAAAATACAACCTAAAATAATAGCCATGAAACGAATCCTGATGACCCTCTGCGCCGCACTGACGCTCGGCGCGGCATCGGCCGCCGGAACCACCCCGGCTCTGGGCGACGAAAAGTCGCTCTACGACCTGCTGGACCTCGAACGTCCGGGTATGGAGGCCGTGAAGAAAGCCGTCGCCAAAGGCAACGTCGCCGCCGCGGACAAGGAACTGCTGAAATATTTCCGCACGCGCAAGCCCGTCGAACTCTTCGGCCTCGACCTGGAGAACGTCAAGGTGAACAAGCTCGAGCAGAAGCAGGCCGACGAAGCCCTGGAGCACAAATTCTACGCCCACAAGGGCTACCAACCCTCGTATTTCTACGGCGACGACATCGACTGGCGCTACTGGCCCGTGAAGGACAACGAACTGCGCTGGCAGCTGCACCGCCACTACTGGTTCATCCCGCTGGCCAAGTGTTACTACACCACGGGCGACGCGAAATACATCGACGCCTGGATGGACCAGTACACCGACTGGGTGAAGAAAAACCCGCTGGACGGCGTCGAACGGCTGAAGGCTGCGGGAGCTTCCGCGGCCGAAATCGCCGCCGAAAAGGAGAACATCCGCTTCGCATGGCGTCCGATGGAGGCCGGACGCCGTCTGCAGGACCTGCTGACGGAGTTCGCGCTGACGATTCATTCGCCGCGCTTCACGCCCCGGTTCCTCAACCTCTTCCTGCGCACCTACCGCCAGCACGCCGACCACATCCTGCACAACTACTCCAAGCAGGGCAACCACCTGCTGTTCGAAGCCCAGCGGATGCTGTTCGCGGGCATCTATTTCCCGGAGTTCCGCGAAGCGCAGGAGTGGCGTCGCAGCGGCATCGAGATTCTCAACCGCGAAATCGGCGTACAGGTCTATCCCGACGGGATGCAGTTCGAGCTGGATTTCGGATACCACATCGCCGCCATCGACATCTTCCTCAAGGCCCTCGGCATGGCCCGCGCCAACGGTTATGAGGGCGAATTCCCGGCCAGCTACATCGAGACGGTCGGGAAGATGACCGCCGTCACCTGGAACCTGCTCTTCCCCGACTGGTCCAACCCGATGTTCGGCGACACCAAGAGCCACGACAAAAGCTCCCTCCAGCGACAGTTCCGCAGCTGGAGCAAGGTGTTCCCCGGCGACAAACAGCTGCAATGGTTCGCCACGGAGGGCCGCAAGGGCGCCCTTCCCGACTACACTTCGCAGCAGTTCCCGGAATCGGGATTCTACGTCCTGCGCACGGGATGGGACAAGAACGCCACCGTGACGGTCGTGAAGGCCGGTCCCCCGGCGTTCTGGCACAACCAGCCCGACAACGGCACGTTCGAGTACTGCCGCCGGGGGCGCAACTTCTTCCCCGACTCGGGCAGCTACGTCTACGGCGGCGACAGCGCCGTGCTGGCCCAACGCAACTGGTTCCGCCAGACCCGCGTGCACAACACCGTGACGCTCGACGACCGCGACCTCGAAAAGACCGACTCGAAACTCCTGCTCTGGGACGCGACGCCCGAGCTGACGACGCTGGTGACCGAAAACCCCTCCTACGAGGGCCTAACCCACCGCCGGGCGATGTTCTTCACGGGGGAGGGCCTGCTGGTGATCGCCGACCAGATTTCGGGCCCGGCCGCCGGGAATGTCGGGGTGCATTTCAACCTCTGCCCGGGCCGGATCGAATACGCCAGGGACGGCACCGTGCGCACGCTGTTCGCCGACGGCAACAACATCCGCATCAAGACCTCGGCGACGGTCCCCGTGCAGATCCGCGAGGAGGAGGGATGGGTTTCAACCGCCTATCGCAAGAAGGAGGAGCGTCCGGCCTACGCCGTCGAGGCGCCGAAGACCGCCGGCGGCGAACTGCTGTTCATCACGGTGATCGCCCCCGACGAGGCGCCTTTCCAGGGTTCGATCGCCATCGTTCCGCAAAAGGCCCCCGTGGGCGACACGTTCCGCTTCGCGGTGCGCGTGGGCGCCAAAACATACGATTTAGGGTATGAACTCAAATAAGGCTCCGATGACAATCATGTATCCCGTCCTGCTGCTGCTGGCCTGCACGCCGGACGTTGCCCGGGAAAAAGAGGCCCCGAACGGGTTTACAGCGCTGCCCGAGCGGGTGAACATCCAGGCCGACTCGGCCCGGATGAGTCAGGTGATCGACAACGAGTGGGTCGCCGTGGGCATCCGCAAGGACGAAGCACTCGGCCTCGATCATTCCCGCATGTACGGCGGAAAGCCCTCCTACCGCTTCACCCTCGGACGCGACGACAACACGCTCGAAGGCTACGCCCCGGGCGAGACCAAAGGCCGTTCGGAACTTGCCTGGTGTTATGCCACGGCAGCCGATTTCGCAGGTCTTCCCGACAAGGCCTACTCCGACGCCCAGCGGATGAAGACCGTCTACCACCACGGCAAGGGCATCTGCCCGCAGGGCACGTCGTGGTGCTACACGTTCGCGGTCCGGATTCCCGCGGAGTTGAGTCCCGAGGTGTCGACGATCTTCGCCCAGTGGCACGGCATGCCCGACCGGACGCTGGTGACGGCTCCCGACGGCCGTGTGATGAAGCTCCCGGCGGAGGAGTTCCTCGCCATGCAGGACACCGTCATCATCAAGAAAGACATCGTCTACGAACGCGTGGAAACCGTGGATACGAAGGGCAACAAAGTCTGGAAAGCCGGCAAGCCGACAGGCTGGAAAGTCGAACAGGGCGGCTATCCTCCGCTGGCGTTCGGGTTCTCGAACGGGTATTTCTACATCAAGGCCAACTCCGACCGCCGCTGGTTCACCGACAAAACCGACCGCTGCAACGCCAATGCAGCCAAGGCCAAGGTGATGGTTCCCGTCACCTCGGAGTTCAAAGCCTCGACGATCGCCGCGCGGATGCCCTTCAGCGAGTTCCCGAAGGACCGCTGGGTCACCTTCACCGTGGAGATCGACTGGACGCAGTACGGCGGCGAAGCCGAGACGATCGTGCGTCCGGGACGCCTCGACGTATGGATGGCCCATGACAGCCGGACGAACCATCTGGTAGACAACGAGCAGATACTCATAGGCCGCAACGACGAGGACGGCTACTACTTCAAATTCGGCATCTACCGCGTGGGCGACAGCACCGAGCCCGTGAGTTACAACCTCGCCGGATATGCCCAGCGGCAGCGCTGATCCGGGGCAAAAACAACAGAAAGAGGCGGGATTTCGGTCCCGCCTCTTTTCGTTCATGCGCGATTGCCATACCGGGCCCGCCATGTCGGGGTATTTCCGGATTACTGGCCCCAGCCAGGGTTCTGCTTGCATTTGGGCATCATGTCGAGATCGCGCTGCGGAATGGGCAGCAGTTCGTGGCGGCCTTTGATGATGTACCGCGAGACGGCATAGTTGGCATTGGAATACCAGTCGACCAGCTCCTGGGCGGTCTCCATAACGCGGTCATAGTAGATGCCCCAGCGGATCAGGTCCTGCTTGCGGTGGCCTTCGAAGCAGAGCTCGTAGGCACGCTCCTTGCGGATCGCCTCGCGCAGGTCCTCGCGCGAAAGACCATAGGAAAGGTCGTGCTTCGTGTCGCCGAAACCGCGGCGGCGCACAGCGTTCACGGCGTCCACGGCATCGACGACCGAGCCGCCCGACTCGTTGAGCGCCTCGGCGAAGAGCAGCAGCACGTCCGAATAGCGCAGAATGTACCAGTTGACGTTCGACTTGTCGTTGTTGACGATGTAGTTCGCCGCTTCGACATACTTCTCGGTGTCCCACTTGCCCGGCGTGAACAACTGACGCTGGCGGTTCTTCTGCTCCTCGGAGGGAGTCGCGCTCGAAATGGTCGAGAAATAGGTGATCGGGCCGCTGCCCAGCGTATGATCGTACTTGTAGTCGGCGATCGAAAGCGCCATGCGGGGATCGTTCTGCGCCTCCCACTCGCGGGTAAAGTTATAGGTCACTTTCCAGTTGGCGGCATTGCGTCCGCGCTCGCCCTCGACCGTGGTGGCCGACACGCCGTTCCATTTGCCGATACGTCCGGCCGTGTTGTCGCTGTCGAGGCCCGTCGGCGAGTAGAACGACACTTCGATCAGGCTTTCGCCTGCATCCCAGATACCGTTGCAGGTGTTCTTCCAGACGGTTTCGTAGTCGGAGATCAGACGGTGCTTGCCCGACTCCACGACGCGGCGGGCGGCCTTCTCGGCCTCGGCCCATTTCGACTCGTCGCGCACGGGATAACCGGCCCACGTGCAGTAGACCTTGGCCAGCAGGCCCAGCGCGGCCCCCTTCGAGAAACGATAGGCGTTGGTCGTGCGCCGGGTGTCGTCGACGGCCCACGGAAGCACCTCGGCGGCATATTTCAGGTCCTCCTCGATATAGGCGTAGACATCCTTGGCAGCGGTCTGCTCGAAGGTCTCGTCCTTCCTGCGCGAATCGGCCGTCGAGGTCATCAGCACCACGTTGCCGTACCAGCGCACCAGCTCGAAATAGAACAGCGCACGCAGCGCACGGGCCTCGCCCAGGTAAATAGTGGCCAGTTCGCGGTCCGAAGAGCCCCAGTTGTCCATACGACCCGAAACGGTCTCGATGAAGTCATTGGCATCGTAAATCGCCGAGTAGAGCTTCTGCCACGTGCGGGAGATCTGCGACGTCGAGGCGTTGTGGGAATTGGTCGGAATCTCGCGGAACGAAGTCGTCGAACTGCCCTCGCACTGGGCAATGTCGGTCGAGATCGTGAACAGCAGCGACAGGTGATACGAATAGGTATACTCGTTCGCCAGGTTCTTGTAAACGCCCTGAAGGACGGTCTCCGCCTCCTTGGCATTGTTCAGGTAGTTGTCCTTGCCGGTCTCCGAATAGGACTCTTCGTCGAGCAGATCGGAGCAGGAGGCGAACAGCAGGCAGAGCGGCAGGCAGTATAAAAGTATCTTTTTCATGGTTTTTATCGTATTAGAAGGTCAGATCAATACCGAACGTATAGACTTTGCTCTTCGGATAGGCTCCCCAGTCGAGCGAAGGGGTCATGGGATTCGACGCACGCATACTCACCTCGGGGTCGTAGCCCGAATAACCCGTCACCACGAAGAGGTTCTGGGCCGTGAAGTAAAGGCGCAGTTTCGAAACATAGAACTTGCGCGTCCACTGCTGCGGGAACGTATAACCGACGGTCAGGTTCTTCAGACGCAGGAACGAACCGTCCTCGATGAAGCGCGAGTAAATCTCGTTCTTGATATAACCGTCCCAGGCCGGCACCTTGTTCGAAGCGTTGGTCGCCGTCCAGCGGTCGGCCACCTCGGCCATCAGGTTGGAACGCTGGTCCTGCGTCTGCGAAGCGTAGAGGCGGGTGGCGTTGTAGACGTCGTTGCCGTAGTTGAACTGGAACATGAAACTCAAGTCCACGCCCTTGTACGACAGGGTATTGGTGATACCGCCGTACCATTTGGGCGTGCCGTTTCCGATCACCGTGCGGTCGGCCGTCGTGATCACGCCGTCACCGTCGGTGTCCTTGTATTTGACCATACCCGGCTTCACGGCCACTCCGGCGTGGTCTGTGATGTCCGTAACGCCCTCCTTGAGGACATACTCGCCCGTGGCGGCATTGACGTTGAAATCCGAAGTCTGGTAGACGCCGTCGAAAACATAGCCGTAGATCAGGCCCAGCGACTGACCGATGCGGGCCGTGTAGTCGTAACCCGTGTAATCGCTGTTCCAGCTCGCCGTGGTCATCATCTCCTTCGCTCCGCCGGCCAGCGCACGCAGTTCGTTGCGGATGAACGAAATGTTGAAATCGGTCGTCCAGCGGAAGCCGCTCTTCGAGGCGATGTTCGTCGAGTTGATCGCAATCTCGACACCCTTGTTGCGAATCTTACCCACATTCATCCACTGCGACGCGAAACCCGAGACATAGGCGCGGTTGGCGGCCATCAGCAGGTCCTTCGTATCCTTGAGGAAGAAATCCGTCGTGACGTTCAGGCGGTTGCGGAACAGACCCAGGTCGATACCGATGTTGGTGCTCTGCGAGGCCTCCCACTTGATGCTCTCCGGCAGCTGCTTGGGCGACAGGACCGTGATGACGTTGTTGCCGTAGCCGTACTTGCCCTGCGAATAGAGTTCCAGCGAGAGGTAGTTGGTGATGCGGTCATTGCCCACGACACCCCAGCCGGCACGCAGCTTCAGGTTGGAGACGACATCCTGTTTCTTCATGAAATTCTCCTCCGAGATGCGCCATGCCGCCGAGAACGACGGGAAATAACCCCACTTGTTGTTCTTGCTGAACACCGTCGAACCGTCGGCACGAATCGTCGCCGTAAAGAGGTAACGGTCCCGGAAATTGTAGTTCGCACGTGCGAAGAACGAGACGAGCAGCTTGTCCGAACGGTTCGAATTCGCTGTGGTCGGCGTAGCGCCCAGCCCGAGGTTGTCGTTGGCGATGTTGTCGAACGGGAAATCGGTGGCTCCGGCCAGCAGGTACTCCGATCCCTGGAACGCAGTCTCCTGCCCGAGCATCACGTCGAAGGCATGGCCCCGCTTACGCTCGTATTTATAAGTCAGGTAGTTGAAATTCGTCCAGCGGACATTGCGCGTCATACGGGTCGAACCGTAGGGAGTCTGGCCGTTGCGGTAGGCCTCCTTCGATCCGTCCTGATAGAAGATGTAGTTGCGGGCGTTGGAGGTGTTGTACGTTCCGGCGGTGCGGAAGGTCCAGCCCTTGCCGAAATCGATGTTCAGCGCCAGGTTGCCCGACCACATTTCGGTCTTCGTGGTGTTGATCACCGACTCGGCCTGCTTGATGGGGTTCACCTGCGAGAGCGACTCCGAGGACTCAAGCTCCAGCGGGTCGATCGACGACGCCAGCAGCTCCTCGTCGGTCATCTTGAGGCCGGCCGTGGGACGTGCACGCAGAATCTGCGCCAGCATGTTGAAACGCCCGTTGTCGCCCGAGGTGCCCACACCGCGCTTGTCGGTGTTGGCGTAGTTGACCGTGGTTTCGATCGTCACGGCTTTCGAAATTTTATGGCTCACGCGCACCTTGGCCGTGATCTTGTTGAAGGCGCTGTTCTTAAAGATACCGTTCTCGAGGAAGTCGGCGAACGAAAAGGCGTACTTGGTCTTGTCGTTGCCGCCCGAAACCGAGACGTTGTGGTCCTGCGACCAGGTGGGACGGAACGTTTCGTTCTGCCAGTCGACGCCCTTCACGTTGCGATAGTCCTCGATCGACTGATACCGGTAGGGAATGCCGTTGTCGTCGTTCCCGGCCTTGTAGTAGGTCGAACCGAACTTGTCGGGCCACGCCTCGGTCTGCAGTTTCACGAATTCATAGGGCGAAAGCAGATCGAGGGTCCCGGAAATCTGGCGGTAGCTGGCCGAACCGTTGTAAGTCACGACGGGACGCCCCACCTTACCGGATTTGGTCGTCACCATCACCACACCGTTGGCCGCACGCGAACCGTAGATGGCCGACGAAGAGGCATCCTTGAGCACCTCGATCGACTCGATGTCCGAGTTGGAGAGGTAGTCGATGTTGTCGACCTGGAACCCGTCGACGATGTAGAGCGGCGAAGTGTCACCGTTGACCGACCCCACACCGCGCACCTTGATGTCGAAACCGGCACCCGGAGTACCGTCCGTAGCGGTGATCTGCACACCGGCGATCTGGCCTCCGAGGGCCTCCATCACCGAACCGGTCTTGAAGCCTTCGACATCCTTCGAGGAGACCGAAGCGACCGAACCCGTCAGGTCGCCGCGCTTCACGGCGCCGTAACCCACGACCACCACTTCGTCCATGATGTTCGCTTCGGGAACGAGTTTAATGTCCAGCCGGGTCTGGGCGGCGATCTTCACCTCCTGGGACTTATAACCCAGGTAGGAGAAAACCAGCACGTCGCCCGTCTTGACCGGAATCGCGAACATACCTTTCAGGTCGGTCGAAACGCCCTGCGTCGTGCCCTTGACCACGACGTTGGCTCCGATAGCCGGCTGGTCGTTCTCATCGACGACCTTACCCGTTATCTTGTTCTGGGCCGACGCCGCGAAGGCCAGCATCAGGGCGAGAAGGGTCAGCACCCCTCTCAGCCCGAAAGCCCGGTTTATCATGTATTTCATAGGTTTCATGTTCAGTTAGGTTTAAAATTTCTCGTCGAACCAAATCCAGATGGGGAAGATCTGCGAGCCGGAGTTGATACCGCCCGAATTGCCGTCCGTGACGAAAGTCATCTGGGCGATGAACGCACCGTTGGCTGCCACGTTGTTCGAGTCGATCCATTTGTTGGCATTCACGACGACCGATTTGGTGGCAGGTTCCACATAGGCCAGCGCCGAGCCCAGACGCGCCGTATTCACGTAATAGGAAATCGGGTCTTTCGAACCGGTGCCCACCGTTGCCGAACCGATGCTGTTGTAGTACGCCTTCCACATCTGATACAGGAACGTGTCGGTACTTGCGGCCGGAGTGCCGTCCTTGTGCGACGCGGGACCGCCGATATTGTAGTAGTTGAACGTGCGGCGGTAATCCAGCAGGAACGACGAAAGATTGGGCACACCGGTGATTTCCGGAACAACCGAGGTTCCTCCCCGGCGCGGATTGACCTGCATGACGAACGGTTTGTAACGAACCGTCACGCCGGACACGGCAACGTGGAACGAGAAGAAAACGGGAACCGTGATCGACGTCTCGCCGACCTCGCCTTCACCGGCGGTAGCCGTCACCAGGACCAGACCGCCGTTGCCGGACTTGAATCCCTTCGGCGTGATGGCACCCGTCTCCGAATCGATCAGCGTACCCGAACACTGGTGCTTGATCTTGATCGACCACGAAAGTTTCGTGCCCGGTTTGGCGTCGGTCGTCGGCGTCAGTTCCGTGAAATCCGCGGCGGCCGCGAAATAGAACTGGTTGGCATAGTTTTCAACCGGAGTGAGGCCGAGGTTATTGCCGTAAGTAATCGTCGTGAAATAGTAAGGATTCTCGTTGACGGTCAGTTTAAGGGTGGTTTCCGCCTCGCCTTTCAGGTTGGAAGCCTTGACGGGAATGTCATACACCCCCATCGGGATCGAATGTCCCTTGGCGGCCGAAACATCGCCCGTCACCGGATCGATCGAAATCTGGCCCTGAACTCCGGCGGGAACGTCGCCCAGCGAGAAGGTCACCTCGTCGCCGACGAAACCGGCCTTCTTGGAAACCTTGAACTCTCCGCCCTGAATCGCCACAGCATCCTCATAGCCAAACTTATCGGATTCGATAGGAGCTATGAACTCGATCACGCTCAACGTATAGGCGCCGTCGAAATCGGTCGATCCGAAACTGTTCTTCACCGTGAGGTCGAGCGTATAGGAGGCATCGATGGGCAGTTCGCTGCCGGCATCGACCGAGACGACACCCGTAGCCGGATCAATCTTGATTTTGTCGGTCGGATCGGTTCCCTCGGCCGGAATCACCTGTTTGATAGCCCACACGACCTCGTCGGGCGAACCCTTCAGCGAAGGCGTCGAACCCTGGAAAGCCATGTTGTATTCCATACGCCCCGAAGCCGAAGGATAGCGCACCTCCAACGGCTCGCTGGTGATGCGTGCCGTCAGCAGATTCTCATAGGTCGCCGAACCCGCATAAGTTTCGATCTTGACAGGCAGCGGATAACTGCCCGGCATCACCTCGCCCGTGAATTCAGCGTTATATGTCACAACGCCGTCTTTGGAGATGGTAAAGTATTCGAAACCCTCCGCCTGAACGAGCGAATAGTTCAGAATCGACACCGACTCGCCCACCGGCGCCACCGTGACCGAAGCTTCGGTGGTCTCCAGTTCGGCATAGGGAATCACGAGCGTCGGCTCGCTCACCTCGATCGCCTCGGGCGTGGCGGAAACCATCCGCACCACGAAGATATTCTCGAAGCGGTAGGCGCCGCCGCCGGCCTGACACGCGATCGTCAGTTTGTAGGTACCGGGATCGAGGGCATCCGTATTCGAGATGCTGACCATGCCGGTATCGGCACCGATCGAGAAGCACTCGGACGTGAAGGCCTTGTCGTCGAGCGTGATGCCCGCAATCGAGAAGTTGGACGGCGCGGGGCCGTAGTAGGTCGGGGTGCCCGACACGAAATTCATCGAAGGACCGATGTCCACGACCGTCGGATAGAAGAGCTGCAGGTCGCCGCTCTTGGTATCGTCGTCTTCGCAGGCCGCGAGCACGACCGCGCAAAGGGCGGTCAGCGCTGCGAAACATACGTTTCGAAACAGGGATTTCATAGGTTATTGCGGTTTTAAGGTTACAGGGTATAGGACAACGCAGGATAGGAAACACCCCCGACCTGCACACGGACCGAACTGCCGGTCTCCGACCAGTCGCCCAGCGTGATGGAGACCTCTTCGGCCGAAGCGTCGGACGTCGGCAGCAGCACCGTGGCATAACGCACGACCGGTTCGTCGGCCGTCTTTTCGAGGTTCAGCTGGTAGGCCTTGCGCTCCGCAGTCTGGTTGATGTTGTAGGAGACGAAACCCGTCTTCTGAACGTAAGCGCCCGACTTGCTCGCCCGGGTGCGCACCAGCAGGTTGTTGCCGTCGGCGAATGCCGTGTGGAAACCGCCCTCGGAGGTATCGTACACCACCTGCGCATCGGTTCCTTCGGTGATGTTGAAATTCAGATTGACGGTGCCCGCAGCCGAGCCGTAAGCCTCGTCGAGGATCACATAGAATTTGTCATCTACCATAAAGATCGTGCGGCGGTGCGTCAGCCCTTCGTAGGAGGGATTCTCCAGCACCAGCGCCTGGTACGAGTGGCCCGAGCCCGACTTGGAGAACTGCTTGAGCATCTTGCCGTCGCTCGAAACATTCTTATTGTCGAGCGTGACGGTGTTGTGGGCCGTCGAAGCGGCATACTTGCGCCGGTCGGCATTCGACGAAGAGGTGCCCCCGTAGGAGAAGCAGCCCGAGTCGGGGAAGAAATTGCGGCCCTTGACCCACAGTTCGAACGTGTTGTTGTCGTACTGGCGGTGCCACTGCTCGGAAGGTCCGTCGGGCGTGTTCTGCAACACCATCATCATGTCGGCCACGGTCCAGCCCGTGCGCATCACGTAGTAACCGCCGTCGGGGAAGGTCTTGACCTTCGTTTCGGGAATCGTCCCCTCAGCACCGGCCGTCGCCATCCAGCGCATCTGCTCGTTGTCGGGGAAGAGGTTGTAGTAGTTGGTCAGGTTGCGCTGAAGCACCCGTGCGGTCCACGTGGCGCGGCGCGTGTCGGCCATGTTGGGCACCGTGTAGTCGGGATAGATCATGTTCATCACCACGTCGGTCATCTTGCGCATCGACTCGACGTAACCCGACGAAAAACGACTCTCCTCGCCGTTGCGCTGCGCCACGTCCAGCGACACCCGGAAATCCTCGATACCCGAGATGTGGTAATGCAGGTCTCCGTCCTTCAGCCAGCCGTCGGGGAAGTACTCCGAGGTCACCGCGTCGCCAAGGACGCCCGTGCCGCTCGTCTTCCACGCCGCAGCGTTCTTCAACTCGGGGAACAGCATGCCGGCAAAGGTCACGGCCTGCGCCTGGGTAATACGGTGGTTGGAGTCGGCCGAATAGTTGTTCATGATGTGGTTGGCATGCTCGTCGAGATGCTTCAGCACCTCGGTCAGCCATTCGATCGTGACGGACTCCGACTGCTGGTAGTACTCCAGCAGGGCGCACTGGTCGATCAGGCGGGCTGCCACGTCGAGCGGACGCCACGAAGCGTGGTTGGTCACGTCGGTGCCCTGCTCGGGCTTGGGATTCTGCTTGATCCAGTCGCCGTAGACCTCGATCCAGTTCAGGGCGTATTTCTCGTCCTGCGACGAATAGTAGGTCTTGGCCTGCGGAACCATCCACTGGTGACGGTGGAGCTGGTAACGCTGCTCCTGCTCGCCGGTAGGCCAGATCGTCCAGTCGATGCCGTCGCCGCTCTTGCTCTTATACGAATAAGGCACATTTTCACCGGCTGCGGCATCATAGTAATTGTTGACATAGAAACGATAGTCGTTCTCACGGAGCGCGTAATCGGCCCAACGCAGCTCGTTGGCCGTGGGCGTCACACTCGAAAGGTCGACATTGGGATTCAGCCCGTGGGTGCGCGAACGGTAGTAGTTCATCAACTCTTCCAGCGCCATATAGTAGTCGCCGATGTCGTAGGCGCGCTTCACCTTCGTCAGGCCGCTGTAATCGAGATTCAGCACTTCGAACACGCTGGCGTCGATGCCCTCGTTCATCGACCCCGAGCCGCTCTCGACCCACTCTTCGGCCTTCTTCATCTCGGGGAAGATCGTGCCGGCACGGAACACGGCATGGGCCTCTGTGGCCTTCGTATCGGCATCCTCCGAATAGTGCGCCTTGATATGCTCGGCCTGCTCGGCGAGATTGGCCAGGAACTTCGAAAGCAGCTGCGGCGTGAAGGAGGTCGATTGCATGAAATAATAAAGCAGGTCGCACTGGTTCTCGACGCGGTAGGCCACGTCAATCGGACGCCAGGCGTAGAGCGCCTCGCGCGACTCCTCGGGCTGCGTCGAGGGATCGGCCTCGTAGTCCACATCGCCCGTCGGGCGGGGGAAATTCGTCAGCCAGTCCTCGTAGACCGTCACCCACCCGGTAGTATAGGTCTCGTCGAGCGACGTACGGTAGGCCTTGCCCTGCGGAACCATCCACTGATGGCGATGCAGACTGTAACGCTCTTCCAGATCGCCCGAAACACGTTTCGCCCAGTCGATTTTGTTGGACGTCAGGTAGGAATAGGGTTTGTCGCCGTCCATGTACGTGCCGTTGTAGAAACGGTATTCGTTCTTGACAAGGGCGTAATCGGCCCACTCCTGCTCCTGTGCGGAGATCGAGGGTGCAATCAGATTGACATTGCCGTTGATCACATCGGTCCGTCCGCGGTAGTACTCCAGCAAAGCCTGCGCCGCCAGATAATACTGGTCGGAATCGTAGTAGGCTTTCACGGCGGCAAGACCGGGGTAATCGAGGTTCAGGGCGCTGAACATACCCGCGTCGATCACACTGTTGTCGGGAATCGTCGGCTCCGTGGAACCGGTTCCGCTGCCATTGTCCGATCGTCCCAGATCATCCGACAGGCAGCCCGCCGAGAACAGGACCGCCACGATGAAAGCGAACGCCGAAATTTCAGTAAAAATGCGTTTCATAGGTTATAGGTTATGTTAGTTTTTTCAGTGCCGGAGTCAGATCCGCCGCGGGTCGAGGCCCCGCAGCGACAGATAACGCCCGATGGCTTCGAGGTAGTAGTAGTCCGCATAATTGAGCGGAGTGTCGATCTCGCTGTCGGCGGGCAGGTGGCCGACGCTGTGCATCAGAATGAAACCGCCGTTGGCGCCCTTCCTGGCCAGATAAGCGTCCGACGAAAGATTCATCAGCAACGTCTCGGCATAATCGAAATACCTTTTGCCTTCGGCTTCGGGAACCAGCGTCGAAAGCTCGAACAGAGCAGACGAAACGACCGCCGCGGCCGAAGCGTCGCGCGGAGCGTCGGGAATGTCCGGAGCGTTGTAGTCCCAGTAGGGAATGCGGTCAGCAGGGGTATTGGGATGGTGCATGATGAAATCGGCGATCCGTTCGGCATGCTTCAGGTATTTCGCATCGCCCGTCTCGCGGTAGCACATCGTATAGCCGTAGAGTCCCCACGCCTGTCCGCGGGCCCACGCCGAAGAGTCGGAATAACCCTGGAACGTGCCCCGGCTCTCGACCGTGCCGTCGTCGTTGTAGCTCACGACATGGAACGAACTGGCGTCGTCGCGGAAATGGTTCTTCATCGTGATGTCGGCATGGCGGACCGCCACGTCGCGGTAGACGGGATCGCCCGTGTGTTTCGAGGCCCAGAAGAGCATCTCGAGGTTCATCATGTTGTCGATGATGACCGGGTAGTTCCACTCGCCGAAATCCCACGAACGGATCAGGCCGATACGGGGATCGCAGCGCGAAACGAGGCTCTTGGCGGCCTCGACGATCACCGCTTCCGAATGCCGGTCGTGCAGCGTCTGCATCTGCTGGCCGAAGCTGCAGAAGACCATGAAACCCAGGTCGTGCGTCCCCTTATAATATTGTATACCCTCCAGCCGGCCGGTGTATTTCTCCGCTTCGGCAAGGAGTTTTTCGTCGCCCGTGAAGCGGTAGCACTGCCAAAGCGACCCGGGAAAAAATCCGCTCGTCCAGTCTTTGGCATCGACGGCCCGGAACTTGGGCATCAGCGAACGGGGAAAGCAGTTCGTCGTGTCGAGTTCGGCGGCGGCGTCCAGCAATTGGCTGTCGGCCACCCCGATGACATGTTTCAGGGATGCGATTTTGGGGTCGCGTTCCGCAGAGCACGAACCCAGCACAAACAGCGAGAGGAGACCCAGAATGGGGAGAAAATTTCTTCTCATGAGAGGTTCTGGTTTTTGGTTTAGGTTTTACTTGTTTCGGTAAGCAAAATTACCGATAAGCCCCCGCACGCACCCCGAGAATTGAAGAATTGATTTTCAAAACCGCTCAAATTAACTTCAATTTTGTGCAACCGGATACGGAATTTGTCCAAAAACAGCCTCGAAAGGGGTTTTCGGACAGGGTGAAACCGACGGTTCCGAGTGCCGTTTCCGGGCCGGAAAAGGCACAAAAAACGGGAGTTCCCGAAAGGAACCCCCGTGCAGTATGCCGCCGCAGGCTACTTGAAAGGCGAATCCGGCTCGCGGGACATCACCAGATAGAACATCCGGTCGAGGAACGCCGGGGCGAACTTCTTGACGAAGTGCGTGGCGCGTCCCTCGCTCTCCATCAGGCAGAGGCGCTTGCGCCGGAGGATGCCCTTCGCCACGATGCGGGCCACCTCCTCGGGAGTCATCATCTTCGACTCGTTGCGCGGCGTGGCGCCCTGCTGCTTCCCGTCGGCCGTGAGGGCCGAGAAGCGGACGTTCGAAGCGGTGAAACCCGGACAGGCGATCATCACGTGCAATCCCTTTTTGAGGTTCTCAATACGCAGCGTTTCGAGGAATCCCGTCATGGCGTATTTCGAAGCCGAATAGCCCGTGCGGCCCGGCAGTCCGTGCAGCCCGGCGACGGAGGAAATGCCCACGACGGAGCCTTTCGACGCCTGAAGATACGGCAATGCGAACTTGCAGCAGTTGACCGTACCCCAGAAGTTGACGTCCATCAGCCGGTGCAGCACCCCGAGGTCCACGTCGTCGAAAATGGCGCGCATCGAAATACCCGCATTGCAGATCAGCACGTCTATGCCGCCGAACTCCCGCACGGCGGTTTCGATCAGTTCCCGGCACTCCTCGGGCTTCGTCACGTCCACCCCGCAGTAGGCCGCCTGCCCGCCCTGGGCGCGGATGTCGCCCGCAAGAAGCTGCAATTTCTGCACGTTGCGCGCTCCGAGCACCACTTTTGCGCCCTGCGCGGCGTATACCTTCGCCATCGCCTCGCCGATACCCGACGATGCGCCCGTAATGACGATTACCTTATTTGCCAATGTCTTCATATCTTTTTTATTCATGTTTTGCATCTCCGCCCGCCGTTTTCGCGGCGTTCCGCCGCATCTACAAGTCCGGCCCCGCCCCCGCCTTGACGGAAGCTTACCGCATGCGGCCGGAATGCGAGCCTAAATTTCCACCTCCAACCCGTCATAAGCCAGGTGCACGCCCGGCGGGAGCGTCGCCTCCGTCTCGGCATGCAGGCCTATTTCGTGGGACATATGCGTGATATAGGCCTCGCGCGGCCCGACGCGGCGGATCAGCGCCAGCGCCTCCGCGAGGTTGAAATGCGACGGATGCGGGGCGAAACGCAGCGCATTGACCGCCAGCACCTCCGTACCGCGCAGTTTTTCGGTCTCGGCGTCCTCGATGGTCTTGAAGTCCGTCAGGTAGGCCAGCGGCCCGATGCGGAAGCCCGTGACCTCGAAGCGTTCGGAATGGTGGCCCGACACGGGCACGATCTCCACATCGCCGACACGGAACGGCCTTGCGGTGTCGATTTCGTGCAGTTCGATCTCCGGCACGCCGCGGTATTTGTCCTGCGCGAAGGCATAGTCGAAATCCTTGCGCACGCACTCCAGCGCCCGCGGGGCGGCCCAGATATGGACCTTGTGGACGGTCGGCGGGTAATCGACGAAATTGAAAGCCCGCACGTCGTCCAGACCGCCGATATGGTCCTTGTGCTCGTGAGTCAGCAGAATGGCGTCGAGATGCCGCACGCCCGTGCGGAGCATCTGGTAGCGGAAATCGGGCCCGGCGTCGATGACGATGCGCACGCCCCGCGTCTCGACCATCGCCGAGGTGCGCAGACGGTTGTCGCGCCGGTCCGCCGACGTGCATACCTTGCAGCGGCAGCCGATGACGGGTACGCCCTGCGAAGTACCGGTTCCCAGAAAGGTGAGTTTCATGGATGCAAATGTAGAAAAAATAGCGCAATTCCCGGCACTTTGTGATGCATTGCTTCATTTTTCGCACCGCATTGCCGCATACGTTTCAAATACGGCTTCCGGTCTCCGAATATCGCGGAACCGACGAAACCGGGATTCCGGTCCGTGCGGGGCAGATGCCGGGCGTCGTGAAAAACGGGGCGGACGGATCGTACCCGAGTACATTCCATTCGCCCCGCCGGAGGGATGTGCGGCAGGTGCGCCGCAAGCAGCGGAATCAGAATCCGCTTTCGATATTCCAGACAAACGCCCGGGACCCCTGCATCCTGGTCGCAGCGTCCATTTCGCGGAAGGCGTCCATCAGCGGAGCCACCTTCTCGTCGTCGACGATGGCCAGGATCGAGGCGTTCATCGAAGGCCACGCATGCGTGCCGTAGTGGGGTTCGCCGTCGACCGAGCCGCGGCCCTCGGTCAAGGCCCATTTGGTAAAGCCGCGGATACCCTGCTCGTCGAGGATGGCGTTCACCCGGTCGGTCAGCGCCTGGTTGTATGACAAAAATACTGCTTTCATAGTACCGATCAATTTTAATTCAGCTTTTCACTTTCAATGCTTGCTTGCCTGGTGTTCGGCCGAGAGGCGCGCCAGTTTCTCACGCTCCTTGCGCTGCGAACGGTTCACGAGGATCGAGTAGAGCACCGGAACGATGAACAGCGTGAGAATGGTCGAGAACGTCAGACCGCCGATCACGGCAATGCCCATCGGCTGCCACGTCTCCGAACCCGCTCCCGTGCCGATCGCCAGCGGCAGCATGCCCAGAATGGTCGTGAACGAGGTCATCAGCACCGGACGCAGACGGCTCTTGCCGCCGGCGATCACCGCGTCGAAGACGCCCGAGCCGCGCTCGATCAGGAGGTTCATGTAGTCGACCATCACGATACCGTTCTTCGTCACGATGCCCACCAGCATGATGGCGCCGATCAGGGCGATCAGCGACAGCGGCGTGGAGGTCATCCACAGCGCGAGGAACACGCCCGTGAAGGCGAACGGAATGGTGAACATGATGATGAACGGGAACTTGAGCGACTCGAACTGCGTGGCCATCACGATATACACCAGAATGACGATCAGGATGAGCAGCGTTCCCAGGTCGCCGAAGGCGTCGCCCTGATCCTCGACCGTACCGCCCACTTCGAGGTCCACGCCGTCGGGCGCGGGATAGTCGGCGAGGAGCTTTTCGACCTCGGCCACCACGTCGCCCAGCGCGACGCCGGCCCCGAGGGTCGACTGGACCGAAATGACGCGCTGGCGGTTCTCGCGCTCGATCATCGGCGCGGCGTACTCCTCCTCGACGGTTCCCACCTCCTTGAGTTTCACGGGGCGGCCCTGCGCGTTGTAGAGCGTGATGTTCTCGACATCCTCGATGCGGTTGCGGAACGGCTCGGCATAACGCACGATGATGTCGTACTCGTCGCCGTCCTCGCGGTATTTCGAGGCCACGAGGCCGTCGATGCGGTTGCGCACGGCCTGCGACGCCGTGGCGCTGCTGATGCCGTAGTACGACAGCCGGTCGCGGTCGAAGACCACGTTGTACTCGGGACGCAGGTCGTCGCGCGAAAGTTTCACGTCGCGAACGCCCTCCAGACGGCGCATCTTCTCCTTCAGGTCGTTGGCAACGGCGTTCGTCACGTCCATGTCATAACCGAAGACCTTGACGTTGACCGTCGCCGAACCGCTCATGCTGCCCGACTGTCCGCCGGGAGTGACCGTGTACTGGCGGATCTCGGGAATCCGGTCGAGATCACCGCGCAGCAGGTCGGAGATGACGTAGATCGACCGATCGCGCTCCTCCACGCCGGTCAGGCGCACGTTGTAGTTGATGATGTGCGAACCGGTGGTCTGCATCGCCGCGAAGGCGTTGTCCGACGAGTTGGCGCCGGCCGACGCCGAGACGAGCACGATCTCGGGGTATTTCGCATAGATGATGCTGTCGATCTGCCGGGCGATGCGCGCCGTGTAGTCGACGCCGACGTTCTGCTCCAGCTCGACCATGGCCGAAATGCGGCCGTTGTCCGAGGGCGGGAAGAACTCGGTGGGAACCCGCGTCAGCAGCCCCAGCGACACGACGAAGACCGACATCATCGAGAAGAAGGTGATCCGGCGGTGGCGTACGACCCAGTCGAGCGAACGGGCGTAGGCGTCGTCGAGCCATTCGAGCGCCCGGTCGATCGGCTTGTAGATCACGCCGAGGCCCTTGTAGTCGTGCTGGCCGCCTTCGAGTTTCAAGAGGTAAGCCGACATCATCGGGGTCAGCGAAATGGCCGCCGTAGTCGAAACGCAGACCACGATCGTCACGATCCAGCCCAGCTCGCGGAACAGGATGCCCGCCATGCCCGGGACCATCGTCAGCGGCAGGAACACCGCGACGACCACCAATGTCGTGGCGATGACCGACAGCCACACCTCGTTGGTGGCGTAGATGGCGGCCTCCTTCGGGTTCGAGCCGCGCTCGATATGCGTCGTAATGTTCTCCAGAACCACGATGGCGTCGTCGACCACCATACCGATGGCGATGGAGAGCGACGAGAGCGAGATGATGTTCAGCGTGGAGCCGGTGGCGAAGAGGTAGATGAACGAACAGATCAGCGACACGGGGATCGTCATACAGATGATCAGCGTCGCGCGCCAGCGTCCGAGGAAGGCCATCACCACCAGCACGACGAAGATGAAGGCGTAGAGAATGGTCTCCGAGAGCGACCCGATGGCGTCGGTGATCTCCTGCGAGCCTTCGAAAATCAGCTCCATCTTGACATCCTTCGGGAGGGTTTTCTGAATCTCCGGCAGGCGCGACTGGATTTCGTGGACGATATTCACGGTGTTGGCGCCCGACTGTTTCTGGAACATCACGCGCACGCCCCGCTGGCCGTTGACGCGCTCGTCCATCGTGGCTTTTTCGAGCGTATCGCGGATCTGGGCCACGTCCGAAAGTCTCACCGTGCGGCCCCCGGCGTTCGACACCACGACCTTGCGCATCTCGTCCGAGAGTTTGAACTCGCCGTCGGCCTTGATGTTGAAGGTGTTGTTGCCCACGTCGATCGTGCCGCTGGGGATGTTGACGTTCTCGGCGGCGATGATCTGTCCCAGCTGCTCGACCGTGAGGTTGTAGGCCTCCAGTTTGGCGGGGTCGACGTTGACCTGCACCTCGCGTTCGGGTGCGCCGATGATCGACACGGCGCCCACGCCGTCGACGCGGTTGAGCACGTTGACCAGCTTGTCGTCGAGAATCTTGTTCAGCGCCGGATAGCTCTCCTCGGCCGTGACGGCAAGCATCATCACGGGGATCATCGAGGTCGAGAACTTGAAGATCGTCGGATAGTCGATGTCGTCGGGCAGCTGCGACTGCACGCGCGACACCACATCGCGGATTTCGTTGGCCCCCTCGTTCAGGTCGGAGCCGTATTCGAACTCGACGGTGATCATCGAGACGTTGTCCTGCGACTTGGAGGTCAGTTTCTTGAGGTTGCTCACCGTGTTGAGGTTGTCCTCCAGCACACGGGTGATGTTGGTCTCGATGTCGGCGGCGTTGGCGCCCGGATACATCGTGATCACCGAGATCTGGGGTATCTCGATCTCGGGATACTGGTCTACGGCCAGGTTCATCAGCGAGAAGAGTCCGAAGACCATCACGCCGACGAACAGCAGGATCGTTGAGATCGGTTTGCGGACCGCGCTTTCGTAAATTTTCATTGGAAAGGGGCTGTTTTAGTCTTTTTTAATATCCACTTTGGCCCCGTCGAAAAGTTTCGACAACGCCGTGACGGCCACCGGCTCGCCCGCTTCGATCCCCGAGAGGATGTCCACGCGGTCGCCGACCTGGCGTCCCACCTTGACCGAGCGACGCTCGGCAACCGAGTCGCCGACGATGACGTAGAGGTAACGCTCGGCCGAGCCGACCTGCTTCTGCACGGCCACGTCGGGAACCATCACGCCCTCCTTGCTGCCCATGTCGAAGGTCGTGCGGGCGTACATGCCCGGGCGCAGCGTGCGTTTGGCATTGGGGACCTTGACCTCGACCTTGAAGGTGCGGGTCGTGGGGTCGAGCGCCGGATAGATCAGCGACACCGTGCCCGTGAACTCCTCATCGGGGAAGATGTCGACGGCCAGCTTCACCGGCATGCCCACCTTCACGTTGGGGAAGTACTGCTCCGAAATGTTGGCGATGACCTTCAGCGGGTCGATCTGCATGATGTGCAGGATGGGCTGCGCCGAGAAGAGGTCGCCCGACTCGTAGTTGCGCGCCGTGACCACGCCTGTGATGGGCGAACGCACCTCGATGTTCTTCTTGAGGTTGGCGACCACCTCGCGCTGCACGTCCAGCTGGGCCTTGGCCTGCTCGATCTGCTGGGTCGAAATGCCTCCGGCCTCGTAGACCGGCAGCAGGCGGTTGTAGTCGTCCTCGACGGTCTTCAGCTGCACCAGCTGCTGGGTGTACTGCGTGGGATCGAGCGTCACGACGAGCTGCCCCTCGCGCACCGGATCGCCCACCTCGACGTAAATCCTGTCGATGTGCACGCCCGAAGCCGCCGGAGTGATGTCGTTCTCCTTGTAAGGCTCGATCTCGGAGGTGAAGACCTCCGTAAGCTGCACCGAAGCCTCTTCGGCAACGGCGCTTTTGGTCAGCACGCCTTTGTCTTCCGCAACGGCGGTCACGCCTTTCTTACCCGTGCAGCCGGCGAAAGAGACGGCGGCGATGCACAAAATCACGATTTTTTTCATACGTTCTTTATCCTGTTTTTTATTTATTTCCGTGTTCGCGGCCGACGATGCGGTCGTACTCGGCCTTGGCCGAAAGGTAATCGTAGATCGCCTGCGAGAAGTTCAGCTGCGCCTGCGTCTGCGAGAGCTGCGCGCTGTTGAGTTCGAGGATCGTCCCCGCGCCCGCCCGGTAACGGGTGTCGGAGATCTTGTAGGCCTTGCGGGCCTGCTCGACGGTCAGCTCCTGGGCGTACATCGTCTCGCGGGCGGTCAGCAGGTCGTTCAGCGCCGAGCGCACCTGCACGTCGATCTGCTGCCGGGCGTAGCTGCGCTGGAGCGACAGCTGCGAAATCTGGTTTTTCAGCTCGCGCGACCTGTTCATCTTCGTCAGGCCCGAAAAGATGGGGACCGACAGTTGCAGGCCGACCGAAATCGGATGGGTCCAGAAATACCGGGAATCGTCCGTCGCGGCGGCGCCGCCGAAATTGAAAGGCTCCATGTCGTTACCCGTATAGGAGGCCGACCCGAAGGCTGCGAGCGTCGGCATGCGTCCCGCATTGGCCGCCTTGAGCGAACGCCGGAGAACCTCCTCCTGCAATTCGAGCGAGCGCAGGTCGGAGTTGTCCGTCACGTCGGTGGTCAGCCCGTCCGTCCCGGCCAGCACGTCGTCGCGCAGGGCGTCCAGCTCGCCCACCACCTCGATCTCCACGTCCTCGGGAATCGAGAGGTACATCTTGAGCATCAGCTTGGCCAGCTTGATCGAATTCTCGGTCTGGAGGATCGTGGGCTTGAGGTTGCTCAACTGCACCTGCGCGGTCAGCAGGTCGTATTCCGAGGCCAGCCCGTGCTTGTACTGCACCTGCGTATCGTCGACCGTGCGCTGCACCGTGGCCTCCGACTCGCGGAGCACCGCGAGCGACTGCTCGGCGAGCAGGATGTTGTAAAAGGCCTTCTTCACCTCGGCCGTCAGGTCGATGCGCGAGGCGCGTGCGGCCTCCACGGCCGTGGCCATCTGCGCGTCGTTCATCTTCAGCGTGCGGTAGACCGACGGCGCGAAGAGCGGCAGCGACAGGTCGCCCTGCACGGCGAAGGTGTTATCGGCTCCGAACGAAATGCCGCCGCGCATCTCGGACTTCACGATCGAACGGGTGTAGCTGCCCGACGCCGAAATCTGCGGCAGCAGGTTGCCCCACGTCTGGCGCTTCACGTAGTCGTAACGCTGCACCTCCATCTCCGCGACCTTGACGGTCGGGTTTTCGCTCAAGGCGAGATCCAGCGCCTGGGGAAGCGTCAGCCGCATCTGCGCCGAAGCGCCGGCGACGCCCGCCGCCCAAAAGGCGATGATCAAAAAAAGTCGTTTCATCATTATTCGGTAAAATTATGTTGTCATTATCATTTATGCGGACGAACGGAACGGACGGATATTTCAGTCCCCGCCCCTTCACGCCGGCTATTGCATCCGGTGAACGGTTTTGGCAGGCTCGTAGCGTTTCAGGTAGTCGTCGACGAGCAGCAGCCCCTTGGTCGTGGAGATGCCGCGGAAAAAATTGCTGATGATCTGCACGAACGCCTCGCGCTCGGTCATGCCCGCGGGCAGAATGAGGTCCTTGCGCACGGTGATGGCCGAAGCCGTGTAGTAAAGCACCGAAATGGCCAGATCGAGATTGATCGTGTCGACGAACAGCCCGTCGGCAATCCCCTTTTCCAGCATCTCCTGCAGGTCGCGGCGGCTCTTGGCGGTGCCTTCGCGCGTCATCTTGTCGTGCACCGCCGGGTAAAACTTGCGCAGGTTGTTCAGCAGCCGCTGGATGACTTCGGCGTTGTCCATCACGCCGCCCAGCACCATGAACATCGCTTCGAGCACGTTGCGCGCATGGGCGCACACCGCGGCGCGCTCGATGCGTTTCTTTTCGAAATAGCGGTCCATCGCCAGGTAGAGCAGCCCCTCCTTGTCGCCGAACAATTCGTAGAGCGTCCGTTTCGAGACCCCCAGCTGCTGCGCGATGTCGTCCATGCGCACCGACTTGATGCCCTGCGAGACGAACATGTGCATCGCCTGTTCTATGATTCGTTCCTTCTGATCCATGATCCAATCCGATTGATACGGATGCAAATATACGCGCCAAAACCTATAAAACAAAAAAAGTTTTCTGTTTTTCCCGGTTTTCTGACGAAAACAACAAAAAAGGAGCCTATCAGGACTCCTTCATGCAAAACCGGACGCGGGAAATCGCCCTTCGGCGGGCAGACCGCACGGCGCTTCGGGGATCATGCGGCGGCCGTCCGCATAACGAGCATGCCAGCGCAGACCGGAGCAAAAAAGCCGCCGCAGAAATTCTGCGGCGGCTTTGTCCAAAACGGGAACGCCCCGTCTATTTCGTGACCCGTTCGAGCCATTTGACCATGGCCAGCATGGCGAACATCGAGATGGCGCAGACGATGACGAAGATGCTCCACGTCGCGGAGATCGAGATGCGCTTGTAGAGGATCGGGCCGATGAACAGCAGGCCGTTGCCCAGCGCCGTGGCGCCCAGCCAGCAGCCCTGCATCAGGCCCTGGAGTTTCTGCGGAGCGACCTTCGACACGAACGACAGGCCCAGCGGCGAGATGAACAGTTCGGCGATGGTCAGGATCAGGTAGGTGGCCACCAGCAGCCACGGAGTGACGCGCTCGGCGAACGAGAGACCGCCCTGCGCCTGCACTTCGGCGAGTTTGGGAAGGCCCAGCGACCCGAAGACCATCAGCACGTAGGCGAATGCGGCGATGCCCATTCCGATCGCGATCTTCATCGGGGTCGAAGGCTCCTTGCCGCGGTTGCGCAGCCAGGCGAACACGGCGATGATGACCGGCGTGAGGAACACCACGCAGAAGGGGTTGGCCGACTGGAAAATCTCGGCCGTGATGGGCATGCCGAAAATTTCGAGACGGGTGTAATCCTGTGCGAAGAGCGTCAGCGTCAGACCGTTCTGGTGGAACGAGAACCAGAAGAAGATCACGATGGCGAACACGGCGAACAGCGCATAGAGACGCTGTTTGATCTCACGCGCATCCTGCTGGATTTCGGCCTTCGAAGGCGTCGTCCTGGAAGCGGCCGCAACCTTGGGATCGGGCAGCTTCTTCTTGTTGGCCAGGAAAACCACCAGCGAGAAGACCAGCGCCACGATAGCCACGCCGAACGCATAGTGGAATCCGGTGTTGAAGGCGTTGAGATAGCTCTGCGCGAAAACGCCCATGTCCGCCGGGACGCCGCCGAGGCTCACTTCGGCAGCCAGCTCGCTGAAACGGCCCTGGGCCACTTCGGGACTCATCGTGCCGCCGATATACTGGTGGCAGAGGGCCGAAAGGTCGGAGTTGTAGAGGAATCCCTGCGTGCGGAGCCACCAGTTGCGCACGCCCACGGCGGCGAACGGTGCGAACATCGCGCCGATGTTGATGAACATGTAGAAAATCTGAAAGCCCGTGTCGCGCAGTTTGGCATACTGTTCGTTGTCGTAAAGCTGCCCCACGAGCGCCTGGAGGTTGCCTTTGAACAGACCGTTGCCGAAGGCGATCACCATCAGTGCGCCGATCACCACGGTCTTCGACGTAACGGTGGGAACCATCAGCGCGGCATACCCCGCCGTCATCACCAGAATACCCGCGATGATCGTCCCCTTATAGTTGCGCAGCCGGTCGGCGATCAGGCCGCCGACGAGCGCCAGGATGTAGATCGAGGTATAAAAAAACGAATAGATTTTCCCGGCCTGCTCGCCGTCGATACCGAATTTCGACATCAGGAACAGCGTCAGAATGGCCATCATGGTGTAGAAACCGAAACGTTCGCCCGTATTGGCGAGAGCCGCGGCAATCAAACCTTTAGGTTGCTTGAGCATAGTAGAATTGGGTATTAGTAATGGATACGTTTTTTTGTTCGTGGACAAAGATAGAAAAATTTTTCATATATTTAGTGTCGCAACGGCACTTTTATCAGTCGGAACGCATAACCGGACCCGGGTGCGATTCGGTTTTGCTCCCATCCGACTTTTTATTACCTTTGTAGAAAATCGACTCCCCTATGGAAAAAACGACCCGAAGACTTCCGATCGTCGAACGCGACGAATGGCTACAGCCCGTCGAGGCGCAGATGAACCTGCGCCACGAGCGTTACGAGCGGAAAATGGCCGACATCGGACGCTCGGCGGGATCGCTCGTCGACTACGCCAACGGCTACCGCTATTTCGGCTGGCAGTGGGACGACGTGCTGGACGGCTGGTGGCTGCGCGAGTGGCTGCCGGGGGCGCACGACGTCTACGTCTTCGGCGACTTCAACAACTGGCAGCGCACCGAAATCCGCATGCACAAGGATGCCGCGGGGGTCTGGAGCGCCTTTTTCCCCGCGGCGATGTACCGCGACCGGCTGCGGCACGGCTCGCTCTACAAGATCCACGTCCACGGCGACAACGGCTGGCTGGACCGCATCCCGGCCTACGCCCGGCGCGTCGTGCAGGACGACGAGACCAAAAACTACACGGCGCAGTTCTGGAACCCTGCGGAACCGTTCGACTGGCGGGGCGACGCGTTCGACGCCTCGAAGATCGGCAGCCTGCTGATCTACGAAGCCCATGTGGGCATGGCCCAGGAGCGCGAAGGCGTGGGGACCTACCGCGAATTCACCGAAAAGATACTCCCGATCATCAAAAAGGACGGCTACAACGCCGTGCAGCTGATGGCCGTGGCCGAGCACCCCTACTACGGGTCGTTCGGTTACCACGTGTCGAGTTTCTTCGCCCCCTCGTCGCGCTGCGGCACGCCCGAGGAGCTGAAGGAGCTGATCCGCCGCGCCCATGAACTGGGGCTGGCGGTGATCATGGACCTCGTGCACGCCCACTACGTCAAGAACCTCAACGAGGGGATCAACTCCCTCGACGGCACCGACCATCTCTACTCGCCGCCGGGCGACGCGGGCTACCAGCAGTACTGGGATTCGAAACTCTTCGACTACGGCAAGGAGGAGGTGCAGCACTTCCTGCTGTCGAACGTCAAATACTGGCTCGACGAGTTCCATTTCGACGGCTACCGCTTCGACGGCGTGACGTCGATGATCTACCGCCACCACGGCTACGTCACGTTCGATTCGCGCGACCGTTTCTTCGACGAGGGGGTCAACGGGGACGCTCTCACCTACCTCACCCTGGCCAACCGCCTCGCGCACGATTTCCGGCCTTCGGCCGTGACCATCGCCGAGGACGTGAGCGGCATGCCGGGGATGTGCATCCCGATCGCCGACGGCGGCATCGGATTCGACTACCGCCTGGGCATGGCCATCCCCGACTTCTGGATCAAGCAGCTGAAGGAGGTGCCCGACGAGCAGTGGGACATCCGGGAGATGTGGTCGGTGATGACCGACCGCCTGCCCGAAGTCAAGACCGTGGCCTACGCCGAGTCGCACGACCAGGCGCTCGTCGGCGACAAGACCATCGCCTTCCGGCTGATGGACAAGGAGATGTATTTCCACATGGACCGCGCTTCGGAGAACATCGTCATCGACCGCGGCATGGCCCTGCACAAGATGATCCGCCTGATGACCATCTCCACGGGCGGTCAGGCCTACCTCAACTTCATGGGCAACGAGTTCGGGCATCCCGAGTGGATCGACTTCCCGCGCGAGGGCAACGGCTGGAGCTACGCCCACGCCCGGCGGCAGTGGTCGCTCGCAAAAAACGGATTCCTGCGCTATGCGTGGCTGGGCGATTTCGACCGCGCGATGATCCGGCTGGTGAAAAAATACAAGGTTCTTGCCGACGGTTACCCGTGGAATCTGCTGATGGACGAGCGCAACAAGACGATGGCCTTCTCGCACGGCGACCTGCTGTTCGTCTTCAACTGGCATCCTTCGGCCTCGATCCCCGACTACGAACTTCCGGTGCAGGCCCCGGGCAAGTACGTCCCGGTGCTCTCGACCGACGAAAGCCGCTTCGGCGGACAGGAGCGGCAGTCGATGGCGGCCGAACACTTCTCGTTCGACGCCGGGGAGGGCGACGGACAGCGGCAGCCCCATATCCGCATCTACAACACCTCGCGCACGGCGACGGTCTACCTGCGAAAAAAGTAGTTACGCAACGACTATATTTTCCTTTTTATTCACCAAAACAGATTTACCATATTTCTTTAAAGGAGTTGAGAGAAGGATTCTACCAATGCCGGCGGTTCGAAGCCACGAACCTGTGGCGGAGATCGTTCCTTCTTTCCATTTTTCTGGTCTTTTGTTTCGCCGTCTACGGAGCGCTGGCGTCCGAAATCCTGACCGCCGGACCCGGAGCGGCCAATTTCCTGGCGCTGAACGAAGCCGCCTGCGCGGTGGCGCTGCTCGGAACGTCGTTCGCCCTGATCTGGATCATGATGGCCAAGGGGTCGAAAGCCTGGTACGAGGTCTACGAACGCTACATATTCGAGATCGAACAGGAGGAAGCCGAAGGACTGAAAATTCCGGAGCGCTATCGGCTGGGAGCCTTGTGCCGCCCCTGGGAGATGAACGGCAACCTCTTTTCGAAGAAGGCGGGCCGCTACTCCCCCTCGCGGCTCAACATCACGATCGGGTCGGTGACGCTGACGGCCTGGCTGACCGTCGGACTCATCCACTATGCCGCCAGTGTCATCCTTTACGCCGAAGGCCCTGCCCTCTGCTGGCAGCCGCTGATCCTCGCGCTCATCCCCGCCTCGTTCCTCGCCGTTCTCGTCACGGCGGCTCGCAACATGTGGGGCCGGAGCCGGTCGCTGGTGAAGCCCTGACCCCGGATTTCCGGAAATGACAAAAGCGGACCCGAGAAAGGGTCCGCTTTTTTTCGGCCGTCCCGGCGGCTTACTTCGCCAGTTCGCGCGCCACGGCCAGCGCCTTTTCGTAGTCAGGCTCGTGGGTGACCTCGGGCACGTACTCCACGTAGCGCACCACGTCGTCGCGGTCCACGACCACCACGCCGCGCGCCAGCAGGCGCAGGGAGTCGATCACGAAGCCGTACTTCAAGCCGAAATCCAGCTCCCTGTAATCCGAAAAGACATGCACGCGGTCGATGCCCTCGGCGGCGCAGAAGCGTTTCTGAGCAAAGGGCAGGTCGACCGACAGCGACACGACGACCACGTCGTCGCCCAGTTTCGACGCCTCGCGGTTGAAGCGGATGTTCTGCAACGAGCAGACCGGAGTGTCGACCGACGGAAAGACGCTGTAAATGCGCACCTTGCCGTGGAAAACGTCCGACGACACGGGTTGCAGCCCCGCATCGGTGACCGTAAATACGGGGGCCGTCTCCCCCACTTTGCAGCGATTGCCGACAAGCGTCACGGGCTTGCCGCCGAAAGTTACCTTGTGATCCATAATTCGATAGTTTTTATAATCAGGTGGTTCAACGCAATTCCGATGCCACCCGGCTGCGAGCCGGATTTGCGGGACGGGACGCTGCACCGTGCCCCTCCGCATCCGGTCATCGGCCGGCTTTAATTCGCGCGACGGCCGCCGCAACCCCGGCATAGAGCGCCGGCAGGTCGACGCCCGCCACGCAGCGGTTCTCGACGACGATCCGTCCGTCGACGACCACCGTATCGACATCCGAGGCCTTGCCGCAGTAGACCAGATTCGACACCACGTCGTTGACGGGCTGCAAATGGGGTTTCTGAAGGTCCACGACGATCAGGTCGGCCAGCGCGCCCTCGCGGACGACGCCCAGTTCGCCGTCGGCATAGCCCATCGCCCGCGCGCCGTTCACCGTCGCCAGCCGCAGCGCCTCCCAGGCCGGAAGGGCCACGGGATCGCCCGTCGCGGATTTTTGCAGGAAGGCCGCCGTGCGCACCTCCTCGAACATGTCGAGATCGTTGTTCGAACAGGTTCCGTCCGTGCCGACCGTCACCAGCGCACCCGCGGCGCGCATCCGCTCGACGGGCGCCACGCCGCTCGATATTTTCATGTTGCTCTGCGGGTTGTGCGACACGGCGACGCCCCGCGCGGCGAGTGTCTCGATGTCGCTGTCGGTCACGTGGATGCAGTGCGCGCCGATGGTCTTCGGCCCCAGCAGTCCCAACCCGTCAAGGTGTTCGACCGAGGTTTTCCCGTACTTTTCGCGCACGATGCGCACCTCGTCCTGCGTCTCCGAGATATGGATCATCAGATGCAGGCCGTATTTATCCGCCAGCCGCTTGCCGCGCAGGAGGTTCTCGGGCGACACGGTATAGGGCGAATGGGGCGCCAGGGCGATCTGCACCCGGTCGCATCCGGCGGCCAGCCGCACGGCCTCCTCCACCTGGGGCATCACCTCGTCGACGTTCGAATCGAAGTAGTTGCAGCCCAGCATGGCGCGGATGCCCAGCCGTTCGACCGTCTCCACGCAGCGGTTTTCGAAATAGTACATGTCGACGAACGACGTCACGCCGCCCAGCAGCATCTCGACCACGCCGAGCGTCATGCCCAGCGCCACATCGTCGGCTGTCTGACGCGCCTCGAAGGGCCAGATATAGTCGTGGAGCCACTCCATCAGGGCGATGTCGTCGGCAAGGCTGCGTTGCAGGGTCATGGCCGCATGGCAGTGGGTGTTCACCAGCCCCGGCATCACGAGTTTGCCCCGGCAGTCGAACTCCCGAAGCCCGGGGTGCGCCGCGCGGAACTCCGCGGCGGCCGTTTCCGACTCCGTGACCAGCGCGATTCGGTTGCCGTCGACGCCCACCCAGCCCGCAAAGGTGCGGGGGGCGTTCCCGACGGCCGTCATCGGCAGCACCGTCGCGTTTGAAAAAAGAATTGCCATATTTCGGTTCATTATGTCATTCGGTCCCGGGCAGCGCCCTGCCATAAGCCCCCGCCGAGGCGGGGGGGGGATTGGGGGGGGGCAGACTTGCCAACGACGCCAAAGGCGGCGAAAGCGGCAGTCGACAGCACTGCGGGATGCCGATGACTCGTTCATATTCTTACTTATACTTCACTTTCACCTTTTCGGTCTTGACCTTTCCGCGGGGCTGCCCCTCGATCGAGTTGCCCTGCACGGTGATCACGTCGCGGCCGTCGACCGAATTGGAATAGACCTGGATCACCTTGTTGAAGGCTCCCGGCTCGCTCTTGTGGGGTTCGTAGATGATGCGGATCACCCCCGAATCGGCCGGCTCCACGGGACGCTTCGAGAACGACGCCTTGAGGCACGAACACGAAGTGATGACCCGCACCAGCACCAGCGGGGCCGTACCGTCGTTGACGAACCGGAATTCGCGGACCAGGTCGCCGCCCTTACGGGGCACGTCGCCGAAATTATAGGTCGCGTTCTCCAGCCGGAGGTGCGCCCCCTTTACGGGTTTTTCGGCATAGCCCGCAGCGAACGCCAGGCAGGCCGAGAGGGTTAACAGGATATGTCGCATAGCCAAAATTTGTATTTATCCAATATCATACCAGCGGGCGGCGGGAAACCGGGTAAAAAACGGGCGCCGACCCGGCCGACCCGACGCGGGTTTCTCAAACACACCCGTTACTCCATGCGGAAAATATAGGTGATCGTGCCGCCCTGCACCGCGGCGCGGCTCTCTGTGAATCGCGCCTTGCGGGCCGCCGCTTTCGCCGCCTCGATCAGCTCGGCGGCGTCCGTCGTCGAGCCTTTGGGTTCGAACGAAGCCCCCGTGACCTTGCCCGAAGCGTCGACCGTCACGCGGATCACGACCTTGCCGCCCTTCTCGCCGGGATACGACGGCTTGGGCAGGTCGCCCACCAGTCCGCGCCCTTTCAGCCCCTGGTCCAGCTGGTCCAGTCCGTCGGGGTTCAGTCCCGGACCCGTGCCGCTGGCCTTGTCCTCGCCCTCGGGAGCGCGGGGATTGCCCGCATTGTCGGGTTCGTCGGCCCCGCCCTTGTTCATCTTGAACAGCGCCTTGGGGTTGGGCGTCTGCGTCACAGGGTCCTTGCCCGCAACCTGCGCCGTCTGCTCCACGGGTGCCGCGACATCGTGCACGCGCGGCTCGTTGGCCACCTTCACGGGCGGTCTGGGCGGCTCGGGAACGGGCGGCTCGGTGAAGTCGACGAGAATCGTGTCGCCCGGCTTGTCCGTCACCGGCGAGAAATCGAACGACACCAGCGCGAACGAGCCGGCCAGCAGCACGCCGTAGACCGCCGTCGCGATCATCGCCCACCGTCGCGGGGATTTATTATCGGGATCGTAGTAATACATATTCAGATTCTATCCTTAATTAGGAACGTCATGCCGATCAAACCGCCGATATCGCGGCCTTTGGCCGCGTTTACAAGTCTGACCCCACCCCAAACCCCTCCCTCGGGAGGGGCTTGTCGCACGCGAGGGCAATTACAGCCTAATTCGGTGTCGTTGCCAATATCAACTTATAATTATTGTCCTTGGCGATGTTCATAACCTTCACCACCTCGTCCACCGCAACGGTCTTGTCGCAGTGGAGCGAGACGGTAGCGTCCTTCTGCCCGTCGAGCCGCGCCTTGAGCGCCCGCTCCACGCCGCCGATCGAACCCACGTCCTGCAATTCGACATAGTAACGATACTTGCCGTGGCCCGCATCCTGAACCGACACCGTGGTCATCGCCTTGTCCTTCAACTGGTTCGAACTCTTCGGGAGCATCAGTTTCAGGGCGTTGGGGTTGATCAGCGTCGTGGCGATCAAGAGGAACAGCAGCAGCAGGAACATCAGGTCGGTCATCGACGAGGCCGAGAACGATTTATCGACTTTCGATCCGTGTTTGATTGCCATAACGCGCTATTTTTGAACGGGTTGATTCAGAATGTCCATAAACGCGATCGAGTTGGCCTCCATCTGGAACACCAGCTTCTCGATGCGCGCCACGAGGTAGTTGTAGCCGAAGTAGGCCGGAATGCCGACGATCAGACCCATCACGGTGGTCACCATCGCCACGTACATGCCGCTCGACAGCAGCCCCAGGTCGACCGTGCCGCCCGCGGCGGACATGTCCATGAAGGTCTGCACCATACCTAACACCGTGCCGAGGAAACCGATCATCGGCGCGCCGCCGGCGATCGTGGCCAGGAACGGAAGGCCGTTTTCGAGTTTCGAGACTTCGAGGTTGGCGACGTTCTCGATGGCGGTCTGCACGTCGCTCATCGGGCGTCCGATGCGCTCGATGCCCTTCTCGATCATGCGTGCGATGGGCGTGTCGGTCTTCTTGCAGAGGTTCACGGCCGTCGAGATCTTGCCGTCGGAGATGTAGTCGCGGATGCGGTTCATAAAGTTCATGTCCAGCACCGAAGCCTTGCGGATGGCCATGAAACGCTCCACGAAGATAAAGATCGTCACGCCCCCCAGCGCCAGTAGCGGCCACATCAGCCAGCCGCCTTTGGTAAACAGGGTCCACAAGCCCATACGGGTCTCCTCACTTACGGCCACCGCCTCGGCAGCCTGCAAAAATGTTGTCATAATGGTTTAGAAATATTTAAGTTTACAAATTTTATCCTTCCAATTTCGTTTTCGAGCGCCGGTTTTGCAGTCTGCGCCCGCGGGGGCGCACGCGCCCCGGCCCCTCCGCCCGCGCTTTTAGTCGGGTCGTTGTCTCACGGATCCGGCATCAAGTCGGATTCAATCACCGCAGGGACACCTTTCACTTTTCAAGCAGTCTCTGCTCTCGCTTAACCGCAAAGTTCACCTTCTATTCATCCTCTTCCTCTTTAACGTATCCGAACGGCGAAAGCGTATCCGCCGGTTCGCGCAGACGGTTCCGTTCCGCATCTTCGGCCGCCTTTTCGGCCGCGCGGGCCGTACGGCGGGCGATGCGCCGCGCCTTGCGCTTCTTGTTCGTAAAACGCTCCTTGATCCGCTGCCGCAGGTCGCGCAGGTTGTCGAAATCCTCCTTGAAGTAGACGCCGATGCCGGTCTCCTGCAAACCCTGGTTCTCGTCGAAGCGGTCGATGGTCTGCGTGAAGGCTTTCAGTTTGAGCGTCCCGGCCCGGTCGATCAGGTAGGTGATGTAGGCCTCGCCCATGAAGTTGGACATCGAACTGTTCACGGCCTGCTTGTTGTCGATCAGGTAGTTGCCCTCGACCTCGACGAACAGCCGGTTGTTGATCAGGCTCTTCGACAGCCCGAAATCGACCTCGTCGCTCGTCAGTTCCGATTTGGGCCGGTAGCGGATCACCACGTTGTAGTCGGACGACGAAAGCCAGTTGCTGACCATGTTCGACACGAACTCCAGTCCCGTGGCCGCCGACACCGAGCTGCCGATGTTCGACGAGGCCTGCGACGAGTTCTCGGACATGAAGCTGTTGAACAGCAGCAGGTAGAGGAACTGCGTGTCGACCGTCTCGGGGGTCGAGAGAGCATTGGCGATCAGGCTCTGCGTCTCGGGATCGGAGCCGGGAACCCGCACGTCGAAGGTGATCGTGGGGTTCGAAAGCCGCTCGCCGAGGTGAATGACGCACTCCACGGGAACCGAACGGTCGCCCCCGAGGTCGGCCGTGCCCTGCAGGAGGGGTTGCAGCGACGCCTTGACCTTGTACACGGCGTCGATGTCGAGCATCGCGTTCATCGGCGACCCGGTCCACTGGATCGACGAACCGCTCTCGATGGTGAAGCGTTTGTTGATGATCTGCTGGAGCGACAGCATGAAACTGCCCTCCGCGATCGTATAGTCGCCGTAGATCTCGAAAATATTGGCCTTGGGGTTGATCTGGAGGTTCAGCGCGCCCGCGCCGCGCCCCTTGACCGTGTTGCCCGCCACTTCGAGTTCGACTTCGGCGTCGGGCCGCACGTCGAGCGCGAGGGTGATCTTCATCTGGCTCCCGGCGTCGGATTTCTGGCGGTGCTTGCGCTCGAAGGAGAGTTTCTTGCGCGCCACGTCGTCGAGCGTATCGGCCTGCTCGGGCTGCTCGAAGACCACGAAATCGGCGTTCGAAATGTTCGACTTGCTCGACAGCGGCATCACGAACGAAGAGTTGCCGTCGGTCGAGGCCGTTATATCCATGTTCACCGCCCCCTTGTCGCCCGAGATGCGGGCCGCGCCCGTGGCGAAGACCCTGCCGTAGAACATGTCGTTGTCGTCGGAGTCGGTGTCGAGCACCAGCATCTGCTGCGGGGCCACGCGCACGTCGTAGGAGATATTCGAAAGGTGCTGGAGGCTCATGTCGAAATCGAACCGCCCCCGGTTGCCCCGGGGGTCGAAAATCGGGACGTTCGAAGCCCTGAACCGGTTGTTCTTCACGTTCAGCACGGCCTCGGGCATCGAGTAGGTCACCTGCGTGAAATCGACCGTGGTTTTCAGCCCCGCGACCCGGATTTCGCCTTCGAGATCGGCCTTGCGGCCCTGGCCCTGCAACGTGAGGCCGGCCGAGGCCATGCCCTCGGTCGAGGAGACGACACCCGCGAGGATCGGGTCCAGCAGCGCCATATCGAGACTGTCGACGTCCAGCCGGGCGAAATAGCGGTTGCGGTCGGGAGCGTAGAAACCGCGGATCAGCGTGTCGCGCCTGATACGGTCGGAGACCGTCACTCCGGCGCGGCTGCGGGCGAAGTCCCAGCGCGAGGCGAGGCGCATCGGCGGCGCGGGAATGTCGTTGACCTCCACGCTGTCGAGCAGGATGTCGGCCGTGATCTCGCCGCCGCGCAGCACCGACTTCATCGCCGCCGAACCGTTCGTGCGCCCCTCGATGTAATAGCCCATGCGCTCGGCGACCTGCGCGAAGGGCGCCAGGTCGAAATTGTGCAGCGAGAGCGTCACCGAATCCTCGCGGCTGCGCGAGGCGACGCCGTCGAGCAGCAACTCCTGCTCGCGGTTCATCACGTAGAACTTGTCGATCACGACCTGCGCGGTGTCGAGCAGGATTTTGCGGGCGAAAATCTGCCACGTCTTGTCGCCGCGGGTGATGTGCGAGGGAAGAATCCGCAAATCGACGACGCGGCCGTTGGGTCCGTGCTCGTCGGCCACCGCGGCGCGGAACCCGACGAGTCCCGAGACGCGGCGCAGGGTGTCGTCGAAGCCTGCCGAGAGCTGCACGCGGTTCTGCCGCGCGCCGCCCGTCAGCGAGAGGCGCGGAAGGTGCAGCACCCCTGCATAGAGATCCTCGGCCGAGGCGTAGACCGCCAGCGAGTCGCCGCGGTTCGAGGCGTTGACCGAAAGGCGCGTGGCAAGCATGCGCCGGCGCTCGATGTATTCCGACGCTGCCTTGAGCGACAACTGGTCGCTGGCCGGATTGAACAACAGTTGCAGCGACGAGCCGTCGGCGATCTGAAGTCCCGTCGACACGGCGTCGGCCACGGGGTTGAAATTGCGGATGTTGACCGACAGCAGCGAGAAGTCGTTGGCCACGGCGGCCTTGCGTTCCGAAGGCGTCTCCTCCCACTTTTCGCCGCCCAGCATCGGCAGGTATTTCCACGCGCTCCGGCGCAGGTATTCGAAGACGGTGCGGTAGCTGGTTTTCGACCGGAACGTGACGTCGGCGAAGTCCGAGCGCAGTTCCACGAACTTGCTCCGCTCGGAGTTCTCGCCCGTGACGGTCATGCTGGCGGCCGCGATCTCCTTGTCGTTGTAGCGGTAGCGGGCGTCGGTCACCTGAATGCGGCCGTTCAGATCGTCGAGCGAACGCCCTCCGGCGGCAGCGACGATGCGGCCCGAGAGCTGCGACACCGAGTCGCGGCGGTTGACGTGCAGCCGGGCCAGATCGGCGTGCCGCAGGTCCATCGTGAAGTCGTAGCGCGGCACGGAGTCGTTCAGGTCGACCGTGCCGAAGAAGTCGAAGTCGAGGTTGGGATCGCGGGCCGTGATGCGTCCGTCGAACTCGCGGTTGCGCAGGCGGCCGTCGAGCCGCAGCGAGTCGTAGACATAGCCGTTGAATCCCAGCTGCGTGACGTTGCCCACGACGTTGGCGTCGGCCACGCCCCTGCCGATCACGCCGTCGACATAGGCCGTGAGGGTGGCGTTGCCCAGCAGATCGCGGCGGTCGAGCAGCTCGCCCAGACGCAGGTTGCGCGTCTCGACATCGCCCCGCACGCTGCTCAGCCCCCCTTTGACCGGGGCCATTTTCAGGTTGCAGGAGACGTTACCCACGCCCGTCGCGGCGCCCAGCTGCATGTCGAACGACGAGAGCAGTCCCCGGAAACGGGCATTGAGGTCGATCTGCCCGGAATTGCCCAGCACGCCGACCAGCTTGTCCGAGAGTTTGCGGCCCGCGATGCCGAGGGCCAGCTCGTCCACGGCCCGGGCCGTGGAGCGCAGGCGGGGAACCGACAGGTCGAAACGGGTCTTCCGGATGTCGGGAAGCCCCTTCACCGAGGCGTCGGCCACGAGCGTCGTCCCCTCGCCGATCTGCATGCTCCTGATCCGGCCCGTGAAATCGGACACCACGCCGGCGACCTCGACGTTTACGTCGGTGAAATCCACATGCCAGTCGCGCAGCTTCGGGGCGAAAAAGGCGATGTCGTCGGTCGAAACGGTCGTATTGCGCATCGAGGCGTCGATGCGCACCTCGCCGATGAAATCCTTGTACTGCGCCCACGAGTCGCCCGCCAGCGAGACGAACGGAAAGTTGACGTTCGAACGCGGCGTGATGATCGAGGCGTTCTCGAAGCCCAGACAGCCCTGCGTCATGTAGAACCGCCCGGCCAGGTGGTTCAGCACGAAGCCGCTGCGTTCGCGGGCCGAAAAGGCCGCAATGGAGGTGTAAATGGCCTGCCCGTCGATCGTGAAATCGTCCACGCGGGCCGTGATGCCGTAGAGGTGCATGTGCGAGAAGTCGATGCCGTGCTCCGGATCGCGATGGTCGAGCCGTTCGAGGCAGAGGTCCATGTTCTCGATCGAGGCCTTCTTCAGCGAGAGGCGGAAATTGCCCTTCTTGGGTTTGTCGGGGTCGGAAATGCGGTCGACGATCTGTTTGATGTTCATCTCCCCGCCGGGCGTCTGCCGCAGGTAAAGCCTCGCGTCGGCGATCTCGCCGCGGCTCAGCTCCAGCCCGCCGCCGAAGATGCCGAAACTCGTGATGAAGGCGTCGAGCTTCCCGACGTAAAGCAGCGTGTCGCGCTGGTAGTCCTCGACATAGAAGCCCTTGACCCTGACCTTCGAGAAGATGCCGATGTCCACGCGGTCGATCGACACGGTGGTCTCCAGCTTGCGCGAGACGAAGCACGCGGCCCTGTGCACCGCGTAGTTCTGCACGGCGGGAATGTCGAGCAGCAGCGAGAGCGCCACGGGAACAATTATCAGCAACAAAACCGCCGCCGAGAACACCTTTCCCAATATTTTTATACCTTTGCGCATCAGGACTCCTATATAACCTGCAAATTTAGCGAAAATAGTTAAAAAACAATTATAATTCCGGATGGATATTACAATTCTCGGCATCGAATCCTCGTGTGACGACACCTCTGCCGCCGTGCTCCGCAACAACGTCCTGCTGTCGAACGTCATCGCCTCGCAGGCGGTTCACGTCAAATACGGCGGCGTGATCCCCGAACTGGCCTCGCGGGCCCACCAGCAGAACATCATCCCCGTCGTGGACACGGCGCTCAAGGAGGCGGGCGTCGCCGCCGACCGGATCGACGCCATCGCCTTCACCCGCGGCCCGGGGCTGGTCGGATCGCTGCTCGTGGGCGTGTCGTTCACCAAGGGGCTTTCGATCGCCCGCAACATCCCGATGGTCGAGGTCAACCACCTTCAGGGGCACATTCTCTCACACTTCATCGACCTTCGGGACCGCACGCTGCCCCATCCGGACTTTCCGTTCCTGTGTCTTCTGGTGAGCGGCGGCCACACGCAGATCGTGCGCGTGGACTCCCCGCTCGAAATGGAGATCATCGGCACGACGATCGACGACGCCGCGGGCGAGGCCTTCGACAAGTGCGCCAAGGTGATGGGACTGCCCTACCCGGGCGGCCCGGTGATCG
>OLZF01000122.1_pt1 | contig 87227 bp, 74 predicted proteins | sample 1674391 | NCBI WGS metagenome assembly OLZF01 (sample SAMEA103958166, study PRJEB25191) | human gut metagenome | biome: human-associated habitat [ENVO:00009003]; feature: intestine environment [ENVO:2100002]; material: feces | place: Germany | collected 2013/2015
AAATGCGGAGCAATCCGTGTATCATAGGGGTCAAAATACCTTTTGCCCCCAACATCATTGAAAGAATAAAGTGAAGGAGAAATGATACCAATGGAATCGGATTATGTGAACGCCCAGATAGGTAAAAAAATAAAAGATTTGCGAAACCGCAATGGGCTGACGCAGCAGGAACTTGCAGATCGAACGGAACTGACGAAGGGATTTATTTCGCAGCTGGAGCACGGGCAGGTTTCACCATCGGTAGTAACGCTGCTGAATTTGATTGAATGTCTGGGAACAACAGCATCGGAATTTTTCAAAGAGGCGGTGGAGGAGCAGATTGTATTCACAGAAGAAGGTTTTTTTGAGAAAGTGGATGAGGTGGGAAACAGTATTCAGTGGATTGTGCCTACAGCCCAAAAGTATCAGATGGAACCTTTGTTGGTGGCGGTACAGCCTCATCAGAGTCTGGATGAGGATAAACCGCATGATGGAGAGGAATTCGGATATGTGATTTCCGGAAAGTTGAATCTGTATCTCGGAGATCAGATCTACCATGTAAAAGCAGGAGAAAGCTTTTATTATCCTGCCAAACGCAAGCATCGTATCGAAAATCCGGGCAGTCGTCCGGCAAAATTTATCTGGGTGAGTACACCGCCCATGTTCTGATAAAAGAATCTGATTATTTTTACAGAAATGAGAGGGAGCTATGATGGAACAGAGAGAAAATATTATTGAATTAAAGCACATTACGAAGACTTTTGAGGATGGTTTTCATGCGGTAGAGGATTTTAATCTGGAAGTAAAGCGTGGAGAATTCGTGACTTTTTTGGGTCCTTCCGGATGTGGAAAGACTACAACACTGCGAATGATCGCAGGTTTTGACATTCCAACGGAAGGTGAAATTCTGCTGAATGGAAAACCGATTACAGATCTGCCGCCCCATAAGCGGCCGATCAATACCGTGTTTCAGCGGTATGCCTTGTTTCCGCATATGAATATATTTGATAATATCGCTTTTGGGCTGAAACAGAAGAAGGTATCCAAAGACGTAATAAAGAAAAAAGTGAAAAAAGTTCTGGAGCTGGTGGATCTGGAAGGCTTTGAAAACCGCAGGGTTTCCACCTTGTCCGGCGGTCAGCAGCAGCGGGTTGCCATTGCCAGAGCTGTGGTTAACGAACCGGAGATTCTTCTTTTGGATGAGCCATTGGGTGCCCTGGATTTAAAGATGAGAAAAGAGATGCAGCTTGAATTAAAGGCCATGCATAAGGAACTTGGCATTACCTTTATTTATGTGACCCATGATCAGGAGGAAGCACTCACGATGTCCGATAAGATTGTGGTTATGTCTGAGGGGAAAACCCAGCAGATCGGTACGCCGGAGGATATCTACAATGAGCCGAAAAACGCCTTTGTAGCGGACTTTATCGGTGACAGTAATATTTTTAACGGCATTATGACAGGACATCTGAAGGTGCGCTTTTGCGGCGGTGAGTTTACATGTGTAGATGATGTGGAGGAAGGAACCCATATCACAGCGGTTGTCCGGCCGGAAGATGTGATATTGACAGCACCTCAGGAGGGAACCATTAAAGGCGTGGTTACTTCTGTGATTTTCAAGGGAATGCATTATGAGATCGCAGTGGCATCAGGCAGGAATGAGATGGTGATTCAGTCTGTAAAATCGGCAAAACCGGGTGACTTTGTGGGGATGAAAGTGGAGCCGGATAATATTCATATTATGATTGCAGAGGATCATACCAATCTGTTTTCAGTGGAGATCAATAAAAATCACAGACTGGAATATAATGGTATCGTTTTGGATACAAGTCTGACCAAAATTATTAAGGGCAGCAAACGAACAGAGAATGGAACACTGATTGATGCAGCGGGAGAAGAAATAGATCAGAGTAAGATCCGGATCATGGCAGCAATCGGACCGAATGATATAAAACTGACGGATCATCAGGACGAAGGTCTGGTACAGGGATATATCAGTAATCTGATCTATAAAGGTGACCATTACAGTTATGTAATACGTACGGATATGGGACAGGATTTTGTGGTAAATGATGAGGACCTGTGGAACATGGACGATCAGGTAGGATTGATCATGCCGGTAGAGAAAATGACTTTTTCGGTTAAGCGATAAGGAGGGGGATAAGATGGGGAAAATTTCATTTTCCAGAAAAAGTCTGGGTATTCCCTATGCGCTTTTTCTGGTGCTATTTGTAGTTGCGCCGCTGTTTGTACTGATTTATTATGCATTTACCAATGGACAGGGGCAGTTTACGCTTGCGAACATGACCGGTTTTTTTGCAAATCCGAATACCTTGGGAACGTTGTGCTACAGCTTTGCGATTTCAATGACAACTACAGCTATGTGTCTTATGCTGGCTTATCCAACGGCTTATATTCTGGCAAAGAGTAGATTGAAAGCGAAATCTGTAATTGTGATGATTTTTATTATGCCGATGTGGATCAACTTTTCTTTGCGGATCACGGCACTGAAAGAGATACTTACGTTGATTGAGGGCAATCTGGCATATTATCCCTTTTTGAATGCAGTGATTGGCATGACCTATGATTTTCTGCCCTTTATGATTCTGCCGATTTATAATACGCTTATAAAGCTGGATGAATCTTTGCTGGAAGCGGCCAGGGATTTGGGAGCAAGTGAAACGGAAGCATTTTTGAAGGTAACGCTGCCGCTTTCTGTACCAGGAATCATCAGCGGCATTGCCATGGTATTTTTACCTGCCATGACCAACTATGTAGTATTGGATATGCTGTATAACAGCACTTATATTATGGGCAGCCTGATCGGCAGCTACTTTGCGGCATATAATTGGAACGGCGGTTCTATGATTGCGCTGATTCTGCTGGCAATTATTTGTCTGTTTACACTGCTGACCAGAGGGTCGGAAGAAGAAAATCCGAGAGGAGGTGCACTGTTATGATGAAAAAGATCTGGAAAAGCTTTGTAATCGTATTTGTTCTGTTATTTTTATATCTGCCGATTTTGATTCTGGCAGTGTATAGTTTTACGGATGCTGCTCAGATTGGAGCAATCCGTGGATTTTCTCTGAATAATTATATCACGTTGTTTACGACACCTGAGCTGCGGGATATGATTCTTGGAACCATAGTGCTGGCATTTTCTTCTGCGGTAATTGCAACGATACTTGGCACCGTTGGAGCAATTGGTTCTTTTTACAGCGGGAAAAAAGTATCTTCAGCAATTTCTACGATGAATCAGGTTCCGGTAGTAAACGCGGATGTGGTGACCGGATTCTCTGTCTGTATTTTGCTGGTTGTCGTATTCGGCATCAGCAAAGATACGTTTGTGCCGTTGATTGTGGGACATGTAACGCTATGTGCACCCTTTGTATTTTTATCCGTTGTTCCGAAACTGAAACAGATGGATTCCAGTATTTATGAGGCGGCGCTGGATTTAGGCGCAACGCCGGCTGCGGCGCTTTGGAAAATTGTAATTCCTCAGATCCTGCCGGGCGTTGCATCGGGATTTGCGCTGGCAATTACGCTCTCGCTGGATGATTATTTTGTGGCGACCTATACGAAGCCGGCTACCTTTGATACGATCAGTACTTATGTGGTAAATGCCACAAAAGGCTCCCAGACTACCATCAAGACAGCTCTGTGGGCGCTGTCTACAGTCATTTTTCTGGTGGTTATCCTGTTTGTGGTACTGATGAATCTGCGGGCGAATACTGAGAAGTCAGAAAGGGCAGGAGTATGATGAAAAAGAGTATCAATAGAATACTTGCGGTATTTTTGAGCAGTAGTATGCTGTGTACCGGTCTGACGGAAGTGGCGGCAGCGGAGCACGGGATGGGGACGAATGTGCCGGAAGTGACCTTAAGAGTTTGTAATTGGGAAGAATATATTGATCTGGGCGATTGGGATGAAGAAGAGACGATCGATCTGGAAAGCGGCGATATCATAGGTGAAAACTCTATGGTGGAGGATTTTGAGAAGTGGTATTATGAGACTTATGGTATCAAGGTAAAGGTAGAGTATTCTACCTTTGGAACAAATGAAGACCTTTATAATATGCTTACACTGGGAGATGTCTATGATTTAGTCTGTCCATCGGAATATATGATTATGAAGCTGATGGCAGAGAAACAACTGGTGCCGTTGTCAGAAGGTTTTTTTGATACGGCGGATGAAAATAATTACTATATAAATGGTGTGTCACCTTATATTCGTTCGATTTTTGAGGAGAATGAAATAGAAGGAGAGACGTGGGCCAAATATGCTGCCGGTTATATGTGGGGGGTTACCGGAATTGTTTACAATCCAAAACTGGTAACGGAAGCGGATGCCTCCAGTTGGAAAATACTGAACGACCCGGCTTATTACCGTCAGATCACCATCAAAGATAATGTGCGTGATTCTTATTTTGCGTCTATAGGTGCCCTGAAGTCAGACTTGCTGACATCAGAGCAATTTCGGCAGGATCCGGATTATTCAAAAAATCTGGAAGAGGAGATGAACGATACATCTCCAGAGACAATTGCATTGGTGCAGGATTATCTGCAGGATGTGAAGAAAAATGCCTATTCCTTTGAAACAGATTCCGGAAAAGCAGATATGGTGACCGGGAAAGTGGCTGCCAATTATCAGTGGTCCGGGGATGCGGTATATACGATGGATCAGGCGGATGAGGATGACTTTACACTGGCTTTTGCGGTACCGGAGGAATCTACCAATATTTATTTTGACGGCTGGGTAATGCTGAAAAGAGGGATCGGTCAGGACGCAGAAAAACAACATGCGGCGGAGGCATTTATCAACTTTAATTCCAGAGCAGACAACGTCATCCGTAATATGTATTATATCGGTTATACCTCGGTTATTTCCGGAGGCGAGGACGGGCGTATTTTTGAATATGCCGACTGGTGCTATGGAGCGGAGGAAGAGGAAGAAGATGTGACAGATTACGACATCGCATATTTCTTTACGGAAGATGAAGGCAGTAAGGATTATATTATCACGGCACCTGTCGAACAGATAAACCGACAACTATTTGCCCAGTATCCAACGCAGGAAGCCATTGAAAGATCCTCGATCATGATATACTTTAATAAGGAGCAGAATGAAGCAATCAATCAAATGTGGATCAGTGTCCGGTGCTTTAACATCTATGATGTGCCGGCATGGGCGTGGGTTCTGGCTGTGTGTATCATTGCTGTACTGGCAGTTTTTATGCTTCAAAATGCGAAAGGAAGACGATAAGCGAGGGGAAGGTAAGGTTAAAAGAATGGACTCAGTGGAGGAATGACAGGATGTCCGAATATAGAAAAGTGAATGAAAAAGAGTATCTGATTATAAAATTATTAGGAAAGGGAAAAGGTGGATATTCCTATCTGGCTTCCGATGGAACCAGACAGTACGTGTTGAAACAAATTCACCATGAACCCTGCGATTACTATCAGTTCGGCAACAAGATTGAGGCTGAAAAAAAGGATTATGAACGTCTGAGAAGTACGGGGATCAGAATGCCGAAGATGCTCGCCCTTGATGAAAACAAGGAAAGGATTCTGAAAGAATATATTGAAGGACCAACGATATATGATCTGATTTTGAACGATAAAATGAAAGACGACTATATTACACAAGTTAAGGAGATGTGCAGGAAATTGTATCCTATGGGAATCAATATTGATTATTTTCCTACAAATTTTGTCGTACAGGGGGACGAGATTTATTATATCGATTTTGAGTGCAATAACTATATGGAGGAATGGAATTTTGAAAACTGGGGAATCAAATATTGGTCGAAAACGCCTGAGTTCCTGCAGTATGCAGAAGAACATCCGTAATGTCTGGCGTTGCTGTATGGGTATTGAATGATCATAAAATGTTAAGAAGCGGATGTAGTTGTTATGAAGCATAAGTTTAAAAATAGGACAAGGGAGAATGAGGGAGCAACGGGAGGAGATTTAACCAGTGGACCGGTTATGCGGACCATGCTGTGTTTTGCCATTCCGATGATTCTGGGCAATATCCTGCAGCAGTTTTATAATGTGGCCGATACTTTGATTGTAGGCCGTTTTCTGGGATCGGATGCTCTGGCTGCAGTAGGTTCGTCTTTTACGTTGATGACTTTTCTGACCTCTATCCTGTTGGGGCTTTGTATGGGAAGCGGTGCTGTATTTTCCATTCGTTTCGGTCAAAAAGATGACAAGAGACTGAAAGAGGGAATATGCGCGTCTTTTGTATTGGTAGCATCAATCACAGTTGTATTAAACATCCTTGCATTTGCCGGTATAGATGGAATCATTTTCTTTTTGCAGGTTCCGGAAGAGATTCAGGGGTTGATGCGGGAGTATCTGAGTATTATTTTCTGTGGAATCGCTGCTACCTTTTTTTATAATTATTTTGCCTCTCTTCTGCGGGCAATCGGTAATTCAGTGGCGCCATTAGTGTTTCTTGCGGTTTCAGCGGTGCTGAATATTATGTTAGATCTTTGGTTTGTACTGGGTCTTCGCAGGGGTGTGGCAGGAGCGGCGGAGGCTACAGTAATTGCACAGTACATAGCTGGAATCGGAATTGCGGGATACACCTGGATGAGATTTCCAAAGTTTCGTGTCACACGTGGGGACTGCCGCGTACGCTGGACTTGTATGAAAGAAATTGTAAGTTTTTCTATATTGACCTGTGTGCAGCAATCGGTGATGAATCTGGGAATTCTGATGGTACAGGGATTGGTCAACAGCTTTGGACCAACGATTATGGCAGCCTTTGCAGCAGCCGTGAAGATTGATTCCTTTGCTTATATGCCGGTACAGGATTTCGGCAACGCATGCTCGACATTCATAGCCCAGAACTATGGCGCCAAACAGGAGGAACGTATACGAACAGGCTTGAAAGGGGCCGTACTCGTTGCTATTACTTTTTGTGTCATAATATCTGCGTGTGTATGGGTATTTGCCCGCCCTTTGATGATGCTGTTTGTAAATGCAAAAGAGACGGCAATTATTGCAGAAGGAGTGCGCTATCTTCGTATTGAAGGGGCGTTTTACTGTGGAATCGGGTGTCTGTTCCTGTTATACGGATTGTATCGGGCGCTTGGAAGACCGGGGATGTCTGTGATACTTACCGTTATTTCACTGGGGACTCGTGTGGTGTTGGCTTATGTGCTTTCTTCTGTACCGGCTTTTGGAGTGACAGGAATTTGGTGGGCGGTGCCAATCGGTTGGTTTTTGGCAGACAGTGTGGGACTGTTTTATTACAAGGTTCTACAACCTTACAGTGAGAAATGAGATGAGGTATTTTCCAGACTATGGAGGTGCTGTACGAAATCCAGTACAGCACCTCCATAGCGGCATTGTTTGCTCATGCGGTTATTAGCATCAAATTTAACCCAAATACAGTAATTCTACCATTTGTACATAAGCGTAATAGTCATGTTCATAAAGATCAAAATCGAATTTTATACGTATACTTTCTTTATTCTGATTAATTGTATTATAAAAATCGCATATATAATATCCCCTTCCGTTTGATTTGCTAAGGACTGCATTGGTATCGAATTGGCTCTTCGTATTAAAGGCAAAGTCACATTGCACGGTTAATCTTAGTAAATATCTGCCTGCCGGTACGTTTTTAACAGTATAACTGAATGATTTTGTGAGGGCTCTGTCTTGCGGATCATATAATCCCGTTATATTGCTGGCGTTAACATATCTTTTATTTCCAATAGCATAAATAAGACTAACCAGTTCATTCTCTTTTGGTCTTACTGTGATCAGGATATTCATACCAGGTCTTATAACACAATTTAAATAGTTTTTATTGCCGGTACCATTCAGCTGCGCCATAAACTGTGTTTCTGTTGCTTTGTCTAAATAGACGTTTACAATAGAAGAATCCGGAATCGCCATACCTTCGAAATAAAAGCTGCCATTCGTCTCTTCAATGTCAAGTGCAAGTTTCATAGCTTCTCTCACTGTCAGAACAGGTGTTGCGTCATTTGGGTCCGCTGCATTTCTGGCTGCTATACGCACCTGCTTTATAGTATTATGCATATCTAAAGTAAAGGAGGCTGTTGAGCTTTCTGTGGTTCCCAGATATGGTCCCCAGTCATTGCCTGATGTTACCAGATTACCGTTAATGTCCAGTTTGGCAAACTGTCCGGTAAATTGTGCAGTAGACAATTTTATGGCGCCGCCATTGTCGATGGTCTGTAGCTGATTGTAATTAATAGGGATTAACCGGCTGCTGAACTGATCCAGAGTGTTTAATGCCAAAGGTGATAAGCCTTGATGAGGGTAGTAATTCTCCGGATTCAAATAAGAACCGATTTGATTTTGGTTGGGCTGTATAGTAGCGATGGATTCATCTCCGATTACAATTGTGGTATTAGGAGATACGTTATATACTGGTGCGGTGCCTGAGTTATAATACCGTATATTGGGATTGATATAAGCGGTTTCTCCGGTATTAATACTTAATCCCCGGGTAAAGGACTGGCTGGAAGTATCGCTGACCGTATTGGTACTCTGGAAAGTATGGGAGTAATTTGCAGATGCCGACATTGTAAAGGTTGGTATGATGCCTAAGCTTAAGCCGCCGGATATGCTGGCACCAATCGTATTGCTGTAAGTGGAACTGTAACTTGTGCTTTTGGACATGCTGCTCCCTGTTTGACCAGTAATGGTCGAATTTTTGGAAATCACTAAGTTTTCCATTTGCACGCCAATGATCGGATAAGCGGCAACCAGGGGATTTCTGGCAATGAAACTTACAGAGGGATCAATTCTTCCCGATACCTTTTCATAATCCGTATAAGGATCATTGGCAGTACGGGCTTTATAAGGATTGGATACATATTTTTTGTAACCTTGCTCAGCCAGATCATCGCTCCATTTTGTGACAACCAGATTGATTACTGTATAGCCCTCTGTTTCAAAACTGTCGGGAATACCGTCGCGGTCGCTGTCTCTTGTATCATCTGCAGCGGCGGAAGCGCTTCGGGCCATTGTTTTTTTTGCGGCAAAGAAATTGGTATCCGGAACAATGTCATTTTCCTCGCTTACATCGGAATAATCCGGATTTTTCAGATAAGTGTCAGATATGATTTCTGCTTCCAGGCTTTCGGATTTCCAGAATAATACGGCGCCTTGATAATCTTTTAAGGGGACACTTTCGGAAAGCTGCTGCTCAATTCGGATTTTATATTGTCTGTCTGCTTCCAGTGTGATGCTGGCCGGTTTCAGAGAGGAATTCACCAGCAGAGTGTCATCAACCTGTATGATGCAGTCGGAAGTATCCGTAAAAATTGTGTATTCATCCGTTGCTGCCGGGATGAGATGCCCCACCCACCGGACGGAAGAGATTTCTTTGTTTAGACAGATCTCAGGAAGTCCTGTCTTATCGAAATCCAGCTTTTTGTTTCGCGTAGGTGCAATAAACTCCAGTTGGCTGAAAGCTTTATCTTTAAAGTAATATCCTATTAAACCTTCAAATTTAAAATTCATTTTTATGCTCCTTTAATTTTGTTTTACAATTGCATCAATGACCATTTTTGTAACGACTTTGTTGCCGGGATGTGTCTCACGGATGGGGGTAATTCTGAAAATCTGGAATGTGGAATTTTTGTCCAGAATGATTTCCTTTTCACTTGCGTATTCATCAAATCCAGTAATATATGCAGCATGTGTACCTTCCGGTAAATAAAGACGGAAGATTGCTTTTCTCGGCTGGAAAGAGCTTACATCCGCACTGGAAAGAGAAGTGCTTGAGTAGGCCAGATTTTCAATGCTCTTCCCGGTCCATTCTTTTATAAAGGCGGTTACTTTTTCCGTGTCAGTTTCTGAATTTGGTTTGTCAAACGTATGGGTGGTTGGAAGGCCGAACGTATCAAGTCCTACCCTGCGATATACAATCAGTTCTTCAGGAATCGGTTTTTTTCCAAGTGCAGTGCTTAATAAGTTGATTTTTTCATTTAATTCTGCGTTATCTGGTGTCATATGGTTTCTAAGATACTGGTTGATAGCCTGATAATCCCTTTTAATATACAGAGAAATTGCCTCTGCCTGTTCCTGGGTCAGCAGTTCCCGAAAACCAGAATAATGTTCTTCTCCCCAGCCCACGCCTTTTGCATTTTCAAAATCCAGCAAGTTCATCAGATCGGCCTGTATCAGAATATGATCCCTTCCGTTGAAAGGGGTGATTACGGCGCTTCTCGGTATAATAGAAAATCCTCTGTCAAACAACAGCGAGGGATTGGAGCCACCGGTCAGCACTCCATAATTAAATCCCATTGGGGCCCGTATTTCTACGACAACAGGATTGTTGGTATCAAGACTTTGACCGGTCATATCAATTTCCAGAAAATCAAACTTTTTGTAGCTCTTTCCAAGCAGCTGTTCGCGAAGTTTCAATACGGTTTCACTTGTGATCGTTGCATATCCTTCCCGAAGCTCAAAGGTAATGCCGAGATCCGACGGATTTATTCTGGCATACCCCATTACATCACTGCTCAAAGTTTGGTAGGAAATGGAATCACGAATTCTTTGCACATCAGATAATTCTTCACGCTGTGCGGTTTCTTCTAATTCAGAAACCACATCAGAAAAAAAAGTCATATTTTTAGAGTAGTCGTAAATTTCTGTTTTTTCGATTGTATTTTCCAGTTTTGCAACGGTAAGTTGTTCCGTGTATGTGAGAGCCTTTTTCCATTCGGTTTCCTGGTTTCGGCCCCATTCTTTTGCTTCTTCCCACTTTGTTTCTTCTCTGAAATCTATCATATCAGGTACAATCGGCATTTTGAGTTACTCCTTTTTTTGAGGTACAATATATAGTATTGTATAAATGTCAAATTTGTGATAAAATTGTAATAATTTAGAAGAATTTGTAGCATGACAGAATTTGAAAAATAAGGTGTGCCCAAATAGAGGCGCTGTTTGGAAGACTGCCGAAGGAAAGTTCCGGAAAAAGGGGCTTTCTTTTGGGCAGTCTTTTTTTGTCTGTCAAAGGTTATTCTACGAATGCTATGATGAGAAGGAGAAGGCGATATGTACTTGATGGTTGATAATTATGATTCTTTTGTATACAATCTGGCTTGTTATCTGGAAGAGCTGGGGGAAGAGGTGGAACTGGTACGCAATGATAAAATCAGTGTCAGTCAGGTGGAAGCGATACGGCTGGCCGGAATACTTGAGGGAATTCTTATTTCCCCCGGTCCTAAAAGTCCAAAGGATTGCGGAAATTGCTGTGAGATTGTGAGGAGAATGGCAGGCAAAATACCGATTCTCGGGGTTTGTCTGGGACATCAGATTATTGGTCATGTATTTGGAGCAGAAGTAGAAAAAGGAGTCTATCCCATGCACGGAAAAGTGACGCGGATTCGCACGGCAGGAAGGGGGATTTTTCAGGATCTTCCGGAGTCATATCAGGTAACCCGGTATCATTCCCTGATAGTCAGCGAAGAGAATTTTCCGCAGGAACTACAGGTAGATGCCCGGGCAGAAGATGGTGTGATTATGGCACTGAGTCACAGGACGATGCCGGTTTTTGGGGTTCAGTTTCATCCGGAGGCAGTGCTTACAGAGTATGGTCATGAGATTTTAGAGAATTTCACAAAAATTTGCAGAAGGTGGGGAAATGCATATGAAGACAATGGTGCGAAAATTGCCGTTTTATAGGGAATTGGCAGTTGTATTTGAAAGATATCGGGAACAGAAAATGGCGGTATTTCTGGATTCATCTATGGAAAACAATCTGGGTCGGTATTCTGTGATTGGTCTGAATCCTTATCTAATATTGAAAGAAGAAGATGGTATTTGCTATAAAAATGGGAAGCCGGAACTGAAAAGTTTTGAGGAGGAGATGAAGAACTGTCTGAAAGCGTATTATGAGGTGAATGAGACAAGACTTCCGCTGATTGCCGGGGCAATCGGTTATTTTTCTTATGATTATGGAAGAAAATTTGAACAGATCAAGACAAGGCATCCAAAGAAAATCCGTATGCCTGAAGCGATGTTTGTTTTTTATGATTTACTGATCCTTGAGGATAAAAAGGAAAAAGAACTGTATGTGACTGCCAGAGGAGCCTTGGAAGCGCAGGAAACAGCATTAGATCGTCTGGAGCAGGAAATTGCGGAGTGTGTTCCGGTTGTTTGCCCAAAAAGGCATGGGAGGCTTGCGGGATTTGCCCCGAATTTTGGGAAGGAGGAGTATAAACAGACTATTGACCGTATGATCTCCTATATTGTGGAAGGGGATATTTATATTGCCAATATGACACAGCAGCTTACCGTGCACAGTACAAAAGATCCTTATGAAGTATATCGGTATCTGCGGACCTATAATCCGGCACCATTCGGAGGTTATTTTAACTATGGAGATTTTCAGATTGTCAGTGCTTCACCGGAACGTTTTTTGCAGGTGAAGGATGGGGAAATTGAGACCAGGCCGATCAAAGGGACCAGAAAGCGGGGAAATACACCCAAGGAGGATGCTGTTCTGAAAAAGGAATTGCAGGAATCCACCAAAGATCGGAGTGAACTTTTGATGATCGTGGATCTGGAACGTAATGATTTAAACCATGTGTGTCAGCCGGGAACTGTGAGGGTAACAGAGCATTTTGCGGTGGAGACATATGCGACAGTCTTCCATCTGGTGACGACTGTGGCAGGGAAGATGAAGGAAGGGCTGCAGGTGATGGATTTGATGGAAGCTGCTTTTCCGGGTGGTTCTATCACAGGTGCACCGAAGATTCGGGCGATGGAACTTATAGATGAGTTGGAAGATGACCGCAGAGGGTTGTATACCGGGTCCATCGGATATCTCTCGCTGGATGGAAGTTGTGATTTGAACATTGTGATCCGGACCGCAGTTTGCCAGGATGGTGTTTATCATCTTGGAGTGGGCGGGGGAATTACCTGCGAATCGGAACTTGAATTTGAATATGAAGAGACTTTGCAAAAGGCAAGAGCTGTACTGGAGGCGCTTGCTGACGGGAATGATGAGTGAGAGGGGGAAATGAGTTGTTGATACCAGATGAGGGATATTATTTTGGTATAGGTGCATTTGAGACCATTGCTGTAGAAGCGGGAACTCCTGTGTTCCTGGAGCAGCATTATGAGCGTTTGAATCGTGCTTTGAAATTTTTTGAGTTGGATATCCCGATGAGGGAGATTGAGAGGAAGGCAGAGCAATGTTTAAAAGAATCTGGGATGTGTGAGGGACGGAAAGTGCTGAAAATCACGGTGTCGCCCAGAAATCTTCTGGTTGCTTCCAGGGAAAATACTTACCGGGAGGAAGATTATGAGCGGGGATTCTGTGTGGATTTTAGCCGGGTACGGAGAAATGAAACGTCACCTTTTACCTATCACAAAACCTTGAACTATGGAGATTGTCTGCTGGAAAAACGGCGGGCAAAAGCAGCTGGAATTGACGAGCCTGTATTTTTAAACATGAAAGGGATCATTTCGGAAGGGGCGTCCACAAATGTGTTTTTTGTGAAAGCAGGACAGGTGATTACGCCTGAGGTTTCCTGCGGACTTTTGCCGGGAATTCTGCGGGGATATATCTGCCGGGTATGTGGGGCAGAGGAGCGAGAGATTTTGCCGGAGGAGGTGAGAGAATGTGAAGAGATGTTCCTTACCAATTCCTTGTTGGGCGTAATGCCGGTCACTTCGTTTGGGCAGTATCAATTTCCGTCACAGAAAAAAGGAAGGGAGCTATTAAGAAAGTATCGTGAAGAATGTTTTTAAAAAAGCAGTACATTGACGCAGCTATCGTACCCGGGTATAATAAATGAAAGCTGTGGGGATGAATGTCTGCGGAAATATGAGTGTTTTGCAGGGGTTGAAAATGTTTTAGCAAAACGGGACATAAGGAGAATGATAGCATGAGAAAAAAATTAAAGTATTTATTAGGGATCCTTTTGGTCATCCTGGGATTGTTTGCCGGATGCGGAAATCTGACTGGGCAGACCGATACAGATTCTGTACAAATGAGTTCTCAAAGCAGTGATAAGGTTGATAGTACTGGGGAAATTCAGGAGGACGGTACATATACATCGAAGGACGAGGTGGCAGCCTATCTGCATCTATTTGGTCATTTGCCCGATAATTTCATAACGAAGAAAGAAGCCATGGAACTTGGCTGGGTAAGCAGTGAGGGGAACCTTGGAGAGGTGGCGCCCGGAAAGAGTATCGGAGGAGACTATTTTGGAAATTATGAAGGAATTCTGCCGCAGCAAGAGGGAAGAGAGTATCATGAGTGTGATATCGAAGGGGACGGCGGATACCGTGGCGCCAGGCGAATCGTATATTCCAATGATGGATTGATTTATTATACAGAAGATCATTATGAAACCTTTGAATTGCTGTACGGAGAGGAGTAGAAGATGAGGGTGATATTAGATGCAGGCTGTATGATGCAGAAGGAGGAGACGCACCAATATCTGAAGGAAAAGCTGGGATTTCCGGAATATTATGGAAAAAACCTGGATGCCCTCTATGATTGTCTGATGGATTTGAATGATACAGAGGTGATTTTCGAGCATCAGGAAAATGCAGGAGCATATTATCAACGAGTATATCAGATTTTCCAGGAGGCAGAGAAACAAAATCCGGGATTGCGGGTAGAGTAGTGCCTCTGCAAAGCAAAAAAAATGTAAATCTTGCGTGAATTAATAAAATAATATATAGTAAAACAGTAAAAAATGTAGTAACATAGATAAGGATTGAAAAAATCAGGTAAACATAAAATTACCGAATCGTTACAAGATTAGCTATAAGAAAGGGAGAACATAGAATCATGGGAGGATTTTTTGGCGTTGCATCAAAAACCAGTTGTACGCTGGAACTTTTTTATGGTGTGGATTATCATTCGCATCTGGGTACGAGAAGAGGCGGAATGGCGACATATGGACCGGACGGATTCCGAAGAGCCATCCATAATATCGAAAACTCTCCGTTTCGTACAAAATTTGAACGGGATGTGGAGGAACTGGAAGGGAATCTCGGAATCGGATGTATTTCGGATTATGAGCCGCAGCCGCTGTTGGTACAGTCCCATCTGGGAAGCTTTGCAATCACAACCGTCGGCAAAATCAATAACATGGAGGAATTGCTGAAGGCAGTGTATGCCAACGGCAATACTCATTTTCAGGAGATGAGCGGCGGTCAGGTCAATGCAACGGAACTGGTTGCGGCGTTGATCTGCAAGAAGGATACGCTGGTGGACGGAATCCGTTATGTACAGGATGTGGTTGACGGTTCTATGACAATTCTGCTTATGACGAAAGATGGTTTGATTGCCGGAAGGGACAAGCTGGGACGCACTCCACTGGTATTAGGGAAAAAGGAAGATGCTTATTGTGTATCCTTTGAAAGTTTTGCCTATATCAATCTCGGTTATACAGATTACCGGGAGTTGGGACCGGGCGAGATTGTGAAGATTACCCCGGAAGGTGTGGAAACTCTTTCCGAACCGGGGAAAGAGATGAAGATTTGTTCTTTTCTCTGGGTATATTACGGATATCCGACCTCTGCTTATGAGGGAGTTAATGTAGAAGAGATGCGTTATCAGTGCGGTAAGATGCTGGCAAAACGTGATAACGGAACTGTTGAGCCGGATATTGTGGCAGGTGTGCCGGATTCCGGAGTTGCACATGCGATCGGATATGCCAATGAATCGGGAATTCCCTACGCGCGTCCGTTCATCAAATATACACCTACCTGGCCCAGATCTTTTATGCCGACGAATCAGAGTCAGAGAAATCTGATTGCACGTATGAAGCTGATTCCGGTTAAAGCGTTGATTGAAGATAAAAAATTACTGTTGATCGATGATTCGATCGTGCGCGGTACACAGCTTCGTGAGACAACCGAGTTTTTGTACCGGAGCGGTGCCAAGGAGGTTCATGTTCGTCCGGCCTGCCCGCCGTTGTTGTATGGCTGTAAATTCCTGAACTTCTCACGTTCCAAATCGGAACTGGATCTGATTACAAGACAGATTATCCTGGAGCGTGAAGGGGAAAAAGCGGAAGAGATGCTGGATGAGTATGCAGATCCCTGCAGTGAACGGTATGCATGGATGTTGGAAGAGATTCGGAAGAGACAGAATTTTACCACACTGCGTTACCATCGTTTGGATGATCTGGTAAAATCCATCGGAATTTCCCCATGCAAACTCTGCACCTATTGTTTTGACGGCAAAGAATAAAGCTGTGGTATATTTTCCTCCGATTCGAGACAGAATAAGGTCGTAATCATGAATCAGGAGGTGCAATATGGAAACAATTTCAGAAAAAGAATTATCTGCCTTAAATGATCTGCTGACCGAAGAGGAACTTCTGATCAAGAAATTCCAGATGCTGGCACAGCACAGCGATGACCCGCAGATCAAATCCAAGTTTACGGAGATCTCAAACAGACATCAGGAACACTTTAATTCCCTGTATGCACAGTTAAGCTAAGGAGGGCAGACACATGACAGGTCAGGTATATACAGACAAAGAAATTCTGGGTGATGCACTTACCGCAGAGAAAACAGCAACCAATAACTACAACACATTTGCCAATGAATGTGTGCATGAGAATGTAAGACACGCGATTCTTCACTGCCTGAAACAGGAGCATGATATCCAGCAGGATGTATTTTGCATGATGCATGAAAAAGGATTCTATCCGACACCGGCCGCTCAGGAACAGAAGGTGCAGGAGGCAAAGCAGAAATTTTCTCAGTGTGTAAAGCATCCAATGTAAGCAGAAAAAACAGAATATTACTGTAAGATCTTATAGGACGGAGTGTTTATGCACTCTGTCCTATGTTTATGAGCGGCGAATGTGCATCCGAAGCCAGACATCATGGCAGATGAAGATGAAGCAGCGGCGATGATTTTCAGCCTTGCAAGTTTTTTCGATTGACAGTATACTGAAAGGAGAGGAAAGAAGGCAGAGGAAGGAAATAACGATGATTTTAACAGAAGAGAAGACGTATTCCATGAGTTTGATGCTGGAGGACTGCAGCAGTACGCCTGGTTTGAACAAAAAATCTTATGAGCTGGAATTTACCAATCGTGAATTGATCCATGCCGCATTTACCTGCGGTATGCCGATTCAGAGACTTACGCCGGCATATCCTGGAAAGCGCCAGACAGAGTTTTTGATGAAGATCGCTATGATAGAAACAGCTCTGGAGGCGGAAGGTGATCGGTTGAAGAAGTCTCATGAACTGGATTATCTGGATTCCGGTGAGAAGAGTATGATTTCTTATTATGTGGGAATGGTCCTTACAAAATTAATCAGCGGAAAATTGTTTCATCTGGATTATCTCACCCATATCAATCTGATTCCGGATCCGGAGAAAGAGGGATATATCGATGTCTGTGGGATGAGACGCTCGGATCTGATCGGATATCAGAGAAAAAGCAAAGCCTATAGTGTGTGGGGCGCAAAGGGGCGGAGTGAGAATAGTCCCCGTGCTTTGGAGAATGGCTGTATACTGGCACAGAGTGTGAAATCCATCTGCGGTCAGAACCCACAGTCAGCGGCTGTCTGCATGACCTATTACGAGAATAGTTATCTGACCGCTTATATCAAGCAGCCCAAAATGAAAGGCGAGTGTGAATTGAACTTTCAGCAGAAAGAGTACTACAAAGCGTATTATCGTCCTATGATGGAATTTTTCAGGGAGTCCTCTGCACAGACAGTTTTGACAGAGGAAAATTGCCGGGAAGTGACGATGTATCTCCCTTATTTTACAAATCAGAAGCCGGAGGATCTGCGAAGGAGAGTAACGATTGGAATCCCCTGCAAGATCTATGAAGCCATCCGGCAGGAGGATTACGAGCGGCTGCAGGGGGAAGTTACATTTGCAGATGAAACAGAAAGACACATCTGCGCCGGGCAGGATTATATTTACATAAAATAGTTGGAGAGTAAGAAGATATGAATAGTTTGGAGGGCATGAATCCCCAGCAGAGGGAAGCGGTAGAATATACGGAGGGACCTCTGCTGATTCTGGCGGGAGCAGGTTCGGGAAAGACCAGGGTACTGACCCACAGGATTGCTTACCTGATTGAAGAAAAAGGTGTTTTGCCGTATCATATCATGGCGATCACATTTACAAATAAAGCGGCACAGGAGATGCGGGAGCGGGTGGACCGGATTGTAGAGTTTGGCTCCGAGAGTGTCTGGGTGAGTACCTTTCACTCAAGCTGTGTGCGTATTTTAAGGCGGTTTATCGACCGGATCGGGTATGAGAATAATTTTACGATTTACGATACGGATGACCAGAAAAGCGTGATGAAAAGCGTGATTAAGAAATTGCAGTTGGATACCAGAATGTATAAAGAGCGTTCGCTGTTGTCTGCGGTTTCCTCAGCAAAAAATGAGATGATTTCTCCAGAACAGTTTGAACAGGACGCAGGTCTTGAGTGGAACAAAAAGCGGATTGCACAGGCTTATTATGAATATCAGGCGGAGTTGAAGAAAAATAATGCACTGGATTTTGATGACCTGCTGGTAAAGACGGTGGAACTTTTTCAGAAGTGCCCGGATGTGCTGGAATATTATCAGGATAAGTTTCGTTACCTGATGGTGGACGAGTATCAGGATACCAATACGGTTCAGTTTAAGTTTATCAGTCTTCTGGCAGCCAGATACCGGAATCTGTGCGTGGTGGGAGACGATGATCAGTCCATCTATAAGTTTCGGGGTGCGAATATTGGCAATATTCTGGGATTTGAGGAAGTCTTCCCGGATGCAAAAGTAATCAAGCTGGAGCAGAATTATCGTTCCACACAGAATATCTTAAACGCGGCCAATGAAGTGATTGCACACAATTTCGGCAGAAAGGAAAAGAGGCTTTGGACCGAGAATGAAAAAGGAGACAAGGTCGATTTCCGTCAGTTTCAAAATGGCTTCGAGGAAGCAGAGTATGTCGCAGGAGAGATCAGCAAGATGGTACGCTTTGGCGAAGGGCATTATGGAGACGTAGCGGTTCTTTACCGAACCAACGCGCAGTCACGTTTGTTTGAGGAAAAGCTTTTGTTGGCAAATATTCCGTATAAGTTGGTGGGAGGCGTAAACTTTTATGCCCGCAGAGAAATTAAAGATCTGTTGGCTTACCTGAAGACAATCGATAACGCTCAGGATGATCTGGCAGTGCAGCGGATTATCAATGTGCCGAAACGCGGGATTGGAGCAACTACGATCGGCAAGGTGATGAACCATGCCGCAGAGCAGGAAATCAATTTTTATGATGCGTTGTTGGAGGTACAGTACATACCGGGGATGAGCAGAAGTCTTGCGAAGATTGAATCATTTACGAATTTTATCCAGCGGCTGCGGGCGGAATCGGAATTTTATTCGGTCAAAGAGCTGTTGGAGCATATTATAGAGGAAACAGGCTATGTGAAGGAGCTGGAAGCAGAGGATACCGATGAGGCCAGGGCAAGGATCGAGAATATTGATGAGTTTATTTCAAAAATTGTAACTTATGAAGAAGAAAATGAAGAACCGACTTTGAGCGGATTTCTTCAGGAGGTGGCGCTTGTGGCGGATATTGATTCAGTGGAGGATGGAAGTGACTATGTGCTTCTGATGACGCTTCACAGTGCCAAAGGATTGGAATTTCCGTATGTTTATCTGGCGGGAATGGAGGATGGAGTTTTCCCAAGTTATATGACCATAACCAGTGATGACCATGAGGAGCTTGAGGAAGAACGCCGGCTTTGCTATGTGGGGATTACAAGGGCGAAGAAGCATCTGACGATGACTTCCGCCCAGCAGCGGATGATCCGCGGTGAGACGCAGTATAATAAGGTTTCCAGGTTTGTCCGGGAAATTCCAAGAGAACTGGTGAATCTGGGAAGGCAGAATGAGTTCGGAATCAGTGAAAGAAGAAGCAGGCTGACGATGGAGGATGGATTTGGCAGTGCATTTTCCAGCGTATCCGAAAAGAAGTCCACCTTTTCGGGCAACACTTCCTTTATACCGCGGCAGTTTACGGTTACTAAGGCGGATACTTTGGATTATACAGTAGGAGATATCGTCCGTCATGTGAAGTTTGGAGTAGGAGAGGTGACGGATATCGTGGACGGAAAGAAGGATTACGAGGTGACTGTGAATTTTGATCAGGCCGGGGTTAAGAAAATGTTTGCTTCGTTTGCAAAATTGAAGAAAGTTTAAGTGTACTTGCAGGGGGATATCATATGTATCATATCATTGTGAATCCGAAGTCCCGCTCCGGACAGGGTCAGGCAATCTGGATGTGGGTCAGAAAGCGTCTGTTGGAAGAAGCGTGTGAATATCGGGTTTATCTTACCAGATATTATGGACATGCCGGAAAAATCGCCGGGAAATTGACGGATGTGTCATGGAATCCAAAAGATGTGTTAGTGATTATCGGCGGCGACGGTACGGTGAATGAGGTAGTGAATGGAATTGTCCGGTTGTCGGAGGTGACTGTTGGTTATATTCCCACCGGATCCGGCAACGACTTTGCCCGTGGTCTTGGAATTCCTTCGGATTCGGCAGCAGCTTTGGAACGGATTCTGAACCCGAAGAAAGTATGTGAGATTGATATCGGTATAAATCGGATGAATGGAAGATCCCGCCGCTTTACGATTAGTACCGGAATTGGATTTGATGCAGGAATCTGTCACAAGGCATTGGCTTCCAGGATGAAAAATACTTTGAATAAGCTGAAGCTTGGTAAATTGACTTATGTTTGTATTGCATTGAAAGAATTAGCCGTATCTGCGTCTCATACCATAACGGTGATACAAAAGGAGGGAGAGACGCGTGTATTTGAACATGCTTTTTTTGCCGTTGCCATGAATCTGCCGTATGAGGGCGGCGGCTGTAAATTTGCACCGGATGCAGATCCTGGAGACCGGCTGTTGGATGTGATGATTGTCTCTCAAATTCCAAAGTGGAAAGTGCTTCTGCTTCTGCCGCTAGCCATCAAAGGGCGGCACACCGGATTTAAAGAGATACATATGATACGATGCAGAAGTATTTCCATCGGTTCCGAAAAGCGGCTGCCCGTTCATCTGGACGGAGAATCAGGAGGATACCAAAAGGAAATGGAGATTTCTCTGGAATCAGAAAGGTTGAAAATTATTTTAGCGTAAAATGATGAAAATCTGAAAAGGTTTGGGCATGAAAATAGTATTTTTGCATAAGGATTTATTAAGAAAACTTAAAGAGGATTGACTTCCTGATTCCCTGTGCTATACTACATACAGCAGTAGCTAATTTACCTTTTGAATGAAAACGGGCGGTGTTATCTTGAAGAAAAATATAAGGCAGAAACATATCTGGTTGATTGCACTTTACGGGATTTTCTATCTAATAGGATTTAGAATTCTTGAGAAAAACATTACCAAGGGATATCACGAGATACATATGCCGCTAGATGATACGATTCCTTTTTGTGAGTTTTTTATTATTCCCTATTTTTTCTGGTTTTTTTATATTGCAGTCACCGTGATATATTTTACATTCTTTCAGGAAGAGGTGAGAGAATATTATCAGCTGATGATCAGTCTGGCAATTGGCATGACCTTATTTTTGATTATTTCCTGGCTATATCCCAATGGACAGAATTTGAGACCGGTGGTTTTTGAACGGAAGAATCTTTTTGTGGATCTGGTACGGCATCTGTATCAGATCGATACACCAACCAATATTTTACCGAGTATTCATGTTTATAATTCTGTGGTCTGTTATCTTGCGATCGACCGCTGTAAGGCTTTGAAGAAGTATAAGGCGGTACGGCAGGGGACCTTGGTATTGACGGTGTTGATTGTATTATCTACGATGTTCTTAAAGCAGCATTCTGTCTTTGATGTAACCTGTGCGTTGGTATTAAACGCGGTTGTATATTTTGCGCTGTATCAGCCCAAAGAGCAGATTCAGGCAGAGCAAAGAGTTGACGGAAGAAAAGTCAGAAAGAAAGTATTCGGACATTAGAAATAGCTTCGAACTTCCCTTTTTCGGGCATCTTTAGGATGTCTGCAGGGTGGTTCGAAGCTGTTTTGTTTATGTGGTGATCAGTGTGGAATAGCCTTCTCTTCGTAGTCGGCGCTCCATAATGATCGCATTGCCAAGCTGTTGGTAGGCGCCCACCTGTACCTTGTAAAAGCCGTCTTCTGCCAGGATAAATGCCGGATACCCTTTTTCCTGTAATTCGTACAACAGGTTATCGGCATTCTGACGCTGGCGGAAAAGACCGACCTGAACGCGGTAGAGTGTCGGTTCTTCCGGTGCGCCTGCATCGATGGCTGCAGCCGTTCCAGTCATCTGGCGCGGTGTTGGAACATTTTCTGTCATAACATTTTCCACGTCCAGAGTTTCCAGAATTCCATATGCGATCGCCTTTGCAATCGCTTCCAGATTGTCATCGAACAGTGCGTTGTCGGTATCGGAGTTGATGAATCCGGCTTCAACTAATAGTGCGGGCATCTGAGTTCTTCGGAGGACAACAAGTCCCGGACGGGCTTTTACGCCGAGGTTTTCAAATCCGATCTCTTCCAGTGCGGCGTTTATATTTTCCGCCATCTCCAGTTTCAGTCCGGATTTGTCATAGATCAGCGTCTCTACCCCATTGTACTGGTTCGGTGTAGGAGAGGAGTTCCGGTGGATGGAGATAAAGTAGTCTGCACCGGAACGGTTGGCGATCTGAGCTTTTTCGAAGGGAGTCTGGTAAATGTCCGTTGTACGGGTATAGAGAACATTTACTCCGTTTTCTTTCAGTACTTTTCCCAGTTCCAGAGTAAGCTGCAGATTATCATTCTTTTCCTGACGATTCTGGTAGACGGCACCGGGATCATCTCCACCGTGTCCGGCATCCAACATAATCGTATATGGCATAAATTGAAAGTCCTTTCATAGTGCGTTCTGTTACAGTATATGAAAGAATATGTGAAAGTGTGACATTTACAGGGATGATAATTATTGATAGAATAAAAATGAATCGAAAATTATGAAGGAAATGAATAGTTACATAAAAGCTATGGCAAGGAGAAATTAGGATGGTTACGTGCAGAGATATATTAAATTTGAAATTGGACGGGATGGAACTGATTGCCGGTGAAGAGGGGCTTGACCGTATCGTGTCCTGGAGCTATATCGTGCAGACAAGACCTTATGAAGATCACATGAATCAGGGGAATTTTGCGATGATTGTGGTAGATGATGTGCGGTTTGATTTTGAAGAAGTGGCACGCAGTATGGAGGAGTTGTATGCCCTGGGGATTTCCGGTTTGGCGGTTTCTGTGACAGAAGATAAGGAAGAGGTTCCATCCTTCATTATTGAGCGTGCGGAGGAGATGAAGCTTCCCCTGTTTTATATCCGGTGGGAAGGTGCGTCTTTTGTTGACATTGCTCAGGGTATAGGTGCGTTGATTTTAGATACAGATGTGCAGAATAAGAGAACTGGAGATTATCTTTATAATTTGTTATTTGGATATGAAATCAATGAAAAGTATGTGGAAAAACTTTCCGGACAGTTTGGCTTTGACTTTACAAAATTCTATCGGGTAGGAATTATCGTGGTGGACAGAACGTATGGGATCAACCTGGAGCAGGATGAGCATGTTTATGAATATTATGCAAACTGTCTGCAAAGGGAAGTGAAAGGGATAGATGGAAAACCTATGTTTATGCGTTTTCTGAACAAGTTTGTACTGTTGTTCGAGGCTCGGGAGGATAAAAAAATTGAACGGGAACTGGAACGTATTTTACGGACTTTAGATGACAGTTTTCAGTTTAAAGGAAAAATCAGAAGTACGTGTATTCTGGGGGAAGCGTACAGGAGTCCGAAGGATTTTGGTAAAAGTTACCAGGAGGCAAAAAGTTTTATTCCAAGGAAAGATGTTCTGCCCAATGCCAGGAGCAAAAAAGTAATCAGTGCCAGTGCCATGGGAATTTACAAGTTTATGTTTAACAGTGGGAATCAGGCAGAGGTTCTGCAGTATTGTAATGAGAAATTGAAAAAACTGGAGGAGTATGATCATGCCAATGGCGCATTTTTATGTGACACGTTGATTGCATTTTACATGAATGGATTTAATGCCATAAAAACGGCGGAGGAGTTATATATTCATCGGAATTCGCTGCAATATCGGCTGAATAAGATTAAAGAGTTGTTGGAGATGGAGTTGAATGACTATGTGGAATATCTGGATTTGGTGAATTGTATTCTGGTAAAAAAGTGGATGTTTTCGTGACAAACTGTGCAAAGTGCAAAGTATGTTTGTGCGTTTTGTACGTTGAAGAAAAGAAGGAAAGTTATTAAAATACTTAGCATGAGCAAGGGCGCTGGAGAAACGGGATGTTTCGTCTGGCGCCCTTTTATGAATGGCGATGTTTGCGCTGGCAGACATGTCCGTTTGGAACATAACTTATTTTACGGATCGTCACAGGGACTGATCAGAAGGAGGATTATTATGAAAATGGGAAAAGTACTTTCAATGGCAGTGGCAGGAATGATGTTGATGGGCATGTTTACAGGCTGCGGCTCATCTTCCGCCAGTGGTTCATCTTCAGAGAGTGGATCTGCTTCAAAAAGCGAATCCTCTTCCATCGGTGGAGATAAGGATGTGCTAAAAGTAGGTATGGAATGTGCGTATGCACCATTCAACTGGACACAGGAAAATGCGGCAACGCCGGATGGAAGTGAGGCGCAGCCGATTTATGGTTCGGATTATTATACATATGGTTATGATGTGGCGGTGGCAAAAATGTTGGCGGACGAGCTGGGAATGGAGCTGGAAATTCATAAGGTGGAATGGTCCTCGATCGGAATTTCCATGGATTCCGGTGAATACGACTGTATCATTGCCGGTATGGGACGGACGGCTGAAAGAGAAATGGCGTATTCTTTTACGGAGCCTTATTACTACAGGGATAATTGTATTGTTGTTAAAAAGGGCGGAAAATATGAAAATGTTACAAAGCTTTCTGAGTTGGCGGGAACTGGCTGTAAGGCGACTACACAGCTTGGCACAGGCTGGATTCCGTTATTGGATCAAATTGAAGGCGCAGAGACAGGCTCTAATTACGAAACAACTTCTGAGTGCTTTATGGCCGTTTCTAACGGTGTTGCAGATGTATGTATTGTGGATCTTCCAACTGCTGAGTCCGCTCTGTTGACAAATGATGATCTGGCAATTATCCAGTTTGATGAAAGTGATACCTTTACAGGGGATGATGAAATGGTCAATGTATGTATTGCAACAAGAAAAGATGATACAGCTCTTTGTGATAAGCTTCAGGGGGCTATGGACTCTTTGGGATGGAATGATAAGGACAAAATGGATGAACTTATGGCGTCTGTTCTTACACAGCAGCCGGCAGCAGAATAAAGGCGGCATGACACAGATGAAGTGTCGGGTATGAAGAGGAAAGAGGTGGAACTATGTGGGCAGTATTAGCAGTTGAAAATCCCGGAAATTCTTTGGAATGGATGGTTTTTCTTGCAGAAAAATATGGCAATATGTTTCTGGAGGGAACGTGGCTTACTTTGTATATTGCAGTGCTTGGCACGCTGACAGGCTTTATTCTGGGATTTTTGATTGGAATTATTCAGGATATGAAAATCAATAATGGTGACAATCGTATCAAAAAGTTTTTTATAAGATTGATAAAGATTGTGGCAGCCATTTATGTGGAAATTTTCCGGGATACGCCGATGATTGTGCAGGCGATGATTATTTTCTACGGATTAAGGCAATCTGGCGTCAGCATGACAACGACATTTGCAGGTATTCTTGTTACGACATTGAATACAGGCGCTTATATGGCTGAAACTGTCCGAGGCGGCATTGGATCTATTGATCTGGGGCAGAGAGAAGGTGCCTGGGCTATGGGAATGTCACCTATGAAGACTATGCTGTACATTGTTCTTCCGCAGGCTTTCCGGAATATTATCCCGGAGATGGCAAATACATTTTTAACAAATCTGAAAATGACGTCAGTTCTGAATGTGATTGCAGTTCAGGAATTATTTATGGCAGCAAAAACTGCCGGTGGCAATTATTATAAATATTTTGAGTCTTATTTGGTTATAGCAATCATTTACTTTGTATTGTGTTTCGTCTTCAACCGAATCTTTATTCTTATGGAAAAAAGGATGCGGGGAAAGAACGATTATGCTTTAGCTGTTGAATATATGGATAACCAGTGAGGAGGAATTTTATGAGTGAATGTATTATTTCTATTCAGGATTTGAGTAAATCTTTTGGAAAACATGAAGTACTTCGAAAGATTGACATTGATGTCAGGTCGGGAGAAATCATATGTATCGTGGGTTCCTCAGGCTCGGGCAAATCTACGTTGTTAAGATGCATCAATAAGCTGGAATGTCAGACATCCGGAAAAATTATGTATCATGGAAAAGAAATCAGGGATGTACAGAAGGAGATTAACAATTACAGATCAAAAGTCGGCATGGTGTTCCAGTCTTTCAACCTGTTTAATAATATGACGGTGCTGGAAAATTGCACGATTTGCACACGAAAAGTGCTGCATATTAATAAACAGGAGGCATTTGAAAGGGCAATCACGCATCTGAAGGAAGTGGGTATGGCACCATATATTCACGCAAAACCGGACCAGTTATCGGGCGGACAGAAACAGAGAGTGGCTATTGCAAGATCCCTGTGTATGAATCCGGAGGTATTATTATTTGACGAACCCACATCGGCTTTGGATCCGGAGATGGTAGGAGAGGTGTTAAATGTTATGAAAGAACTGGCAACTACAGGGCTTACAATGATTATTGTAACCCATGAGATGGCATTTGCCAGAGATGTATCTACGAGAACGATATTCATGGACCGTGGTTTCGTGGCGGAAGATGCAGCACCATCAGAGTTGTTCAGGAATCCAAAGAATCCACGTACCAGAGAATTCTTAAGCAGATATCTGGCGGGCTGACAGGAGGAATAAGATTATGGGAAATTTTGTTGTGACCTTTGCCAGAGGATTTGGCACCGGGGGAAAAGAAATCGCATCACGTCTGGCCAAGGATCTGGGCATTCATTGTTATGAAAATCGAATTCTGACCCTTGCCAGTCAAATGAGCGGCCTGGATGAAGTGCTTTTTCAGGAGGTAAATGAAAAAATCCGAAAAAATGGCGGTTTTGCCGCCTTCATGAGAGGTCTTCCGAGATCAAGAAACTATATCAGCAGAAATGAGAAATTTGTATCAGATGATAAATTATTTGAATATCAGAGTAGGATTATCCGGAATCTTGCAGAACAGGAATCTTGTGTCATTGTAGGAAAGTGCGCGGATTATGTACTCCGGGATAAGCAGAATGTAGTCAGTATCTATATAGAAGCGCCAAGAGCATTCTGTGTTGAGCGGACGATGGAGCATATGGGTGTGACCGAGGAAGTTGCCAATGCGACAATTGACCGGGCTGATAAGTTCCGGGCAGACTATTATAAATATTATACTCATGGAAATTACTGGACGAATCCGGTCAATTACGATATGACGCTGAATAGTGAGAAGATCGGAATAGAGGATTGCGTCAAAGTAATAGAAAAGTATTTGATGATCAAAGGATTCATTTCAACGGACAGGATAAAAAAAGCAGAATAAGGACAGGATTCAGGAGGAAAACAGTATGAAATTAGCAGACACTGGATTGACCGTACAGGATATAAAGGATAAGGCAAGCAAATATATGATTGAAACTTATGAGAGATTTGATTTTCTTGCAGAAACTGCAAAGGAGCAGTATATCTACGATGAAAAGGGAGAGGCGTACTTGGATTTTTATGCAGGTATTGCTGTAAACTCCGCCGGAAACTGTAATGAGAAGGTTGTGGAGGCAGTTGTAGAGCAGGCAAAAACTCTGATGCATACCTTTAATTATCCTTATACTATTCCGCAGGCATTGCTGGCGGAGAAAGTATGTACAACAATCGGCATGGACAAAATCTTTTACCAGAATTCAGGTACAGAGGCGAATGAGGCTATGATTAAAATGGCCAGAAAATACGGTATTGAAAAATATGGTCCCAACCGTTACCATATCGTGACAGCGAAAATGGGTTTCCATGGAAGAACATTTGGTGCTATGTCGGCTACCGGTCAGCCGGGTAACGGCTGCCAGGTGGGATTCGGTCCTATGACGTATGGATTCTCCTATGCTCCATACAATGATTTACAGGCATTTAAGGATGCGTGTACAGAAAATACGATTGCAATCATGATTGAACCGGTGCAGGGGGAAGGCGGTGTGCATCCGGCTACGATGGAGTTCATGAAGGGACTTCGTGAATTCTGTGACGAAAACGGCATGTTGCTGTTGATTGATGAAGTGCAGACCGGATGGTGCAGAAGCGGTAAAGTAATGAGTTATATGAATTATGGCATCAAACCGGATATCGTATCCATGGCGAAGGCTCTTGGGGGTGGGATGCCGATTGGCGCAATCTGTGCTACCGAAGAGGTGGCAAAGGCATTTACGCCTGGTTCACATGGAACAACGTTCGGCGGTCATCCGGTTTCCTGTGCAGCGGCGCTTGCGGAAGTCAATGAACTGTTAGAGCGTGACCTGGCGGGAAACGCAGCGAAAATGGGCGGATATTTTATGAAAAAATTAAAAACACTTCCACATGTGAAGGAAGTGCGTGGGCAGGGCTTGCTTGTTGGTGTGGAATTTGATGATGCTGTGGATGCTGTGGAAGTAAAACATGAATGTCTTCGCAGGCATCTTTTGATTACAGCCATCGGTTCCCATACGATTCGTATGGTTCCGCCGTTGATTATTGATGAGAAGGATTGCGATCAGGCATATAATATTATCAATGCCGCTGTCGAAGCATTGAGTTAGGAGGACGATACGATGATGCTATCTTCGGATATATTTTCATTTTCTATTCCGCAGAATATCGTGGTGGGAGAGGGGAGCCTTGGACGGCTCCCCAAACTGGCCAAAGAATTACATAGGAAAAAAGGTTATATTATTTCAGGTCCCCATCTGAGACGGATTGGTATGGTGGACAGATGCCGTCTGGCGCTTGTCAAGGAAGGCATGGAAAGTGAGGCATTTACGGAGACAGAAGGAAATCCGGGCACAGAGACCGTGGAAAAGGCAGCAGAGGGTTTTCGGAAAAGTGGTGCCGATTTTATTGTGGCAATCGGTGGAGGCTCTCCGCTGGATGTTGCGAAAGCGGTTGCTGTCGTTGCGGTTTTCGGCGGTAAAATTACAGACTATGAGGGACAAGGCAAAGTACCAGGTCCGGTGGTTCCTATGATAGCGATTCCAACCACAGCAGGAACTGGATCTGAGGTGACGGCATTTTCGGTAATTACAGATCACAGCAGAAATTACAAATTGACGGTTGGCAGCAATTATCTGCTTCCTGCATATGCGATCCTTGATCCGGAGTTGATTACCAGTGTTCCAAAGAGGACAGCGGCAGCATGCGGTGTAGATGCTATGGTTCATGCTTTGGAAGCTTATATATCTTTAGCGGCTTCTCCGTTTTCGGATATGTTTGCTTTAAAGGCTCTGGCATTGATTGGCGGCAATATCCGGGCATATGTGGCCAATCGTAGCAATAAGAAGGCAGCGGAGGCAATGCTTATAGGTTCTTTGTTTGCCGGAATTGCTTTTTCTCATGCGAGACTGGGAGATGTGCATGCTATGAGCCATCCTGTCAGTGCATATTTTGATGTGGCCCATGGTGTTGCCAATGCAATCCTGCTTCCTGTGATTGTAGAATATAATGCACTGGCAGATCAGGGAAAATATTATGACATATACCGTTGTATTGCCGAATGCCCGGCAGAGGTGAAAGATTTTTCTTCAGAGATGCTTGCCGAAGAGCTTGTGAAATTAAATGAGAAATTGGGAATTCCAGTCAGCCTGAAAGAGGTCGGAGTAAAAGAGGAACTGTTTGAAGCTATGGCAATCGATGCTATGAAAAGCGGCAATATTACTGTAAATCCAAGAATGACGGAAATAGAGGATGTTATACATCTGTATGAACAGGCATTTTAAACAGAATTTTTTAAATAGCATAATCAGCTTATTCGGAAAGTGAGAAAAATGTTCCTATCTGTTTTAATGATGTGAAAGCGTATTGAATATTAGTTAAATTAATAGATGAGATAAGAGATATTAATTATACTTATAAGAAATTTTGTGCTACAATAAAATCATCTTATGGTGGCAGAGTAATTCTGCCGATGTTCAACCGTAGTATCCCAAACGAAAGGATAGGAAAAGTATGAGTACAGTAAGACGTGTGTATGTTGAGAAGAAACCGGAATTTGCCGGAGAAGCAAAGGATTTAAGACATGAGATCAAGCATTATCTGGACATTCCGGGGATTCGGAATGTTCGGATTCTGATTCGGTATGATGTGGAAAATGTCAGTGAGGAAACTTTTGAAAAGGCTTGTCATGTGGTATTTGCAGAGCCTCCGGTCGATACTTTATATAAAGAAGAATTTCCGATGGCGGAAGGTGCAAAGGTATTTTCCGTAGAGTATCTGCCGGGGCAGTTTGACCAGAGAGCAGATTCTGCCGTACAGTGTGTACAGTTCCTGAAAGAAGATGAGCAGCCAATTATCCGTTCCGCAACCACTTATGTGATTGAAGGAGAGGTAAATGATGCGGAGTTTGAGGCGATTAAGAGCCACTGCATCAACCCGGTGGATTCCCGGGAAACTGGTATGGAAAAACCAGAGACTTTGGTGACAAAGTTCGAAGATCCTGCGGATGTTAGCATTTTTGAAGGATTTAACGAAATGCCGGAAGACAGACTTCATGAACTTTACAGTTCTTTGAATCTGGCTATGACCTTCAAAGATTTCCAGCATATCCAGAATTACTTTAAAAAGGAAGAAAAGAGAGATCCGTCCATGACGGAGATTCGTGTACTGGATACCTACTGGTCCGATCACTGCCGTCATACTACATTTTCCACAGAATTGAAGAATGTGGAGTTTGGTGACGGTGATTATAAAGAGCCTATCGTAAATGCATATGAAAGATATGTTGCGGATCATAAGGAGATCTTCAAGGGCAGAGATGACAAGTTCATCTGTCTGATGGATCTGGCATTGATGGCGATGAGAAAGTTAAAAGCAGAAGGCAAGCTGGAGGATCAGGAAGAGTCTGATGAGATTAATGCCTGCTCCATCGTTGTTCCGGTTGATGTGGACGGTGTGGAAGAAGAGTGGCTGATCAACTTTAAGAACGAAACTCATAACCATCCTACGGAGATTGAGCCGTTTGGTGGTGCGGCTACCTGTCTTGGCGGTGCAATCCGTGATCCGCTTTCCGGACGTACCTATGTATATCAGGCAATGCGTGTGACTGGTGCAGCCGATCCGACGGTTTCCGTAAAAGAGACGCTTCACGGCAAACTGCCGCAGAAGAAGCTGGTTCGCGGCGCAGCCCACGGTTACAGTTCTTACGGCAATCAGATCGGACTGGCTACCGGATATGTAAAAGAAGTCTATCATCCGAACTATGTGGCAAAGCGTATGGAAATCGGTGCTGTCATGGGTGCAGCTCCAAGACGCGCAGTCCTCCGTGAGAATTCCGATCCGGGCGATATCATTATCCTTCTTGGAGGACGTACCGGACGTGACGGTATCGGCGGTGCAACAGGTTCTTCCAAAGTTCATACGGAAGCTTCCATTGAGGTTTGCGGCGCTGAGGTCCAGAAGGGAAATGCTCCGACAGAGCGTAAGATTCAGCGTATGTTCCGCCGTGAAGAAGTGAGCAGGCTGATCAAGAAATGTAATGACTTTGGTGCAGGCGGTGTATCTGTAGCGATCGGAGAGCTTGCAGCAGGTCTGAAAGTAGATTTGGATAAAGTTCCGAAAAAGTATGCCGGTCTTGACGGTACGGAGATCGCAATCTCTGAGTCTCAGGAGCGTATGGCAGTTGTTGTAGATCCGAAAGACGTGGATCAGTTCCTGAAATATGCCAATGAAGAGAATCTGGAAGCAGTATGCGTAGCGGTTGTTACAGAAGAACCTCGTCTGGTACTGAGCTGGAGAGGCAAAGAAATTGTGAACATTTCCCGTGCATTCTTGGACACCAACGGTGCTCATCAGGAAACAGATGTATATGTTGAGATTCCGGAAAAAGACGGTAATACCCTGAAACGCAGTGAGGATATTGCTGATGTGAAAGCAAAATGGCTGGAAACCCTGTCAGATCTCAATACCTGTTCTCAAAAAGGTCTGGTGGAGATGTTTGACTCCTCCATCGGTGCAGGTTCTGTTCTGATGCCTTATGGTGGAAAATATCAGATGACAGAGACACAGTCTATGGTTGCTAAAGTTCCGGTAGCCAACGGAAAAACCAATACGGTAACAATGATGAGCTATGGATTCGATCCATATGTGTCCAGTTGGAGCCCATATCATGGAGCTGTCTATGCGGTTCTGGAATCCATTGCCCGGATTGTGGCAACCGGCGGTGATTACAGCAAGATTCGTTTTACGTTCCAGGAATACTTCCGTCGTATGACTGAAGATCCGAAGAGATGGAGTCAGCCGTTTGCGGCACTGTTGGGTGCATATGATGCACAGTTGGGCTTTGGCCTGCCTTCCATCGGCGGAAAAGACAGTATGTCCGGTACGTTTAATGATATTGATGTTCCGCCGACACTGGTTTCCTTCGCAGTGGATGTGGCAAAGGAGCAGGATGTCATTACACCGGAACTTAAAAAGGCAGGAAATAAACTGGTATGGATTCATGTTCCGAGGGATGCGTATGATCTTCCGAAATACGAGGAGATCATGGATCTCTACGCAAGATTCCATGCAGATGTTCTGGCTAAGAAGGTGGTTTCCGCATATGCTCTGGATCGCCACGGTATCGCTGCTGCCGTATCCAAGATGGCATTCGGTAATAAGATGGGTGTGAAGATTGAGCATAATGTGGATGCCAGAGATCTGTTCAGCCCATACTTCGGTGATCTGATCTGTGAAGTGGAAGCAGGCAAAGTGTCTGAACTTTCTGTGACTTATACCGTGATCGGTGAAGTGACCGACCAGGCGGCAATCGAATACTGCAATATGAAGCTTTCGATTGAAGAGGCCTGTGCTGTCTGGAATGCACCGCTTGAAAAAGTATTTAAGACGGTATCCGGCGCGCCGACAGACGCAAAGGTGGAATCTCCGCTTTATGATACAAAAGATGTGCATATCTGCGCACATAAACTGGCACAGCCGACTGTATTTATTCCGGTATTCCCGGGTACGAACTGTGAATACGACAGTACAAAGGCGTTTGAACGTGCCGGCGCAAAGGTAATCACAAAGGTCTTCAAGAATCTGACTGCAGCAGACATTGTAGATTCTGTCAACATCTTTGAGGAGGCAATCAGTCAGGCACAGATTATCATGTTCCCAGGCGGATTCTCTGCCGGCGATGAACCGGACGGATCAGCAAAATTCTTTGCAACTGCATTCCAGAATGCGAAGATTAAAGAAGCGGTTATGAAACTTCTGAATGAGCGCGATGGTCTGGCTCTGGGTATCTGTAACGGATTCCAGGCACTGATTAAACTGGGATTGGTACCTTACGGTGAAATTGTAGGACAGACAGAGGATTCTCCGACATTGACATTCAATACCATCGGACGTCATATCTCCAAGATGGTATACACGAAAGTTATGACAAACAAATCCCCGTGGCTTTCCGGAGCAGCTCTGGGCGGTGTTTACACAAGCCCTGCATCCCACGGAGAAGGCCGTTTTGTTGCCAGCGAAGCATGGCTTGACAAACTGTTTGCCAACGGACAGGTTGCAACCCAGTATTGCGATCCGGAAGGAAATGTATCGATGGATGAGTATTGGAATGTCAACGGTTCTTACCGCGCAATCGAGGGTATTACAAGTCCTGACGGCCGTGTTCTCGGCAAGATGGCTCATGCAGAGCGCCGGGGTGATGGTGTAGCTATCAACATCTATGGTGAGCAAAATCTTAAGATTTTTGAATCCGGAGTGAACTATTTCAAATAATTTAGGCAGGACAAATAAAAACATAAAATGACAGGAATTTTATCCTTTATTCCGCTATGATAAGTCTAAAGGAAGGGATGAGCAGCGATGGAATGGACAGAAAGCTTACGCGGTGCAATCGCATATATGGAGCAGCATTTATATGAGGACATCGGAGCGGATGATGTGGCGGAAGAAGTGCACATTTCGTCCTATTATCTTCAAAAAGGCTTCCGCATCATGACGGGATATTCCATAGGAGAGTACATTCGTTGGCGCAGATTATATCTTGCAGCATTGGATGTGATTTCCGGAGAGGAAAAAATGATTGATCTCGCTTACAAATATGGATATGAGACACCGGAAAGCTTCACGAAGGCGTTTTCCCGTTTTCATGGTATATCGCCGATGCAGATGAAGAAAGATTCCAGTAAAATCAAGCCTTTCCTTCCTTTGAAAGTTATTGTTGAGGTAAAAGGAGGAACTGACATGGATGTAACGGTTGAAAAGATGGAAGGCTTTAAAGTGATTGGCTTTGAAAAGACATTTGAAACCGCAGATGCTTATCAAAAAATACCGGAATTCTGGGCGGAGTATAGAGATAAGTATTTGATGCCGCTCCTGCTGGCGGATAAGCAGCCGGAAAATGAAGTGGAAGAGACAATCTGTAATTGTTGTGTGGGAGAATTTGGAGTTTCCATTGATGATTTAGGAGAAAAAGGAAAATTCCGTTATCTGATTGCGGGCAGATATACCGAGGGAGAAGTTCCCAGGGGAATGTGTGTCTATGAATTCCCGGATATGGAATGGGCAAAATTCCGATGTGTCGGTTCTATGCCGGGAGCGATGCAATCCGTTAATACACAGATTTTCAAGGAATGGCTGCCAGGAAATCCGGATTATGATATTGCCATGTATGTGAGTATTGAATGGTATTCCGAGGGTGACATGACTTCCCATGATTATGAAAGCGAGATATGGCTGCCGGTAAAACACAAATAGAAATGAAAGGGAGAACAGAACCTCTTAAATGGATGAAGATCCGTTTAAGAGGTTTTTACATTATTCCAAAGTGAAATAGAATCGTCCTTGGGCTTCCTCTTCATTGACATCCCCTATTGAAATATAGTAGAATAGTCTCCGTAAACATTTTTAATATGATTTTGTTATTTTTAGGAGGAATGTATTTTGGACAGTGACCCTATGATATGGCCTATTATCTTGCAGATCATACTGATTGCGCTCAATGCAGTATTTGCATGTGCAGAGATTGCAGTGGTTTCGATGAACGACACAAAGCTTGCCAGGATGGCTTCGGAAGGAAATAAGAAAGCGGTGCAGCTTGAGAAACTTGTTTCATCACCCTCAAAATTTTTGGCTACGATTCAGGTTGCGATTACATTGTCCGGTTTTATGGGCAGTGCTTATGCGGCAGAGCACTTTTCTGACCGTTTGACGAATTTTCTGGTATGTATGGGTATTCCGCTTCCGACAGTGACATTGGATGCGATTGCTGTGTTTCTGATTACCTTAATTTTGTCATATGTTACACTTGTCTTTGGAGAACTGGTACCAAAGCGCGTGGCGATGAAAAATTCGGAAAAGATAGCACTTGGTATGGGTTCGATACTGAACGTACTTGCAAAGGTTTTTGCACCGCTGGTATGGCTGTTAACAGTTTCTGTCAATGGGGTCTTGCGATTGATTGGAATTGATCCGAACCATGAGGAGGAAGAGGTTACAGAAGAAGAAATCCGTATGATGGTGGATGCAGGAAGTGAGAAAGGCACGATTGATTGTACGGAAAAAGAAATGATTCAGAATGTGTTTGAATTTGACGATATTTCAGTGGGGGAGATCTGTACACACCGTACCGATGTAGCGGTGCTCTGGGCGGAGGATGAAAAGGAAGAATGGGAGCGGATCATTCATGAAAGCCGTCACTCCATGTTTCCGGTCTGCGGAGAGGGTGTGGATGATATTCTGGGTGTAATGGCTGCAAAAGATTATTTCCGGCTTCAAAATCTCGGCAAAGATGAAATTATGGAACAGGCAATCCGTCAGGCATATTACGTGCCGGAAAGTATCAAAGCGGACATTTTGTTTCGTAATATGAAAAAGAGCGGTAACTACTTTGCGGTGGTACTGGATGAGTATGGCGGTATGGATGGCATTATTACTCTGCGGGATCTGATTGAGCAGTTGGTAGGCGATCTGATAGAGGAGGATGATGAAGATCGTCCGGAGGAGATTGAACAAATTTCAGAGGATACCTGGCGGATTCAGGGCTGTACGCCTCTGGATGATGTGGAAGAGGAATTGCGTGTCAGCCTGCCGGTTGATGATTATGATACTTTCGGCGGCTATATCTTCGGAAATCTGGGTTCTATTCCAGATGACGGGAGCCAGTTTGAACTGGAGACGGAGGATCTGCATATCAAGGTTATCGAGGTCAGGGAGCATCGTGTGGAAAGTACTGTTGTTCGGAGAACAGAGAAACAAGAAGAGCCGGAAGAGTCTTAAGCAACTGCCTCGAAGTCTGCAAAAGGCGGGAAAGCTGTTTTAAGTGTAACGGTCAGAAGGAGATTGGATATGAAACATGAAATAGATGCAATTGATAGACAGATAATAGATATCTTGCAACATGATGCCAGATTGCCGGTGAAGACAATTGCTGACAGAGTTTCTTTGTCTTCTCCCACGGTTTCGGCACGGATTGAACGACTGCAAAAGGAGGGTGTGATTTCCGGCTATATGGCTGTAGTAAATCCGGAAGTGTTTGATTACAGGATCAAAGCATTTATTAATCTGGAAGTGGAACCTACGCAGAAAAAGGAATTTTATCCCTACATAGCCAGTGTTCCTAATGTGATCGAATGTAATTGCGTGACAGGGGATTACGCCATGTTGATGGAAGTTTTATTTAAAACGACCAAGGAGCTGGATCAGTTTATCGGTCAGCTTCAGCATTTTGGAAGGACAAAGACACAGATTGTATTTTCCACCAATATTGATCATCGGGGGATTCCGATTGAAGTGGAAAACTGAAGTTTTAATAAAGAAGAAAACGGTTATTGAACTTCGGTACTAAGAGTGCTATAATAGCCGCAGATAAATAATATGCAAAATAGGATTCCATGCGTTAAGTGTTCCGTGGATGGGGAGTTGCCGCAGAAACGAAAAGTCAGTGTCAGAGCACTAGGCTTACGATATGGGATTCGCACCCGTTGCAACACACAGATGATATACATCTCGATTGTGAAGGGATAAGAAGAATTATTATTTATTCCAGATGCTCATTCACATCGGGATGTTTTTTTGTACACAAAATTGTTCGACTTTCTGCTGCATTTCTTAATATTTATCGGAAATGCCCGCATCCCGAAATAAATTTTAGGAGGTAGAGGGCATGATGGATCATGAAAAGATTAAAGAAGGTGTCCGTCTGATGCTGGAAGGAATCGGTGAGGACATCAACCGGGAAGGTCTTCTTGAGACGCCGGATCGGATTGCACGTATGTGTGAGCAGATTTACGGAGGACTTTATGAAGACGCCGGAACACATCTGAGCAAACAATTCCAGGCAACGAATAATAATATTGTTTTGGAGAAGGATATTACCTTTTACTCCGTATGTGAACACCATCTGCTTCCTTTCTATGGAAAGGCTCATGTGGCATATATTCCAGATGGGAAAGTGGCAGGACTTAGTAAGCTGGCGCGGACAGTAGAAGTATTTGCGAGAAGACCGCAGATTCAGGAGAATATGACAGCACAGATCGCAGATGCTCTGGAAAAGCACCTGAATCCAAGGGGCGTGATGGTGATGCTGGAGGCAGAGCATATGTGCATGACTATGCGGGGCGTTCAGAAACCGGGAAGCAAGACAGTCACGACGATTGTCCGCGGTGTGTTTGCGGAAGATTACTCGCTTCAGCAGACATTTCTTCAGATGGTGAACAGATAAAGATATGGAACGAGTACATAGTATACAGAATCATCCCTTGTTTCAGGAGCAGTTTCAGCTGCTTCAGAAAGCAGAGGAGGAGCGTTTTTTCTGCCGTCATACCATGGAGCATTTTCTGGATGTGGCAAGGCTGATGTATATCTATAATCTGGAAGAGGGTGCAGGATTGGATAAAGAATTGATTTATGCTGCTGCACTGCTCCATGATATTGGGCGTTATGAACAGATCAGCCAGGGAACGCCGCATCATATATCCGGGGCAAGGATTGCTGGTGAGATATTAAAGGCATGTAATTTTTCGGAAATTGAGGCAGAAAGAATTCAGAATGCCATAGCAAGCCACCGGAAACAGGAAGAAGGAATGGAAGACAAATTAGCAGCCTACCTTTATCGGGCAGACAAGCAATCCAGAAATTGTTTTTCCTGTCCGGCAGTCAGGGAGTGTAACTGGCCGGATGATAAGAAGAATACAAGTATCATATATTGAGGTGATAAGCGATGAGAATAGGTAATCGGGATTTTGATACGAAGCATAAGACGTACATTATGGGTATTTTAAATGTGACACCGGATTCTTTCTCCGATGGCAGAAAGTTTGATAATCTGGATGCGGCACTGTATCATACAGAAGAAATGATACGTGAGGGGGCGGATGTTGTCGATATCGGAGGAGAGTCTACCCGCCCCGGTCATACGGTGATTACGGAGGAGGAAGAAATCGCCCGGGTAACACCGGTGATTGAAGCGGTAAAGAGCCGGTTTGATATTCCGGTATCGATTGACACGTATAAAGGAAAGGTAACAGAAGCAGCACTGCAGGCAGGTGCAGATCTGGTCAATGATATCTGGGGATTTAAACATGAACGTAAAGTGGCGGAGCTGACCGCGAAGTATCAGGCAGCCTGCTGTCTGATGCATAACCGCCATGAGGCTGTGTATGGGAATTTTCTGGAAGAACTGGTAGCAGATATGGAAGAATGTGTCAGGATAGCCAGAGAAGCAGGCGTACCTGAGGAAAAAATCATGCTTGATCCTGGTGTTGGTTTTGGCAAGACTTATGAGATGAATCTGGAGGTTATTCATCATGTGGATGTGCTGCACAGATTAGGATTGCCGATTTTACTGGGAACCTCCCGAAAATCAGTGATCGGGCTTGCTTTGGATCTTCCGGCGGATCAACGCATGGAAGGAACCCTCGCGACTACGGTAATTGGCGTGATGAAGGGATGTGCTTTTGTTCGGGTACACGATATCAAAGAAAATAAGAGGGCGATTCAAATGACAGAGGCGATTCTGGGACGGCAGGAGGCATGATGGATAAGATAAAGATACAGAATCTGGAGGTCTTTGCAAAACATGGGGTATATCCGGAAGAAAATGTTCTCGGACAGAAGTTTGTGATTTCAGCCGTTTTACATACAAGCACCAGAAAAGCCGGTATGACGGATGAATTGGAATATTCCATCAATTATGGAGAAGTCAGCCACTTTATCAAAAAGTTTGTGGAAGAAAATACCTGGAAGTTGTTGGAACGTGTGGTGGAGCAGCTTGCTCAGGCGCTGCTTGTGGAATATCCGTTGCTTTGGAAGGTGGACCTTGAGATTCAAAAACCCTGGGCACCGGTGGGCCTTCCTTTAGATACGGTATCCGTGGAGATCAGCAGAGGATGGCATACGGCATATATTGCCCTTGGTTCCAATATGGGTGATAAAAAGGGATATCTGGATCAGGCGATTCAGATGTTGGGTGAGCAGCCAGACTGCAAAGTTTTGAAAGTTTCTGATTATCTGGTAACAGCACCGTATGGAGGTGTGGAGCAGGATGATTTTCTGAACGGAGTGTTGGAGTTAAGGACGCTGTTAGAACCGGAAGAACTTCTGGAACGGCTGCATGAGATCGAGCGGGCGGCCAACAGGGAACGGAAGATTCATTGGGGTCCCCGTACACTTGATTTGGATATCTTGCTTTATGATGAGTTGGTGATGGATACTAAAGATCTTCATATCCCTCATGCAGAGATGCATTTGCGCGATTTCGTGCTGGTTCCGTTAGCTCAAATTGCCCCGTGGAAACGTCATCCGTTGAACGGACAGACTGTGGAGCAGATGCTCAAAACATTATCTAAGTGAAATATGCTTGCATTTTCCAGGGGTTTCGTATATACTATAGCTGTTGATTTATGATCGTTGTGCAGTATTTGCTTTATGCATTGCTGCAGGTCTTTTTGCACATACTATTTTGGATTAAAGGATGGTAAGGATATATGAGTTTATTACAAGACTGGAGAGATATGGCGTACTCTCAGGAAACTGACAAAGCCCAGTTGCAGAAGTTCTGGACCAAGTATTTCGTGATTGAAAAAGGAATTTATGAAAAGCTTCTGGTGAATCCGGATGAGGTAGTTCGCGGAACTGTGAAAGAACTGGCGGACAAGTTTGGAGTTGATGTAATGACCATGGTTGGTTTTCTGGATGGTATCAACGACAGTCTGAAAGTTCAGAATCCGATCGAAGAGATGGACGAGAATACAGAAGTAAATCTGGGATTTGACAAAGAATTATTATATAAGAATATGGTGGATGCAAAAGCTGACTGGCTGTATAATCTGCCGATGTGGAATGAAATTTTTACAGAGGAAAAGAAGAAATCTCTGTATCTGGAGCAGAAGAAATCAGGTACAGTCATAAAAGGTGCAAAGATCGGAAGAAATGAGCCATGTCCGTGTGGAAGCGGCAAAAAGTACAAATATTGCTGCGGACGTTAAGGAATTGGAACATGTGGAAATGATTTGAAAAAGACAGGTTGGCGCCTGTCTTTTTTCAGGAATAAGATAGGGAAAGGAAGGGTGACAGATGCTGAAAGGAAAAACAGTGATTCTTGGAGTGACAGGCTCTGTTGCAGCATATAAGGCGGCAGGTCTTGCAAGCATGTTAGTTAAGCAGCATGCAGATGTGCATGTGATTATGACAAAGAATGCCTTGAATTTTATTAATCCGATCACTTTTGAATCATTGACTGCTCATAAGTGTCTGGTGGATACTTTTGACCGTAATTTTGAGTTCAGCGTGGAGCACGTTGCCTTGGCAAAACTGGCGGATCTGGTGCTTGTTGCTCCTGCAACAGCAAATGTGATCGGAAAGCTGGCAGGAGGAATTGCGGATGATATGCTGACCACAACGGTGATGGCGTGCAGTTGTCCGAAACTTGTTTCACCTGCCATGAATACGCATATGTTTGAAAATCCGATTCTTCAGGATAATCTGAGAAAATTGGAGACCTATGGGTATACAGTCATTGAACCGGCAAGCGGAAGATTAGCCTGCGGAGATACCGGAGCCGGAAAAATGCCGGAGCCGGAGATTCTCTTAGAATATATTTTAAAGGAGATTGCCTGTGAGAAAGATCTGACTGGAAAGAAAGTGCTTGTGACTGCAGGACCAACGCAGGAATCGTTAGATCCGGTGCGGTATCTGACCAATCATTCTTCCGGAAAGATGGGATATGCGATTGCCCGGATATGCAGCTTCCGCGGTGCGGATGTGACGCTTGTGTCGGGCAGAACAAATCTGCCAGGACCATTGTTCGTAAAGACGGTGGAGGTTACCACGGCAAGAGAGATGTATGAGGCGGTAGCAGCAGCATTTCCTGATCAGGATATTGTAATTAAGGCGGCAGCAGTAGCAGATTACCGGCCAAAACAGGTAAGTTCAGAGAAAGTAAAAAAATCGGGTGAGATGTTTGTTCTGGAGATGGAACGGACAGACGATATCTTAAAATATTTGGGAGAGCAGAAGCGTTCCGATCAGTTTCTGTGTGGATTTTCTATGGAAACGGAACATATGCTGCGTAATTCCAGAGCAAAGCTGGCGAAAAAGAATCTGGATATGATTGTGGCCAATAACCTCAAAGTACCAGGAGCAGGTTTCGCGGGCGATACCAATGTGGTGACTCTGATTACGAAGGATGAGGAGACAGAACTTCCATTGCTCAGCAAGGAAGAGACTGCCGTACGCATTCTGGATAAAATCCTGGAGAGGATTTCCGGGGAAATGTAACTTGTCAACCTCGTACATGTATTGTATCCCGAAGAAGGGAATAATAACAAGGAGAGAACATGAAAACAACATCAAAAACAACGCAACTCACAATCTTTGGTCTTATGACCGCTATTTTACTGTTGATGGCTTACACGCCTCTGGGTTACCTGAATATCGGTCCCCTTGCCATTACATTTAATGTGATCCCCGTGGCTGTCTGTGCAATTACCATGGGACCTGTCGGCGGTGCGGTGGCAGGAGCCGTCTTCGGACTTACCAGCTTTCTGCAATGTATTGGTATCGGAGGTACAAGTGCAATGGGAGCAATTCTTTTTGAAATCAATCCGATTCTGGCATTTATTCAGCGTTTTGTCCCGCGTGTGCTTGACGGTTTCTTAATCGGGTTTGTTTTTCAATGGGTAAGGAGGCGGAAGAATACATACGCTGCCAGTGCGGTTACCGGATTTTGCGCTGCATTCTTTAATACAGTGTTCTTTATGACGGCACTGGTTGTATTGTATGGAAATACGGAATATGTTCAGGGGCTTATGGGAGGAAAAAATGTAATTGTATTCATTTGTACCTTCGTTGGGATTAATGCTGTATGTGAAATGCTTTCATCAACGATTATAACGGCGGCGGTAGGTTCTGCATTGTATCGTGCGGGTGTGATCCCGGCGGCAGATGCTTTGCGCCGCAGATAGAGGAAAGGCCGGAGAAAATTATGATTTTAGCGATAGATATCGGGAACACCAATATTGTACTTGGATGTATCGAAAATGAGAAAATATATTTTATCGAACGATTGTCTACGGAGCGAAAACATACGGAATTGGAGTATGCGGTCAGTATCAAAAACGTGTTGGAGATTTATAATATTCAAAGTGATTCGATTGAGGGCGGAATCATCTCTTCGGTAGTGCCGCAGATTACAGAAGTTGTAAAACATGCCATTGAAAAATTGATTCATAAATCGGTGAAGGTGGTGGGTCCCGGATTAAAGACAGGTTTAAATATCCGCATGGATAACCCTGCACAGCTCGGAAGTGATCTGGTGGTAGATGCGGTGGCCGCTATGGCAGAGCATCCGGTGCCTTTGGTTGTTATTGATATGGGAACGGCTACGACGGTAAGTGTCATTAACAGCAAGCGGTATTATATCGGCGGTATGATTCTTCCGGGAATCCGCACAGCCAGTGATTCTCTGGTAAGTAATGCTGCACAGTTGACCCAGATCAGTTTTGAGCTGCCGAAGCGCCTGATTGGAAGTAATACGATTGACTGTATGAAAAGCGGAGCCATGTATGGAAACGCTGCGGCGTTGGATGGGTTGCTTGAACGCATTGAAGAGGAGCTTGGGGAAACCTGTACGGCTGTGGCTACAGGCGGACTGGCGAAGTGCGTAATCCCATTATGTAAAAGAAAAATTCTTTTGGATGATAACTTGCTGATGAAAGGTCTTCAGATTATTTACAATAAGAATCGTTAAGAAAAACGTCCCGATTGGAACAAGCCAAGGAGCTGTTTCAGACGGGACAGTTTTCGTTTAAAGGCGAGAAGCTTTGATTTCGTTTGACAGATTTCAGAAAGAGTGTTACACTCTCTCTATAACACTCTGCAACATTTGATTTGGCATGATTTTGCATGCCGGATGGGGAATTGAATACAAGAGGATAAAAGTTATGCGGTATGAATTGATTCAGATTGATTTTGACAGTGATGAAGCGATTTATATACAGCTTCGTAACCAGATTATTCTGGGGATTGCTACTTCGCGGCTTCAGGAAGGGGATTCTCTCCCCTCTGTAAGACAGTTGGCGGAGGAGATTGGGATAAATATGCACACAGTGAATAAAGCGTACAGTCTTTTGCGGCAGGAGGGACTTTTAACATTAGATCGGCGCAGAGGTGCGGTAATCCAAATTGATGTGGATAAGCTGTTTGCTGTTGAGGAGTTGCGGCAGGATTTGCAGGTGATTCTGGCCGAGGCAGTATGCAAGAATATTTCACGGGAAGAGGTTCACCAGATGGTGGATGAGCTTTATGAGCTTTATGAGTCTTGAGCTGGTTCTTTTTGCAAAAGGGCGGCATACGTTTATAGAAGACAGGAAAGGATGGACATTGAATGAGAGAAGCATTTACAAGTCAGGCACGGAATGCATTGATTCAGGCGGGCCGGGCAGCCCGGCAGTGTCAGCATAATTATATAGGGACAGAGCATATTCTTGTGGGGCTTTTAAAGGAAGGGCACGGCACAGCCGGGATGGTTCTGAAGGAGTTCGGCGTACAGGAAGAACGATTACTGTCTTTGATTGATCGGTTGATTGCCCCTGCCGGAGGTGTTTCGGTGGTGATGCAGCCGGGTTATACTCCCCGGGCAGAGAAAGTTCTGGAAGATGCAAAAGGAGAGGCACACCATTTTAGAAATACAACAATTGGTACAGAACACATATTGATTGCTTTACTGAAAGAGACAGATTGTGTTGCTGCCCGTCTGCTGTTTACGATGGGAATCAATATCCAGAAACTTTATGTGGCTGTTTTGGCAGCTATGGGTGAAGAACAGAATGGTTCGAAGGAAGACTTTCAGGGCAGGAACTCCAGAGATACTGCAGGAGCAGCCACTCCCACATTGGATCAATACAGCCGTAATCTCAATGAGATGGCAAAACAGGGAAAACTGGATCCGGTTGTGGGAAGAGAGCAGGAAATTGATCGTATTATCCAGATATTAAGCCGGAGAACAAAAAATAATCCTTGTCTGATTGGAGAGCCGGGAGTCGGTAAAACTGCAATTGCCGAAGGGCTTGCGCAGAGAATTGTCTGGGGTTTGGTTCCGGATAATATGAAAGAAAAGAGAGTGGTGGTGCTGGATCTGTCCGGCATGGTAGCAGGAAGCAAGTATCGCGGTGAATTTGAAGAACGAATCAAAAAAGTGGTTAAGGAAGTGATGGAGAACAGGAATGTTCTTCTGTTTATCGATGAGCTTCATACAATCATTGGAGCAGGGGGAGCAGAGGGAGCTCTGGATGCTTCAAATATCCTGAAACCATCACTGTCCAGGGGTGAGATTCAGCTGATCGGTGCCACTACCATCGAGGAATACCGGAAATATATTGAAAAAGATGCAGCTTTGGAACGGCGTTTCCAGCCGGTGACAGTGGAGGAACCGACAGGGGATCAGACATTGGAGATCTTAAAGGGACTCCGGCCGTATTATGAAAAGCATCATGGTGTGGAAATTACGGAGGAAGCACTGGATGCAGCCGTGAAGATGAGCACACGCTATATTAATGACCGTTTCCTGCCGGATAAAGCCATTGATTTGATTGATGAGGCATCTTCCAAGGTACAGTTGGGCGGATATAAGATTCCGGAAGAGATTCTGGAGGGAGAAAAGAAGCTGCAGGAAGTGCTTGGCGAGAAGGAAGAGGCAATCAAAGCCGGGGATTTTGAAAAAGCGAAAGAGTGTAAGAGGCGCCAGGAAGAAGTAGATAAGGTTTTACATGCAGCAAAACAAAAGTATGAGCGCCGCTGCAGAAATAAAAAACTGAAAGTAACAGAAGAGCATATTGCTCAGGTGGTATCGGGTTGGACGAAGATACCAGTCCAGAGAATTGAAGAAGGAGAAAGCCGGCGTCTGGCACGTCTGGAGCAGACGCTGCATAAAAGAGTGGTTGGTCAGGAGGAGGCAGTCAGTGCAGTCGCAAAGGCAATTAAGCGGGGAAGGGTAGGATTGAAAGATCCGAATCGTCCGATTGGTTCTTTCTTATTTCTGGGACCGACCGGTGTAGGAAAGACAGAACTGTCAAAAGCACTTGCAGAAGCTGTATTTGGCACAGAACAGGCTATGATCCGTGTTGATATGTCAGAGTACATGGAGAAACACAGTGTATCCAAATTGATTGGATCGCCTCCGGGATATGTAGGATATGATGAAGGCGGTCAGTTGTCTGAAAAGGTACGCAGAAATCCCTACAGCGTGATTTTGCTCGATGAGATTGAAAAAGCACATCCGGATGTATTTAATATTCTGCTTCAGGTTTTGGATGACGGACATATTACAGATTCTCAGGGAAGAAAAGTAGATTTTAAGCAGACCTGTATCATTATGACTTCCAATGCAGGCGCTCAGGCAATTATTGAACCCAAGAAACTTGGATTTGGAGCGCAGGAAGATGAAAAACGTGATTATGAGCATATGAAGGGACAGGTGATGGATGAGGTAAAACGGATGTTCAAGCCGGAATTCCTGAACCGTATTGATGATATCATTGTATTCCATGCTTTGAATAAGGAAAATATGAAAAAAATTGTGAATATTCTTCTGAAAGATCTGAAAAACCGTTGTAAAGATCAGATGAATATAGAATTGAAAGTCAGTGAAAAGGCAAAAGAGTATCTGATCGATAGCAGTTTTGACAACAAGTATGGAGCAAGACCGCTGAAACGGGCAATCCAGAATAAAATAGAGGATTCTCTTGCGGAAGAAATTCTGCTTGGCAATGTGAAAAAAGGAGATACTGTGAATATTGGTATAGCCAAAGATCAAATTACAGTCAAGCGGGCAGAAGGATAAGAAGTTATCATTAGTGTGAAGGACGAGGAGTAAAAGAATGGAAGAGCAATTTCAGATAATCAGCGACGGTTCCTGTGATTTACCGACGGATCTGGCAGAAGAAGCTGGAATCAGTATTGTACCTTTCTATGTATCTTTCGATGAGAAAAATTATTTGAAGGAGATTCGAGAGATTGGGATCCGGACATTTTATCAGCAGATGGTGGAGAATCCTGGGGTATATCCCAAATCTTCCATGCCGTCTGTGCAGGATTATATAGATGCGTTTAAGCCATATGTTGAAAAAGGGATACCCGTTATCTGCATATGTATTACGACAAAGTTTAGTGGTTCCATGCAGTCGGCGCTCAATGCAGTGCGGATGATACAGGAAGATGATCCAAAGGCGGAGATTACTGTAATAGACGCAATGGTGAATACGGTATTACAGGGGTTGTTGGTTCTTGAGGCGGCGGACATGAAAAAAAGGGGGCTTTCTTATCGGGAAACAATTGAAAAGCTGGAACAGATAAAAAGTTCCGGCAGGATTTTTTTTACCGTGGGGGATATGGAGTATCTGAAGCATGGAGGCAGAATCGGAAAGGTGACGGCGCTTGCTGGTTCTGTACTTGGAATCAGACCGATTATCACATTGAAAGAAGGCGAGATTTTCCCTTCGGGAATAGCCCGAAGCAGAAAGAAGACGATGGAGAGAACCATTGAACTGCTATTGAATTATCTGAAAGAGCATGGAGGCAGGATACAAGACTATTCAATTGCAGTAGGATATGGATACGATCAGCAGGAGTCTTATGACTATCGGGAGAAGGTAGTGGAACGTTTAAATGCCAATGGATACGAGATTACCAGAGAACAAATTCCGGTTCGGCAGATAGGAGCCACGATTGGAGTTCATACAGGCCCATATCCGTTGGGACTTGGGATTCTTGAAAAGTGGTAATTGTTAAATTCTTTTGAATTTTTCAGATATTACTGGTAAAATTGACGGAAATATTATATAATAGGAATATGATGATACAAGCGTCAAAAGGTCATGCTTTTCATGCTTGCATGAAAAGCATGACTTTGGGACGCGAAAAACACCGAAAAGTAGCCATTTTTCGTAGGAAAATGAGCGAATTTGAGGTGTTTTAGGATTGCGGGAGCATGAAATGCGAAGCAATCCGTATATCATAAGCGTCAAAATACCTTTTGACGCTTTCATCATATGATTAATTCATCAAAAGGCTTTGTTTTCATCGGACTGTTTTTTGAAACTTAACCAAAATATCTGATAAGATGGACTGCATTGATGCAAGTTATCGTGGTACAGTGTTCAGAAAAGCAGTTCAGATTTGAATATGAGCTTTTGTTTCTTAATCATAGATCTTATCCCAATGATTAATCGACATTTGTAAACCGGGCAATCGTCTTGTTTACTCATATGGAGTAATGGATTGGGAAGGTCAACATGACATATGTGTCAGAAGAAAACCAAAGATAGAAACCAGGAGGGCATTTTCGATGTCAGTTATTAGTGAATTAATCCGCACAGAAGCAGATGGCGGTATCAGTTTTGGAAATTATGAGTTGGACACAAAATCAAAACTGTCTGATTTTGAGTATGAAGGTGATATGTATAAGGTGAAAACCTTTAAGGAAATTACGAAATTGGAACGAAATGGAATGTTTGTATATGAATCAGTTCCGGGAACGGCAGTAACAGGAATGAAGAATGTGGGAACAGGACTGGTATTTACAGTGGAAGGAAATGAGGACGCGCAGATTACTTTGGGTATGGAAGAGGATACGGAATATAGAGTAATCTTAAATGGCGTCAATGTTGGACACATGACTACCAATCTTGGCGGTAAACTTTCCTTTAGCGTTGAACTGGAGCAGGCAGAGCAGGTGAAAGTCGAAATTTTGCGTGTAGAATAGGCAAATACATAAGGCCGTTGTACCGGGAAAATTGTGTGAAAGGTTTTCTTGGGGCTTCGGCCTTTTTTAATGGAGGGATTTATGGCAAAAAGCGCGAAAACGGTATTTTTTTGTCAAAATTGCGGTTATGAATCTGCAAAATGGATGGGACAATGTCCGGGGTGCAAAGAGTGGAATACTTTTGCGGAGGAAGTGATAGATAATAAGACGACAGCGGTAAGGAAAATGGTTTCTGAGATAAAAACAGTTTCTCTTTCGCAAATCGACATGAAGGAAGAAAGCAGGATGATTACTGGTATCGGAGAATTGGACCGGGTTCTGGGCGGTGGAATTGTACCGGGTTCTTTGACGCTGGTTGGCGGAGATCCAGGAATTGGAAAATCCACGTTGCTGCTTCAGGTTTGTAGACAACTTTCTTTAAACGGGAAAAGTGTGCTTTATATCTCTGGTGAGGAATCACTTCGTCAGATTAAACTGCGGGCAATCCGAATCGGGCAGTTTAATGAAAAATTACAATTGTTATGTGAAACAAATCTGGCTGCAATTCATGAAGTGATAAAACGTGAAAAGCCACAGGTTGCAGTGATAGACTCAATACAGACAATGTTCAATGAAGAAGTTAGTTCCGCACCGGGAAGTGTTTCTCAGGTAAGGGAATCTACTAATGTTTTGATGCAGATTGCAAAAGGTATGGGGGTATCCATTTTTATTGTCGGTCATGTAACAAAAGATGGCAATGTTGCTGGTCCAAGAGTATTGGAACATATGGTGGACACTGTGTTATATTTCGAAGGGGATCGACATGCGTCTTACCGCATCTTGCGGGGAGTTAAAAACAGATTTGGATCTACAAATGAAATTGGTGTCTTTGAAATGCGTTCGGAGGGATTGATGGAGGTGAAAAATCCTTCAGAATTTATGTTGGATGGAAAACCGGAAGGAGCTTCTGGGTCCATAGTAGCCTGTTCCATGGAGGGAACAAGACCAATACTCATAGAGGTTCAGGCATTAGTGTGTCCCAGTAACTTTGGAATTCCCAGGAGGACTGCCGCAGGAACTGATTTTAATCGCGTAAATTTATTGATGGCAGTTCTGGAAAAGCGTGCACATTTGAATCTTTCCGCCAGCGATGCTTATGTTAATATCGCAGGAGGAATCAGGATGAATGAACCTGCTATTGATCTGGCGATACTATTAGCTTTAGTGTCCAGTTATCGGGATGCTGTAATTAATGAAAAGACAGTTGCATTCGGTGAAGTTGGGTTAAGCGGTGAGGTACGTGCCGTAAGCATGGCGGAACAGAGAGTTGCGGAAGCAAAGAAACTTGGATTTGAAACGGTCATTTTGCCGGCTGTCTGTATGAAGGCGGTAGATAAGATTAGGGGTATCAGATTGATTGCGGTAGACAATATCAAAGATGCCATTTGTTATATTACCTCGTCAGTTTCCTGATGAATAGCTGGTAAACGGACATGTCTGCTGGCGCAGACATCACCATTCATGAAAGTCGATTGCTCCGCACTTTGTGCTCCCGCAATCGCCGCCAGTATTCGTAATCCGGGCTATTGCCCTCCTTACTCATACCGGCTTGTCCGTCCAATGTCCATGACTCGCTGCATGCAAGCATGCGCTCCTCATGGCCGCTGTCCGGAACTTTCATAGTAAAAATGGTATTATTTTCCTTTTCCGTTACGTTCAATATATCGAACATATTCAATTAAAAAAATATCACTTATGCTAATCACAAACTTACTGATGATGAGGTACATAAGCAATGATTGATTACAGTCCTTTTTGGGACACCTTAAGAAATTCCAATGAATCCTGGTATACCTTAACAAAGAAGCACCACGTCTCCTCCAGCACACTGTATCGCATGAAAAAGAATCAGGATATTACAACCAAAACTCTGAATGACTTTTGCCGTATTTTTAATTGCCGTATAGAAGACATCGTAGTCTATATTCCTTCTGAAAAAGATCAGATTTTATAATTCCTCTTTTTCCATTCGACGCAGAAAGGCCTTAAAATAATCCTCAAGCGTTCCGTTCAATCTCATATAAACAGATAAATCCATCAGCTTGATTTCCCAGAGCAATTCTATCTTTGCGTCCAGACGATGATACCAGGTTATCACGTTCCATGTAGTTGTACTCTCTTTGAATGTCTCTGCGGCTCTCGCCAATGGCAGATACCATTCCTTATCACGTAATTTCTCCAATGCTGCAAAAAATCTTCTTTCCTGTTCCATGTTGTCCTCCTTATGTTTCAACAAATAATTCAGAAGTGGTTATTTTTTATTCCGCTTCTATCAATTCATACTATTTATATAGTTCTCATTTTTATTATATTCGCTTTTTCGAATATATTCAAGTTCAAGAATACATTTTATTCTTAAATAAAGAATTTATTTTTAAACGGAGGTGCTTATGATTATTTATACACCATTTTGGAAAACTTTAAAGAAATCAGGTGAATCCTGGTACACGCTGAAAAAAAATCATCACATCTCTGACAGTACACTTTCCAAACTACGCAATAATAAAAGAGTGTCTCTGCAGACCATCAATGATTTATGCAGAATACTGAATTGCAGAATCGAGGACATTGCAACTTATGTCCCGTCCGATGAAGATCAACCTCTATAGAATAAAACAAACCGCTAAATTGAGAGAATTCCTCAATTCAACGGTCTGTTTCATTTTCCTATGTACAAACATATCTTCCTTCAGGCAGTCTCCAGACACTTTTTCTGTTCTTTTATATCCCTGCGGAATAAAAATTTAAAAATAGTCCGAATCAATGGCTGAATAAAAAACAACTGTGTGAAGAATGCAAATGGGAAATTAAAACATACTAATTTCAGCCAATTTGCAAGCAACGTAATCATATGGAAGCCCGAATAATATGGATAATACAACCACGCTGCGATAAAACTCATCGCCGGACACATCAGGCCTACAGTTGCACAGATGATCGCCGATTCAAAAAGAACCGGATGGGTTTTTGCAGGATCAAACACCTTAGCTGCAAGTTTGAAAGAACAGGGACTGCCCATCACGATTTCCAGTAAATAAGCAAAGCAGAATTCAATAAGAACAATTGCCCAGATCGGAAGAAATCTGCCAAACGTATAGACACCTCCCTGCTGATTGATGGCACCTATGACGCTTGATGCCCCTGTAACTGACATTAAAACACTTCCATTTACAACATACAAGCTGTAAAACACATAAGCATGTACTGTAACCAGTACGGTGAGAAAAGCAAAGACCATTCTCTGAAATTGATTTCTTGGCATACCAACCACTCTCCTTTATAATAAACCTACATGTCTGCTGGCGCAGACATCACCATTGATGAAAACGTAAAAAAACACATGTATACCCGGGTAAATCCACACGGTATCCGTACGTCCCGTGATCAGATTTACATACCATAAGGTAATACATGTGTCGTTTACGATTTTTTTATTTTATCAAAAGTAGTCTATTTTGTCAAAAGCATTTTTATTTTTTTCTTTCTTCCTAAACGGACATGTCTGCCGCCGCAGACATCACCATCCATAAAAGTCGATTGCTCTGGTTCATGGCTGCTGTCCGAGACTTTCACAGTATATTTCTGAAACAAGTTCTATGAGGCTCTCTATATCAGCCTGCTTTGCCATATAAGTTTTCATACCATATTGGTCAGCGGCACTCTTTGTCTGCTTTCCGATACAGGCGGCTGTGACCTTGGTATAATCCAGACCTCCAGTTGCCGAAACAAATCCTTTTACCGTAGAAGCACTGGTGAATACGGCACAGTCAATCTTACCGTCCTCAAACAGTTTTTTCTCGTCCAGATATTCTGCCTGTTCATACGTTGTGGTATAGGTTGGTACATCTTCTACAATAAGATTCTCACCTTTTTGGATTTCATCCAGAATTTCCTGATTTCCCATCTCCGCCCTCGGCAGCAAAATCCGATCACCGGAAGCACAAGTTTTGGCAAGTGCTATGCCAAGGGAGACCCCATCATAGGTTTCCGGCACCAGATCGGCGTAAATTCCATGCTGTTCCAATACCCCACAAGTTCCCTTTCCAATCGCGGCAATCTTACATCTCATCAGTTTTCGAATATCACAATGGGATTTTTGCATCTGTTCAAAGAAAATACGAACCCCGGTAGGACTTGTAAACGCAATCCACTGGTAAATTTCCAATTGCTTCAGACACATTTCCAATCGATCATTTTCCGGTATTGCCTTTGTCTCAATTGCAGGAAGTTCCAGGACCTCCGCACCTTTCGCACGCAGCTTTTCCGCTGTCTGAGAATTTAATTCTCTCGGTCTTGTAACGACTACCTTGCATCCGGACAGCGGAAGTTTCTCGTACCACTCGAATTTCTCAGCCAGCTGACATACCTTTCCTACCACGATAATTGCCGGTGTCTCGATTCCCTGACGCCTGACCTCCTCAGGTAAACTCGCGACTGTTGCTACAATTCGTTTCTGACCTGCAGTGGTTCCCTGCTGCAGGATGGCTGCAGGCATATCTTTGCACATCCCTGCCTGCACCAGACTTTGGCAGATGTCTTTCAGTGCTGTCACACCCATCAGAAATACCAGCGTCCCCTTTGTCCGCACCAAAGCTTCAAAATCTATATCATAAGTCTGTCCGGCTCTTTTATGCCCTGTAATAATATGCAGGGAAGAGCAATAATCCCGGTGTGTTACCGGTATCCCGTTGTAAGCAGGTACTGCGATCGGAGAAGTCACTCCCGGCACCACTTCATAGGGAATTCCAGATTCGCTTAAAAGTTCCAGCTCTTCGCCGCCTCTGCCGAAAAGAAATGGATCGCCCCCTTTCAGCCGGACAACACGATATCCTTTCTGCGCCTCTTCCAGAAGAATCTGATTGATCTCCTCCTGCTTTTTCGTATGGTGTCCCGCATTTTTACCAACATCAATGGCGTGAGCCGCTTCTGGAATCATGGCAAGTACACCGTCTCCTACCAGGCGGTCATAGACAACCACTTCTGCCTGTTTCAGTACCTGTTCTCCCTTTCTGGTCAGCAGTCCCACATCTCCGGGACCTGCGCCTACCAGCCAGACTTTTCCTGTATTCATACCCCTTCACCTCTCTCTGCTGATACTATGTCAGATGAATCCTTTACATCCTTCTGCTGACTCCCATATTTCAAAGTTCTTGCCAGTTCTCTGCCAAGCTGTTCCGCTTCCTCTACAGCCCCTGTCTTCTCCCCTTTTCGGTAAGTACCCGTCTCTTCCTCATAATAGAGCCCCAGCAGATGTATCTTTCCCTCCTTTATTCTGGCATGGGCCGCAATAGGAGAAGAGCATCCGCCGTCCAGTTCCCGGACAAACGCCCGCTCACACAAAGCAGCACAGGTACCTTCTGCATCTGCATATCCCTCCAGATATCCATAATCCTCGCCGGCTCTTCCCTGTACAGCCAAAATTCCCTGACCCGCTGACGGAATCACTTCCTCCGGCTCAAAATACCGGCTGATCCGCCCCTCCAGCCCAAGACGCTTCAACCCTGCTGCCGCAAGAACCAGAGCACTGTACTCACCGGAATCCAGTTTCCGAAGCCGGGTCAGTACATTTCCCCGCACACTTTTGAATTCCGCATCCGGATATATTTCTTTCAGCTGCAGAACCCGGCGCAGACTGGAGGAACCAATCGGTTTCGAAAGATCCAGCTTCGATGCCCCCTCCGGCAATACCAACACATCCCGCGGGTCCTCCCGCCTGGAAAATGCCAACACCGGCAATTCTTCCGGAACTTCCATAGGTAAATCCTTCAGACTGTGTACCGACAAATCACTCTTCCGGTCCAGAAGCGCCCGATCCAGTTCTTTTACAAAAAGACCTTTCCCTCCAATTTGATCCAATGTCCGATCCAGAATCTTGTCTCCGGTTGTCTTTATTTTCAACAACATAACTTCCGCATCCGGACATTGGTTCTCTATATAAGTTTTTACCAGCTCACTTTGTACCAGAGCCAGAAGGCTCTCCCTGGTTCCGATTGTAATCTGCATCATTACCTCCTATGACTTGTTCTATCTTCTCTCTTGTCTGCTTTACCTTTTTATGATGGGTTCCTCCTGCATTGATTCCGATGACCAGATCCCCCTGTTTCACTATGGACGGAAAAAAGAAATCACAGTCTTCCTGACTGCTGCAGTTATTGGCTAAAATTCCCCTTCGGCGCGCCTTTTTGCAGATTTCGGCATTACAACTATGGTCATCCGTACACGCCAGAACCATCCCAACTCCCTGCAGCATATTCTCTTCAAATCTTTTTCCTGCCGCCCTTACCCTTCCCTCTGCAATAAGCTGCTCAATCTCCGGATGAAATACCGGCGCTGCAACCGCTATTTTTTCCGTAAAGTGCAGAAGAATTCTGATCCGCCGAAGCGCAATAGTTCCTGCTCCCACAACCAATACCTTGTACTCGGACAAATTAATAAATAAGGGAAAATATGCATTACGATTCTTCATACAGCTTCTCCAATCCATCCAGACATTCCCGGAACTGGGTGCCATCCAGATAATCCCTTAACCCGTACATCATCTTGCCTACCACTTTTCCTGCCGCCGTATCAATGCTGCCAAGAAACTTTCGCTGCTCTTCTTCCGGCAGCGGGAGCTTCCGTATAATCTTCTGAATCCTTAAATTCAGATCAGTCACTGCATCCGCCTGAATCTCCTGAATCCGCGGAATCAGATCCCGGCAGTCATACCAGCCATAAAAATCTTCAATCTCTTCCTTCAAAATTGCTTCTGTCCGTGCGATGGATTCCTCATTGGCGTCCTGTACCGTAATTTTAAAGTCATCAATATCATAAAGTGTGATATTCTGCATCTTACCGACTTCCGGCTCAATGTCTCTGGGCACGGCCAGATCAATCAGATACATCGGATGATCCATCTGTATTTCATCCGTAAATAGTTCCCTCCGGATAGTATAATTGGGACTTGAGGTAGCGCTCACCACCAAATCACAGTGTGGAAACAATTCCATACGTTCTCCATAATTGATCCTGCTGCATCCCCGGGGAATATTCACCACACCGCTTCGGTACTGCCGGACTGTCACCGTCACATCCGCCCCATGCATCGCCAATGTCTGCGCCGCCAGTTTTCCCATCTCACCATTACCGATCACCATGCAGGTCCGTCCCTTCAGCTCAAATCCCTGATTGTGAAGCATTTCCACTGCACGGTCCACAGCCGTTGCACTGGCATGGGTAAATACCACCTCCGTTTTCACGCGCTTCGCCGCTGTCACAGCTTTCCGGAACAAAACCTCCAGCACATTATCCGTACTGTAAGTTTCTCTTGCCAGAGATAAGGCATCTTTCACCTGTGTGATAATCTGATCCTCTGCCAGAATCATAGACTTTAAACCACAGGTCAGATGGAACAGGTGATTTACTGCATCCTTGCCGCTTCGCTCCACAAAGTAACGACCATATTCCTCTGTATGTACTCCTTTCAAGCCGCACAATTCATCCAGCAGGGAACCTTCGTATGTTTTATCCAGACTGGCCCAAAACTCCATCCTGTTACAAGTCGAAAGTATCACACTCCCCCGGATGCCCGGCTTTTGGATCAACTTCTCCATAGCCTCCGCTGCACTCTTTTTTGTAAATGAAAAAACTGCCCGGATATCCACGTCTGCCAGATGATAGTCGATTCCGATCATTCGTATACTCATCATTAAGTACCTCCACAAACTCTGCACCTATCATATCACATTCCTGCTCATAAAAAAATACTTTTTCTTTGTATCTTCTGCTCCCAACATTGACTTTTCTCTATAGAGGAATTATAATTTTTATACAATTGAATGCGACGAGGAGCCTGTGCTTCATTCCACAGGAGAATAGGGAAGAGGGGTTTGAATCCCCCGCGGTCACGCCGCTGTGATAGCCAAGTTTTATCCGATCGATCGGTTGTCCGAAAGACACCAGTTATTTCCGACACTAATCAAGCCACTGGAAACCCGGGAAGGCTGGATAACGCGCCAAGGCTTAAGCCAGAAGACCTGCCCGCCGTATGCGATCTGCGTGAACACTGCGAGTGATGGTGACACGTAAGACGGCAGCTGAAGTATCCTGTTTCACTGATACTGCCCGGCCGTCAGCGCCCTTCATAAATACAGGACAAATCCATGATGCGGCGTTTTTTTCATGCAATTTTTGCATGATAGCGAATGAAAGGAGAGCTTATGAGTAAAAAACAAAAAAAACTGGTAGCATTATCTGCAGCACTGGCAATCAGCTTCGGAATCATCCCGACCGCCAATGCCATGCACATTATGGAAGGATATCTTCCTCCCATCTTCTGTGTTGTCTGGGGCGTCGTCTGTCTCCCATTTCTGGCAGCCGGATTTTTCTCAATCAAGAACACCTTGAAAACAAACCGGAGATCCATCACGATTCTGGCCATGGCAGGAGCATTTATCTTTGTGATTTCCTCTCTTAAGATTCCATCTGTAACCGGAAGCTGCTCCCATATGACAGGTACCGGTCTCGGTGCATTGCTGTTCGGCCCTTCCGCTGTCAGCATCCTCGGAATCATCGTGCTGCTGTTCCAGGCAATCCTGCTGGCACACGGCGGACTCACAACCCTGGGCGCCAACTGTTTTTCCATGGCAATTGCAGGACCGTTTGTTTCCTTTGGAATCTATAAATTATGTCTGAAACTGAAAGTCAATAAACTGGCCGCCGTATTCCTGGCTGCTTCCATCGGAGATCTCTTTACATACTGTATAACCTCCGTGCAGCTTGCAATGGCACATCCGTCAGAAGCCGGCGGTATCGGCGCTTCCATGGCAAAATTCCTGGCTGTCTTTGCTCCCACTCAGGTACCTCTGGCAATTCTGGAAGGTATCCTGACTGTACTGATCATCATCGGTCTTGAAACCTATGCAAAGAAAGAGCTGAAAGCAATCGGCTTTATAAAGGAGGCTTAATCATGAAAGAAAAAAAACATACCGGACTTGTAATATTTTTATTAGTTGCTGCAATCTGTATTGCACTGATTCCTTTCTTTGCACTTCGGGGAGCAGAGTTTGGCGGATCTGATGATGCAGGAAGCGAAGTTGTCGCAGAAGTCAACGCAGATTATGAACCCTGGTTTACACCGATTCTCGAAACTGCAATCGGCGGAGAACTCCCGGGCGAGATTGAAAGTCTTTTCTTCTGTCTTCAGACCGGAATCGGTGTCGGTATTCTGGCTTTCTATATGGGAAGACTGGTAGAGCGGAAAAAACTGGGGAAAGAAGATTCTGATTTATAGAAAACCAACGAAAGCAGCCCGGAGGAACTGCAATGATTTTAATTGATAAGCTGTGTTATAATTCCAGACTGCGCTATGTAAATGCAGGCGTCAAACTTATTTATACCATTCTGACCCTGATGCTTTGCATCATCAGTCATTCTATATTGATTGCCTGCATTGTTCTGGCCGCCAACACTTTTTTGTGCATTTACAAAGGAGGGATCCCGTACTTCCGCTATTTTCGCCTGATGAAGATCCCCCTTGTATTCCTGCTGTTTTCCACCCTTGCTATTTTGGTAAATATCAGCAGAACACCGTTGGATGCATTCGCCATTTCAATCTGCAGTTATTATATCACCGGAAGCTTCCAGGGACTTTCCCATGGAATACAGTTGATTCTCACCGCACTTGCCAGCGTATCCTGTCTGTATTTTCTTTCTCTGAATACACCAATGACAGATATTCTGAATGAATTGCGGAAACTCAAGTGTCCTTCCATCCTGATTGAATTGATGCTTTTGATCTACCGCTTTATTTTTGTACTGACGGCAATCGCGTCTGCCATCACCACCTCCCAGAATTCCCGTCTGGGAAACAAGGATTTCAAAACATCCTGCAAATCCTTCGGTGCTCTGGGATCCGCCCTGTTTATCCGGGCCATGAAAAAGTCCGGTACACTCTATGATGCTATGGAATCCAGATGTTATGACGGAACAATTCATGTACTTACCGAACATTATCCGGCCAAAAGGTCTGAGATTCTGATGCTTGTAATCTTCGAGACCCTGCTGACCGCATTAACGATATGGAGACTTTTATAATGAATCATGATGTAATACTAAAAGCTGAGAACCTATATTTTTCTTATGATGATGAAAAGACACATTCTCTGAACGGACTAAGTCTTGAAATCCGAAAAGGCAGAAAAATTGCCTTTATGGGAGCCAACGGGTCCGGTAAATCCACATTTTTTCTCTGCTGCAACGGCATCCACCAACCAACCTCGGGAACTCTTTACTTTCATGGTGAACCTGTAAACTATTCCAGAGAGGGATTGCTGAAACTGCGCCAGAAGGTAGGAATCGTCTTTCAGGATCCGGATAATCAGTTATTTTCCGCCAGCGTGTATCAGGAGATTTCTTTTGGTATCCTGAATCTTGGTGTCTCTGAAGAAGAGGCAAAAAAAGAGGTGGAAGCAATCATTGAGGAAATGGAGATTACCCCTTACCGCCACAAACCTACCCATGCCTTATCCGGCGGACAAAAAAAGCAGGTTTCTATCGCTGATATTCTGGTGATGCATCCGGAGATTGTCATCTTAGATGAACCCGCCGCAGCATTGGACCCCAAACACACCGCATTGGTCAATGATGCGGTCGACCGGATGACTGCGGATGGAATCACGGTTCTGATGGCCACTCATGATGTAAACTATGCATTTGAATGGGCCGACGAGGTGGTTTTACTGAAAGACGGGCAGGTATTGATGCATGGTGCACCTACGGAAGTCTTCTCTAACCGTACCGCACTGGCTCAGACGAATCTGGAACAACCTGCCGCACTGCAGCTGTTTGACAGTCTCTGTCAGAAGGGCATTCTGAAAACTTCCCTTCCGGTTCCCCACAATCTTGCGGCTCTGGAAGCGTATATCGCAGAACTTCCATTTTTCCAAAACCAAACTGCAAGGTCCGTATCGGATCGCACGGATGCTAAAAAAGCAATTCTTGTGGTAAGTTTCGGAACCAGTTATGACACTACCCGTAAGGTGACCATTGATGCCATTGAAAAAGAGATTGCCGATGCTTATCCCGATTATCAGATCTACCGGGCCTGGACCAGCAAGATGATCCTTGCCAAATTAAAAAGGCGGGATAACATCCATTATGATAATGTAAAAGAAGCATTTGAGCGAATGATAGCAGACGGTATCACCGATGTAATCGTGCAGCCGACGCATGTTATTAATGGTATTGAAAATGATATTATGACCGAGGAAGCACTGTCCTACAATTCTCATTTTTCCACCATCCGCTTCGGCACACCACTCTTAACCAGTATGGACGACAACAACTACATCATAGACGCAATCCATCATGAATTTTCGGATCTGAGTCAGGATGAAGTGCTGGTTCTTATGGGTCACGGAACTACACATTATGCCAATGCAATCTATGCGGCACTGGATTATATGTTCAAGGAAAAGGGCTGTCCCAACATTTTCCTCGGAACCGTGGAGGCTTATCCGAGCATGGACACTCTGCTTCATATGGTAAAAGAATATCAGCCAAAACAGGTGGTTCTGGCTCCATTTATGATTGTAGCCGGCGACCATGCTACCAATGATATGGCTGGAGATGATCCCAACTCCTGGCGCAGTCAATTTGAAGCGGCAGGATTTCCGGTCAAATGTGTTTTAAAAGGACTGGGAGAATATCCGGATATCCGGAAACTTTTTCTGCAGCATGTGGAGGAAGCAATTCATTCCTCAAAATAATATATCATGATGTTGGGGGCAAAAGGTATTTTGCCGCCCTGTTCGGGCTACTTTCTCATGTTTTACGGGTCCCAAAGTCATGCTTTTTCATGCAAGCATGAAACGCATAACCTTTTGACCCTGGTATCATATCATTTGTATCTAATCATCTAAAGGAGCAGGCACTCTTCCGCCTGCTCCCAATTATGTTTTAGCTAATCATAACGATCCATCCTAAGAAATGATGACCGCATTCTTTTCTTCTAAGAGCTCCTTCATTTCCCGAATCGTCGATGTCATAAAGAGATCTGTCAAAGATATTTCCACATCAAAAGTTTCACGAAGCTGTGACAAGAGTTTCATAGCAATCAAAGAATTTCCTCCCATGGCAAAGAAATCGGAATCCAAGTCGATTTCATTCATCCCAAGGTCTAAAAGTTCGCAGAACTTTGTCTTTAGGATATTCTCTAATATATCTCCTTCTATAGTGGAATTTTTTGATGCCGCTGCTCCCTTCTTTGTGCCTGCATATATATTAGCCAATGCTTTTTTGTCCACCTTTGCATTTATGGTTACCGGAATCTTTTCGATTGGCAGATATTTCTTCGGCACCATATAGGCCGGAAGTTTTCTCATCAGATGGTTTCTAAGTGCCTCTTCCACTTCGGAGCCATTATTTACATAAAACAATACAAGCTGGTTATCTCCTGCTTTGATTACCGCCGCCCCTTTGACGTTTTCTACCTCCAATGCCTCAGATTCGATTGCTACCAGTTCGATCCGCTTTCCGTTTATCTTAACCTGCTCATCATCACGGCCGTCAAAGATAATCGTACCGTCTTCTCTGTAATGCCCGCGGTCCCCCGTATTATAAATACGTTCTCCCGTTTCTTCCCAGATGATAAACTTATCCGAGGTACGTTCCTCATCCTCACAATATCCACTTGCCACACCGATTCCACCGCAATACAAGGTACCAGTCACACCGATCGGAAGCTGTTTTTTGTTTTCATTCAAAATATAATAACGATTATTTGCAATCGGCTTTCCATACGGAATCACATCACCTGAAAGGTCCTCTTCCTCTATCTCATGCATAATATTCCAAAGAGTCGTCTCTGTGGGACCACCCACGGAAATCATCCTGACCGTACTGTTCACTGTTCTTAGCTTTTGCAACAAGCTTGGCTTAATATAATCTCCTCCAAGCATGACCAGTCGAAGATTTCCGATCAATGATGCCGTTTCCTCTGTAACAGCTTCCATCAGCATCTCCTGAATAACCGGAACAGAATTCCAGATTGTTACTTTATGTTGACTCATCAGTTTCAGCCACATTTCCGGATCTTTTGCGCTCATCTCCTGAGGTACGGTGACAGACGCTCCGCAAATGGCTATACCAAAGATGTCATACATGGACATATCATGGGACGGATTCGTCACACCGAAGGCACTGTCTGCCTTTGTCACTTCGAATCTCTCGTTTGTATACAGGAGGGCATTCACTAAAGACTCCTGGCGGATCATAACCGCCTTGGGACGTCCTGTCGTACCGGAAGTATGAATAATTGCGGCTAAATCCTCTCTGTTTACATGAGCCGGTTCCATCACCTTTGTCTCTTTACAAAGGAGTTTTTCATCCACCACCAAGAATTTCATCTCTGCTTTGGCAAAATCGTCTGCTGCCGCGGAATCTACCAAAAGGTAATTACACTGAATCCAGTTCATTGCGCTTTCCACAAGAGCCGCAGAATAATCATATTCTAAGGGGGTATAAACATAGCCCATATAGGCACAGGTCAGTGCTGCCACCATCTGTTCAAGCCCCTTTCCAATATGAACCGCCACCTTATCACCTGCCGTAACTCCCATTTCCGAAAGTCTCGCTCCCAAAGCATCTACCATCTTTCGTATCTCATGGTAGGTATAATCTCTGCCGTCTGTATGAAGATAGACTTCCTCTGAATATTCCCGGAATGCCTCCTCCAAAAGCATCGGCATGGTTTCCTCACCCAGATTTTGATCCGTCCCGTTTGCCTGACTGATCATTTCTTTATCCCTCTGCGGCAATGCAATGTCTACCTTACTGTTCCAGAACTCTTCGCTTCCTGCAGCCTCATATAAAACAGACTTTTGCATGGCTGCGAGATTTTCTAATATTTCCGGATCAATCAGTCCCTTTAAGCTGTTATAGTTAAATTCGATTCGATCACTATAAACGCAGGTATTCACATCAATCCAAATCTGCGATGTATGATTTTCCTGATAGATAATCTTCAGCACATTTTTATCAATTTCAATAAACTGCTCTTCAAATTCCTGGGCATCCGGAAGCATACCAAATACCAAAGGTGCAAGTACTTCCTGATATCCATTATTCTTACGATAGATCTCTCTGGTGATTTCCATACCACTAAAGTTATTATGATCCTTCAGCTCCATAATCTGCTGCTGTGTCTTGACAACCTTTTCAAGGAACGTATCTTCCGGATCATCTTCCATCGTAAAGAGCAGGAAAGAAGCACACTCCCCTAAGACCTTGAATATATCTTCACTGAAAGCCGGTCTGTAAAACTCCGGAATATTCAGCAGGAATCTTCGTTTGTCATTCCATCTGGCCACGGATACGGCAAAGGATGTCAGCAATACAGAGAAGGCAGATACACCAAACTTCTGAGACATTTTTTCAATCTGTCTCCACTGCTCAATCGGAATCCCGCACTCTACCTGAATACCTTCCACCTCTTCGAGTTTGGTAATCTCATTTTGAACCGGCAATATTCCGGCTGACGGCAAAGTTGGAATCTTGTTTAACCAGAATTCCTTATCACGCTGATATTTTTCCGTCTTTTTCAGCTCTTCCCGATACATAATATAATCTCTGAAAGTCGCTTTCAGTGGCTCCATTTCAAGATCCGGATCACGATACAGGGTACCAAGCTCTGTATAGAAAAGCTGAAAACTCCATCCATCCATAATCTGTCCGTCCGCATAAATATGTAAAATTGCCTTATCCTCCGTCAGTTGAGAAATGATGCATTTAAAGAGAGGCGCCCTGGTTAAATCAAGTCTGGTAGATACCATATCCTTACGAAGATTATGAAGATAATGCTCTCTTTCTGCTTCTCCCATATGACGCAGATCCGTTACCGGAATATCAAAATCCGGAAGTGATTTTAGAACATGCTGCATTCCATCTTCATCAATATAGGCTCTTAGCATATCGTGCCGTTCCATCAATCTGCCAATGACCTGGAACAACCTGTCGTGGTCATAATTACGGCACTCGATTTCCACATAACCGGCAGTCGGAATACTATGAAAGCCTTCTGTCTCATGCGCGCCAATATAATAGGACTCCTGCAGATCACTCATAGGGAATGGATCAAACCGGTGCTCCAAATCCGGCTTAAAATCAACGAGTTCCACAGACTCACGGCTGTTGCATACATCATTTCTGTGCTCTGCATCAATATAGGCAGCCATATTCTGAATGGTGGAATACTTATACATATTTGACAGCGATACTTCAATGCCGCGGCCTTTTAGCTTTGTCAATACACTGATGGATTTTAAGGAATCCGCCCCCATTGTAAAAATATTCACATCTGTGCTCAGCTCGTCTAAATCCAAAGTCTCCTTAATAACTTCATACAGAATCTGCTCCGTCTTCGTCTGCGGCAAAATGATTTCCTGATTCTCAGTTATATTTCCGCCGTATTCATATGGCAGCTGTTTATAATCCACCTTGGCATTTGCAGAAAGGGGAATCTCATACAAGGAGTAAATACGCTCCGGCATCATATAAGACGGCAGCTCCTCACGAAGCGCTTTCATCAGTTCGGCTTCCTCTCTGTATTCCTTATTATGTGCTGCATATGCCACTATGACATGCTGTTCAAATACTTCTGCCGCCTTATCTGGTTTTGGATAAGAATTGGTATATGTAAATCCACAGTCCGACATAGCCGTACACCACTCCCTGGGGCTTAAAAGCGGAACATTCTTCTCAAGCCGTTCATCATTATATCCGGAAAATCCTTCAATAAATCCGATGGATACCTTGTGATAAATCTTATTTGTCGTTACCTCAAGGGCAACCAACATCCCTTCTTTTGAAAGGAGATATCGAAAGTTCTTTAAAGTTTCTTTGATCATCCTGGCGTCATGAAGTACATTTGCTCCGATAATGATGTCAAAAGAAGCCGGATCATAGCCCTGGGCCTGTGGTTTCTCATCTATATTAAAAAGCCCATATTCCACAAAATCATATTCACGAAAGTTTTCTTTTGCACGATCCGTAAAGAAGGTGGATAAATCGGTAAACATATATTCCACATCATAGTCTTTGATCCGTTCTAAAATAGCCGCACTGGTACCGCCGGTTCCGGCGCCAAACTCCAGGATGCGTACCGGTCCCTCCTTATCCCGATTTTTGACATACTGCTCAACAGCTTCCGCCGCCAGATGATTCATATACTCTGCTACCGGATTATAACGATAGATATTCTCTGCCCGCTGCATATCGCCCTCCGGGAACAAAATTGTAAGGGGGTTCACATCGGCCTTCAGAATATCCTGTACATTTTTATTACAAAGAGTCAGAAATTCAAAGGAACCTCCCCAGTATTCTACACCGCTCTTTGTCATGATTTCACTGTACATCGCCTCTACATCTATTTCCTGAATGGGCTCTTTACAGATATACACGCCGCTGCTCACCTTTTCAATATGTCCTAACTGTTCTAACGTCTCTGCCCACTGATAAACCAGCTTCTTATATTTCTCCACAATCTGGTTCTTTTCAAAGAGCTCATCCAGAGAATAGATCTGCTCTGTCTCCCTAAAGAATTGAAGGCGATAAAAGGCATTATTAATAATCGCCGTACTGACCTCCTCTAACGCTTCTGAGATTTCTTTAAACTCATCTATGGTCAGATAATCCGGTGTCTCATCACTTGCAGCATCCAGTGCTTCTTTTTGAACAGAAACCAGATTCTCTATCCACTGCATATCGCAAGGTGCTCCATCCGCCGGAACATAATAAGCAAAAAGATGTTTCGCTCCGTTTTCTTCTGTTGCCACCTGCGCCACTGCATTTAATACGGACTCCTGCCGTTTCAGACAGCTCTCTATCTCTCCAAGTTCAACACGATTTCCATTGATTTTTACCTGCGTATCCTTTCTTCCCCGGAAAATCATATAGCCTTCCGGTGAAAATACACCCTTATCTCCCGTTCGGTAAATCTTTCCATACAATGGATGACAAATAAAGGCCTCTGCTGTCTTTTCCGGATCATTTTGATATTCCATAGCCACGCCAGCACCCCCGATAAAGATGTCGCCTTCCACACCGACAGGTAAAGCCATCCCGTCATAGCCCAAAACATACATCGTCTGATTGGTCAGCGGATATCCATATGGAATACTATTCCAATCATCTTTTACTTCATCAATCGGATAATAAATAGACCATATGGCGGCTTCTGTGGCTCCACCCAGACTTATGATCTGTGCATTTGGGAATTTTTTATGAATCATCTCCGGTAAATCTGTCGGAATCCAGTCCCCGCTCATCATAACCAGTCTCAGAGTCTCATTTACATAGTCTTCATCCAACTCCTGCACCAGAATCTTCATAAGTGCCGGTACGGTATTCCAGATGGTAACCGGAAAATTTTTCAGCTTATCAATCATACCATAGATATTTTCCTGCTTATCGTGAAGAAGTAAAGAAGCTCCTGACGTCAATGCTCCAAACACGTCATATACCGATAAATCAAACCCAAAGGAAGAAATACCGATCACCTGATCCTCTTCTGTCACTGCAAACCGCTCATTGATATCATTCACCGTATTGATCAGTGCCTCATTGCTGATTGCAACTCCCTTGGGATTTCCGGTGGTACCCGAAGTATAAATGACATACATGAGATCCTTTGCATCATTCTCCTTACGTGGAAGCGGATCTTCACGATAGCTGTCAATCTTTTCCCGTGAATAGAACGCATCATCAAGTACTGCCACCCCATCACTCTTTTCAAGAATATATTTCCTACGGTTCTCCGGCAGATGTGTGGCAATCGGCACATAATATCCGCTTGTCTTTAGAACAGCCAACATATGAACGATAGTTCTGTGGTTACGTTCTCCTTCTATGAGGTATCCCTTTCCCATGCCATAGTTTTCAGCCAGATAATGGGCCTCCTGATTTGCCATAAAATCCAGTTCTTCATAGCTGATTTCACTGTTGTCAGTAAGAACCGCCGTATGATCCGGATTCTCATAGGCCTGTCTCTCAAAAAGTGTCAGAGCCGATACATATTCCCGATCTCTTGCGGTGTTGTTATAGGTTTCTAAAAATCCCCTTGTTTCCTCTTCTAACACGGTGGATGCCCCATCCAATACCAAATCCAGATAGTAAGTCTGCATCTTCTCCAAACGTTCTTTTTTCCAGTATTGCATCGGATAATCCCAATGTATGACCAAAGCACCGTTTTTCAGAGTCACCTGATTGTCCAACAGAAGCTGCGGAGTCTGACTCACCTGATAGACTTTGTCACCAAATTCTTCCCATCCTTCCTTTGCCAAATCAAACATCATACTGGTAAAAACAAATGGAAAAGCTGCCTTATCTTCCACCTGATCCTTCAGAATCACTTCTCTGGAAAAGGACGTCATATTGCAGTCCAAATGTTTCTTATATTCTGCAATCTTATTTTGTGTCTGCTTCGCAACCGCAAAGAGATCATCGGAACCGGTAAATTCAAAATCCACCGGCAGAATTTTTGTGAAATCACCGATTGTTTCGTTAAATTTTTTACCGGACATGCTCTTTCGGTCCGACACCGTCATATTAATCGTTAATTTATCATGATTGGTCCATGCAGAAACCATCCTTGCATACACTGTCAACAGATAAATGGGTGGAAGGATTCTCTGATGACGCAGTTTCTTTTCCGCAGCACTCCATTTTTCTGCCGGCACCACACATTCCAAAGAATGAAAATATGGAATATCCGAAGCTTTCTTTTCTACCTTGTCAATAAACGGACCGGCTGTAAAACGCTGAATGTTTTTCATCCAGAAGGCCTTATCTGCCTCTGCTTTTTTCTCCCTCTGTTGTTTCTCCAGTCCCATATAATCAGAAAAACCAACTTCCAATGCCTCTGTCTCAAGACCAGAATTATAATAATGCATAATTTCATGAATGAGAAGCTCCGTACTCATTCCGTCTACGATCATCATATCAATATCGATGGCTAAAATACTGCTTTCTTCATCCTTGCGTAAAAATTTAAATTCAAACATTGGCCATGTATCAAGGGGAAAGATTCGATTGGAAGTTTTCTCTCTGTAACTTGTGAGTTCCTTTGTTTTTTCTTCCTCGGACAATTTGCATAAATCTCTATATTCCACTACATAGTAAGGCACTTCATCCAGAATGACCTGAGTTCCATCTTTACAAATATAGGCCCGAAGCATCTCCTGTCTTTGAATCACTTTGTTTAATGCTTTTTCAAATCTCTTTGGCTCCAGCTTCGTATCAAATTCCACATAAAAATGCGTCGAAATGCCTCCGAGATAAATACTGCTGTTTCTCCCGAACATATAGGCGAACTGCACGTCCGTCAACGGTAACTTCTTTCCATTTGACATGTTATCGTACCTCCATGATTCTACGGTCAATTACCGCTGCAACTTTGTCTAACTCTTCCTCCAGATAAAAATGACTGCCATGAAATTCCTCTATGGCAAAATCACCAGAAGTATAATTTTTCCAATGACCAATAGACGATTTTTCTTCTAAGGCAAGGTCTTCCTTTCCATACATTGCTACGACCGGAACATTTAGTTTCCGGTTATTTTCGTTTTTATAATTCTCCTGAATAAAAAAGTCTTTACGCACAATCGGAGCAAAATATTCAAACATAAAAGGATTTTCCAACAATTCCGGTGTCACATAGCCCGCCTCTTTTATGACATGTAAAAGCTCCTCATCACTTAAAGAGCTAAGCATTGGCGCACGGTAATCATCCGGTGCATAGCAGGAAGACACAAACAGAATTTCCGGCTCAATGCCGTAAGCTTCCTTTGCATATTTTGCCGCTTCATAAGCTGCAATACTGCCGCTGCAATGACCGAAAAGTCCGAATTTTCGTTCTTTCAAGAGACCAATATTTTCATCCACAAAATCTTTTACCAGTTCCTGCATGCTATCCGGCATTTTTTCTTTTATTCGCTTCTCCCGCATCGGAAACTGCACCGGCAAAACAGCGATATTTTCAAACTCTGCTCCCCATTTTGCAAAATATGCCGCGGTTCCTCCCGCATGGTGAAAGCAGTATAAGGCAAAATCCTGTTTCTGATCTGTCTCATGGGCAATCCATTTTGTACTCATAAATAATTCCTTTCTCCCCTCTCATTAACTCTCTGTCTGCATCTTCTGACAGAAGTAGTCCACAACCCGATTTGGTTCCTTACGAAAATAAAAATGATTTCCATCAAACCATTCAAATTCAAATTTTTGAGAAGTGAACTGACTCCATTTCATAAATTCTTCCTGTGAGATATGATCCTGTCTGCCGCCCATCATATAAATATCCGCGGCCAAATCTCTGACCGGAACCTTTTCTCCCGCATAATTTTCCAGGATCCGATAGTCATTGCGTATAATCGGCAGGATATAGTCCTTAAACTCTGCTATCTCATATAATTCTTTTTCCATTCCCCCCAATTCATAAATCCAGTTCCAGAACTCATCATCCGTATACTGCTCTGTCTTACGGTCTACTTCTGTCTGCGGAATGGTATTTGCAGATAAAAACAGTCTCTCAGGAGCATCCACCGTAGGATCTTTTTTTAATTTTTCCACCAGTTCATAGGCGATCCAACTTCCCATGCTATGGCCAAAAACAGCATAGTTCTCTACATAATTGCGGTGTAAATAATCCGCAATCATCCTATAACAATCCTCTACTGCCTCTGAAAAATCTCTGTAAGGCGCTTCAGCCAGACGGGAAGAATGCCCTGCCAGTTCGAGGGGAACCAGCCTGAGATTTCTTTTTTCTGCTATCGTCTTCAACTCTCCATATGCAGACGCCGCTCCGCCTGCATATGGAATACAAAATATTACATTCATCTAATTTTCACGTATCCCTTCACAACACAACCCGCAATTCTTTTGGATCAGACCAAAATGAGAGCTGTCAACTTCCAGAAACTCGATTTTTTTGTCAAAGTAATTCTGCCATCTCTGGGGATTTTCAGCCACACTTCCGGAAGAAGCATGTATATAACATGCATCTGTGCTATGTACCCTGCCGGACACCGGTACCTTTTCCGCTGCATCCACAATACTTCGAAAGAAATTATGAATCATAATCATCTCCCGGACAGACATCTTTTCCTGATTGATGAGAACGCCGGCCGTTTCTGTAAAGAAAGATTTCTTTACGGCATCTTCCAGTCTTTCATCTCCGGAAATCTTATCAACAACACTTTCCCATAGAGCCTTCACGGAAGAATCCGTCTTTAAAGTTCCGATATCCGCACGAAATGCATACTTTTTCATAAATTCCAGCTCTGTCGGTATGTTATAACTAAGCTCCTCAAGTCGTCCCGGCTCCTGGGTGTCAAGAAAGAGGATGTGAATATTCTGGTATCCGCTGGCTTCTAAAATACGGGCAATTTCAAAGCAAATGGTTCCTCCGATACACCATCCCACCAACTGAATACGTTCTTCCTTTTTTGTGCATTCCAAAATTGATGCCGCATATTCTCTGGCAAGTTCCTGCAGGGAAAGCTTCTCCGGCTCTAAGGCTACTTCCTTTAGATAATCAATCCCGTAGCAATTATAACGGTCCTTCATTATGTCGACCATTTTCTGATAGCTGTCTGCACTGCCATTGCCACCATGCACAAATATAAGCTTTGGTAATCCTTCCCGGATTTCTGCAAGTTCTCTGAGCAGATTTCCGGACTTTCCGGTCATATAAAATTCTGCAAGTTTACGAATCGTACTGCTTTTTAAAACATCTGTAAGAAGCAGCGCTTCCCATTTCATGCTCTTCTTTATCGCTGTAAGAAGCTCCATTGCTTTCAGGGAATCCCCACCGCTTTCAAAGAAATCATCCTCAACTCCTGCATTTTCCACATTCAGGACATTCTTCCAAATCATAAGCAGTTTTTCTTCTATTTCATTTTTCGGAAGAACTTTTTCCACATTACCTTCTTCCTCATTCCTGTCAATTCCATCCAAAAGACCGCGTCTGTCAATCTTATTATTTGGGGTAAGCGGAATCTGCTTCATCACTTTCAGATATGTCGGTCTCATATAGGTCGTTAAATAGGAAGCTCCATACTCGCGAAATTCTTCTTCACTATGCCTGTCCGGATCCGTTTCCACAAAGACTGCAATATGCCTGCTTCCATGATTGCCTTCATAAATCAGTGCAGCTGCCTGCGTAACATCCGGATGTTTCAGATAGACATTTTCAATCTCTCCAAGCTCAATTCGATAACCGTGAATTTTAATCTGCCCGTCGATTCGTCCGCATATTTCCACATAGCCTTCGTTTTTAAAAATTCCATAATCCCCGGTGCGGAAGATTCTTCCGTATTCCGGATGCTCAAAAAATTTCTCAGCATTTAACTTGGGCATATTTACATAGCCTTTGGCCAGACACATACCACCCACACAGATTTCACCCTTGACCTCATTGGGCAGTTCTCTCCCGAAGGCATCCATAATATAGATCTGCTGATTTTTCAGCGGATATCCATAAGGAATACTGTTCCATTCTTCTTTTACTTCGCTCACCGGATAGTAGATGTCAAAGACCGAAGTTTCTGTGGGACCTCCCACACTCATAAAGCTCGCTTTCGGCAGTTGTTCCAGAATATCTCTTGCAAGCTGTTTTGGAATGAAATCTCCTCCCAAAAGAATATGACGCAGGGAATTCCCCTGTCCCGTCTTACGTACCGTCAGATACATTTGCATGAGTGAAGGCACCGTCTGCCACACGGTAACATGATTCGTTTCAATCAGCTCTGCAATATGTTCAATCGCATGCACATCCGGCACCATGACAAGCGTCCCGCCGGCTTCAAAACAACCAAAGATATCATAGACCGACATGTCAAAGCTCATGGCAGATAATCCGATAAAGACATCCTCTTCCCCGACACCATAGGCTTCATTTGCTGCAATCATGGTATTTGCTACTGTGCGGTTTATAATTTCCACACCCTTCGGTCTGCCGGTACTGCCGGAGGTATAAAGTACGTAAGCCAGATCCGTTGGTTCCGGCAAATGTTCTCTGACTGTTGTTTCCGCTTCCGGTACTCTCAAATAGTCAAATGGATATAAAATACGTTCGATCTGGCTGCTCTCACAGATATAGTTGACACGTTCCTTTGGAAAATCCGGAAGCATCGGCACATAGCAGCCGCCGGCTTTTAAAATCCCCAGAAGATTAATAATCGCCCCCGGCTTCCGGTCTCCAAAGAGTCCAATCGGTTTTTTCTCCAACCCTTCTTTTTCCAGATATTCCGCAATATTGTTGGAATACCGATTAAGCATTACATAAGTAAATTTTTCTTCTCCATATATTAACGCCACTTTATCCGGATATTTGCCTGCCGCATCCATAAAAAGTTGGATCAGAGTCGTTTCTCTTGGATGCTCTTCCTTCGTATTGTTATAACTCAGACGCTGCTTTTTCTGTTTCTCCGGCAAGGATAAGGGCGCAATTTCTTCCTTTCCCTCTGCCACCTGTTCCAAAATGCCGCAATAATCCCCAAAAATATGTTCCATCATCTCAGCCTCAAAGAGCTCGGATACATAATCCATCTGAATGACCAGATTACCTCCCTCCGACATGACCTGAAAATCAATATATACCTGAGGTGTCTGACCAATGGACCATTTCACTTCGCCTAATCGGTTTACATCATCCCAGATATCCTGTTCAAACAAAAGGCTGGTAAATACAATCGGCATCAGAGCCTTTGTAGTCGGATAACGGAATTTTTTCATCACATCCTTGGAAAAGTGAATGCCGTCATAGGCTCTGTACTCCAGTGCTTTACTCAAGGTCTGCTGCACTTTTTCGCTTTCCTTCCAGAAATCGTCACCAGACATACCAAAATCCAAAAGAATTGATGTTGTGAAATCTCCATATAATTTTTCAATATCCGGATGAAAAGACGGTCTGTTAAATAAGGTCAGATTCACAGTAAAGGCATCCATTCCACTGTAAAACTGAAGCACATGACCATAGGCACTCATAAGCAGTGCCGAAATCGTCATACGATGTTTCGTGGATTGCTTCTTCATGACATCCAACTCAGCCCTGGAAAAAATTCTTCTCTTTCTGATAAAATGACCTCTCTCTATGGTCTCCGGATCGCATCTTAAAGGAAGCTGCGGCGCCTCCGGAAAATCCTCGAGCTTGGACATCCAGTAACTCTTTGCTTTTTCGTAGGCTTCCCCCTCTTTCATTGCCTCAAAATCATGAATGAAATCACGATAATGATAACGAAGCGGCTCCGGCTCATATTCCGGATGAAAATAGCCATAAGCAAGATCCTGAACCATCATATTCATACTGGCTGAATCCATCATGATGGTATCGTAATTGATAAAGAGATATTTTTCCTCCTCATTCATCTTGAAACCACGAATCTCAAACAGTGGAAAATGTTGAATATCAAAGAATGCATGGGAAAGCTGGTTCCTGCGCTCTTTAATCTTTTCTTCCTTCTCTTCCTTTGAAAGACTGCTGATATCCTCGATTTTAATCTCGTAGTATGGAACATCCTTTAATACCCGCTGCCTGCCATCCGGCAAAATCACCGTGCGAAGCATTTCCTGATGCTGTACCAGACGGTTTAATACTTTATTCATTCTTGGAATATCCGCCCTGGTCACAAACTCGATATAGTTATGTGTGGTAAATCCACCCAACTCATAGAAATCCTGCTTCCCGATAAAATAGGCCATCTGAAGGGAAGACAAACCAAAAGGCTCATAAATTTTTTCTTCTGCTTTGTTTTTCAGTTCTTCCGCATAGGCCATAATGTTATGGACGATCCCCCCAATCTGATCAGATGTGACATATTCCGGCGCATAATCTACCATGAAGTGGATGCTGCCTCCCATGCTCAGTGCATTGATTTCAAGGAGATACGGTGTTTTTTGTTTTTCAAAACGATTTCCCTTCCATCCATTTACCACAACCTCAAAAGGTCCGTTTTCCTGCTCCACAGAATCAAATTCACCCAAATAATTGAAGCAGATTTCCGGCTGTATCCCATAGATTCCAGTTCTATGCTCTCCGTATATCTTTTGAAGCATAAACTCTCCGGCAATCTTCTGCTTATCTTTCTGCTGCTTCGCTATGCTTTGCACAGACTCTTCGACACTCACGGTACGCGCATCAAAAATAAGCGGGTAAATCGCCGTAAACCAACCAATCGTATTGGACAGATCATAACGATTGTCCCCAAAATTTCTGCCGTTATGTTCCACTTCCACCGCAAAGCGTTCCAGCCCCGTCACATCTCCAATGGCCCGCATGCAAATTGCTAAAAGCACATCCGCAAAATTCGACGTACGTACTGCCCTTACATATGCTTCCAGGCCCCGTCTGATCTCCGATTCCAATGTGAAGACCTTATTTTTTCTGGCACCGATCGTAAGCTCAAAGTGTCCCGTTGAAATCGTACAAAGCTTCGATACCTCTTCCTTTTCCCAAGCAGCCAATTGGGGGTGCGTCGCTTCCACCTTTTCCATCATTTCCTTTGCAAATTTCTGATAGGACACGGTCTTTGGAATCAGATAACCGCCTTGCGCTGTATCTTCTCTTTCCAGAAGTTCCCCAAGATCCCTGAGAAGAATACGGAAGGAGACGCCATCCATTACCAAATGATGTACGGCCACAAAGAGATAGTTCTCTTCTCTGGTCCTTAAAATTCCCAGGTTCATTAAAACACCATCTTCCAGATCCATGCCGCCCTGAAGCTCTTCGATTTTTTGATCGATCCACTCCTTTTCATCGGAGGTTCCCTCATAGGTTGCTTCCAAAACGTGATAAGAAACAGCATCCACACCTCTGATTTCCTGCTTCCAACTGCCGTTTTCATATGTATAAATCATTCGAAGAGTGTCATGATGCTCCGTAATTTTTTGCATTGCCCTCTCCAGACTAGAAACTGAAATCTCTTTCTTTAATTTCAAAAGTACGCTCTGGTTGAACTGATTCTGATTTTCATATCTGCTGTCAAAAAATGCTTTCTGAATCGGCAGCAATGGAACTTCTCCCATAATCGCTTCCTGAGACTCAAGTTCGCCCATATAGACATCATTTACAAATTTTTCTACCGTTGGATGCTCGAACAGCCGGCGCAGTTCCGCCGTCATTCCTTCTTTTTTCATCATACCCACAATCTGCATTGCTTTGATGGAATCTCCTCCGGCTTCAAAAAAGTTATGACGAATTCCAATATCAGGATTCCCCAATACTTCCTGCCAGATACGAAGCACCTTTTGCTGCAGTTCTGTTTCAGGCAGAATATACAACGTTTTTTTCTGTTCTTCTATATCCGGAAGTTTCTTTCGATCCAATTTTCCATTTTTTGTGAGCGGAACCTGTGAAATACGCATATACCCATTCGGAAGCATATAGGATGGCAGATATTCCGCCATTTTTTCCTTCAGCACTTCGTGGCTGATTTCTTCCTTTGACAAATAGTAAGCCCATATACGCCATTCTCCTGCCTCATTTTTCACAATCTTCACAAAGCCCTGGGAAATACCCTCACAGTTTTGCAGTACATTTTCTATTTCTCCTGCCTCGATACGGAATCCGCGGATTTTGACCTGATCATCTTCACGCCCTACATATACAATCGTTCCATCTGCCGTGACAGATACGATATCACCGGTCTTATAGATGATTTCATCCGGGCGATATGGATTGGAGATAAATCTCTCCTTCGTCATATCCGTTCTTCCGTAATAGCCCCGGCCAATTTCTCCTCCGATATAGAGTTCACCAAGAACTCCCTTCGGACAAAGATGCAGATTCCTGTCAAGCACATAACACGTATGATGAGCATCCGGTTTGCCAATCGGAATATTATCCAGCTCTTCACCACTTGGATCTAAGACATATTCCACACCAATGCTGACGATTTCCGTTGGTCCATAGGCATTTATAATCTTCGCCTTCGGGCAGGCCAAAGCAGCTTTATAGAAATGTTTTGCTGATACCTTTTCTCCCCCTACACTTACAATACGCATATTTTCAAAACAACGCTCATCCTCATCCACCATAAGTTTGAAGAGCTGAGCAGTCAGGAACGTTCGGGTGATTCCCTCATTTCTGTAAAAATGAACCAGACTTTCTGCTGTTTCTCTATCCTTTTCTGTAGACATACGTACTGCGCCGCCGGTCAATAGCGTCGTAAAAATTTCATAGACACTGGCATCAAAGGCAAGCGTCGCAACCTGCGCCACCACATCACTCTCTATCCCCGCAATCGGAGACCGCGTATCAATACAAAACGCATACAATGCTCCCGTGGTGACTTCTACTCCCTTGGGTTCTCCGGTAGAACCTGAGGTAAAAAGCACATAGGCCAAATCCTCCGGCTTATAATCCGTCCTTGTGAAGGTGCGCTTTCCATCCCCCTTCATGCATGTTTCCCTGGATAATTTAATCCGATCCTTCCCATAGCGTTCCGGATCATCTGTAATTATAATTTTTACAGAGGCCATCTCCAGAAAACGCTCTCTTCTCTTTCGGGGAAGACTGGCATCAATCGGCAGATACGCCATCCCCGCCATCAAAATACCCATGATACAAATCACAGAATCCATACTGCCTTTTGCATCGATTGCAATCAGATCTCCGGCTTTTCCTCCCTGCCTCTTCAGTACCACTGCTACATTTTTCGACAGGCTAAGGAGCTCTTCGTAAGTAACCTTACGGGTGTCATCAATAAGAGCCCATTTTGTTCCATAGTTCTCTGCCGCTTTGAGAAATCCCTCCTGAAAGGTTCCCTTTTCATATTTATAATAGGCTTCATTCACAGACTCTACAATTTCAGTTTCCATTTCTTCAGAAAGAAGCTTATATTCTTTTACTTTTCTCGCGGGATTTAATATCAGCTGAGTCATCAGATTTTTGTATGCTTTTAGCAGATCTTCCATGGTCTCACTACGATATACCGAAGGATTATATTCAAAATCCATCAGAAGCTGATCTGTTGGCTGCGCTTTCACCGTCAGGTCATAATTCGTCCTGTCCACAAAGTTAGCATTAGCTAACTCAAGTCCGCCAAACGAAACCCCATCTATCATATCTGCGAATTCCAGATTCTCAAATGCAAAAATATGACGAAAGAGTGTTTCCTTCCCCGCACTTATTTCGCTCAGTTGTACGCTGCTGTTAAACTCAGCCTGAAAAAGGTCCACACCTAATTTTCGAATCTGTTCCGGCAACGGCTTTTCATCCTCCAATCGAAGAATGATCGGCATGGTATTGATAAAGAGCCCGATTATTTTATCAATATTCGGAATCGGAACACTTCGCCCAGAGGTAACACTGCCCCAGACGGCTTCACTTTGACCACTGTATTTACATACCAGCATACCCCAAATTCCCTGAATCAATGCTCCTACCGTAATGTGGGTATCTGCCGCTATTTTTTTTAAGCGTTCCATCTGATTTTCATCCAGTGTCAGCCGCATCACCTCCCTGTCTTTGGTCTGCAGTGCATCAATCGTTTCATGAGGGAACTGATAAGCAGCAGGTACATCTTTCAGATAATTTTCCCAATAGCTTTTTGCCGCATCATTTTCTCTTGTCTCCAACCAACTCAAATAATCAGAATACGGCACTTCTTCCACTTTTTGAGCTGTCCCCTGCATGGCTTTATCATATATTTCAAATAATTCCTTTATCATTAAAGACATACACCAGCCATCGATGGCAATATGGTGACACCCCCAAAGCAGTCTGTGCCGGTCTTCTCCCACACAGAAAAGATGCATGTCCATGATATCACCCTGTGCCAGATCGCGATTTCTATCCCGGCTCTTTTCTGCTGTTCTATGGATCTCACACCTTTGCTCTTCCTCTGTCAAAGCGCTTAAATCACAATAAATCACTTCTTGTTTTCTATGATCAGGTATGCCGAGCTGCGGACTCTTTTCTTCCGATATGTAATAATTCATACGAAGCGCTTCATGGCTGTCTACCAAGAGCTGTACGCTCCCGGTAAACACTGCCACATTTAATTTCCCCTTGATATCAAAGGATACCTGCTCGTAATAAATATGATCCTCTGTCAGCATATCATGAAAAAACATTCCCTGCTGCATCGGAGACATCGCGTATCTTCTGCTTTCCTTCATCTCTTCCACTTTTTTATTCCTTCCAACGATAATCATGATCAATCTTCCTTGCGATATCAGCGATTGTCTGATATTCAAAAAAATCACTCACCTCAATAAAACAAAGCTGCTGATTTAATCTGGTAAAAATTTGCATACCCTTGATGGAATCTCCACCAATTTCAAAAAAATTATCCGTAACAGCTATATCCGATCTGCCAAAGACTTCAGACCAGATACCCTTTACCCGTTTTTCACTCTCACTCATGTTTTCTTCCTCTATATATCCCGATTCTTTAACATAACGGTCATTGATACTTTTCGAATCTTATACATGGAACACAGACTCGATACCATATAACAAATAATACCAGTCACGATGATAATAACAAAATCCTCAGGCTGCATAACAAAATCCAGAAATCCAGGAATCGTTGAAATACAAGCCGGCCAGATAGAAACCATCAGCATGGTCTGGAACGGTAATGTAATCAGGATCAATAGAATCACCACAATCGTATTCGCTCTGATATACATTCCGCGTATCTCTTTATCCGTAAACCCGAAAATCTTGAGCATGGAAATACCAGTTTCATTTTTGGATAAAATCATATTGACCAGTAAATACATCATGATGAGATAAATGATAACTGCAATCGCAGGGAACATAATAATCATGCTCTTCATAACATTTTTCAAAATGGCACCATTGGTCACCAGTGAATCCTTCGTCACCACAGATATCAGAGAATCCTCCGGAATATCCAATTTTGTATCTGAGAAATAGTAATTAAAATAATCTGCATGCTTGCGGAAAATATTGTTTATTTCCTTCTGATTCATAAAAACGGCCAATCCCATATTGTATGACGTTATACCAACTACGGTATATTCATCACCGATTCCTGTGGAAGAATTCTCCAGTGTGATAATATCTCCGACACGGATATTGAATTTTTTCGCTGCCGCATCCGAAATGACAACTTCACCAAAGGCAGTTTTCTCCAGATCACTGAAATATTCACTGCCTTCACCTACTCCGATACCCGTCAGACTATAGGTCTGTTTCAAATCTGCACTGTAATAATCAAAGCTTCCTACAGTAGCTGCTTCCCCGTCCGTCCCCCCTGCTTCGTACTGATCGGATACCATATACTGATACTCACTAACCGCTTCTGTTTCCTGTGCCTCAATATATGCATCAAAGGAAGAAGACATCCCGATGCCAAACATCATGAGCCATCCTCCAAGGAAAACACCTACCAGAAGCAGCAAATACGCTCCAAAACTCTGCGTAAACACTCTGAACTTGAATCGAAAATCAAAACCAAAGGCATTGAATCTGCTATGATCACTGCTCCGCTTATTTCCAATATCTTTTTTAATCAACTTCAATGGTTTTATTGCAAGCTTTCTCCCAATTCCAATCGCATTGATCACGACGATCAGAACAAGGGGCGCAAAGATTGCAGTCAGCAATGTCTTTGTATCCAGATTCAGACTGCTCTTCGGGATACTGTAATAACTCTCCAGACTGTTCACCGGAAGCTGATAGAGTACCTTGACTCCTAAAATGCAGCCTGACAGACCGCCGACAAACGTCACCAGACAAGGCGGTATCATATAAGAAAATAAAATATCCCGCTTCTTAATCCCCAACGCCATGAGCGTACCTAACACAGAGCACTCCTGATCCATCGTCTGCTTTGTAAAAATCATGTACAGAAAGGCGATGATCACAAAGACCACTCCAACAAACATCTTCGCCATAGCCATATTGCTTTCCATCTTTGCCACAACAGCGGAAATCCTCTTATTGCTGACCGTATTCGTATAAGTTTCAATACCGGCAGCATTGCTCATCTTCTCAAATGCCTCATCGAGCTTCCCATAATCCTGAATCGGAGCCACACAGGCTGCTGTCTTTACGATATCCCTCATCAGGTCTTTCTGCTCAGACTCACTTAAAGAATCATCCTCAAACACAACGGCATAGTTATAACAAATATCTTTCTCACGAAGCTCCTCAAATCCCTCCCTGGAAAGCATTGCCACACCAAAGGTACTGCGGTCTGCTATCATTTGAGAAGAATCCTCCAGACTGATGGTATAATCCGGAAATGCACCGACGCCACTGATTGTATATTCAACATCGTCTAACACAATGGCATCGCCCACCGCAAGCTCCTGCTCGGAAGCAAAGATCTGATCTAAAAAGATTTCATCTGCCGTCTCCGGCAAAGCCCCTTCTGCCACATAAGGTAAATCTACCTCTGTCCTCTCATCAAATACTCTGACCGTAACATCTTTGGCACTTGCCAGATCTGCATATAAGTTGTCAAATACACTTACATCCAGATCTTCAATATCCTTACGGATGTCAGCATCCAATTTTCCGTCTAAAGTAAAGTATCCGTCCTCGAGCTTATTCTCTGTCTGATATTTCGTAAAGGCTGTTTCCGAACTACTCGTTCCACACAAAAAGCCCACATACATACCCACCGCAATGATTGTCAAAACTACGAGTGCCAGATATCTTATCCAGTTTTCTGATATTTCTCTAAATATTCTTTTATACATGCGCTTTTCCTACCATTCAATTTCATCTACATGAAGAGGATTTTCCACCACCGTATTGCTTGTGATTTCTCCACCTCTTACCCTTATGATCCTGTCTGCCATTTTACCGATTGCTTCATTGTGCGTGACGATGAGAATCGTTGTACCATACTTTTTCCTCACCTTCTCAATCAGTTTTAAGGTATCCCTGGAAGTTTCATAATCCAGAGCCCCTGTCGGCTCATCACATAAAAGAAGTTTTGGATTTTTCACAATGGCGCGGGCAATCGCAGTCCTCTGCTGCTGACCACCGGAAAGGTGTCTGGGAAACTTATTCTTCTGTGCAGTCAGCCCCAGAAGTTCGAGTACTTCATGAATATCCACTGATCTGTCACCGATTTTCCAGCAAAGCTCAATATTTTCCTTTACGGTCAGGTTTGGAATCAGGTTATACGACTGGAAGATAAATCCTAAGGTGTCACGCCGGTATTTTGCCACACTCTTTTTCTTATCCCTGCTTACCGATTTCCCATCTACAATGATTTCTCCATCGTCCGCCGTCTCCAAGCCGCCAATCAGATTAAGAACCGTAGACTTCCCTGATCCGGAAGGTCCCAGAATGACCACCAGTTCTCCTTTTTTCACACTGAAATTAACTCCGTTTAATACGCAGATCTGACTGTCACCATTTCCATAATACTTTTTTAAATTTTTTACTTCCAAAAACATTTTGGCACCTCCAATTCTATTCTTCATCCTGACTTCCCAGGAAAAATCCCATGAGTGTATGTAACTTTTCCGTATCTGTAATATCATCATCAACCATAGATGGAATCCCGCTGCGATTTGTGGCCTTCTCAATCGTAGAACCATAGTTAAAATGGAAATGGCCTGCCATCTCAATTCCATCCCGGGAATCCTCCAGCGAGCAAATCGGCATCATACAAAGATATTTAAAGTTACCGGCATTCTCATCCTCTGTTTTAAAAAGATAAGACTTCTCTCCATCAATTACTGTTTCCTTGCTGTCGCTGTCAAAGACACCTATGAGATCATACACATCGGAAAAGACTTCCTTATCTTCTGTATCATAGGCTGTAATCACGCCATTTTTGATTTCAAATTTCACCACATCATCGGTAATAAAACATAGGCTGTCAAAGGTCTCTTTAAGCTGCTCTTCATTCAAATCAAAAGAATCCGCAATTTTCTCCCAGACATCTGCCATTTTCTCATCATTACAATACGCTGTAAAAGAAAGCCATGTTCCCTCCCATTCACTCATATTTTTAATACCTGTTTCCACATCATCAATATTACCGATATCAATTTCCGTCTCTGTATTCGCTGCTTCTTCTTCCTTTCCTCTGCTGCAGCCGCACAAAAATACAACTACAGACACACACGCAAAAAGAAACGATAAAACTTTTTTCTTCACTGCTGCATTTCTCCTTCCTCTATCTTTTCACTTTCTCTTCCACACGAAATCTCTCCGGTTTCATCGCATGAAGCATATTCGTAATATCCTCCGAATCAATCACTTCAAAGGCCCAATACAAACCACCGCCAGGATTATGCTTTATCACAGCATCTACGACTGCCGCCGCCACAAGACTACTGGCCTCTTCTTCCTTATCCACAGTAAACGTAATCGTATACTCCCTGCGTTCGCCATCTTTCTTACCACGGCATTCCATGATGACAGAGGACCATTCTTTTTCATCAGGATCCTCAGAAGCAATGTAAGCAGCCGCCATCTCGCGAATCTTTTCAATTGCAGTATCTCTTTCCTGTGTCATAATCAGCTGAAAGGCATCCATAATCATACGCATCATCCTTTCATCTGAAACAGAATTCATCCAGTGAAGTTCTTTTATGCCGCACGCTTTCGCAGCCTTTATCATCTCTTCGCTGAGATAGGATTTCATATATACCGGTGTATCCACCCCCGGAAAGGCAGTCTGTGTATCTCCAATATGATTCTCCTTTAAAATACGCCCGTTTCGATAATAAGAATCTCCGTATCCAACTCCGGAAACTGCACCAAGAATGATGTCCGTAAAAGCAATCACTGAAAAATGTTGCTTTCCTCCCTGATAGCAAACCACCTTATCAAGCTTATCAAAAAGAGTTTGTGACGCCCATTTCACCAGTATACCGCCTAAGCCAGGCACATAACCGGCTCCTGCCACACATGCACATTCCTTCGAAATCCGGCTCACACATTCCTCCTCCACAATCATAAAATCAGAGGCATCAATATATGGTTTGCCTGACTTTTGAGCCGACAATGCCACACGGTCTTTGATGCTGCCGGCCGGACCTGCGCAATTGACAACCACCTCGCACTTTTGGCAAAAACTTTCAAGACTTTCCTCATCATAGAGATCTACTTCCTGCCATACAAAGTGCTTCAACGTTTCAAATTTTTTATTCTTCCTTCTACATCCTCCGATGATTTCATATCGTTCCTGTAAAAGTTCACAAACCAGAAACCCAACGGTTCCGCTGGCTCCGAGTACACCTATTTTTTTCATATGTTTCCTACGACTCCAATCTCCAATCTTTCACTTCAATTCCTCTCTTCCCTAAATTTCACCAGTCCATTACTTGTTGCATATCTTAGCCGGAAGTAGTAAGTCTAAACTAACCGCAACTAATCATATACCCTTTCTTTCTATAAGTCAATACAGCTTACTGATAGATTTTCTCTATAAGCATACGCAAAGAAATAAATACGGCATTGACTTCCTTTTGCGCAATTAAAAACACTTCCTTTCATCTGATAACTGTATATAAAAAACGAGGGCGGTTAAGTCCTCGCTTTTTTACTGTAATTATTCATCGCTTCCATTGGAAGCTTCACTATTTTCTCTGTCAATCCCCATCAAAACCACCGTAAGCAAAAGAATCCCTCCGCACACAGCAATCGCTTTTTCTTTCCATAGCTGTATCATAACATTTCCCATCACTGCACCAATCACAAAGCTGAATATGATTCCATAATACAGGAGTCCTCTTCGCGCTGCCGTTTTATTTTTGCTGTCAAAATATTCACACATATTTTGAGTCGCACTGCGAAGATTCCCGATACACATCGTTGTCGCAATTCCCTGCCCATGTATTTTCCGGAAACTTTCCACCTGAATTCCACAGGCAAGGGATGTAAAACTGTTCGCATACAAATTCCATCGCTGCGGGATAAGGCTGACACCAATAAGAATTACCGTCTCACAGACAACTGCAATCTGTCTCCAATGTACGATATTACAATTACTCATCTTCATTTTCACCATATCTGCAAGTGCAATACCCAGGATAAATGAAACAATCGGAAAGAAATACCGTACCGCATCCCTCCAATTGCGCTCTGCCAGATGAATACCCAGAAGAAGGATATTGCCTGTCTGTGCATTTGCAAATACATGATTACGGCACAGATAAGAATACGCATCCATAAATCCGCCTGCCAATGCAAGGATAATTCCTACCTCAATAGACTCTGACATTTGTTTTGCGCGCTTTATACTCATAGAATCTTTCTTTCCTCTTCCTGAGAATTATTTTTTACTGTTTTCCGGTGGAATAAAGAAATCAGAACCATTGCAGATAACACTGCGCCAAAAACGTAAAGTGCTGCTGTCCATTTCATTGGATGCGTCATCCATTTACTTATGGCCCCGATCAGAAATCCTATCCCCATGGTCGCTGCCGTCAAACAATCTATCGTTCTGACTGTCACATCCTTTTTACCCAAACGCGCGAACAATAGAATCAGTGCTGCATAAAACGAAAGATTCATGAAACATTCAAACAAAACATCCACTTCTTTCTCCTCCTTTATCTTCTGCTGCTTCACCAGTAACGGACATGTCTGCTGACACAGACATCACCATGCATGAAAGTTGTTGTATTTCATGTGCAGTTGTATTATACTGAATTACATGGAAGATGTAAAAAGTATATTTAATATCTCTATCATATGATATTTATATGGGAGGAATTTAGAATGATAACCTATGATTATTACCGGATTTTTTATTTTGCAGCACAATATAAAAGTTTCACGAAAGCTGCTGAACTGTTAGATAACAATCAGCCGAATATTACACGCTGTATGAATAACCTGGAACAGGAACTGAACTGCAAACTTTTTATCCGTTCCAATCGTGGAATCAGTCTGACACCGGAGGGTCAGAAGCTATATGAACATGTTTCCATAGCATATGAACAACTGTCATTAGGCGAACAGGAGATCAGAAAAGATCAGGAACTGGAAAGCGGATTAGTTAAGATTGGAGCCAGCGAAACCGCCCTGCACCTGCTTCTTTTAAAAAAATTGGAAGCTTTCCACAAACAATATCCCCATGTGCGCTTAAAAATCCTAAACCATTCCACACCCCAGGCAATTGTTGCAGCAGAAAGCGGTCTCGTTGATTTTTCAATCGCTACAAGCCCGCTGAAGACAAAAAAGCACCTGAAAATCATTCCTTTATGTACCTTCCGCGAACTCTTAATCGGAGGGATCAAATATGCTGCCCTGACCTCAAAGTCTCATCATCTGGATACTTTAGGGGATATTCCCTTTATCTCACTGGCAAATGAGACAGGAACCCGGGAATTTTATATCCAGTATTTTTTGAATCATAATCTTCCATTCCAGCCAGATATCGAGGTTGCCACGGCGGATCAGATTCTTCCTTTTATTCAACATAATCTCGGCATTGGTTTTTACCCGGATGAACTGGCAGCGGATCCCATAGCAAACGGCACGGTAGTTCCCATTCCTCTCGTAGAATCTCTGCCTCAGCGGGAGGTCTGCCTGATTCTGGACAAAAACCGCCCGCAAAGTATCGCCGCAAAAAAATTGCTCACTGTCCTTACAACAAACTTCCAATAGAAAAAGGATCGACACATCCATGTTCAACTGGATTCCAATTAAGTGGTGGGGGAGTTCTTTTGGAAAACCATGGGTAACCATCTTTTCTCCACTTTTTTCTCCAATTGTCAAACCCCTGTTCTTTATCTGGAAAATCATCATATCCAAATTGAAATCCACAACATACGCAAATTTCATAGGAGCCATGTCCATATGTATGATACGGAGTTTCTTGTAATCCACTATAGCCACATACCAGGCACATATATTTTTTATCTTCATTTACCTGGTTTCTTATCAAACTAATTCTGACCTCCTGTTGGTTTAAAATCTCTGATGGCACCCTTTTTCCGCTTGGATCGTTCCCAGCTTACCATTCCAGATTTCAAAAATTCACTGAATAAACATGAATAACTCATTCTTTCTCTAAAAATCCTTCTTTACTTAATTCAATAATTTCAATATCATATTGCTCCAATGAGCTCCACTCAACGGAACATTTTGCCCATTAGCCATCGACCATGTCTCCTCTGGGAAAGTGGTTGACCTTCTATAAACTCCACCCGTTTTCGAATTAACTTTGCCTCCTAATACAGTATGTGCTTCCGTCGCATTTGGATCAGGCAATGGAATATCCTGTCCGTTTACATTTTGTTTATTTAAAGGTATTAGATTTCCATCAGCATATTTGGAAATGTAGAAGTCTTACTTCGTCTCCTGCACGGAGGGCATCTGCCGTCACAAAGCCTTTTCCTTCCACCCAGAAGGGGTGCTCCGGTGTTGCTTTGATTTCTTCATTTCCCACAAATACATGGATCAGCCGGCTGCTCTCATGCAGGTACAGTCTCCGGACTTCTTTATAGCCCCGTTCTCCGGTTTCCGGGTTCTCGGACAGTACCAGGTCGTCCACACGGATTTCACGGATTGCCTTCTCTCCTTTTACAGTTGGGATCAGGGTCCCCCCGGTAAAGCATCCGCCCTGGGGTTTTGCCATTTCTGTGGCGGAGACGCTGCCGCGCTTTACTTCCCGCCGGACGCTGTCCCCAATGCTGTCTGCAGTTTCATCGACGGCTTCATTGACTGCCTGTTTTGCTCCGCTGCCAATTTCTCCTGCCATCAGGGTGTTGCAGGTCATGTTGAGTATCAGAACGACAAATCCTCAATATAAAACTATAGAAATCCTTCGATATCACCTTGTATACTTATTATATCTCCATCAAAAATTGAAATTTTACTTTGATGACCATTTATTACAACAACAAATACACCTTCATATATCGTTCTAATATCATCAAACAACTTCATTAATTCTTTATGTGTAATTGCTACAGTATGTTCATTTAAAATTCTCTGTTGAAATAGATAAACTCTTTGCCTACCATTATTAACAGTTCCCCCAACACCACTATAGTCTTCTGAATTTACAGGAACTGAATCTAAATTTGAAACATTCCACATCAGTTCATTTTTGACCATTAAACCAATCTTGTAAAACATTTCCTTAACAAATTGAATATTATTATTGCAATCTTCATACATTATTTCCTTCATCACTTGTCTCCTAATGGTGTATTAATATCTGTTCTATGGTTTATCTTTATTCCATCTGGATACTGTGCATTATATATTTTTTCATGCCAATGTGGAGTGGTATGATAATGCGGAGAGTTTATGTTTCCATAACCATGATTAGTATAATCTACCCAACCAATTTCTCGTCCATAATCATCATACATTTTTATCTGTTTAACATTACCAACTTCATCATACTTCGGCAAATACTTAGTTCCTGGTGTTACTTGACTTGGCAAGTTTTTATTATAAAATTCATCTGGTAAAAATAACTCTGTTTCTCTACCACCACTTTTTACTTCCCGCCGGACGCTGTCCCCAATGCTGTCCGCGGTTTCATCAACGGCTTCATTGACTGCCTGTTTTCCTCCGCTGCCAATTTCTCCTGCCATCAGGGTGTTATAGACCATATCGACTACAATGCCTTCCGGTGTCACCGGCAGACCTTTGGAGGCGCTCTGGGCGGTATCTACTGCCGTATCGGCTGCTCCCTGGACCAGGCGCTGAAAGAAGGGATTACCTATGAGGCTGCTTCCTGCAGCAGCTAATTCTGAGAGCAGGACAGTGGTGCTTC
>OLZF01000124.1_pt1 | contig 86422 bp, 70 predicted proteins | sample 1674391 | NCBI WGS metagenome assembly OLZF01 (sample SAMEA103958166, study PRJEB25191) | human gut metagenome | biome: human-associated habitat [ENVO:00009003]; feature: intestine environment [ENVO:2100002]; material: feces | place: Germany | collected 2013/2015
TCGAATAGCGAACCCGAGAAGTGCTATCCGACAAAAAGAACTATCGGTAGCTTGCCTTCGTAGACTAAACTGAATGATATAATAGAAGTACATCAAATAAAAGACTTTTTATACAAGCTCAGTACCGCAATTATTATGTTGCGGTACTTGATTTTTCCCCAAAAAAGTAGTACAATTATTGTGTGAAACTTTATCTGTGCTTAAATGCGGATATTTACATAAAGAAAGGACTACCGTATGACTATAAAGACATACTTCCTCAGCGAAGATAAAACGGTCTATCTAAAGGCATATATGCTTGATAACGTTGAAGGACTTCCCTTCTGCGAAAAACGTCCGGGCATACTTATTCTTCCCGGCGGCGGATACGAATACTGCTCCGCAAGAGAGGGAGAGCCTGTTGCAATGCACTATCTCGCAGAGGGCTATAACGCTTTCGTGCTTATATACAGCTGTAACGCAAGACACCCTGCCCCGCTTCTCAATGCGTCCTACGCTATTCTGAAGCTCCGTCAGAGATGTGAGGAGTTCGGCATAGACCCGAACAAGCTCGCAGTATGGGGAGCAAGCGCAGGCGGTCACCTTGCCGCCTGTACAGCTACAATGTGGCAGGATCCGTCGATATACAAGGCGCTCGGCTGCAAGCCCGAGGACATCCGTCCCGATGCGGCAATACTCAGCTACCCTGTTATCAGCGGAACGACAAATCCGCACAAGGGCTCGTTTGACGTACTGCTCGGCAAGGACGCTACCAGAGATGAGCTGTCAAAGCTGTCTATCGAAAACCGTGTAACACCCAAGACACCGCCCATATTCTTATGGTGCACCGCAAACGATGACTGCGTTCCTGCACAGAACAGTCTTGTTATGGCTAAAGCGTGCGTGTCTAATAAAGTACCCGTTGAACTGCATATGTTCGACTGCGGACCGCACGGACTTTCTACCTGCGATAAGGTAACAGGCTGGAACGAGGCATTCTATCTTGATAACTGCAAGCAGTGGATAAAGATGTCGGTTGACTTCCTTGCAAAGTATCTCGGAGTCTGAATAAAGCAAACTATAAACCAAGCCGTGAACGGCAGAATATAAACAAAAGAAAGAGGCATAAAAATGAGCAAAGTACCTTTCACCACTAAGGAAAAGCTGGAGGAGATAATCAAGCAGATCCCCACACCTTTCCACATTTACGATGAAAAAGGAATAAGAGAAACAGCCAGAAAGCTGTATGACGCATTCTCTTGGAACAAGGGTTTCAGAGAGTATTTTGCCGTTAAGGCAACACCTAACCCCTACCTTATGGAGATACTTAAGGAGGAGGGCTGCGGCTTTGACTGCTCAAGCTATACAGAGCTTATGCTGTCCGATAAGGTCGGCGCTAAACAGCACGACATTATGTTCAGTTCAAACGCTACTCCCGACGAGGATTTCAAGCTTGCTTACAAGCTCGGCGCTATAATTAACCTTGATGATTTCACTCACATAGATGTACTCGACAAGCTGACAGGTATCCCCGAAACCATCTGCTGTCGTTACAATCCCGGCGGTGAATTCAAGACAAGCGAAAAGGGCAACGTAATGGACACCCCCAAGGACGCAAAGTACGGTATGACCCACGAGCAGATAATCGAAGCATACAAGATACTTAAGGAAAAGGGCGCAAAGCGTTTCGGTATGCACGCATTCCTTGCAAGCAACACGCTGACAAACGAGTATTACCCCGTACTCGCAGGTATTCTGTTCAGAACGGCTGTTGAGATAAAGGAAAAGACAGGCGTACAGTTAAGCTTCATCAACCTTTCCGGCGGTGTAGGCGTTCCTTATAAGCCTGACCAGCCCGCAAACGATATAAAGGTTATCGGCGAGGGCGTCCGCAAGGCTTACGAAGAGATACTCGTTCCGGCAGGTATGGGCGATGTTGCTATCTTCACAGAGCTTGGCAGATATATGCTTGCACCCAACGGCGCACTTGTTGCTAAGGCTATCCGTGAAAAGCACATCTACAAGGAATATATCGGTCTTGACGCTTGTGCCGCTAACCTTATGCGTCCTGCCATATACGGCGCATATCATCATATTACGGTTATGGGCAAAGAAAATCAGCCCTGCGACCACAAGTACGATATAACAGGCGGTCTTTGCGAGAACTGCGACAAGTTCGCAGTTGACCGTATGCTTCCTAAGATTGATATTGGCGATATAATCTATATCCACGATACAGGCGCACACGGTTTCTCGATGGGCTACAATTACAACGGCAAGCTCCGCAGTGCAGAGGTTCTTCTGAAAGAGGACGGCTCGTTCAAGCTCATCCGCCGAGCAGAAACTCCGAAGGATTATTTCGCTACTTTCGATTTTTCGGATAAGTACAGCTTCTCCAAGTAATTGTTTTATATAATACCGCAATGTGAGTTTTATTGTAAAATTCGGATATTTATAATATCACATATTTATCAACTTAATATCGGGGCAGACAATGTGACAGTCTGCCCTTTTTCTTCATCATAAAACTACATTTGGCGGTTTAAGTGATGATTTACCACAATTATACAAATATGCAAGCAAAAACGCACAGGAACAGGAGGAAATTTATGAACGTAACATTCAAACAAACCGGCATTTACTCCCCGTCACAGATAAAGAACAATCAGCAAAAACCGCTCAACAAAGCCGATTCCGACAAATCAGAGAATAAAGAAAAAGTTTCAGCGAACTTGGATAAGCACGCTGAAGAAAAAACAAGACTTGAGCAACTGAGAGAGCAAAAAAAGCAGGAGTACGACAGCGTAATTCAGCAGCTTGAGAAACAGCGTGAGGCGGAAAAACAAGCCGAAAAAACCGGCAAGAAATTTACAGATTACGGTAAATTATTGAAGATAGCCATGCGTATAATGAACGGCGATAAGGTGCCTATGACGGACAGGAAAAAGCTCGCCGAGGAGATGCCCGACTTATATAAGCAGGCTATTCTTATGCGCCGCCTTGACAATGACAAGCCCAGAAAATACAAGAGCGAATATGAGGACGACAAGGACAAGACCACGGTCGAAAAAATGCTCGACGGAATGGACGGCTCCGACGATCCCTCAGACATTATGACCGATTTGCTCGGCTCGACTTACAAATAATTCCAAAAACGAGGAACTATAAAATGAAAGACAGAAGAGAAATCAACATAGAAGTATTTGAAGACACAATGAAGCACTATAAGAGCAATCCCACACTTAAAGCGGCTGTAAGCAATTCGGTTGCGAACCAGAAGTTTACGGCGGCTGACGAAACGGTGGAGCTGCCGCAGTGCGCCGGATACACGCCGACCGTTACGGTAAGCGGAAAACGCTCTCTTGAGGCGGCTGTTGAGTATGCGAAGCAAGGCATGAAGACCTGCGTACTGAACTTTGCCTCTGCGAGCAATCCCGGCGGCGGTGTTACTCTCGGTGCATCGGCGCAGGAAGAATCAATCTGCCGTTGCTCGACGCTGTACCCCTGCCTTAACACAGGCGTTATGTGGAGCTGTTTCTACACTCCGCACAGACAAGCTGAAAATCCGCTCTACAACAACGATTGCATCTACACCCCCGATGTATATGTGATAAAGAGCGACACAAGCATACCTAAGCTGCTGCCCGAAAGCGAATGGCAGAAGGTGAACATAATCACCTGTGCCGCACCGAATCTGCGACACAAGCCGAGCAACTGTATGAATCCCGGAGCCGGCGACAAACGGGCTGATATAAACGATAAAGAGCTTGCACAGCTTCTGACATCGAGGATACGCAGGATATTCGAGATTGCGGCGGCAAACGGCAACGAGGCGCTGATACTCGGTGCTTTCGGCTGCGGTGCGTTCAAAAATCCGCCGATAGTTGTGGCAAAGGTTTTCGCAGAGCAGCTTCAGGCATTCAGGGGGTGTTTCAAGGCTATCGAATTTGCAGTATTCCATACAGAGCGTGAGGCAGGCAACTATAACGCTTTCAAGGCGACAATAAGATAACGGCAATATCCCGAAAGGGTTTTAATTCAGGAGGTATATTTATGAAAACTTTACTTGATGTGTGCAAATTTCTTAAAGCCGCAGGTACATATTACCTTGCGACCGTAGACGGTGACAAGCCGAGAGTAAGACCTTTCGGTACGGCTCACATCTACAACGGAAAGCTGTATATCCAGACAGGAAAGAAAAAGGCGGTATCGCATCAGATAGCCGCAAATCCCAATGTTGAGATATGCGCTATGGCAGACGGCGACTGGCTGAGAATTGAGGGGGAGCTTGTCGAGGACGATGACCGTGCGGCAAGAATTTCGATGCTTGACGCTTACCCTGAGCTTAAGGCTCTGTATGATGCTGATGACGGCAACACGCAGGTATTTTACTTTAAAAATGCCACCGCTACCCTGTCATCGTTCACAAAGCCGCAGGAAACATTGAGCTTCTGATAAACAAAACGTAAAACAAGCCCCGTTCTTTGTCGGAACGGGGCTTGTTACTTCATATTACGGGGGAAAATCAGAAACGCTTTATTGCGTAATAGTACATCCCCATACCGATAGATCCGGTAATTACCTCTGTCAGAGGGAATGCAAGCCAAGCGTAATCAAGTCCGATAAACGAGAATATCCAGAATAACGGCACAAGACAGATAAGCTGACGCAATACGGAAAGGAACGTACTGGTCTTTGAATAACCGATAGATTGAAAGAAAACCGGCGTCATAAACGAGAATACGGCAGGAATAAAGCTGGCTCCTATCAGGCGGAATCCAACCGCACCTATGCTTTTTACCGTTTCGCTCTGAGTGAACAGCCCTATAAGCTGAGTGGGGATAAGCTCAAAGGACAGCACACCGAGTATCATAAATACGCCGGATATTATCAGCGAGCTGCGGAAAATTCTTCTGCACCTTAAGTAATCTCCCGATGTATAATTGTAGCTTAGTACAGGTACGATGCACGTCTGCAATCCCAGAAGCGGTATGAAGAAGAACGATTGCAGCTTATAATAAAGACCGAGTACAGTCACCGCCTCATCGCAGAATCCCGCAAGGATAATGTTCAGAATTGCTATGTAGACAGTGTAAAGAGCCTGCATACATATTGAAGGATAGCCCAGCTTATATATGCTTTTGGCAATAAACGGGATACACTTTATTTCGGGCGGCTTTCGTGCGCCTTTTACACCGACGATAACTGCGGCGGCTATCTGACCTGTAACGGTAGCTATTGCCGCACCCTTTATCCCAAGTCCTGCGGTAAAAATCAGCAACGGGTCAAGAACGATATTCGTTACCGCTCCGACGATCTGAGCGATCATCGGCAGCTTCATATTGCCTTCCGACTGAAGCACCTTTGTCCAGTTTCCCTCAAGGAAAAGTCCTATGCTTCCTATACTTACTATCATACCGTACTCGTTTGCGTACTGCATTGCAACGGGCGACTGAGCCGATATTGCAACGTACGGTCCCATAAACGCTATTGATATTACGGAAATCAGCGCCCACATTATAACTGCAAGAACAGTTCCGACACCTGCCGTATGGCTGGCACCTTTTTCATCTTTCAGCGCATACTGCTTTGCCATAAGCGTATTGGTTCCTACTCCCGTGCCGACCGCAAGAGCTATTATAATAAGCTGAACAGGATAGATAGCCGACAGGGCGGTAAGTCCGTCATCGGAATACTGTCCGACAAAAAGGCTGTCTATTATATTGTACATTGCCTGTATCAGCTGAGCCAGCATTATAGGCGGAGCGATACGGAGCATTATCTTCCACACGCTTTCTGTTCCGAAAAATTCCGGGGAAACGGATCTTGCTTTTTCTGCCAAAAAATAACCTTCTTTTCTTGATCACTCGACGTATGATTATAACACTTTATCGGGAAGATTGCAAGGCATAAAATACAGAATTACAAAAAAGTCCACCGTATGCCTTAGGCATACGGTGGTAACCCCGATCAACAAGGAGATTATACTCTTTCTAAAACTGTGAAGCCTGCGTTAAAACGGATAGTTCCGTCCTCAGCTTCCTTTATTTCAGCGAATGAAGAAACAGGCTCATCCATAACGGTACCGTTTATCTTTGTATCGTAGAAGATCTTACCGTCTTCTTCCTTCCACACGGTAGTGTCAATCACACCGTAGTTACCCTTTATCTTAGCTCCCTGCTCCTTTGCCTTTTCCATCATTTCTTCCGGAATAGGCATCATTGTTTCAACCGTGCCATCCTCACAGAATTCGTAAATAAAAGATGCCTGCTGCATATAATCGTTAAGCAGATCCTCGTCAGTGATATACTTCGTGAAGTCTTCAACCGCTACGAAAATCATTTTACTCGGTTCGGGATAAACCGGCAATTCTTTAACTTTCCATTTTCCGATAAGATTCATACTATTCATCCTTTCATACTCTGAATTTTCCTGATTTATGCGAACATAAGCCGTTACAGCTTATGCCCAGGGGTCTGCGGATTTGGGTGTGCGTATACCTGTAAGCAGGTACTGCTCCCATAAGAACCATTTGCCGTCGCCCTTCATACGCAGTTTTATAGGTCTGGGGCTGTCAGCGCCGCCACAGGGAATGAACAGCTTCATATAACCCTGTTCCTCACCCGAAACGTGCGTACTTTGTACCGTTATTCTGAACGGCTCTGAAGGCGTGTAATCATTATCGGGTGTTGCTCCCTCAAAATATGAGAACGGAATATAGGTCTTTCCGTCACGGAAACGGTCGTTAAGGAACGATATTTCCGTACCGTTGAGCGGACGGGGACCTCTCAGCCAGTTGAGCATTTCCGTACCGATATTTTTGTCTGCCGCATAGGCGCACAGTGCGCATACAGTAAGAGCAGCCGTCTTGAACGGCGAATCAAGGCTTGCCTCAGGCAGTGCCTGCATCTGTGCAAGGCTTTCGGGGAGTGCTGTGAATGTAAATGTTTCGCTCTTGTTGCCTATAGACATTGCGGCGTTATTTACCGCACCTCCTACAGCGCTTGCCGCTGTGTTTTTAAGTTTGTCAAAAAGTCCCATTATGTTCCTCCTGTATCATCTGTATTTAAGCTGATTAGCTTTTTACCGGGTAATTAATTTATGTTTCCTATCGTAATATCTCGTAATATCATTTATCAATGCGGCTGTATGGGGCTATTACTGCTCCGCTCAGGAATCCTCTTCCTCTCCGTACTTTTCTGCCAGTGCGTAAAACAAATCCTTTACGGTTTCGCTTACCTCGCAATTTGCATTAAGATTAGTGCCGTCTGCAAACTTCAGGCTGCTTGAATACATCGTTTCATCGCATACAAAAACCACACGGCTTAACGGTCTTGGTCGGTATTTCTTGATTTTATCCGCAAGATCGCTTTCCTTAGCCGCTTTGATTACATTTTCGGCTTCTTCCTGCGTTATCTCACGGTTATCAAATTTGACTCTTTCTTCTTTGTCGCTTACCGAGCAATTACAGCTGAACAGCCATTTATCGCCGCTTTTATTAAGATCGAAGTTATAGCTAAAGGTGTAACACATATGACCGCAGGAAGCATAGATTTCAATTACATCATTATAATTGTATTTTTTCGTTCTTTCGAAAAAGCCCATATGTTCCACCCCTTTTTTTAGCTCATTTCTGCGTACAGACCTTGTCTTTAGTGTATTTCTCAGCCAGCTTTATAAAAGCACTCTTTATCTCATTGTCAATCTCAAAAGGCGCACTCTTTACAGAACCGTCCGAATAATATAACAAGCAGCTTCTTACAGGCTTGTCATACGGCTGCATACCCGCAGGACAACTGTTATTCCGGGTTTTGTATTCCTCTATTCTTTTTATAAGCCCCGTTGTATCTGCAAGACGTAGCACTGCTAAAGCGTCTTCATCTTCTATTGCTGTATATCCCATATCTATCCGCTTTGTTTCGAAGCCGTCAGCACAATTACAGAATGCGTCCATGACATATTTACCGTTCTTTGCGTGATACAGCGAAAAAGAATAGCAATTGCGGCTTGACATAGCACTGTGTACAGCGGATAAACCGGATACTTTTACGGTACCGTCTGATTTATTTTCTTCACGAACCATTCCGTTGCAGTAATCCTCAAAGCTCAATGAGTGATACATAATAATTCTCCGTCATAATCAGATAAACTAAGGTATAGCGTGAAATCGTTACGATGATGTGATTTAAGTTCTACGGTTTATCTGTCTGAGGTTATTATATCACAAATCAAATCGGCGCAAGCCGACACGGCGGTATGCCGTGCTTTTGCCTGTGGCAAAAGATTTGGTGATAAAATGTTCTCAGACAGGCGGGTAACCGCCTACCGTGCTTATGCACGGGATAATCCGCTTATGCGGTTTATCTGTCTGAGGTTATTATACCATACCATTCCAATTAAACCATTACCCAAATGGGTAAAATAAAAGTAAATGCAAGAAATTTCTGTCAAAATCCGTTAACAATCAGTTTTTTTGATGTAACAACTGCGGCGAGCTTAGTTTTTGACGAATAACCGGTTTTGGAAAGCATACTGCTGACGTGTGCCTTTACGCAATCGGGAGTAACACAAAGCTCCTGTGCCATCTCCTTATACGTCATACCTTCGACCAGCAGACGCAGAACTCTGATTTCCGCATCGGAAAACTCGTAGCTGGTAGCGTTTCCTACGGGTATTTCGGGCATTTTATCGGGATATACGCTTTCTCCGTCTATTGTCCTCTTTATAACGCTGAGTAACTCCTCTGCGCTTACATCCTTGAACCAGATGCTCTCTGCACCTGCTTTTCTCGCCTTATCAAGATAGCTGTAATCAAGCATTGAGGTTATGATGATAATTTTTATCGAGGGGAAGCGTTTTTTTATTTTTTCCGCAGCGACAAATCCGCTCTCATCATTTTCCGTACATACGTCCATTAATATCAGGTCGATATTTCCACGCATACAGTATTGCTCGGCAAGTGCCGCACAAGAAAGCGAGCCTGCCGGAGAAAGATCGTCTGCCTGTGCTACAAGATTTTCAAGGCTTTCCCTTATCATTTTCTGGTCTTCTACAATCAGTACCTGCGTCATAGTGTTACCTCCTTGTTGATCGGAAATGAAATTACAAGCTCGAAAAACGGGTATGAATTAATGCTCATAGTTCCGCCGCTTTTTTCTACTCTGTCGTGCAGTGACGAAAGTCCGCCGCCTTCAGTGACGGTGCTGACCGGTGCTTTTCCGTCATTGGACAGGGCTATCCATTGTCTGCCGCCGCTTTTACTGCATTTAACGTTCAATTTTGTCGCACCTGCGTGACGTACCGCATTCGTAGCACACTCTCTGACAGCCGTTATGAATATTTTATAATAAAACGGGTCGGGAATATCTCCTTCAACGTTTATTTTGATTCCGAGAACGGAAGATGTTTCATTTAGCTGACCGGATATATCATAGCTGTTTGCTCCGTAGCTTTTTTCGTTGTCCCTCATAAGAAGTCTTACAGCATTCTTCCACGCTGTAAGGTCAAGCTCGCTTGTCGGTCTGTTATTTGACAGCAGATTACGGGTCGCAATTACGCTCCTGCCTATATCGTCGTGTACACGAATCTTCATACTGAGTATTTCTTCTTCACGGATAACCGTTCTTATATTCTCTGTCAGCTTTCGCATTCGTCTGCCCGCACGCTCGAGTTTTCTGCTGCTTTCTTCAAGCTGAAGCTGATGTCTGTACAACTCGTCAACATCTGTTGCTGTTACCTGCGTATAGTATCCGATGCCGTTCAGCGAAACCACATCAAGCCTGAAGCGCCACGCTTTTCCCTTTACAAGTACGACCGAGCCGCTGTTATGCTCCGAAAATATATCCTGCAGTTCACTGAGGCACTGTACATCAAAGCCTTTCAATTCATATATCAGCCTGTCCATTTGCTTGTTGCACAGGACTGCTATTCCGTTGCTGTCGAAAAAACATATACCCGACGGGAGATTATCAAATGCGTCTTTTACCGTCCTGCGTAACAGATAACGTCTGCCTAAGCCTTGCATCTTTTTGCCTCCCTTCTGTATACGATCTGCCATTCGCCGTCATCGTCACATACCGCCGTTACAAAATCACCGTTCATTACATTAAAATCCGTACTGCTTTCAGCAGTGACCGTCATTGTGAATATACCGTCATTTAACGTCACGGATATATTCACAGCCGATAAATTATCCAGTGACAGCTCAATCATTTTTTCGAATGTATCGAACATTTCCATTACCGCCACAGCCGGCACTGGCTTATTTAATCTGATATTTAGTCCGCAGGTCACGCCGTACAGCTCAAGATTATCCGTAAGCTCAAGGAACGCAAGGTACAGTTCTTTTTCGCTTATCATACTGCTTCTTTCCGATATGAATATGAGATTGTTCCTGCGCTTTAGATAAGCGCCGATTACTACCATCTTACCCAATAGCTTTCTGCGCTCATCTTCATCCTCCGACATCTCGAAGCGGTCTGTAAGGCTGTTCAATACAGCTATCTGACCTGATGTTTCACGGCTGATCCTGTCATATATCCTGTCACGCTCAAGTATGTGAGCCTCTCTGTTTCTGAGATCGTATTCTTCGCAAATCAGATCGTAATCATCCTTGAGATCGTCCTTAGCCTCTGCCAGCTTGTCGTTTACCTCAATAAGCTCAGAAAGATCGTCAAGCCACAAGACATAGCCTCCTTTTATCTTTGCGGAGGAAAGACGTTTTCCGTTGCTGAGCATTACGGGAGAGGAATTTGCCATCTGCATTATTTCACGGTCTATCTTTTCGGCACAATCGGACGAGAGGAGTATATTGTAATTATTGTCGGTAATCAAAGCAGGAACTGTACACGGCCGCAAAAGCTGTATATAATAAGTGTTTGAGCGGATAAGTCCGCATTGTATGCAGAATTCAAAAGAAAGCGCAGTAAGAAGGCTTACGGTAACGGTCATATCGCCTGCCAGCCTGTGAATGAACGTACCGCCCGTGATTTCTCCGGACACATAGAGCAACGTGTAGATAACCATTGCAACAACAGGCAGTAGCGGCATAATAAACGTTTTTCTTGCCTTTGGTATACGGCACTTTGATATTAAAGCCACAAATGCGCCGATTGTGCATAAAAGCATATATCCTGCCACTATGTAATATCCGCCTGCATAGCTGTAATCTCTGTCGTTCCACATTTCCCTTTCTCCCGGAAATCTGAACACAAGGCAATGCAGATCGTTTGTAAGCACGAATATTACCATCAGGGCAGAAACGACATAGAGTAAGGATGTAACTGCGGGCAGGCGGTAGTTTTCGGGCTTTCCGAGCGACAGAGCGACAAGCAGCGCAAACATAGGGATAAATATCATCGGGATATAATACATATACCACAGCGTTCTGACAGCGAGCGGACTCTGGGCTATGATGAACTTCACCGTACGGATAGCTACCCAGAACACAATAAGCCATGCTATAGATGTCATAAAGCGTTTTGCCTGTATCTGCACTATCCTGTTTCTCAGGGTGATTCCCCATATCAGAAACATAAAAATATATATCAGGCTTCTGATAATGCCGAATATTTGCATAGTAACGATCCTGTCAAGCTGTCTGCAAAGCATTGCGGCGGCTATGGCGGTTATTATCAATATTATATGTAAAACGGACGACCTTGCTATTCTTTTTTTCATCTGCTCACCTCTTTTATTCCAGTATAACATGGCTGAAAGCGTTTTGCAATAAGTGTAAAAAAATAAAGCTGTGGGTCAATGCCCACAGCTCAGATTGTAGAAAAAGTCTGTTTTTATAAAAAAATAGAGCAAATTCTCTATCCCTAACCCCAAACCCCTTCCCCGTGGGAAGGGGCTATATTACTGGGGCTACCGCCCCTAGTCCCTGTCGGGGGCTCCGCCCCTGCGACCCCATTTTTATCAACGATATAGGTTTTTCGACAGTCTTAGCTGTGGGTCAATGCCCACAGCTAAGACGATTCGTTATATGCTATCTATTTTATCGCATTGCTCAAGCGCACGTTTTAACGCCTGATCCATATTGTAATATCTGAAATCGGCAAGTCTTCCGCAACAGATAAGATTATCAATCTGCGATGCCAGAGCCTCGTACTTTTCATATTGTTCCATGCTCTCCTTTGTGAGAACAGGATAATACGGCTCAAGCTTTTCGCCCGACTTATACGGGAGAGGATATTCTACCGCATAGGTACTGCCCTTTACATTCTGGACGGGAATTTTCTTGTACTCTGTGATTCTGGTAAAGCCCTTTTCCTGAGGATATGCGACGACAGGAGCGTCCTGAAGGCTGTCCTTGTCGGTATACTTATACTCAAAACGCAGTGAACGGTAAGGAAGTCTGCCGTATTTTTCGCCGAATAACTCATCAAGCGCACCTGTATAGACAAGAATGTTATTATACAGTTCACCGTCAACATACAGCTTATTATCCTTTACGGTAATCCGCTCAAGCGCCTCGACACCGGTTCTGACCGTGATATTCTCGTGGTTCAGAAGATTTCTGAAGAACTCCGTGAATGAATGTACCGGCATTACCTGATAAGCGTCATCGAAATATCCCTCGTCATACGAAAAACGCAGAGGTACTCTTTTAAGCACGGACGGGTCAATCTCAGAGGGAGATACGCCCCACTGCTTAGCGGTATACGGCGCATAATCGTTATCGAAAAGATACTGAGCGTATGCTCTTATATCATCGTCCTCGTTTTCGAGAACTTCGACCACGGTAGCGGTCGGTCTGCCCTCGTAAACCTTAGTCAGCTTTGCCTTGAGCGTTTGTGCCTTTTGCTTATCAAAGAACTTATCAATCGTGGTAAAGTTGAAGGGAGTGGGGGTATATGTATCATTCCATACCGCACCGCAGGTCAGCTTGTAATCCGACCACTGCTCATAGCGGCACATATAATCAAAAAGATATTTCTCTTTCGTGTGGAATGTGTGCGGACCGTAATCCTGTACGAGTATTCCGTGATCGTCAACGTGGTCGTACATATTGCCGCCGATATGATCCCTGCGTTCCCATATCTCGACCTTCTTGCCTTTTTCCGCTAAATGACGGGCAATCACCGCTCCGGAAAGTCCACAGCCGACTATAAGGGTGTCAAAATCAAAACTGCTCATCAAAAGCCACCGTACTTGCTCATGAATTCTTTAAAGGTCTGCAGATTCTTGTCCTTGTCGGCAAGTATGACCTTATCAATTCCGCCTACTCTGTCAAGCTTCCAGTCTACTGCAATATCGGGATCGTTCCACATAATGCCGTCATCATATTCGCCGTAGAATTTTTCTCCGCACTTGTAGGATACTATGCTGTCCTCAAGTACAAGATAACCGTGAGCGCAACCTGCGGGAACGAGTATTTCGTTGTGCTTTTCACCGATAAGCTCAAATGCAAGCCACTTCTTGAACGTGGGGCTGTCCTTGCGTAAATCGACTACTACATCGTAAACGTGTCCGTGTATGCAGCGTACCAGCTTGGGCTGCTGTTTCTCACGCTGAAAATGAAGTGCACGGATAACGCCCTTGTAGCTTGTCGTATAGAAAACCTCGGCAAGATCGTGCTTTATGCCGTTTGCCTCGAACACTTCCTTCGAGTAATCCTTTGTGAAACAGCCTCTTATATCATCGGCATTGAAGGGAGTTACTTCTATAAGTCCCTTAATCTCTGTTTCCTTGAATTCAAACTTCTGTATCATTTCTGCTCCTTAATCCAATCCATTGTTTTTTTGACGCCTTCACCGAAAGGTATTGTAGCTCTGAAGCCTGTATCCTTTTCCGTAATCGAACAGTCAAAATCCGACAGCGGCATATTTACGCCTGTGAACGGAACATCTCCGAACACGAACTCCTTGTCGGGAGCCAGTGCAGCCTTCATCTCAAGAACAAATTCTCTGAGTGGCTTTGCATCCGAGCTGCCTATAAGATAATGGCAGAAAGGCTTGCCGTTCTCTCCGATGAGATAGAACGCTCTTGCAACATCGTCTATATATACAAAGTCATAATTCTGTGTACCGCTTGTGAACTGTAAAGGCTCATCATTTATAATCTTTCTGATGGTCGTATTTACAAAACGGGGTGAAAGCTCACCTGCACCGTATGCGTTGGTTATCTTTGCCCAGCAAAGATCTATACCTATCTGTGCGGCAACGCTCATGCACATTGTATGAGCAACAAGTTTACCGCTTCCGTATATGTAGCCTGCACCGGGCTTATTACCCTGTCTGAATGCGGCTGATATTGTTTCATGCTCCATTATAGAGCCGGCGCATACAAACTTCTTGCAATCCATATCCTTTGCCACACGCAGACAATCTACCGTCCACTGAGCGTTATTAAGCTGTAAAGCGGTATCTGCTCTCGCAGGGCCTGCCGAGCCTACCCACGCAAAGTGATAGAATACATCAATATCACGGTCGGGGATAATATCAGCAAGCTTTGACGATTCGGAAAGCTCGTGAGCCACAAATCTTACATTTTCGGGTATGTTGTTATTGCAACCGTCACGGTCAAGTGCGATCACCTCAACATTATTCTTTACCAATTCACGCACAAGCGCACTTCCGACAAAGCCGTTTGCACCTGTAACAAGAGCTTTTTTCATTACTTTACCTCCAGATATTCGTTTATCTGCTTTTCCATAACGGCACTAATGTCGCCGCCTGAAAGATATATCTTGCTCCACTCGGTCACCTTTTCGATAGCGTCGGAAATATGCCAGCGGGGACTCCATCCGAGTACACGCTTAATTCTTGAGCAATCAAGCTTGAGGAAATTTGCCTCGTGGGGAGCGTTCTTATCCGCAACGTTTTTCCACGAAGCACCGTCGCCCCAGTGTGAACAGAACAGATCGACAAGCTCGCCTGTAGCGGCGCAGTCGCAATCATCCGGACCGATATTATAATTACCGGCAAGGCTCTTGTCCTCATACTGCTTCATCGCAAGTACAAGATATGTAACGACCGGCTCGAGAACGTGCTGATAGGGACGTGTCGAATAAGGATTTCTTACTGTTATCTCCTGCTTAGCCTCCATTGCTCTTACGCAATCGGGGATGATTCTGTCCTTTGCAAAGTCGCCGCCTCCGATAACGTTACCTGCACGGCAGGTCGAAACCGCAATGTCACGGTTATAGAAGAACGACTTTATATAAGAGCTTGTTACAAGCTCCGAGCAGCTCTTTGAGTTGGAATAAGGATCATAGCCGTCAAGTGCGTCATTTTCACGGTATCCCCACTCCCATTCGTTGTTCTTGTAAACCTTATCGGTGGTTACGTTTACGAATGATTTTACGCTGTCGCACAGCCTTACAGCCTCGCATATATTTACAGTACCCATAACATTTGTTTCGTATGTGTAGACAGGCTCTGCGTAGCTTTCTCTTACTATGGGCTGTGCCGCCATGTGAATTACTATTTCGGGGCGATACTTCTGCATTGTTTCGTTCAGCTTTGCAAGATCTCTTATATCGCCTATAACCGAAACTATTTCCTTCTCAACTCTGGAAAGCTCAAAAAGAGAGGGTGTTGTGGGGGGAGTGAGGGAATAACCGATAACTTTTGCTCCTGCCATAGAAAGCAGTTTGCACATCCAGCTTCCCTTGAAGCCTGTGTGACCTGTTATCAGTACAGTTTTACCCTTGTAAAATGACATATCCATATTGATTTTTCCTTTACGAATTAATAATATTTTCGCCGTTTTCATCTCTGACCTCGGCTAACAGTATTGTTTCAAGCGCAATAGCCGGATTAGCGGGTTTAACTATTCTGAAAGTGTATTTATCGCACATTTTCTCTATCATAGGCTTGATTTCAAAGAAATCGTTCGCCGAATGATAGATGCTGATAAGAAGTATCGGGTGCTGTGTGCGGATAGTTTCGACAGCGCCCCTGAGCAGCAGCTGCTCGCCTCCTTCAATGTCCACCTTTATAAGACCGACCTCGATATTGTTTTCCCGTACATAATCATCAAGAGTAACAACGGGAACTTCGATATGATCCGGATAATTATAACCGGGACGTTCAACAAGGGAATTGCAGGAATTGCGCTCACCCAGGCTGAATGTTGCCGTGCCGCTTTTCTCGCCCAGTGCTTTGCTTACAGGCACTATGTTATCAAGATGATTCAGCCTTATCGTTTCACGGATAATATCCATATTTGAGGGAGAGGCCTCAAATACGTGAATGTTCTTATCCGTATATGACGAGAACAGAAGCGCCGTGTCACCGACATATCCGCCTGCGTCGATTATATGCTTATTTCTCACGCTGTCCAGTGTGGTCAGCTTATCTATTCCGTATCTTGTGAAGAATACGCTGCTGTCAAACTGGTTAACGGGTAGATAATAACCGTTGTAATAATAAAGATTATCGTTCAGCTTTACTATCTTTGAACTGAATTCATCATTCATACGAACGAATTCTTCCTGCTCACGCTGTGTATAGACATCCTGCAAGGACTTGTTGCCGTCTGCTATCATTCCCATACGATGAATTATATCGGAAACGGTGTTTCTGCTCTCGTTGTCAAGTCCGCTTATAAGTGCGCTGAATCGTTGTGCGCTGTCCTCTCTGTTCATAGCGTCACTGAACAATTTTGCCAGAGCTTCACGTTCACCGGGATGAAAATACAGTTTTCTGAGATATGACTGCCTTTTGAACAGATTCATCTCACGGCGGATCGTATTTGCCGTATTCTCTGCATCAAGCAAAGACTGTGCGTATTCGCCCGTCTTTGAAGTCTTGTCGAAGCCTGCAGTTACGCTGTCGGAAAGCGACTTAATATCAGCCGAAATGCTTTCATTATCTGCCGATAAACCGTCAAGCACAGACACATATTCGCCTGTCTTTGAGGTCTTGTCGAAGCCTGCGGTTACGCTGTCGGAAAGCGACTTAATATCAGCCGAAATGCTTTCGTTATCTGCCGATAAGCCGTCAAGCGCAGACGCATACTCGCCCGTCTTTGAGGTCTTGTCGAAGCCTGCGGTAATGCTGTCGGAAAGTGACTTAATATCACCGGAAAGCGAGTTGTTGAGTGATCTTATTTCTCCTGCGTGCTTATTATTTTCCGATATGCCGTTTTCAATAAGTTCGACAATGTGCTTATCGCTATCGGAAGAACGCTTGTCGCTGTCGGTCATACAACCGAGTATTTCCTCTGTGTGATGTGAAATACAGCCGATAAGTTCACCGAATATTCCGGCAGATTTCTCTGATATTTCGTTACTCAGTTTTTCGCTGATACACTCATTTTGCTTTTTCAGATTTTCAATATCAAGTTTAATTTCTTTGAGTTTTAATGCAGTGTCCTCGCCGAATTTAACCTGATTGTCTTCCAATGTACGCAACGATTGACGGCACAGTTTTATCTGCTCCGCATTATCACGGCATATATCCGTGCAAGTATTCAGGCTGTTTTCAAGAAAACCGAGCATTTCACAAAGCTGTGCAAAATGCTCGCTTTCTGTCTGCCTTATCTCGTTGTTGAGTTTTATTGTCTTGTTGCGTGACATCGGAAATAATCTTCCGAAAAATCCCGCAAGTTTATCGGATAATTTACTCATTATTTCCAAATCTTCCAGGGAGCATTGTTGCTGCTCCACATTTTCTCAAGTTGTTCTTTTTCTCTTACAGTATCCATGCACTGCCAGAAGCCTGTATGCTTATATGCCATAAGTTCTCCAAGCTTTGCTACTGTTTCAAGGGGCTTCTTTTCAAGAACGGTTTCGTCGCCGTCAATGTAATCAAAGAATTCGGGTTGGCATACCATAAAACCGATATTGATAAGGTTGCCATCACCGGATGTCTTTTCACGGAATTCGTTTATTTTTCCGTTTTCGTCAATATCAAGCACACCGAATCTCTGACCGGGATTATAAGCTGACATTGTTACGAGCTTTCCGTGTTTTTTATGGAACTCGACAAGCTCGGCTATATTTACATCGGAAACGCCGTCGCCGTATGTCAGCATAAACGGCTCGTTGCCGATATACTCCTTTATACGCTTTACACGTCCGCCGGTCATTGTGTTAAGACCTGTGTCCACAACGGTCACCTTCCAGCGTTCTGAGTTGTTGCGGTGAACGGTCATCTCGTTTTTACCGCTTGTAAAATCAAATGTGATATCGGATGTATGCAGGAAGTAGTCTGCAAAATACTCCTTTATAACGTGCTGTTTGTAACCTGCACATATAACGAATTCATTGAAACCGTAAGCTGAATAGAGCTTCATTATGTGCCATATTATAGGCATACCGCCAAGCTCGACCATGGGCTTTGGTTTGAACTGGCTTTCTTCGCTGATTCTGGTGCCGAAACCTCCGGCAAGTATTACAACTTTCATTTTTCCTCCTGTGTGCTGTTAAGACGTGTTACTTTACTGCTATCTATTTCGGGATGATCTGCTATGAAGTCATCCGTATAAACATCTGAATAAAGTCCTCTGAGACCCATAGGATTAACGGATATAATCTCTGTATCCGGATAGAAGCGTTCAACAAAAGCCTTGACCTTCTGGTAGCCGTCTAACCAGTGTGGAACACTTGTCTTTGCTACAAGATCGGACAATCTCTGCTTGCTGCCGTCAAAATATCCTGCATTAGTGCAGTCGCAGCCAACGAGATAAATTCTTTTCGCATTGGTAAAGAGTGCAAAGTGGATGGCCTGGAACGCAATTGAATAGAATGCCATAAGGGGATAAAATTCTATATTAATATGTATATCCTCGCTGGGAGCCGCCTGGAAGAATCTTCTGCCATTATTCTCTCTGATGATCTTCTCGGATACCTGGAATTTATCTCTGTATTCACCGGTAGAATACTGACCGAAGAACTTGACAAAATCGTATTCCTTCAGCTTTTCAAACCACGGAGCACGGCTTTCGTAATCGGTGGTAAAATAGTAATCAATATCAACATCGGGATTTAAGAATGAAGCGTTCATACCTATATGTACTGCACCGGGAATGGGCTTGTAGTATTTCATTGAAGGTCCTGATGCCATTACAACAACATCTCTGCCGGTATTGATATTTCTGAACTCACCGAATGACTTCTTATGAGTTTCGTGTATCTCATTTGCAAGGCAGGCAATATTGAGATTGATATTTGAAGTGAGCGTTTTTGCATCCCATATATCCTTGCGAAGACTGGTAGCGATTATAGGAGGCTTAGCGGCCGCTGCCTGTACGCTCTTGGGAGCAGTGCTCTGACAAACCTTTACGGTTCTCGCAAGCAGCACGCTGTGTTCTGTAGACTTTTTCTGAAGATCGTTAACAGAAGCAACCAGTGCGCCGAGTCTTTCCTCGTTTCGTAAAGCAACACGATATGCAGGGAAGGTGTTTCTCATTATCTTCTTTAAAACGCTTTCGTCTTTTTTGGGCTTTTTGGGAGTAGCCGCTGTTTTTGCAGGAGCAAGCCTGCACTTTGCGGCATTGGTTTCTCTGAAGAATACAAGCTGATTTTCCTTTACCTTGTACTTTCTCTGCTTTAATACCCAGTATATGAAGATACCGTAAAGAACCTCAGACATATAGCCGGGCGTTCTCATTTTGGTACCCTGATATTTTGACATATCAAATCTTTTCATGAATTCGAACAGTACGTCGAATTCAAATGTACAGAAGCGGTTGAACAGCTCTTTTGACATTACAAAGCAGTTGTACGCATAGTACTTCTTTGAAGCCATATATTCCTCGGCAGCCTTAGAATATTCGGGGTAAAGCTCATCAACCAGTTTAAGTGTAAGCTCAGGTGCGCTTTTATCGAATAAATGCTCCTGGATCATGAATATATCCTTGATGCAATGTGCACGTTTTCCGCCAAAAAGGAAATCCATCTCATCAACATTCATGCTTCCGCCTGTGATAAGATCGTATTTCTTTATCTGCTTTGCCATACCGTCATAGTCTTTAAGGCCGTACTTCTCTATGCTCTCGTCATTGAGCATATTCTCGATTATGTAGCCTCTTGAGCATTGGTCAAACTTCTTATTGCTGAATGAAAGATAACGTCTGTAGTGGCAAAGGCCGTAGTAATTTACATCGGCATTCTTCCACGCCCAATACTGAACACTCAGCTCCGAGAAATACTTTGCAAGATCGGAGATATTGTCGCCGGTGTCATCGCCGTTCATCTTAAGGAAGCATCTCGCCGAGCCTGCATTACACTTATAGTTTTCGAATATACGGTTACCTATCACGGCGCTGTCAAGATCCATTCTGTGCGAAACGAAAATCTTGATGTCATCGTTGGGTTTCTTGTATGACAGAGTACGCTGTGCAAGGGTATTTGCATCGGGATCTGCTTCGGTATTCTTGAAGTATACAATCTGACGCTCAAGGAACTTGCAGTCGGTGTGATGCTGAAGATACCACATATAAACGCCGTAAACGATCTCGCCCATATAGCCTGTGGCTCTGAGCTTGTTACCCTCATAGCCGGTGGTGTCAAACTGTTTATCAAACTCAAAGAGTATGTCAAAAAGCACCTTGTTGTATTCGTTGAATATCTTCTTTGACATTACAAAGCAGTTATAGCCTCTGTAATACTTTGAGGCAAAATACTCATTCATAGATTCAACAAGCTCGGGGTGCCTGTCTTCTATTATCTTTATCAGCGTGTCAATAGCTATAGGATCAACAAGATTTCTTGATGCGTACCATAACTCCTTTACACTGTTTCTGGGACGTACTCTGGTGATTTTTGTCGTATCGAAAGCCTTGCCGACAATAACGTCATAGGATGAGATCTCCTTCTCCATCTTTGACTTATTGAAAAGCTGATATAACTCTGCGGTGCGTACCGAAAGATTGTTTTCCATTCGTACATCGTAGTCATTGCCCGGCATAAAGGAATCCATAAACGAAAGATACCTTCTGTAGTGACAAAGTCCGTAATAATCCGCATCATAATTTTTCCACGCCCAGTACTGTACTGTGTATTCGCAAAAAGAAATTCTTTTCTCGGATATGTTATCGCCTGTGTTGTCGCCCATTATTGCGTTGCCTTTATCATTCTCGTCGAGTGCTGCACCGCATCTTACGGGTACATATAAAGGATTGTCGACAACCATACTTTTGAGGTCGATTCTGTGTGAAACGAAAATTGCGATTTTTTTGCTGTTGTTTTCACCGCTGTTCATTGATAATAAAATTCCTTTCTTTTTATCTCTTTACTCTTCCCGACGAATTTCCACCGGCAAGATCAATTACATCATTAATTCCGAACAGACAGAAATCGCCTTCAAGCGTCTGATCAAGACAGCCTGCCGCAGCAGCTGTTTCAATAGCGTTCGCCGGCGATATATTGTTGTGCAGAGCATAAATAAGCCCCGACGCAAATGCATCGCCGCCGCCTATTCTGTCTGTAATTCTTATATCATATTGCGCAGATGTATAAACCTGCTTTTTTTCGTCATCATAAATGATTCCCGACCAGCCGTTGTCGCTTGCGGAATAACTCTTTCTCTGTGAGTATGCGACTATTTTACAGCCGAATGTTTCCGCAACGGTCTGAAGGCTCTTTTTATAACCGTCTGTATCAAGCTGTCCCTTTGTGACATCCGTAGCGCCTGCTTTTATTCCGAACACTATCTCAGCGTCCTCTTCATTTCCTATGCAGACATCAACGTACTTCATTATTTCGGTCATTACGGGACGTGCCTTTTGAGCGCTCCACAGCTTGCTTCTGTAGTTTATATCACAGCTTACGGTAAGACCCGCTTTTTTGGCGGCTTTTACGGCATCGACAGAAATTTTTGCAAGGCTGTCGGAAAGTGCCGGAGTGATTCCCGTAATATGAAACCAATCCGCACCGTCAAATATCTTTTCCCAATCAAACGACGAAGGGTCAACCGACGCTATCGCACTGTTCTTTCTGTCGTATATCACCTTTGAGGGACGCTGGCTTGCGCCTTTCTCGGCAAAGAATATTCCGAGCCTGTCGCCCGTATAAACTATATTATCCGTCTTAACGCCGTATCTCATAAGCTCTCTGCAAGCCGCCCTGCCTATATCATTATCGGGAAGTGCGGTCACGAATTCAGCCTCATCTCCGAAATTACTGAGGGCAACGGCTACATTAGCTTCAGCACCGCAAAACGATGTATTAAGCTCCGGCTTCTGAAACAATTTGTAATATCCGTCGGGCGATAGTCTGAGCATTATTTCTCCAAAAGAAACTACCTTCATTATGAACGGTTTTCCTCTCTTTCAAGAAGTGATTTTGTTATAAATGAAACGGGTATCCGCTGTGAAAGCTGAGCAATTGCGGCTGATATGCCGCTGTTCTGCTCTTTGGCTACCTGCTCGTCTTCATACGTTTCCATATCTCTGTACGCAAAGTTGCGTTCCTTGAATGAATATCCGTCAACTCCGGCAAGATAAACGGAGCTTGCTCCGGATCTTATAAGCAGTGCTATAAGCATAAGTGTAACGTTGTCACGGACAGCTTCTATAGAACACAGCAAAGGCTCGTATCCTACCGTGTATCCTGCTTGTGCGTTTATATTAGATGTGATTATCAGCTTGTCGGTTTCTACTCCGCTTAGCTTTTCGTAACGTCTTATATTGCTTACAAACACATAATCGCATTTGATCCATTCGGGGCAGTGGTTTACGGAAATCACTATCGCATCGGTGGCTTTGACCTTATCAAAGACCTTCTGTCTTTCGGATTCTACCGATGTTGTCCTGCCCGGTGCGATAATAACAACATTACGTCCTTCGAAAAGTCTGCCGAGATTTATTTCAGGTGTTTTTTCACTGTTTAACGACATATAAGCAGTATACAGCTTATCTATATATTCACGGTCATAATTGTCACGCTTTTCAGGCTCTATTTTCGAGAAAATAGCGTTCATCCCTTCAAAAGTCAGCGTATTCTTATTATTCAGGAATCTTGCATAATTCTGGTGGCATCTGTATTTTGCGGACAAATAGCCCGATAAGGAATAACCCCACGCCGTAGTCATATAAATAGGAGCTATGGTGTTGTCGATAGAACAGAGAATAGGCTCTGTGCTGTAATCGGCGCCTGCGGTTTCGTTCAGATATTCCACAAAAAGCTCGGTATTGAGGTTTCCGGCACCTCTGCCCATACCCATAATACTGCTGTCTATTATCAGATTATGCTCGGTATGCAAAGCGGCCAGATACTGAGCGTTTGAGTATGAAAGCTGAAGGTTGTTATGGGAATGGAATCCGACAGCTATCTCCTTATCGAGATTGTTCTCTATAAGGTAAAAGAAACGTGCAACATCCTTCTGTTTCATAGAGCCGTGAGAATCTACGATATAAAAACCGTCGGGACGGAATTTGTTTGCCATACCTATAAGGCCGAGGTACTCGGCATCGGAATAGCTGAGAGCTACCATAGGCTGGAAATACACCTTATAGCCCTTTTCCTTGATTTTTCTGCAAAGCTCAACCGCCTGCAACGCCTGCGACTTATGGAAGCAAACCCTTATGCAGTCGGGTCCTGTACCGTCATACTGCGGCAACAGCTCTGCATCATAATCGCCACAGTTTATCATTACGGCGATCAGAGTATTTTTCCTGTCGGCAGGAATAACCCTCTTTATAGCATCAACCGAGGAATACTGCGACTCATCCGCAGAAAAATCTCCCTTTGACGATAAATAACCCGCCTCTATTATATCAATACCGGCCTGTATAAGACGCTGTACTGTGTCTTTTATGTTTTCATAACCGAACTTCCAGTTATTTATGTATCCGCCGTCACGCAGAGTGCAATCAAGTATCCGTATTTTTTTCATACCCACCTGTAATAATTAATTCTTTTCCCGTTCGAGCTTTGCTGCTATCAGTCTGTTGACCTTTTCAAGATCGTTCTGCGTATCAACGGCTACTGTTTCGGAATCGACCTCAATATACTGAACTCTGTAGCCTGCTTCGATAAATCTGAGTATTTCAATATCCTCTATGGATTCTATTTTTCCTCTGGGAGAAGAGCAATAAAACTGAAGTGCCTCAGGCTTGAAGCCGTATACGCACACCTGCTTGTAATAGCTGTAGTCTATGCTTCCCTTAGGATAAGGAGCGGTACTTCTGGTAAGATATACGCCTATATTGTCGGCATTCGTTATGACTTTAGGCACTGTGAAGTTTACAACATCAACAGGATCCTTTATCTTAGTCATAAGATTTGTGATCTGCAAATCGGGATTTTCGAAGAAAGGATATACTGCCTTGTTTATTGTTTCCGGCTCTATCATAGGCTCATCGCCCTGTATATTGACATATAAATCCGCAGGAATTTTTCTTGCGACCTCACCTATTCGGTCTGTTCCTGTCTTGTGAGTATCGGAAGTCATTATTACATTAATGTCGTTTTCCTTGCAGGCATTGTAAATGCGTTCATCATCGGTGGCAACATACACCTCTGTCAGAGTTTCGGCTTTTATGGCTCTGTTGTATACCCACCATATCATCGGCTTTCCGCATATATCCGCAAGGGGCTTGCCGGGGAAACGGCTCGACTTGTATCTTGCGGGAATTATTCCTAATACTTTCATTGCTATTTATCCTTTCTTTTCCTGATGATGTTGAAAAATGTCAAAACTCGGGCATTTTTCATACTAATATCAAAATAATTATAACACAAAAAGCATTTTTGTCAATGCGAACAGATTCAGTTGGTTAATTTTTTACAAAAAACAGCTAAAAACACGCACCTCTTTAACTAAATCATTAGCTAAATTATTAAAGTGCTATTTTAGTCTTAACAGCTTTTTAACCTTTTCACGTCGGGGCGAGTACATCGGGAATATCTTGTCGGCAACGCTCCGTACTGCTTTATCGGCAACGGCATGAATCCTGTACTTATAATACTCTTTTGTGGAATTTATCTTTTCCGTATTTACAAAAAACACAAGCTGAGTTTCCTTAGCCGACCTGTTTTCAACCGTCAGCATATGGTGTATGAAAATACCGTTAAGCATTTCACCTATGTATCCGGGAGCACGTTCATAAGTTTTGCAATCGGTTATTTCCATTATTCTGTTCATTATAGGAAACTGGAACTCGCACATACGGACAAACAGTTCTTTTTTCATTATGTAGCAATTGAATGCTCTGTGATATTTTCCGGAAAAATATTCGCAGGCGGAATTGTAATATTCGGGCGAAAGCTCTTTGATAAGGGAAAACATCTTATCTATTATTCCCTGCTCAAAATAAACTCCGTTATAGCTTTCCCACATTTCCCGAAGCGTTTTGACTTCTGCCCTGTTATAACTCATCTCGGACGCTTTTGCAAGACCGGGAATTATCATATCGTATTTTTGAACAACGCTGTTGATTTTTTTGGTATCATCAAGATGATATTTCTTTTTTTCATGTGCTGTAAGCCTCAGCTCACGCACCATATTGAAGACTGTATTTTTATAGTGCTTATCGGAAAAGGAAAGATAACGACGGTAATGGCAGAGTCCGTAATAATCGGCATCAACATTCTTCCACGCCCAATACTGAACGGTAAACTCACAAAACGACATACGGAGCTTTGAAATATTGTCGCCCGTGTCATCGCCCTGAATCTCACTGTTACTTTCATCATAGACCGCACCGCATCTGACAGGAAAATAAACGGGAGTGTCTACTGTTTCACTGTCAATATCTATCCTGTGCGATACAAAAATACGGATATTACTCATCTTTCCACTGCCTTAATACGATTTATTCTTATCAGTTTACACTAATATATAATTATAGTACACAAGAGTTTTTTTGTCAACAAAAATGGCATAATTTGCAGATTTTTTCCATAATTGTCATACAAGCATAACAGCGGTGTCAACCCACAGAGATTGACACCGCTTTATCATAATGCTTTTTTAATTTTTCCGAGAGCGCCTTTTTCAAGCCGTGATACCTGTGCCTGACTTATCCCTATTTCCTGTGCGACTTCCACCTGAGTTTTGCCTCTGAAAAAACGCAGCTTGAGAATATTCTTCTCTCTGTCGTCAAGCCCGATTATCGCCTCTTTCAATGCTATTTCATCGAGCCGGTTTCTGTCATCGTTATTATCGCCGATCTGATCCATCTTCAGTTTATAGAAAAAGTATGTTTTTTCAAAAAAGTGCGCTTTTGTTGCCTGGAAATAACCTTCTTTATATAAAACTCATTTGCTGTATGCCTATATTGCTTTATTCTGCGAATTTCAATAGTTATAATCAGCATTTTTTGGCAACATAAAAAGTGTGCCAACCACAACAAGTCAACACACTGAATTATAGCATTTTATTCAATATAATTTCACTGCACAGGCTCTTTTCTTGAACATATATAAACAACAACAGCGCTTATAACATCTATACAAAAAATAAACTGACATACAGAATTCAAAGCCGCAAAGCTTCCGGAACACTTACGTTCCTTATAAACCCTGAGATTTGCCGTTAATCCGACAAGTCCTGTAAGGAATATCGTTATACAATCGAACAGCACGAAAAAAACAGAAAAAGCATAAGTGAAAATTGTAAGGAAAAATAATACACCAAGCACAAATATAGCAAGATATGCCGGTATCTGAACAAGCTTTATAAGCATATTGAAAAAGGCTGTCTGTCTTGCTCCCCACCCCTTTGCAAGGCAAAGCGGCATATACACAAGCGTGCATATAAACGAAATGACAATTGTCACAAATATCACAAATAACAGCCAAAGCCCATTACCGCCGAAAAAACGCTCTACAATATATTGATTTATGAATATGGAGTAGAGAGCAAACAGTAAAATATATGGCTGAATCATCACCGGCATGAGTAAAAGAAAGCGTTTCATATTTCTACTATTATCCTTAATTTAATATTAACAGTAAGTATACCACAATATACTGTATAAGTCAAGCAGAAATATGTGATTGCAAAGTTATAACGCCTTTTTTATCTTACCGAGAGCGCCTTTTTCAAGCCGTGATACCTGTGCCTGACTAATCCCTATTTCCTGTGCGACTTCCACCTGAGTTTTGCCTCTGAAAAAACGCAGCTTGAGAATATTCTTCTCTCTGTCGTCAAGCCCGATTATCGCCTCTTTCAATGCTATTTCATCGAGCCAGTTTCTGTCATCGTTATTATCGCCTATCTGATCCATCATATATATGGTATCACCCGACTCCGAAAACACCGGTTCGTACAGCGAAATAGGGTCGCTGACAGCCTCAAGCGCTATTACCACATCCTCACGTTTTGCGTCGATTTCTTTGGCTATCTGCTCAATCGTAGGCTCTTTAGAATTGTCATTGGTCAGTTTTTCTCTTGCCTGCATAGCTTTGTAAGCCAGATCACGCATTGAACGGCTGACACGGATCGAGCCTGAGTCCCTCAGGTAGCGCCGCAATTCGCCCATTATCATAGGCACGGCATAAGTGCTGAATCTGACGTTAAAATCAGTTGAAAAATTGTCGATAGCTTTCATCAGGCCGATACATCCGACCTGAAAAAGATCGTCGGGGTTTTCTCCTCTGCCCGAAAAACGCTGTATCACGCTGAGAACAAGACGCAGATTGCCGTTTATCAGCTTCTCTCTGGCTGTCGGGTCGCCGCTGCGCATTTGCCTTAGCAATTCGGTTTTTTCCGACTCCTTGAGGACCTTCAGCTTTGCTGTGTTGACACCGCTTATTTCAACCTTGTTATAATACAAAAAAACACCGCCCATACTTTCATTTTCCAATAAAAGTATGGACGGAATAACGTTTTTTATTCTGTCGGATTACAGGCAATCACAAATTATGCCGTAACATAAATATCGTCTTCGACATCGGGCGCTGTGCTGTGCTTTACTCTGTCTTCGACCTCAGCCTTTTTCGCATTATTGAATCTGTCAAGCGTACCTACAAGGTAACCTGTGATACGGCGTATACGGTCAAAGGGTATCTCACCGAAATGATAGGTGAGATTAGCAAAATCTCCGTCAATGTCTATATCAAGCTCGGTGACCAGCTTTCCGGGGTTAGCCTCTATAGCATACTGAACGTAAGCGTCGATCTCTTTCTGATCAAGTGTGCCGTTTTTTACATTTACTTTTACCATAACAATCTTCCTTTCAATTTACTGTATATAAAAGCAGTAAGTACATTTCGTTGTTTTCTCAATTGTACCACAACATATTGTGTTTGTCAAGAGGCTTGGACACAATTTTTCAAAAATTAAAGCCAAAGCATGAAGGAATAAGAAAACATTTCAAAAAAGTTCTTGACAATTCTTCGGGGATATGATAAAATATTAAAGTCGTGGAAAGATGGCTGAGCTGGTCTAAGGCGCACGATTGGAAATCGTGTAACGGCTAATACCCGTTCGAGGGTTCGAATCCCTCTCTTTCCGCCACACGACGCTGAGTTTTTCAGCGTCGTTTTTATATACGGGTATGGTGGAATTGGCAGACACGCCAGATTTAGGTTCTGGTGCGAAAGCGTGCAGGTTCAAGTCCTGTTACCCGTACCAGCTACAAACCGCACAACAATGCGGTTTGTTTGATTTTTACGACATATTGACCGTTGATTAAACCGTTACGGTATATCGAAGTTAAAAATTCGAAAATTTTCCTTGACAAAGTCGATATGGTATGATATAATTAATAACCGTCAGGAGTTTGCTAATATGGCTCAGTCGGCAGAGCACATCCTTGGTAAGGATGAGGTCCCCGGTTCGAATCCGGGTATTAGCTCCAGAATATATTTACACCATTAAGGATACTGCATTTGTAGTGTCCTTAAAGGTATAAATATAATAACACAGCGAAGTAGCGGTAACTACTCCGCCGTGCTGATTACATTTTGAACGGTACTTTGTTACTTTTGACTTTGACGCACCCGAAACGAATTACAGCAATACAGCTACGTTCGGTATCCGCCCTTTCTTCGCTTGCCGTCGGAACGGCTCTTCGCAAAGTCTTGTTATGGCAAAACCGGTATTCAATTTGTACTGCCTTTGTTGGTTGGGCAGGTGGGGATATACACTGCGGATTTACGCCTTGTATATCATAAAAAACAAGAGCTTTCAGACGTGCGTGGAAAAGCATCTGAAAACCCTTGCAAATGTATGTAAGCTGTGCTATAATAAGCACAGTACAAAGCACTTCTGCGAATCAGATTGATGATACAGCATCGTCTGAGGATAAAAGTAAGGCTCGCCAAAGCCTTGCTCCTGCGGGAGTGTTTTTATTTAACTCCTTTTTCAATTATAGCTTATGAAGCCTGTTTTGTCAATGCGGAAACAGCAAAAAACAATTGGTGAAAATTACAGTAATTTTCGTCCCGGAATTGTGCAAAATGGTGCGACATAAGTTAATATCGTGCAGTTTTTGATCGTGAATATCTTACACCTTGCTACAGAATTATACTGTGGCAAGGTGTTTTTGTATAGGTGCGACATTGTGGCGCAGTTTTCTTTTGCTGGGATTGTGGGAGTGCTCTGCTCTGCTCGGTGAAGATTATGACAGGTGTAACCGCTGAGTAGGCACACTGCCCTTTATTCGATACTTAAATATGTGCGACATTGTGACACAGCTGCACAGTTTATGGGACAGATGTGGTGGTAGAATACAATAAATCGAATAGTGCTTTTAAAAAGTATAGTAGCCACTCACGAATCGGTTACAAGTATAGGGAATAGAGCATTAGTCAGTTGCAATTCGATGAATTTTAGATATATTAAAACTATCCGGAAAGTCGAAAGTCAAACGGATAACAAAGTATAAAACTTAAAGATAAAGCAAGCAAGTTTCATCACACTTTATTACTTCGAATATATACAAACAGATATTAAAAATTTCACCTTGCTGCAGCATTATGCTAAGGCAAGGTGTTGCGGCATAATATCAGAGAATATCGACCGTATATATTGAAATCTTACGCTTTTTGTGATATGCTTTTAATAATAATTCAAGCAGATATTATCAATATGAAAATGGAGTAATTTATGCCGGTACATAATAAACTTGTCCGTGACAGGATACCTGAGATAATCGAAAAGTCAGGAAAAATTCCGCATTGTCACATACTTGACAAAAACAGATACCTTGCCGAGCTTGATCGCAAGCTCAACGAAGAATGTGCAGAATATCAAGCTGACAAAAGCATTGAAGAGCTTGCTGACATGCTTGAGGTAATGTACGCTATAGCAGTGGCAAGAGGTTATTCTGCCGAAGAGTTGGAAAAGGTCCGTGCTGAAAAAGCCGCAGAACGAGGAGCTTTCAACGACAGGATCTTCCTCGAAAGCGTAGATGATCAAGAGGTGAAATAATGCCACAGAACACATACCACAGTGCATCCGGAAGTAGCGCCGAGGATCTGTTTATCGAATTGTTCAGCGAAACCTTCGGTGCAGAAAAAGCCGGATATCTTTATTCACAGTATCACTTTTACGATATCTATCAGAATGATCGTTTTGCAGACTTCTTTCTTGAAAACGGCGCAAGAAAAATCGCCATAGAAATCGACGATGAAGCATCACACAACAAAAATATTATTTCACGCAACAAATTCTATGATGATCTTCTGAAGCAAAACAGCATGGTGCATCTCGGCTGGGATGTTTTCCGCTGGGCAGTAAAGCAGATGCAGGTGCAACCGGACACTGTCAAGGACGAACTGCGTGTGTTTATTGGCAGTAACACTTCATTCCGTGAGGTCGACGATTACCTTCCCACACAGCGTGGTAAAGCTATAGATGCGTTTGATTTCCGACTGAAAGAGCATCAGACGGAAGCTCTTAAGGCTCTTGAAGAAATGCGAAGCAAACACGAAACCATTGCTCTGCTCTACCATGCCACAGGTACAGGAAAAACAGTTACCGCTATTTCCGATGCAAAACGTGTCGGCAAGAGAACACTTTTCATTGCACATACTTATGAGCTTGTCGAGCAGGCGGCACAGACATTCAGCAGATTATGGAGCGAAGTCAGCGTCGGCAGATTTGTTGATTCGATTAAACAACCGGATTCTTACGTTGTATGCGGAAGCGTCCAGAGTATAGCTCTGAATCTTGATATGTTCAGACCTGAAGATTTCGGGTATCTTATCATCGATGAAGCTCACCATGCAAGTGCGGATTCATATCAGAAGGTACTTTCCTACTTCAGACTGGATTTTACACTCGGACTGACCGCTACGCCCGAAAGATCTGACGATAAGAATATAATTGATATTTTCAAGAACACTGCGCATAAACTCGATATTCAGACAGCGGTTGAAATCGGAGAGCTTGTCCCTGTACGATGTATAAGAATACATACCAATATAGACCTTACAAAAGTACGGTTCAATAGTGTGCAATACAATATCCGTGACCTTGAAAGCAAGATTTTTGTACCTGAGCGCAATATGCTCATTGTTGACACGTTTATGGAATATGTAAGCACAAAGCGCACTGTGATATTCTGTGCAAGTGTAAAACACGCAGAACAGATTGCCGGAATGATAAGGGAACGTGGTGTAAGTGCTTATGCTGTTTCCGGCAGTATGAAATCTTCGGAACGCAAGGAGTTCCTTTCGAAGTTTGCCAAAGGTGAAATCAAGGCTCTGTGTGCCTGCGATCTTCTGAACGAAGGCTGGGACTGCCCGGAAACAGAAGTTCTCTTTATGGCAAGACCTACAATGTCAAAGGTACTGTATACTCAACAGCTCGGACGCGGGATGAGGCTTTCAGAAGGCAAGGAATGTCTGCTTGTGTTCGACTTTGTTGACAACGCCAGCCAGTACAATATGCCATATTCAATGCACCGTCTGTTCAGACTGTCTGAGTACAGACCCAGAAAACTCGTTCTCGGAAAGAAAGAACAGCGAATTGCAGACGATGAGTTATACGCAAAAGGCGAAAAACCCGATGCTATCATTGACTTCCCTGTCAGTGCAACGGATTATGAAGCGGTAGATATTTTTAACTGGCAGGAAGAAGCCGAAGGTATGATTTCACAGATGGAATTCGTGCGTAGGGTTGATGCGTCATCGGAAACAGTGGAAAAATACATCCGTGAAGGTACGATAATCCCTGATCTTATTGTACCTATGAGCGAGCACAGAACATTCAAATATTTCTCCGAAGAAACACTTAACAAAACAGCTGAAAAATTCGGCTGGCGACTGATAAGTGACGATAACAGAAAACAGCTGTTTATGGAAATGATACAGCAAATGGATATGAGTTATTCCTATAAACCTGTTCTTATAGAAGCAATCTTTGCAAATGCCGACGGCAAAAGAAGAATCAGGCTTGACGATATAGTTTCCTACTTCAGAAATTATTACGAATCCAGGCGAAAAAACGGACTCACCGTTGAAAAAGCGAACAGCATTTTTGCAAAAGGAGATTACACCGACAAAGAAGCTCAGAGAAACATTCTTGCAAACCCTTTCAAACGGTTTGAGGATATGCAGATGCTCAGGCACACCAGAACTCTCGGTATAGTCGAAGTCGAGCCGACTGTATGGAAAGCACTTGACGAGAAAGAAAAGAAAGAGATACTGAGAATTTGCGAGGAGAAGCTGGACGGGTATTTCAGAAGATTGGGATAGACATGTGGGCGGATGCGACATTGGGGTGCACTTCAATTCAAGCGGATATTTTATATATTCTTCTTTTTTCAGTATTCTGTACTCAGAAGAAAATCAGCAACGTGCATTGTTCTGATTTCTTCATAGTTTCCTTCTGCAAATTCACCAATTGTAGTCCGAATACGGAAATCAACAAGTACAAGAAAGATATTCATAGATGATTTAGAAGATTCAGAACTGTGCTGATGAGCCGTTCAACTCAATTAGATTAGAGATTAAAATGGAAAAGATAATTTGAAAAGCAATTCATTTGCCATACAACAAGAAAAGGCGTAAAGTGCCAAACAGAGAGGCATAATAATTAAGCATAGAATTATATGTAGCTAAATATAATTGGCAATAATTTGAACCAAAAACTTCAATTTGCCATCCTTAAGCTGCAATTACCGTTGATTTTCGAGTATAATTGTGGTATAATAGTTTCATAAATATACACTTGAACAACAATTTCACCGAAAGGTTTAGTGTCATGAATAACAATGCGGAAATACAAAGAGAAGCGATTATAGAGATAATCGGAACACAGTGCGATAATTGCAAAGTAAGCCACAATCCTATGATTCTTAAGCAAAATCTTATACTTAAGCATCAAACCGACAATTCTCTTGATCATGATGCTGTTCTTTTGCTTACAGAGGATGGTAAGGAACTTGGCTTTCTTCCCCAAAATTATTCCTCTATATATGCTGCAGCTATAGATAGCGGTCGATACACTTTTTCTATTAAAATTGTAGAATCAGAGTCTGATACTGAAAAACCTGTGTTCACAGTAAAAATCATTTCTGAACCAGCGAGTAATAGTGAAAAAAAGATTGAATCAGATTTTTTCTGCTTACTTCAAAATATTGTTAATGACTATGCACAGCGAGCGAAAGAATACAAGACATTCATCTATTCTGAAACAGTTAGTGTTGACGAATTGTTATCTGTTTTAGATAAGCTTCGCTTGCTACAGCAATTAATTTCACAGTCAAATGATATTATTGAAAATAGTGCAATAAAGCCAAATTCAAATAAACTTACTTTTTTTACAAAAGAATCTCTAATCGAACACCTGAGCAAATTGAAAACAGACGTTGGCGACATTTTGAAAAAAATCCAAAAAACTTATAACGAATCTCTTGATATAGATGATGATGCAGAATATCATCGTGTACAGAGTGATATTCGTGAGAAAAGAAAGAGATTCCGTAAATATAATGATTTTTTAGCATCATTACTTGAGACAGTAAAAAGATATAATTGCATAACAAAACAATCAAATCCATTCGTCCCAGAAGTTAGTATAACCGAATCAGAAAAACAGACATATGAAACGAAAAGCCTATCGGCTGTATCTGAACACGATACAACCGAATCTGTTTCGCTTATTATAGCAAAGTCTGAATCCGACGTCAACGCTTCTGATACTCCTAAGTTCACGGAACAGGCTTTCTTTGAATGGCTCGTATCTGATGGCGGTGTATCAGAGTCAACCGCAAAACAATATATTTCTAATATTCACAATATTGAAAAGCTCTATCAAACACTGTTCGGTGTGAGAGAAAATCTCCTCGGAACAAATTCTGTTGATAATGCAAGAACTATGATAGAATCGCTTATTGTAAGGAATGGGTATATTGATGCAAATGAGAGAAGACATAATAGTTTTGGAGTTTCTTTAGCTAAGTTCGCTGAATTTGCTGATATTTACGTTGAAGGCTTAAAGCATCCAATGAATAAAAAGAGTTATCAGCCACCTGCCAGCTCAGCACCATTCGTTGTAAAAACAGTAAATTTTGACAATCCCAATAACTGTACTTATCATAAGCCGTGTTCGTTCATATTACACAAATTGAAATATGTTGTTGGGAGTTGGAGAGAACTATATACAAAGTTCTTGATCTTGCTCTATAACGACAATATTTACGCTGAAACTATGAAGGAGTTAGTTGGAAAATCTTTATACGGACATAAAATTGATTTTGCGGATAAGACTATTTTGAACGATCTCCGCAGACCTATAAGAGTTTCAACAAATTTCTTTGCAGAGGGCAATTTGTCTGCTATCGACATTATTAAGCATATTAAGTGCCTAATGGAACTGTGTTCTATTGCCAATAATAGTATGGTTATAGAATATGATACGCAAGAAAAGAATGATGAATCTGCAGAACCGACTGAAACTTCTGCAACTGGCTATGAGCGGTTATCTATCCAAGATATCCATGAAGAAGCTGTAATTTCTGCTATCGTATCTGATATGCCTAAAAAAACTGAAACACTCAACATAAAAGAACCGTGTGAGTCATCACCGGCTGTATATGCTACTGAAGATGAAAAGCGGCAGGTACAAGTGGAGCAAATTTCCCATGAAACTCCGACTATCGAGGATACGTCTACTATCGCCTCTTTCGTTCCTGATACAACAAAGCCATTCGTTCTTAAAGATGCTGTGATAGAGATCCTATCAAGCAATGCACCTGAAATTACAAAATATCGTGGATATAAAAATGGCTTAGACTCCAAAAATCTCCGTGAACTGATTAAGAAATATTATGGTAAAACAATAAACTTGTTTGAGATTTCTAAAACCTTGATGCTCGACAAAACATTCCGGGCAGTTGGTAAAGGTTGCTATATAATAAGTGCTACTTTACAAAATGATTTAAAGTCTATTCAAACCGGAAAGAACAATTATGTTAAAACATCAACCGAACCGATTACCACAACTGATACAATTATCTCTTATAATGAGCCGAAACCTGCAGAATCTATAGAAACACGAACCGAACATGTATATAAAGAAAAGCCTGTTAATACAAACTATAATTCTGTATCAGACACCGAGCAAGTCACAGATGCTCCAGAAGCGACTTTGGAACAAACCTTGACAATTGAACCAATATTAGAGGTCATAAAGGAAAACAACAGAAAACTGCAATATGATGACGGCTTCGGTGCGTATGAAGTCAAAACTTTGCTTTTAGGAAAAGGCTTTGAGGATATTTCCGAGGAACAGATTGAGAATTTAATGTCTGAATGTTCTGAGTTGCAACAGATTGAAGATGGTTATTATTCGTTAATCGACAATGTAAGTTACGGTGATACCGTTTCTGAAAGCATTGTTGTGGAAGATACGTCGGATAACACCGACATAGAAACAGACGATGCTACAGGGCAACAAGAGGTACAAAATAATGATGATAATAGACAAATAATTCTAAGATTAAACGGAGACATAGTGAGAGCCTATGATTATTCGGACGCACTGATTAAAGTATGCGAGTTCGCAATCAACTGCAAACCGTTCGGAATGGCGCGCATAGCAGGTCAGGAAACGACTCTTAATGGGAAAAATGTCTTTTACCGTAAGGCTGTACCTGTAGACGGGTATAATAAACTGTCGAACGGATTACAGTTAGCCCCTATCAATACTGTATCTGACCTGCAAACAGTCACAAATTTTATCAAGAAGTATTGTCAAATAGATGACAATATGATTACTATTATAAACCAGTGAGGAGATTTACGATGGATAATTTCACCGAGATAAAAGAAAAGCTGAATATTCTTTATAAAGAGTATAAAAATAAGAAAAACGATCTCAACGATGACGAGAAAAAGAAAGTGGTTTCACTATTAGTCGAAATGATCAATAATCCCAATTCTAACACAATGGCAATTGCTGAACAGCTTTCGAGATTTTCATATAAGATATGTGGAATATATTTCGACAGATTAACAAAGAATATCAAGCCATCGATTTCTGTGATTGATGATTTAATAAAAGATTTTTTAACAACGGTTAATGATTCAAAACAGCCTCAACATTTCGTCAAGAAATTTGCGAACACCATTGTTCCGATCATAAATAACTATAGAGATGAAGCCTTCAATTCGAAAGAGCTTCCTTTACTTGTTGATTTTATAGCCGATTACGCTCTTAATTCGAATCAATCTAAGAAAGAATTTGAGAATATAATAAGCAGGACAAATGGCAAGATATACCTTCTTGATTATTCTGATATCAGCAAAAAATCGTTGAATAATATTTGGAAAATAACAAGTGATATTTTTCCTGACTTATCTAAAGCAAAATATGAGTCATTTATTACAGAATGGGCTGAAAAGTATGGTTTTATCACTTCTGCTAGACCGGAAGAGCCGACTTCGACTGATAATAACGTAAAAATCAAAGAATCTGTTGTTGCTAAGAAACCTCCAAAAGAAGAAGTTCCTGTCGCAGTGCAACCGTCTGTTAAAACAGAAAATATTAATCCTACTTCCAAGAATGAAGAACCTAAAGCGCACAATGCTAACACCGTTGTAAGTGAAAAGGAAGAAAAGCCAACAACTGTACCTGATTCAACAAAAGCTGATATGCCAGTAGAAAAACCGATAGCCGCTTCCGAATCCAAGAAAACTGATAATAGCACGGAAATGTCTGTTGTTATTACCGGCGAGAAGACTTCAAATAATACTTCTGATGTCAATCCAGATAAAAAAGCCACTGTTCAAAATGATTCTTTCCGGATTCTCTACGATAGATTAAAACGAGATATGGATAATGAACAGAAAGCTATTATCAGTGCTTTTGCAGATAAGATTACATCTGTCAGCAAGGAGTTTGAGTCAATTCAGGGAGAAATCAGTAAAAGCCGTGAATTCGGCATTGAAAACACATTCTTAAAGACGAAAAATGAAGAGTTAAAGCGACAGATAGCAGAAATGAAAACAAAACTGCAAGAAAACACTCAGTTGCTTTCTTCTGCCAAAGCAGAGAATTCCGATTTAAAACAACAGGTCGCATCTCTTGAAAGTAAAAATGCCGAACTCGACAGCAAATTGGACGATGCCTATTCTATCAATAGTCGTGAATCCTCTCTCGAAGCAGAAAAGGTTCGTTCGGAACTGAAAAAGGCGTTTTCATTCTTGTATGAGGATTGGCTTGAATACGAGTTTTCTGATGTCAGTGAAGAAAATTATGAATCACTACAAGCTATTATAAAGAAGATTTTCCGTGCTCTTGAAAGAAGCGGAATTGACTTTAAGGGGAATAATTAATGAAAAACGGAGCATATTACGGCATTGATTTTGGCACAACAAATACATCTGTCTACCTGTACAATTACGAGCAAGGCAGGGGTTCAAGAGAAACGGGATATGGAACAGACGGAAAAGACCTGACCCCTTTCAGTTCCTGCATAGCAATATCAAAGACAGTTAAAAATGACTTTAAGTTCGGGCGTGAAGTTAAAGAAAAAATCAACGAATATGCCGATGATTATAAAATTATTACTTCTTTTAAGTCATTGCTCGGAACAGATCGTGAAATCGTTGTTAACGGTGATAGATTTACAGGCGAAGTGCTGGCCACTCTATTTTTGAAGCATGTAAAAGATACTGTACAATCTGTCAGACCTGATTTCAATGAAGCGGTATTTTCTATTCCTGTTGACTTTTCGGCAAGAGCAAGAACAGAACTGCTTGAGGCTGCCAAACATGTCGGTATCAACGTAAAGGGATTCGTCAGCGAATCATCTTCTGCGTACATCTCTAAAATTAAAGATATAAAGGCTTTTTCAAAAGTCATGGTTATTGATTTTGGTGGAGGTACGCTCGATCTGAGCATTCTTAATCTGAAACAAAATCAGGTTTACGAAGATGCTGTTTATGGTATCAAATTCGGTGGCGATAATATTGATGAAGAACTTGCTTTAAGAATTGCGCCAAAGGTTTACCCGGGCATTTCCTTTGAGGAGCTTGAACCAAGAAGAAAAGACAAGCTCATGAATGAAGTCGAACGTATGAAAATCGAATTTTCGAAGTACGATGATTATACGATGACTTTAGGTGAAGGCTCAAAGCCTGTTGATATTGACTATGATACATTCTCCGACATCATCACACCGCTGATTACGGAAAACGTGTTCAACTCTATCTTAAAGATAATGGAAAAGGCTAAAGTCACCCCTGAAAACATTGATGCCGTTATCCTTGCAGGCGGTTCAAGCGGTTTAAGACCGTTTTCCGACATTATTCTCTCTTTATTTGGCGAGGATAAGATAATCTTCGACGATGAAAATAACAGATATCAGTGGATGGTTGCTAAGGGAGCCGCAATAACATCTGCTATAGATTGTGATTTCAGACTTGGTGATGATATTTGTATCTTGCTCAGCGATGGTGAAACTTATCCTGTCTTAAAGAAAGATATCAATAAAGTCGGAGATAAAAGCGAACCTATTTCATTCTCTTTGACAACAGACTCATACGATGCACACTTTATCTTTACCGATTCTAAAGGCAAAAACCGATATGCTACGATTTCTGTCAACGCAAAGGGCTATGTTGACGAAAAATTTGATCTTTCAATTGAGATAGGTAAAGACCAGATAGCAAGGGTTGTCATTAAAAACGACTATATGGGCAATGACTATCAAGTAGAACATGAGATCAATAAGCTCAGATTCTATTATGACCTGAAAGATATCGAGGAATAATTATTATGATTAAGTCCAATATCAGTATCACCTCAAATATATACATCAGGAGTAATCCTGACATCAGAAGGGATAAAAAATACACCGAGATGATAACAGGCGCCAAACGGCTTAACGATATACGTCGGCGTTATTTGGGATTAGAAACAATTCCATTAACCGATATTCAAAACCGAATTCTATCCGGAAGCCAGACCTGCTCATACGCTAAAAATGGTGAGATGTCGTTTGGTCTGGTAATGATTGACGGCATTCTTCGTTGGCAAAGCAGATGCGAGTACACTTCTTGTCACGGCTTTAACGGCTGTATTCCGAAAAAAATTCTGCGTGAGACTATAAAAGAAGATGACACCGAGGAAAAAAAGAACTTGCAGGAATTTTTGAAAAAACTCGGAATCACCATACAAGATGATACTGTTGTATTTGAAAGAAACAAAAACACGTCAAAGACAGAGGAAAGCCCTAAAGAGTATACATCACCTACCGAGCAAACAGCTGAGGATATCAAGGAACAAAGCGGTCAGTATGTTGAAATAACGACACCTGATTGTATTGTTTCCGCTCCATTGGATTCGCATATCATATTAAACTCAGGACCGGGAACAGGCAAAACGTATACTATTATTCAGCGCTTGATACATATCCTCGCAAATAAGCTCTGTCCTGCCGATGAAATCTATATTTTGTGCTACACTCGTTCTGCAAAGAGCATTATAGAAAGCAAAATTGAACAGGCTGTTACACGAGGTGTTATACAGCCTTCTGCCAAAAATATTTGTGTACTTACGTTTGACTCGTATGCAACATATTTCCTTATGGCAATGAGAGAACAGGGCGTTATTAAGGAAAATTTCGACAGTTGCGTGTACAATGAACGTATAAAACTGTTTAATAAATATATTTCTGCAGAAGATTTTGAAGGTATTAAGTATTTTATCGTAGATGAGATACAAGACCTTGTTAATGAACGTGCTGAGATGGTTCTGAAAATTCTTAAGAACTTAAAATGTGGCTACTTGCTTGCCGGAGATCGCTGTCAGTCAATTTACGATTATGAAGCTGATGATGATGCTACACTGGACTCTGTCAAGTTCTATGAGCTTGCGGAAAAACTGTTCCCGAGCGATATGCTCAGATACGAGATAACCGTAAACAGAAGACAATCTGCCGAATTAGCTGAAGAAGCAGCAGAAATGCGTCGGGTATTGCTGTGTAAGAGCTTTATCGATCAGAACAAGTACGCAAACAACATTATATTGAAATACTCCGGTAAAACCAAAATCGAGCAATACATAAAAACACTTACCAAAACTCCGACAGTATCAACTGCTATTCTCTGCAGAAATAATGGCGAAGCAGAATATATCAGTGCTCTGTTATGTGAAAAACGTATCAAGCATACTCTGAACAGAGGTGTAAATAATGCGATGCCGCTTCCTCGATGGATTGCCGATATATTTTGGGATTGCTGCTGTCCGACTTTAAGTGCAAAAGATTTCATTGAAAGATTTAAATTCAGATGTGATAGTAAAATGAATCCCGAAGTTCTTTGGGAATTATTATGTAATCTTACCGGTTCGCAGGATAAAACTGTTATCAGCGTTTCAAAATTGACGACGGCACTTACGATCACCAATAATATCCCCAGTGAATTCTTTGACAATTCTCCAATGCTGACAGTCTCAACAATCCATAAAGCAAAAGGCAGCGAATTTGACAGAGTTATTCTTATCGAATCAGATATAAAGCCGTCTTCTGATAGTGCAGAAGAAGCAAGGGTAAGATACGTTGCCCTCACACGTCCTAAGGCACAATTTATCACGATGAAGAAAAATACGAACTACTTTAAGCGGACAATGACAGGACGAGTAATCGAAACCGGTTTGCATAATATGTATAATACCCATAATCGTTATTGCAAATGCATAACTGTCGGATTGACCGGAGACATCGATAACAATTCATTTGTCGCAGGTGATTTTAGCTCTGTTCTTGATTTACAGGAATATATTATTAATAGTGTCAAGCTATATGACAAACTTTCTGCTAAACGTTCAGCAACTTCAAATAAGTATGAGATTTATCATAATGGACGCTGTATAGGCTGCCTTTCAAAGAAAATGACAGCGGAGCTTGATCTGGGCGTTAGTTCGACAGATTATAAATACAATCTGCCTGACAGCTTGGAAAACCTTTATGTCAGCGGTATTGCAACTGAAGTGTTAAAGCAGTTTGACGCAAACGTTCCGGTAGAATATCAAAAATCACAGATATGCTTTGGCATTCAGATAACAGGACTTGCAAAACTTATATTTGAAAAGAAGTGATAATATGCCGCATTTTTCAAAATTTTACGATGCAATAGATGATATTACAGAACATCTGAAGACTGACTTCATCGGTCCGGTAGACGATAATGAAGTATTAGAGATGGAAGAACCGTTAAGTCGCTATTCACTCGGTATCCTCTGGGCACAGCCTAAAAGTAAGAACTATAATACTGCCATAAATGACAGTACACCTGAGGAATTGTTTGAAGATAGTTCAGAAGACAATGAAGAACTTAAGAATGTCAGCATATTCAAACCCTCAACAATGGGAGTATCATTTGTTTCATTATCAGGCGACGAATTAAGCATTTCATTCACTTATGGCATATATCATCACTCAGAGCAGATGATAATTGATAACGGAAAAGAAGTCAAAAGGCATTATTATTCAAGAGAAACTAAAACGTTTTTTAAAAAAGTGATAGTGCCTGATAAGATTTGCAATCATATTATTTCCGATAACGAAGATCAGCATATTACGGTATATTTTCATGTCAGGAAGATAAACAGTGATAACAGTGAGTTAATTACCGTATCTGTTCTTAACAGACATAAAGCTGGAAATGATTTTTTGGAAAGCAATACAGGGGCAATATTTCAATGCATATTGTCAATTAATGGCAGTAAAGGATTTATGCCTCTTTACAGAAAAAGCGCTCATAAATCCTTTGAAGAAGAAAAGAACGATATGCTGTACGATTCTATTAACAACTATTCGTATGGTCACGGCTGTTCATCTGTCCATATCGAAAGCCAGGGTGTTGTAACAGAGGTAAGGAGTGAATTCATTCCGCAGTACAGAATGTTGCAGATGATGCCGAGAATTTTGAATCATTCCGAGTATCTCTACATGGAATATTGGAAAAAAGCAGATCGAACCGTAGCTTGCTATCAGCTTGATTCCTTTATTATGCAGTACGAAGAATGGTTTACTACACTAAAGAAAAACACTGAATTAGTGGAGAAATACCCTGATACTGCTGCTGACTCATTCAACAATATTGAGAGGTGCATAGAGCGCCTGCGTAACGGTGTTGAGGTGATCAGAAAGAACGATACTGCGTGGAAATCATTCATCTATATGAATGAAGCTATGCTGCTACAGCGTGTTAAAACAAAGCATTGCCCATCAGATACAGTAAGTTGGTATCCGTTCCAGATGGCTTATATATTGCAAATTATACCTGACATAGTAGATCGTGACTCCGAATACCATAATGACGTTGATCTTCTGTGGTTTCCTACCGGCGGTGGTAAAACAGAAGCATATCTCGGCTTATCAGCGTTCTCAATCTTCTTTAGAAGGCTGAATAAGAGCAATTACAGCGTAAACGGTGTCACCATTATCATGAGATACACGCTTCGCCTTCTTACACTCCAGCAGTTTGAGCGTGCAACGGCACTTGTGTGTGCTTGTGAGCATATGCGTAAGAAATACGGTATTCCGGGTGAAGAAATTTCTATCGGTTTGTGGATTGGTTCGGGTATGACACCTAATCACATCATGGAAGCATCTGAAACGCTAAAAAAGCTCCGTGAAGATTCAACCGCTACAATATATGAAGCTAATCCAATACAAATAACAAAATGTCCATGGTGCGGTGCTGAAATAGGCATCGGCGGTTATAATATAGTCGGCAATTCAATGAATATCTCCTGTTGTAATAACCCTGAATGCGAGTTCCACAGTCATTTGCCGATATATGTTGTCGACGATGATATTTATCGTTTTGCTCCTACGTTTATTCTTAGTACCGTTGACAAATTTGCGAGAATAACCTGGGAAGAGCAGGCAGGCAATTTGCTCGGTGCAAACGGCTGTAAACCACCTGAGCTTATTATTCAGGACGAGCTTCACCTTATCTCGGGACCGCTTGGTTCAATCACCGGAATCTATGAGATGGCAATAGAGAATATCTGTCGGCATTACGGTAGTGTTCCAAAAATTATTGCATCTACAGCAACGGTTAAAAACGCTGATAATCAGATCAAAATTCTATACAACAGAAAAATGACTCAGTTTCCGCCAAACGGCTTGAAGAATACAGATTCTTTCTTTGCTATTGAAGCTGACAAAGAAAAGCGTCCTGCAAGAACATATGTCGGTGTTTGCTCGATAGGCTTCGGTACATCGGAGATGCTGATAAAAATCTTTGCGTTGCTGACATTTATGAAACATCTGTACAGATTGCAAGGAAAACCTACCGATGTTATAGACCAGTTTTATACATATGTAGGCTATTTTAATACTCTTAAAGAGCTTGGATCAAATTCTATCATCATATCTGACCGTATATCGGCAGAAATCAAATATCTTGCTGCCTATAAATTCAAAAAGGAAGCTGAAAGCGTAAATCTCAAGGTTGACAGCAACAATGCAGATATTCCGTCATATTTTAAGAGCAACGAACTTACAAGCCGTAATTCAGCTAAGGAAATAAAAGCGATACTTGCAAGACTTACCAATAAATATACCAGTGAAGACTGCTTTGACTATATTATGGCTTCAAATATGCTATCTGTCGGTATTGATATTGACAGACTCGGTGTTATGTGCGTTTATGGGCAGCCGAAGTCAAATTCCGAATATATTCAGGCAACAAGCCGCGTCGGAAGAACAAATCCAGGTCTTGTCATATCTCTTTATAACAGTATGAGATCAAGAGATAAGTCCTACTATGAACAGTTCGGGTATTATCATCGCACGTTTTATAAGTATGTTGAATCAACAAGCGTTACATCTTATTCTCCGAGAGCTATAGAAAAAGCTCTTCATTGTGCTATGATGGCTATAATACGGCATACTATACCTAAATATAATCCTAATGAAAATGCTTGCAAGTTCGCGAGAAACGATCAAGATGTCGAACAAGTTAAGCAAAGCATTCTGAAACGTGTCGGAGAGATAGAACCGAGGATTGTAGGATATGCTGAAGAATGGCTTGATTACTACTTGGATTGTTGGGAAGAACTTACTGAAAGCCTGCCTAACAAGCTGGTGTTCACGGACTATCATAATGAAGATGTAGCTCTTTTCCGTAATGCGGATAATCAAAATGGTTCGGATATTCCTTCAATACTCAACTCAGTAAGAAATGTTGAACCTACCGCAAATGTTTATTTTGTTAAAAGATAGGGGACTTTGAAATGCCAAAACCTACGTTCAGAAAGAAAACAAATAATGATGATAACAGCAGTATTTCCAAGTTCTCGAATGAGAAGATTTCTGTTGGAGATATAAGAAAAACTCAGATAATTACTACTTTCGGTGTTGGCTCTATTGTTGATTTTAAGGATGATACTGTTATCATAGCTTCAACTGATGATTGGGATTACAACCCCAATGACACAGAAGAAGTCGAGAATCGAAAGATATTCAACGAAAACCTTTCTGTAATTACTGATGCAGAATACTTTTTGATGCCAAGAACTACTCAAAGCACTAACAGCTTCACTAAAGGGAAAAACCTACCCTCTTATGTTTTTCCTGAAAAGCTCCATTGTTCAAGATGCGGTAATATCTATGATTTTAGAGAATTAGATATTAGAAATCGCCATAGATGCCCTCAATGTAAAAATAACCTTACCGCCTCTCGATTTATAGTGGTATGCACTCGTGGTCACATAGACGATTTCCCTTACGATTGGTGGGTTCATGGTGGAAAGCCTTGTCCTTCCGGTGTAAAATCGCCAAGAATAAAAATGATCAATATCTATAACAGAACTGATATTGACAGTCTGAGACTTGAATGCACCGAATGCAAAACCACAAGAAGTATGGTACAAGCATTCTCAAATAATGCTCTGTCAGAATTTCCGTGCACTTGTAAACACCCACACTTCAAAGATCCCTATGCAAGAGTGCAGTATGGCTGTCACGATAAAATGCAAGTAAGATTACGTTCTGCATCAGGTGTTTATTTTCCCATAACAAAGTCTGCATTACTTATACCGCCGTGGAGTAAGAAGGTAGTAAACTGTATTCAGAAAAATTATAGTCTACTGAAAAATGTTGAAGAAAATAAGCTCGTTTTTGCCATGAGACAGGTTATTCATGACCAGACTATTACCGACGATGAGATTATGCGTTCATGGAAAGCTGTTAAATTTTCTATGGAACAGAAATGGAAGCGTTCGGAACTATCGGTATATGAAGATGAATATAGCATTCTTTCTAAGGATGAAAACGAAAATGAGGATAATTTTTCTTCATATACAGCAACTATTCCGCAAAAGTATAAATCATATTTTGAACAAATTGCTGTGGTTGACAGGCTTACTGTCACGCAAGCGTTTACCGGATTCACAAGAATTACCCGTAACGAAGCTAACAACGTTGCTATTTCTCAGTATCCCAAGCCTTGGCTTCCTGCGGTAGAATTAACCGGAGAGGGCATCTTCATTCGCTTTAACAAGGACAAAATAACGCAATGGAGAAGCACTCATTCTTCAAGATACAAGAGAATGAAGAAGGCTATGGACGATAGTAAGTTCATCAATGAATCATTCTCTGAAACTTACGTTATGCTTCACACATTTGCCCACTTGTTTATTCGAGAAATATCCAATGTATGCGGATATAACACCGCATCAATAAGAGAAAAGATATATAGCGAGGTCAACGATAAAAATGAAGTTAAAATGTGTGGAATACTGGTTTATGTGTCATCGTCAGATAGTGACAGTAGTCTCGGCGGTCTTATAAGCATAGCAGACAATGAAGATGTATTTGAAAAAATAATGGATAGTATGCTTGAACGTGCAAGTTGGTGCAGTGGTGATCCGCTGTGCATTTATTCCACAAAGCAAGGATATAAGAATCTTAATTACTCTGCGTGTCATGATTGTACTCTGCTCCCTGAAACATCATGCGAAAACTTTAATTGCTTTCTTGACAGAGCTTCGATAATCGGGTTGCCTGATAATCAAGATTTAGGTTTTTTTAAATAATAAATATAAGTTATTTGTATTTATTAATATTTTCATTTAACATATAATAATGTTAGAAATATACATATTCAAAAATTGATCCTATCTACTGCCACTCTTCATGTTACTATAACGCTTTTTCGCTTATGCTCTAAGCGCCTCTTTGTAATCCTCCCTTGAAATCCGCTTGCTTTATCGCTACCGGATACTTCTCCTCTGAATCTTTAATTTGTGCTTACACAGCCCGCTTGCATTTTTAAGCCTGTTGCTGTCTGCCGTCACAATATGCTTGATTACATACGGCGAGGAAATAGCCATATATTTATACGGAAACTGAAAACGTGAAACGATGGCAGTAATGTTTTTACAGTACGCCAGCTTTTCACTTTCCGAGAAAAGTTCCATACTCATACCGCCGATTTCGATAAAGGTAAATGTGTACCCGTCATTCGTGTGTAAGCAATTGTTGCGAATATCCTTTACGTTTATCATTTCGTTTGCAGTCATCATCTCGACTGCGTTTTCTTCTGTCTGTTCCTTGTTTTTCTTCTTGCTGATTGTCAGAAACAGATATACTCCGCCTGCAAGAGCAAGTGCCACGATTAAAATTATAAGTTTATCCTCCTTGTTTTATAGGTGCGTCACGATGCCGCACCGGACGTTCCGGTCGCACAGGACGCTCCTGTCGCACAGGACGCTCCGTTTTATTGTATATAAAAAAGCCGTACCCGTCGGCACAGCTTTGTATTTTCGCTATCAGAAAAAGAAAATCACGGCGATAGCCGGTTTTCTATCGTCGTGATTTAATTTCTGTTTTATGATTTTAAAAAGTGCGGTATTATCGGTTATGTGGTTACGCAGCTGCACCGAATATCCCTTCCAGCTTATCCATTATGCCCGGCTTGATAAGGCAGTCTTTATAAGTGATCTCAACAACCTTATCACCTACTATAACCGAATAGCTCTTACGCAGCTGCGGAATCAGAAGAGTTTCCGACAAGTACGAAAAATACTCATAATGAATATTCTTATATTCCGAAACAATTTCTTCTTTATCATAAGAAGTCGCATCAGCAACGTGAATGCTGAATTTATCATCATCTGCGTATGTACCTGTTTCACCGTCACAGTCAAAACCTTTTGATTTTAACAAGTCGCTGTCATGCCAATTGATTTGACTGATATAATCCAATATTCTGTCATTCTGTGGCTCTGAACGAACAAAAAATTCATAAGCCGGAATAAAAATATTTGCACAAATAGCTACAATCAAAACAAATACAAATAAAGCACGTTTTTTAAAGTGCTTTCTGAGTGCAATAACAGCACATAGCGACATTAGAACAATTATTTTGATTATCATTATTTTCCCCTTATTTTTTAAGTCGTGATGAATCAGTCACGAATGTTTTTCTTTGCCTTATTAGATAGACAGGACTTATATAATCCAAGTGAACTGTAGATACTTAGATTAGCAGGCTTTAACTGCAAGCTCCATATTGCCTGTCATTGACATCAGCTTGCCCTATGCGTTATAGGAGTAAGTTACTGCCTTTGCGTCTGTGCTGTCGGTTATGTTTATTATATCCCCTTGGAGATTTTTACGGTAATAATATGTTTTTCCCTTGTAAGTAAGTCCTATCGGCGAACCGTTTTCGTCATAGAGATAATCTATGGTCGCTACACTGTTTATTTCACGCAGTATCTGCGTACCTGAAACTATAAAAGTTCCGGCTCTTGAGCCGCTTTTTCCTATTCTTACTCCGTCGGCATTATAGGTATAGTTTATCACACTGTTACCGTTTTGTAAAGAAGCAAGCTGTCTGCCGTTTTTCCGGGTAAATGACAGCGAGTCACGGTAGATCAGCGGATTTCCTTTAGCATCATACGTTATTGTTTTGCCGGAACAGTTTACTTAACAACATAAATTCCACATTCTACCGGAACGTCCAGATCTACCTCTAACATTATATCGGGATGTGTTGCTTTATCCGCAACTCTCAGAGTGGTTATTCCTTGATTTTGGGGTTCTGCGGAATCAAGAATACAGTATTCCATAAAAAATTCACAGATTTTGTTCTGACAAATCAACTCTACCTGCGAAGCGATAAAAAATTTGTCGCTATCATAGTACGGTCTCGGTTTCATATCGGTCAATCCGACATTATGGCTATCAAAACCAAACTTTATACTTTTCGTATTTTCACAAAATTCAAAAAAATCCTGTGCGGCTTCGTCAAAATTAGAGCTTTGCTTAAGAGCTTCTGCGGAAAACAGAGATTTAAGTTCGTCAATATTCTTATCATTGATAATCTTTATGACTTTATTTGAAATATCTAAAAACGCTTTCTCACTTGTATCCGTTTTATCAATATTGATTCCGGGTGTTTCAAATCCATCACCTGAATAAAAAACGTCTTTATTATCGTACTTACTTTGCTCGATAACATACAGCGAATATATTCCGATATTATCCGCATTCACAGTATCTCTTGTGACTATTTTCAAATAGAAATAATAATCGGATCTGTCTGTTTTAACTGAGTAACTGCAATAAATATACTCACACGTTCTTTCAGGAGTATAAACGCCTGAAGAATAAGGCTCATACTCAGAATTGCAAGAAACCATATTGCCGGTATAATAATCCATTAACGCTGAAACGCTTTCATCAAACTCTTCGGTATTTGCACTGACAGTTTTTGCAAATACAGTTGCTATATTATTTTCCTCTTTATTCTCAATTGAGGAAATTAATTCATTAACAATCTGATTTGCTTTCTTTTCATAATTCATGTTTATTACCAAACTATTTCCTTCAAATTCACAAGCAGTAAAAATCAAAATAACAATTCCCAAAAATATCATGCTGAATTTTTTCACATATGTCCTCCATTAAAATGAAAATTTTATTGAATTATTTCCGATATAAACAAATCCTCTGTTTTTACATGTACGGTTAAATGCGTTATGCCTTGCTCTTGAGTAAAATTTAAATATAAAAGTTACATTAAGTTTTGATATATCAATTATTCTCGCTGAGTATCTGCGTTCCCGATACCTCTTAGGAGATATTTTTAGAGCCGCTTTTTCCTATCCTTACTCCGTCGGCATTGTATGTATAGTTTATCACACTGCTACCGTTTTGTAAAGAGGCAAGCTGTCTGCCGTTCTTCCAGGTAAACGACAGCGAATCACGGTAAGTCAGCGGATTGCCTATAGCTTTATATATTGATAATTGCGTTTTTAACTTTAGTTATATCTTATGCTGTAAAATTTGTAACATATTTTTTCAGTTTACTATCTCTATTGCGAGGAAACAACAAATCCCTGCTATTCCGGCAGGGATTTGTCACCTGTTTTTACCTTTAAAAACGAGGGCGTAAACAATTGTTCAACAGATTTTTCACTTCTGAGTTTGCCATAATATGCGGTTTTCTCGTTTTCGCTTATGACAATAACATCAGAAACTTCTCCGACGGTCAATAAGTTCAATTCGCTTTGCATCGCACGTTTAACGTTCTATATGCGGCACGGATGTTTTAGGAGGCACCGGATTGCCGCATATTTTCGCATCAATACTTATACCGACAATAGAGCTTTTTGCGTGCTTGTTTCTTTCGGAGGGCTTCACAAGTTCTGTTATTCTTGCTGTGTAATCAAGCCTCTTTGATTTCATCAACGGCATAATCGTTTCACCGGTATATGAATCAAGATAGCCGAGAGAACCAAGCTCGCTGAATACTTCCAGCCTGAACGGGTCGTATTCATCGGCAGCTTCAACAAAGTAAACCTCCTCGCCTATCAGCGATTTTTCTATTACTTCCGCTCTGTTGTTCATACTTGTTTCTCTGAGATAAGCTATTGAAGGTAAATCTGTTATATTTTTCTTGATTTCTTTATAGTTACCGTTAATTTCAACAATGCCGCACGCCGCCATTACCTGCTGTTCCTGCTCGGATGTCTGAAATTTAGCATAGTTCAGCCATTTATCAATATTCTCTATATCTGCTTCATATGCCATACAGCCTAAATCCGGCTTACTGTATCCTTCACTGAACGAAGCCTTTCTTACTCTTTTGCCTAAATAAAAATAGAATAACGAAGTCTTTCTTACTCTTTCGCCTAAATAAAAATAGCATTCTGTAAATGGATCGATATTAAGATCGGTCAGATCCGCTATAACTATTCCGTCTTTTCCTAAAACCTTGGAAATGATTCTGACGATATCTTCAATATCATAAAAGCTCGACTCATCTATTACATAACTGTCTGCGTCTATTTCAGAAAGATCCTCTATTCCGTATTCGCTCAAATCCTGTTTCTTAAACCGTTTCCATACATCACCGGATGCGACTCTTATATGTAATCTTGTATTAACCTGTGACATTTTAATTTCTCCTGTACATCTGATACTTAACTCATTAGGAGTCTATCAGCTTTTTCCATTCTTCTGTGGTAAGTATTTCAATACCGGAACCTTTTTCTTTAAGCTCCCTCGCCTTTCTGAGTTTTACGGTTTCATGATCATAATCGGCATTATAAACAAGATAATCTGTGTTAAGTACCGTGCTTTTTCTTACAGTTCCGCCGTTTTCAAAAATGAAGCTGTCAAATTCCGATTTCTCTTGCGAGCCAAGCCCTGTATGAACAAACACTTTGCCTTTTATCCATGCGTATTTACGTTTGTTGTCCTCAGCCTTTTTCAGAAATTCCTCTTTGGTTTCAAAAACAAGCTGTGTGATTATTTTTACACCGTTATGATTTTTATATTTAAACGCTTTGTTATTACCCGGCGTTAAGATTTTATCCAAATCATCGCAACCCTTAAAAGCGTCTTTGGCAATTGATTTTAACGTGGGATACAGCGTTACCGATTTCAAGGAATGACAATCAGAAAAAGCCGCAGAATCAATTCTTTCGATGTAATGCGGTATTGTAAGCGTTTGCAGTGAAGTTTTGGAAAATGCTCCTTTTTCAATAACTCTTACAGATTCGGGAAATTCTATGCTATTCAGATTTTCATTATTACTGAACGCATATTTACCGATCACACTTGTACCGTCAAGTATAAGTGCCTTACCCAGCCCGAAGTATGAATTCATCAAGAGCTTATAAGTACCGTCATCAAGAACCTGATAAACCGAATCCTCATCAATAAACAAATAAGGATTATTTTCATCTATCCGGTAACGTATCGGATTTATCATTACCGAGCGATGAGTAGCATAATCGTAATCACTGTATTCGTCCGATCTTTTTGTCGGATCTGTCAGTATTCGTCTGAGGCTTTCCGGTACAACAAATTCAAGATGTGAATCACAATTTACATAACTATTTGATATTGCATTTTCATTGAATTCTTCCATACTTTTTGATAATACAATTTTTCTGCATTTGCCATAAAAAACAGAGTCCTCGCAGAAACCGACAACGTCATCCGGGATAACGTATTCTGCATTGTTCGTCTCGTTTAAACTTATCAGATATTTTTTGCCGTTTATATAACGATATTTTCCTACATCATCCGAACAAAGATACTTATTGCCGCATTCAGTGAATATTCTTTTAACAGAATCCTCTCTGTAGATTTCATCGTCTTTGAACTCATCGGGTGTAAACATCAGATCGATTTTTCTGTCGTAAATAGCTTCACTGCAGATTTTCTCCACACCGTACGGAATGCGAACATAAGGCAGACGAGTTTTATTATTTTTATCAACAATAAATCCGGTTACCGTTTTTCCGTCATCCGACAATTCAACACCGCAATTGAAATTTTTAATGAGAGCGGTTGTGATTTTATTGCTTTCCCCGACATTTTTGAGTAAATCAATGTAATAACGATAGCTTTTACGCATTTTTTCTTTTTCTACGCCATTACAAAGCAACGAAAATTTTGTAGTCTGCTTTTGGAAAGAATCATTTATCTTCTGGCGGATTACTTTTTCTCCGTCAAGCCATATCTTCTGCGTCTGAAACAATGAGGTTTCTTCATCTTTGAAAAATCTTGATATGTATTTGGTTTGTTCCGGCGGAAACGGAGCATCGTCATCGGAATATGTGTTGACGTCGATTACAAGGCCGACTTTTTCTCTGTCTCTTAAAGGGATAATAACAATATCACCGGGCTTTACTTCAAAATCTGTGATATACAGGTATGGAGATTTATAACCCGAGGGTAAAACATTGCAATATACATAAGTTTTTGATCCTGCCATAATTTATCCCTTTCTGAGCTGATTGCTCTTTCCGTCGGAATTCTCGAAAACATAGTTAAGTTCATCCCAGTCGGATTTATTTCTGAATTTGTAAGTAATGCCGTCTATTATTAAATCCTCATAAGGCGTATGCTGTAAAACCCAAGCAGATTTATCTTTTATATCACAGTAGTCGGTTTCATATTTATCTGTAAACATCGGATATCCGCTTTCCGAATAACAAACAGATATTTTACCGCTGTTTTCATCGTATGAAAAAGCAGCGACTTTGATATTAGGAAACTCCTTTATTACTTTATTCACATCATCGGAATAAACGAAAATCTCACTTATACCGTCTTCTGACACGATAATATCATTATATCCGTAGGTGTAATTATTCTTATTGATAAGATATCCGGTCACGCTTACGATCTCATCCGATAAGCCTTTGCAGCACGCCCAGATTATATTTTCTGCCGTTACCTCAGACTTTGCTGCCGGCGTGAAGTCGGTCACTGATAATTTACTTATCAACGCTTCAGTCCTAACTGCCGAATCGGCTCGGATTATATTTTTTAAAAATTCATCAGACTGTGTATGTGGCGAAAAATAGATTTCAGTCACCTGTCTCTTTATCTTGATATTGCACGGAATTTCGTCTTCACTGCAAGTAATTATTTCTTTGACTTTACCGATCAGCCTTTTATTACGCATACCAAACGGCACAAATACATAATCGTTTTCTTTCAGACTATTTTTACGAACGGAGGAATAGTAGACTTCTGCATTTGTGCCTGCAATACAAATTTTATAAAGTGAGATATCCTGCTTCGTTTTTTTCATAGGCTTTTTCGGACTCAGTATACCCTGCTCCGTCAGATATTTTCCCAACGGCATCCCGAAATACTGCATTGAGTTGTTGGAAAGTGTTTTATGTACCGCCGCAAATTCCTCATCCGCTTCAATCAACTGTGTGATGCTTGTGAATCCGCTACCGTCAGGATACTTTTCCATAAGATTCAGTATAACTATATCCGGATCGATCGTTTTGCTTCTTCCGCCTTTGTTGATTACTACCGTATAGCCGTATGCTTCAAGAAATGAAGTGCCGTCAGGGTATCCTAAAGCACGGTACAATTCTGTAACAGTTTCGCCCCATTTTTTATGATCTTTATATAATCCCGATATTTTCTTATCCGGATAAGCCTGATTCAACTTCGGAAAGAGAATATCCAGCCTTTTCTTGATACTCGCAGGTTCTTTGCCTTTTGGGATAATAGCCATATAATTCACCTCATACTTAAAATAACAGATTTCAAAATGTAATATTATTGTTATAATAGCACATCATTTAGTAAATTTCAACAATTTTCTTGAATAATCAGAAAAATACTGTATCAAATTTGCAAAAATCGACGGAAAGTGCTATAATTAACAATAAGTTTTATTAAAGATTATAAATCTTAGCTTAATGTCATTTTAGCATTTATACAAGGACAGAATCTGTCCATGTTGAAATGGTAAAATTAAATAGCAAAATAAAAAACGAAAAACGGAGGAACCTGATATGAACGAAAATCAGTTACTTAAAACAATGGAGAGCACCGGTATTACAACCTGGCCTTTTGACGAAATCAATCTTGCTCTTGACAATCTGCTTGAAAAGTACAAAGGCAAGGTATACACCGAGGAGTCATACAAAAGCGCCAAAAGCGACAAGCAAGAACTCAATGCGATAAACAAACGTATCGAAGAAAAACGAAAAGAATACAAGAAAATCTGCCTTGCTCCGTATAATGCAATCGAAGACGAAATCAAAGCATTAACCAAGAAAATAAAGGAGCAGATCAGCGAGATTGATGAGTACACCAAAGCAGTTGACGAAAAAGAAAAGGCTGACAAGAAAACTAAAATCAAGGAATATTATGATGCTAAATCCGTGATACTGGGAGAATATGCAGAAAGATTGTTTGAGAAGCTGTTAAACATAAAATGGCTCAACAAGACATTCAGCGAAAAAGACTGGAAGATTGAGGTTCAGGACGCAATAAACAAGGCAGAAAGCGACATCAAAGCAATAAAGGCGCTCGGTTCAGCTTTTGAAAAAGTGCTGACAGATAAATACTGTGAAACAGTTTCACTTGATACCGTTATGGAATATCGTGATGAGCTTGAAAGAGCCTGCGAAGCCCGCAATGACGTTTCTGCTACAGCGCCGGTTTCTGTTGCTGCAACAGTAGCGGACAACACCGAAAGCGGCTCAGCCGATTACACTATGCTTAAGGTGTATGCGAGCGGCGACGCACTTTTCAGACTTCAGGACTATATGACAATGATGGGAATAAAGTTTGAAATCTGCTGACAATAACCTGACGGAGAAATAATAATGTTTGATTTCGGAATCGCAAACGAAAAACAAAAAGAGGCTGTTACCTGCACGGAAGGTCCGCTTCTGATAATAGCAGGTCCGGGTACCGGAAAGACTTTTACACTGGTAAAGAGAATCGCATATCTTGTTTTTGAAAAAGGTGTCAAGCCATCCGAAATAATGGCGATAACATTTACTGAAAAAGCCGCACATCAGCTTGTGACACGCATATCCGATGAATTTCTGAGATACAGCGGTTGCGAAAACATCAATATAGATGAAATGTATATCGGCACTTTTCATTCGGTGTGTCTCAGACTTATGAAGGAATATTCGGAGTTGCTCCCCTTCGACGCAGACAAAAGAATTATCGATTCATTTGAGCAACAATATCTGGTTTATAACAACCTTGAGCGTTTCCGCTCTGTCAAAGGATATTGCAGATCCGATTTCAACAGTATGAGCAAATGGGAACAAGCCAAAGCCATCTGTAAATATACAAGCACTATGTCAGAAGAACTTCTGAGCAGGGACAAACTGCTTGACGACAAAGACGCTGACATTCTTGTCATCGCAAAGGTATGGGATGAATATGACAAGCTGCTCACAGAGAACAACGCAACCGATTTTTCGACTATCCAGGCGGACGCTTGGAGAATGATGCAAGACAGCGATATTTCCGCATCTGTAAGAGAAAAAATCAGATATGTAATGGTCGATGAATATCAGGATACGAATCATATACAGGAACAACTGATACTGGCTATAGGCGGAAAATTCAGAAATATCTGCGTGGTCGGTGACGATGACCAGGGGCTGTACCGCTTCAGAGGGGCGACTATACGGAACATTTTCGAATTCCCGAAGCATTTCGGAGAAAACGAATGCAGGGTGATAAAGCTTGAAGAAAACTATCGCTCGGAAAAAGGAATTATAGACTTGTACAACAACTGGATGACAAATCCCGAATACAAGCGAAAATTCGATTGGGGAAAATACCGTTATCCGAAAAAGATATACACAAGCAAAAAAGAGACATATTCTTCGGTATATACCTGTAAGGGAACCTATGATGAACCCGCAAGAGTGAAGCTTGCAGAGATGATAAAGAGGATGAAGCAAAACGGTACTGTCACCGATTACAACCAGATAGTCTTTTTGTTTAAAAGCGTCAGAAACGATGAAGCTAAAAAGACGGCGGAATTCCTTGAAGAAAGCGGAATACCGGTATATACGCCAAGATCGAAGCTGTACTTTGAAAGGACGGAAGTCAGGCAAATCATAGGATGCCTTATATGCTGCTTCAGAACATTCACCTGCTTTCTGAAGCAACAAAAAGATGCCGACAAGCCAAGCGAAATATCACGCTACTACATTTCGGATTGTATGCCGCTGTCAAGCGGTCTTCTGAAGGAAAACAAGGAGCTTTACGGATGCATTTCGGAAATAGCGAACGATATAGCCGGCTGCAAGGATAAAACCGAATATACGCTTCTGAGCATTTTCTACAGAATAATTGCATTTGAACCGTTCAGGAGCTATATTGAAAACCCTGACGGCAGTAATGCAAGGCAAGCAAGAAACCTTGCGGAAATGTCGAATATAATATCGAAGTTCTGCTATATTCACGATATGCATCTTATCGGTGCTGATAACAGAGATACCTTGTCCGAAGAATTCTTTGAAAGATATTTACGGCTTCTTAAGGACGAAGGGGTCGGCGAGTATGAAGACGAGGCAGAGTATGCTCCCGAAGGGTGCGTATCCTTCATGACGATACACCAGGCGAAAGGGCTTGAGTTTCCTGTTGTTATTGTAGGTTCACTGCCGCTGAAAAAAGAAAGCGAAATCAAAGATTCGTTTTTCTACAGCGTAGAAAGCCGTTTTTGCAGAAAGCCGTTTGAAGCTCCGGATATGATACCGTATTTTGATATGTGGCGAAAATATTATGTTGCTTTTTCAAGAGCGAAAAATCTGCTCGTGCTTACAGAAAAGGACGGAAGCAGAACGAAGCCCTACACAAGCGTGATAACAGAAAATATCCCCGATATTTCCGAATACAATGATAACCGGGTTTTTGACAGGGTAAAGAAAGAGCATATCAGAAAGACATACTCGTTCACATCGCATATAAGCGTATATGACGAATGTCCGATCAGATACCTGTACTTTAAAGAATACAAATTCGCACCGTGTGAAATACTTCACACATCCGTGGGAACGCTTATTCACGCAACCCTTGAGGATCTCAACAGGTTTGCGATAGCAGGCAGATATGATGAAATAACCGAAGAACTCATCAAGAAATGGTTTGCTCTGAACTACGCAAAAATGCAGGAAAGCACAGGACTGATGCTTTCGGAAGAACGCAGAAAATCCGCACTCGATCAGGTCCTGAATTATTTTGATAAACGTAAGGAGCATATCCGCAAGGTATGGAAGGCAGAAGAAAAGGTTGAACTTGTACTGCCGGAATATATATTGCAGGGCGTTATCGATCTTATCGAAGATGATGACGGAAAAATCGAGATAGTGGATTACAAAACCGGCAGAAAACCCGATTTGCCCGAAAAATCCGCTCAGGTTGAGCATTACAGAAAACAGCTTGAGATTTATGCGTACCTGATAAGTGAACGCTACAAGAAAAATGTCAGCCGTATGCATCTGTATTACACAAACGAGGCGGAAGAAAATCCGCTTGTAACGTTTGAATACAGTAAAAACTGTGTTGACAAGGAAATCGAAGACGTATCGCAGACGGTTAGGAAAATAGAAGACAAGCGCTTTGACGCAAAAGCCGAAAACGATTATTCCTGCCGTTACTGTGATATGAAATATATGTGTAAGAAGGTTAAAAATTATGATTAAATGTCTTAACTGCGGTAAGGATACCGCAAATGGAATGCTTTGCAACGAATGTATGACAAACGCCGATATAGAAAAGCTTTGTATCGAATTACATGCTTTCAACCCTGATGTGACAAACGAGGAGCATCCATACTGGAACGATCTCGCAAACAAGCTTGAAAATCCTAAAAACTTCAGAGATTCGGCACTTTCTCTTTGTTCTCTGCTCCCTGCAGAAAAACGTGATTATCTGAACATTATACTGCTCACTTCCGCTGCAGCTCCTTTTGCAATATTAGCCAAAAGCAGAGATTTCTTTCTTGAAAAAGCAGATAAGATCTTAGCAGCAGGCTATCTCACAGATATGCAGAAAAGCAGACTGCAGGGTCTTAAGCTGAACTTGCTTTATTCAACGCACAGATATTACGAAGCTGAAAAAATTGCGGATATTCTGTCCTGCGAAAAGAATCTCCCGTGGGAAGCGGCATATGCTCTTGCCGAATTCTATATACGCACGTTAAGATTCGATGATGCACAGGATATAATCGATCGTTATCAGGATACCGACGAGCTTTCGGAAAAATGCTTTGAAAAGCTGGACAGCAATAATCGCTGCTATCAGAAGTGCTATGAAGAAAAAGGCCGTGGCTACTTACCCCGTGAAAGCGAAAATATAAAGCTGTACATAGAATTTATGGAATCTATAGGATATGAGATCCAGTCTGTACCGCAAAGAGAATCACTTCAGGATAACAGACCGCCGAAAATCAAAAAGGAGGACTATCCGAAAACCGATTTTGTCGATGTACCGAAAAGCGATACATTCGTAGTCTACGACCTTGAAACGACCGGTTTAAATTCAGGATTCCACGCAATTATACAAATCGGTGCAGTAAAAGTAGTTGACGGAGTTGTCGATGAATCGCAGACTTTCGAAGAACTTGTGAATCCGAAATACAGCAATAGTTCGGTCAGTGATAACATAACGAAAATAACAGGAATAACCGATGAAGAAGCCAAAAACGCAAGGCAAGTCTGGGAGGTCATACCCGAATTTGTGAAGTTTATAGGAGATGATACTCTCGCCGGCTTCAACAATGCAGCATTCGACAGCAAATTTCTCGAAAGAGCCGGAAGACACAGCAACATTATAATCACGAACAAACAATTCGATATAATGAAATACGCTAAAAGAATCAAGAAAAAATGCAATCTTGAGATAAAGGGCGATGAGCTTAACAATTATGCGGAATACTTCGGGATAAAGAACGAAAAGGCTCATACCGCTTTATCTGACGCTATCACGACCGCAAAGGTCTATATAAAGCTCAGACAGCTTGATGAAAGTAAGTCATTATCCGAAAACGACGGACTTGATCTTGAATGGTAAGATAAGCGAAGGTATTAATATGGAGAAGAAAACCGAGAGGATATTGCAGCTTTACCGGATGCTTTATGAAGGTAAAGCTATAACCAAATCCGATCTTGCGGCACGGTTTGATGTAAACGAAAAAACCATACAGCGTGATATAGAAGATATAAGGGCGTTTCTCGATAATAAAAGCGGCGGTAAAGAAACACTGCTTTATGACAGGAGCAGCAACCGTTACCGTATCGTACTTAACGACGATTCTCATCTTACAAACAGTGAAATACTTACGGTGTGCAAGATTCTTCTTGAAAGCAGATCTATGGTAAAGGATGAAATGTATCCGATAATCGACAAGCTACTTGAATGCTGCGTTCCCTCGGTAAACAAGAAGAAGGTTTCGGAGCTTATCGCAAACGAGAAATTTCTGTATAACGAACCGCACCACAAAAAGAAATTCATAGATGCGATGTGGGATATATGCAGTGCGGTATACGAACACAGGCTGATGAAAATATGTTATAAAAAGCTGAAAAATCCCGACAATGTAATGAGGCTTATTCAGCCTGTGGGAGTAATGTTTTCCGAGTATTATTTCTATCTTTGCGCTTATATATCGGTCAGCGAGGAAATGCCGGATGTACCTAAACGTCCGTTTCCGACTATATACAGGATAGACCGCATTGAAAAGTATGAGATACTTGACGAACATTTTCACGTTGCGTACAGCGACAGATTTCAGGAGGGCGAATTCAGAAAGCGTATACAGTTCATGTTCGGGGGAGAACTGAGAACGGTAAAATTTCTGTACAAGGGTATCAGCATCGAAGCCGTACTTGACAGATTCCCCACCGCCAATATAATAAAGCACGACGAAAACGGATGGCTTATAAAAGCGGAAATTTACGGCGACGGCGTTGATATCTGGCTGAGAGGTCAAGGCGATATTATAGAAGTAATCGACGATGGGAAAAGGAGTAAGGTGTGATATGTACAGTAACGAATATATTGATATATCGGAAATAGATACAGACAGGCTCGAAAACGATCTGTATGACTATTACGGAACAGGCGCTTTTGCAGTTTCCCCTGCTATGTTCGATAAAGCCGAACGAGTACGAAGAATGTCCGATGAGGAGCTTGTAAGAACGGCTGTAAGAGAAGGGTTTGATATAAACGAATATTTAAGGAGGGGTTGATAAGGAAGCAACATACAAAACGCAAATTGAGCGTTATGATAAAGCGGTTAAAAACGGCTTTTATTTTGAGGCTATGCTTATTGTTTATGCTATTATGGAGGACAGGCTCAGGGCGTGGCTTTTCTATCTCGGATGTCTTAATACCAGACAGTCAACAAGATTTGACAATAAAAGAAGCAAAAACGAACTGAAATTTATGTTTGACGAATGTGAAGATAATAAATTCAGATTTCCGTCTATCAATCAGATATCGGGTAAAAGGAAAATAATCGAAGCTACACTTACATGGGCAGAGAACGGATATAATAACGCTGACAAGAGCAATTATCTCTGTGCAATCAGAAAAGTATACACGGATAAACTTGATATAAAGAAAGTAAGAGAAGTGTTTACCCGTATGAACGAATGGTGTTCATATCGCAATGAGGTAATACATGCCCTTATGAATAAAAATACCGAAAGCCTTAACTCAGGGCTTGCAGACAGGATTAGTGAAGGTATGGACATCGCACGGGATTTTGATAATCTTGTAAAAAAGATTAAACGTAGCGGAGTTATCAGAAAATCTTTGAATCTGAAATGAATATTATTGTTGTAAAGGATAAGAATATGGGATTTCAAATCTGCAACGGCGTACTGAAAAAATATACCAAAGAGAAAGGTGTGACCGAGATAGTTATACCTGACGGCGTACAAAGAATCGGTGAGCGGGCATTTTCGGGCTGCGACAATATTACAAACGTGACCATTCCCGATTCGGTCACAAGTATCGGCGGGTCGGCTTTTGCCGGCTGTAGCAACCTTGAAAATATAACTATTCCGAATTCTGTTACAAAAATCTGCGTATGTACATTTGAATGGTGCGACAAGCTTACAAGCGTAACTATTCCCCGTTCGGTTACAAGTATCAGCGACGGTGCATTCAGTAACTGTACCTGCCTTAAAAACGTAACTATTCCGGATTCGGTGACAAGTATCGGCAGTTATGCTTTTGGAGGTTGCCGCAGTCTTAATAGCCTGACTATACCGGATTCGGTCACAAGTATCGGCAAAGGTGCGTTTCAAGAATGCATCAATCTTGCAAGCGTAACTATTCCCGTTTCGATTACAAGTATCAGTGACAATGCTTTTTTTGAATGCAACGGCCTTACAGCCGTTAGCATTCCGGATTCCGTTACAAGCATAGGCGCCGGTGCATTCTGCAAATGCGGCAGCCTTAAAAATATAGCAATTCCCGATTCGGTTACAAGTATCGGCGAAGCCGCTTTTTCCGACTGCAACAGTCTTGAAAGCATAGCTATTCCCGATTCCGTGACAAATATCAGTAATCATACATTTGTAAGTTGCAGTAATCTTACAAGTATAACCATTCCGGGTTCAGTGACCGATATCGGTAACTGTGCATTTTACGAGTGTACTAACCTTACAAGTATAACGATCCCTGATTCGGTTACGAGCATAGGTAACTTAGCATTTTACAAATGCGAAAATCTTAAAGACGTGACCATTCCCGAATCTGTTACCGATATCGGTGAATATGCGTTTAAAGGAACAAAGTGGCTTTCGGAATATCCTGATGATTTTGTTGTGCTGAAAAACGGAATCCTTATTGCGTACAAAGGAAAAGACAGCGTAATATCAATTCCCGATTCGGTCACAAGTATCTGCAACAGTGTATTTGCAAAATGCAACAATCTTACAAGCGTAACTATACCCGATTCTGTTACAAGTATAAGCGACAGTGCATTTGAAAGTTGCAGTAATCTTACAAGTGTAACAATTCCAAATTCGGTCACAAGTATCGGCAAACGTGCATTTCTGGAATGCAGAAGCCTTACAAGCATAGTCATTCCCGATTCAGTCATAAGTATCGGCGACAGTGCATTTGAAGGCTGTAATTTTTCTTCTTTTACCGTTCCTAAGACTGTAAAGAAAGTCGGAAAAGAAAGTTTCCATGGATGCAAAGAGATTACGGTTTATGATTCTATTGATCCCGACGCAAAGCCGTGTAAAAGTCATTCAGATAAATATGGCGGCTCTCCCAACTCATTGTTAGGATCTGTTGTCAACTATAAAACTCATGATAACTGGCTCGATTATGAGGTGACTGTGCGCTCTGCACAAACTGATGAGATAAAGTACAAGGTATGGATGGGCGGCGACTGCACTCAAGGCGAATACTGCTACACACTGGCATCATCCTGGGGAAGAAACGCAACATTTAATTTTAATGCTGTTGATGAAATGTTTCCGAAAATTAAGGGAGCATATCACAAGCTCAGAGTTGCCCTGAACAGACTGCGTTATCCCATTGATTTAACGGACGAGCAGAAAGAAATATACAGGTCTTATATTGTACGCTCTGCAAAAAATGCAGTAAAGCTCTGTATTGATACAGATGATATGGAACTGTTGCTTTCTTGCGAACCGCTTGGTATTATAAAAAAGAACAATATTGATGAATTACTTGAATATGCCACGGAGAAAAAAGCTGTTTCGTTTACCGCATATTTGCTTGAGTATAAAGAAAGTCATTTCAAAAAAGGTAAGAATGTGTTGGACAGCCTGAAGCTGTGATTTTTGTACGGTTTAATGTACTGATTTTGTGATATAATTACGGTACAATAAAAACTAATATCCGGGAGATTCATTATGAAGATGACAGAAAGCCAGAAACTTGAGTGCAAAATAAAACGTGAATTTTTTATGGAAATCGTCGAAATATTCAACAGTAACGACAAAGCGGCAATTATAAATAAGCTCGATCAGATACGGGATAAAAAAGAAAACGGCGACAAGTTTTCAATAACAAATGTCGTGTTGACCAAGATACTTAGTAATCCCGATTTAAACAAGAATCTTTTTTTCGAGCTTATTTATCTTACCGGAACGGAATATACCTATGAATATTCAAAACAATATCCGAGCGGCATTCTCTCTAACAACAGAATTAATATGCTTAATGCATTATTCGATTCAATTCTGAGTATTAAGGAAATAATATATGTCTTCTTTAATACAAGATTAAGGAATGAAATCACAGTTGATCATCTGATGGATTATGCAATGCAAAAGCGTGGCATCAGTGCAGAAAATTTTATTTCATTGCTTTCTGGATATTGGTTTTACGGAAAGGTTCGTTACATAACAGAAGATGGTTTTTTGAGAATAATACCGTATAGTTTCGGAACAACCAGACTACCCGGCACAAAAGGTAATATTTTTCATATTTCACAAAGTGACGGAACATATAGAACAGCTGAAATCGGGGATTGTGTCTACTTCAAATTCAAGTCTTACAATCTATCAAACAGTATGTTCAGCATCCATTATCTATGCTCAGATCCTAAAATCATAGAGCAAAAATGGCTGGATAAGTCAAATGATAAATACAAAACGTCGGTATAAGCTCAAGCTGACGGCTAATTTTACAAGCTTACAAAGAACTTACGCTGCAATAAAGCAAAATGTATTATCCCGTCTTCTGTCCGTTTTAACGTACTGCCTTTCTGATATAATTACAGTACAATAAAAATGAAACGGAGAAATGAATATGGCTGAATTTATTATCAGAGATCGTGTGCTTACAAAATATAACGGTTGCAAGAAAGTTATACATATACCCTACGGAGTGACTGAAATCGGGCAGTCGGCATTTATGGATCATAACGAGATAGAAAGCGTTACTTTACCCGACAGCGTTACCGTCATCGAAGCAAATGCATTTTTTGGATGTGACGCAATGAAAAGTATAAATATTCCGCAAGGTGTCGGGAAAATCGATGATAACGCTTTTCTGTGCTGTGAAAGCCTCAGAAAAATCGTGATTCCCGACAGTGTAACCGAACTTGGAATGTGGTGCTTTTCTGAGTGTAAGTCGCTCAGAACGGTTTGGTTACCTGAAAGCATCAGAAATATAGGCGCACTGGCTTTCAATCATACAAAGTGGCTTGATGAATATCCGGAGGATTTTGTAACAGTAAACGGTATTCTTATTTGCTATAAGGGCGATGATACAACCGTTGAAATTCCTGCCGGAGTAAAGATAATTGCAAGTCAGGCTTTCAACGAATGTAAAAAAGTCGGAAAAATCTGCATTCCTGAAAGCGTAAAAAGAATCTGTAAAAACGCTTTTACAAGCTGTGAAGCACTTCACTCGTTAGAAATCCACAACAGTTTAAAAGTTCCCAAATGTGCTTTTGATGACTGCGGAGAAGTTGCTGTGACTATAGCATAAATTGCCGTATAAAACGCTTAGCGGAGGAAATATGAATATAAGTGAACCTGTTGAGAAGTCTGTACTTTCTGCAAAAGCTAAAGATATACTTTTAAATAAAGGCATCGTAACAATAGGAGAACTGTTTTCTGCAAAAGGAAAACAGTTTTCTGAAATCATTAACGAAAACAGCGATATAGCAAAGGAACTGGAAGGATTCATCCGTCGGAATGCAGAACAGGCTGAACGTGCAGGAATAAGCATCGACTATGATTTGTGGCTTTTTGCAAACGAAAAGTATGTGCATATGTACGCCAAAGAAAACGACATAGGAATCGGAAAGCTTGGGCTTTCAGCCGATACATATAATTATCTTGCTATGTACGCAATTAATATGTTCAGTAATCTTGTCGGCATGACCGAATATGATTTTTTAAAGAATTACAGAATACCGCCGGAAAATATCAACGAAATACTCAGAACCGTTAAAAACAGATTATATGAGAGAAAATCCGAAATAATAGGATTTGTTGACAAGATAAAACGCTCCGAAACCGAAAAAGAATTCAAAAAGTCCGATGAAATCGAAGAAATGCACACGCCGCTCGGCAACAAAATGAATATCAGGCTGTTTGCAAAGTTTGTTTTCCAAAACTGCGATAGTGAGGTAAAGCAGTTAGCATTGTCTGTCCGTGCATCAAATTGCCTGATAAGAAACGGTATAAGAACACTGAGCGACATGATACTCATTTATCCGGACGGATATGACAATATGAGGAGTGCCGGCACCAAAACTGTTGATGAAATCAAACAGACAGTTGAGAACACTTATAGGCAGTATGAACGTTCTTACAGGAGCCTTGAAAATATGAGTCCCGAAATACTGCCAACGGAAAACGAAACCGGGAACTTATCACTGAATAATTTGTTTGCCGATTATATTGCGGCTAACCACGAAGTATCCATTGATATGCTGGATCTGTCGGTGCGTACATATAACTGCCTTAGAAGAAACAACATTATGACGCTCAGCAAGCTGATACTGGCCTATCCGGATGACATTAAAAATATGGCAAATTTCGGCAGAAAGTCATTTGAAGAAATCGAGAAGCTCATATCGGATTTACACGACAGATATGACGAACATTTTCTGAATTCAGAAAATGACGCCAATGGCAGCAGCACAAATATCATCTGTTCCATGACCGTTCACGAGCTTCTGTCCTCAAATAAATATCGTCCTCTGATCAAGGAGTTCTTTGAACATCTTAATATCAGACTTAATAATTCAGGTTTATCGGGCAAAGCGGTAAGATATCTCGGAAGAACAGGGATGAAAGAATTTACAGAATTATTCGAGCTTTACCCGGATCGGATCAATTCCGTTGCAGGAAGCAGTAACGCAGTCGGAAATGAACTGAAAAAGTATATAGAAAACACGGTCGACAATTACAGGACAAGTATAAACAGCTATTGTTGCGGAGATGAGCAGGCGCTCTATACCGACAAATTTATAAGATCCGGTATTATGAACGCTTATAACAATGCCGGATTCAGCGGAAAAAGCTATGAAGAACTGCGTGCCGTCATGCCTGATGCGGTGGACGAAAAAAGAATCAAAAAAGCCATTGCTCAGCTTATAAAAGAACGAAAACTCGAATATGTCGATTTCAGATGCTATAAGGTCTACCCTTCCTATCAGAGCTATCTGCGTGAATTTCTGGAATCTCTTGAAGAAAATCAGAGAGTGATGCTCTGCCGTCGCATAAACGGCGATACACTTGAGCAGATTGCTTCAGACAACGGAATAACCAGAGAAAGAGTACGTCAGATTACCGGAAAGCTGATGAAGCTAATGAAACAATCATATGCGGCGAAGACAGGAAATAAGTATTTCGACGAAGATTATTATGCCTATCTTTACAGGAATTATGATGTACCCGAAGCATTTGGCACCGAATATCTTTGCTTGTCAAAAGCAGTATGCAATTATCTTGGAAACCCCTATGGAAGCAGCGGAAAGAAGCCTTTCGGTTACGCTCTCAAAGACGAGCAGGTGCCTGTTTCTTTACGATACAGAATAAGGGATTTTGAAGAACGTGACAAAATTAAAATTGATGGGAAAATATTTGATAACCACAGAAGCGATATTGAGGATTATGCTCTTGAAAAAATCTGTAGAGAAGAGATAACTTTTGACAATTTTGTAGAACAATATAATGCTTTGCTTAAAGAGAACGATGTTCCGTTAGAAACAAAGCTGTATTACATTGATACAAATCTTGGAGCAAGAAGAAATAAATATTCAAACAGCAGGAAATGCCTTTGGAAGTACGGAAGTAAAATGCGATATTATGATATAGACAGCAGAGATTATAAAGAACTTCTTGATACACTTGCTCTCGACAGATTTTCAAATACAGAAATATCAACGCTGAAATTTTTTAACGATTTTCCCGAACTCATGAATAAATATGATATACGGGATCAGTATGAGCTTCACAATCTGCTGAAAAAAATATGTAATAAGGAAAATTACAGTAATATCAGCTTTGAAAAGCAACCATCTATCAATTTCGGTACATTTGATTTTGATAAAGAGCTTGATTTGCTTGTCAGAATGCTGTCACCGGTTTCGCAGAAAGAACTGATTGACTACATTTACCTTGAGTATGGGTTTGAAAAAAATACAACGGCTTCCAAATTATCAGTGATATCAAAATACTGCCATAACGGAGTTTATAATGTTGATTATAAAAAGATGCCGGAAAACAGATTGCAGATAATGAAGAATAATCTGAATGAACCGTTTTACTATTTTGACGAGGTCAAGGACAAATACAGTCTTCTGTTTGCCAATGCCGACAGAGATGAAATAAACCCGTATACGCTCAAGAAGATGGGATTTCACGTTCTGTCCAAGTATATTCTCAGCGAGAAATACGAATCTCTGCGTGAATATTTTATTGACCTGCTGACCAAAAACGATGTCATTAAAATTTCGGATTTCACCCGAAGATATACAAATGTGCAGATGTATTATCAGACACTGTCTGAACTGAAAAAATCGTACAAAATAATACAGGCCGATGCCGATACATACATCAGTTTCAGAAAGCTTGAAGAGAAAGGCATAGCACTTGATGATATACACGAATTCTGCAACAAAGTCTATGCGACAGTGAATGACGGTGAATATTTCACAATCCATTCAATACGTTCATACGGATTTACAGATATTTTCGAAAATGCAGGATTCGGAGAATATCTCTGTTCCGCTCTTCTTGCCTGTGACTCAAGATTTGACTCACAAAGCATTTTCTTGTCAATTGTACTCAGTAAGAATAATGAAATCGGTCAAATCAGCAAGAAGTCATTTATAAAATCTTGTCTTTCGGAAAATGTACCTTGCTCACCGAAAAAATTGATTGAGAGCGTTTATAACAAATACGGAGTCAGAATCACCGATAAATACGAAATAACAGAAGCAATCAAAAACAGTAATTTCTGCTATGATGATATAATCGATGAAATCTATGCAATCGAATAAACAGAAAAATCTGAGAGGTTATTATGGAAATTAGCGATATGTGGGATTCTCTTATTACCGAGATTGAGAAACTTGAAGAAAAATACAAGCTGTCACAGAATCTGCCCGAAGATTATTTTGAGCCGGGCAATATGGAATATCTCGATAAATATCGTGGAGTATATAACAAAGAAAATAACCTGATCGGAATAAAGACTGACATAAAGGGTCTGAGGTATGAAGGCAGAACGCTTAAGCTAGAAAATCTCCGTATCGGTGACAGTATACATATAAAACGTGAGAAATCAAATCATTACAACTACAACAATTTTTCTGTCATCGATGAAAACGAGGATAATTTAGGCAACCTTCCCGCCGAATTATGCAATGTCATCGCTCCGCTTTATGATGCAGGGTATCTTACTATAGAAAAATCTACGGTAAGTTTCATTGAGAAAATCGGAGAAAGAAGCAGATATGCCATGCAAGGTATATTGTTTATAGAAATGATAATGAGAATTCACTGAATTGTATTGCAACAACAGTGCCTTGTCCGAATTTCTCATTCGGTCACGGCGCTGTTTTGTTTATCTGCGTATAATAGCAGCTGTTATAAACATAAAACACATCGGCGAAATAAGCCGGTTATGTATGTTATCATCGCATTTCTTACCGAATAATTCTTTTCAAAAGTCGGTTTCAGACACAGCTTATCCGCAGTCACAGACTGTCAGACTTTGTCCCGACTTCCTCCGCTTAACCCCTTTTTCCCCGTTTTACTTGTATTTTATGGCTGTGTTTGTTATAATAAGTATAAAGAAATATTTGATGCGTCTTGCGAAAGGAGAAGGTACGCTATGGCATACGAAAAGCTCACAGGCACTTTTGAATCCTCGAACGGCACTGATAACTGTGCATATTACATCTATGTTCCTGTTCTTCCTATGAACGTGGGATATAAAGGCATCATTCAGATTTCGCACGGTATGTGTGAATATATTGAGCGTTATGAACACTTTGCGGATTTTCTTACCTCACACGGATATATCGTCTGCGGTAACGACCATCTCGGTCACGGAAACAGCGTCAGATCAAACGATGATCTCGGCTTTTTCGCCGAAAAGGACGGCTGGAGCCACCTTGTAAACGATCTGCACCGTATGACGATGATAATGAAAAAGAAGTACCCTGCACTGCCGTATATCCTTATAGGTCACAGTATGGGCAGTTTTGTTGCAAGGCTGTATCTCACACGCTTTCCTAACGAGCTGACCTGCGCCGTAATTATGGGTACGGGCGATGACAAGGCACTTTCCGAAATAGGAGTAAGGGCTACACGCTCCGTTGTTTCCTTGAAGGGCGAGCGTTTCCGCAGTGATAAGCTGAACACTCTCATTTTCGGAGTATATAACGACAAAATCAAAGATCGCCAGACTATCTATGACTGGCTCACTCACGACAGAGATGTTGTAAAAAAGTATATCGACGATGAAAAGAGCAATTTTGTGTTTACGGCAAGCGGATTTGTTGACCTTACTACCCTTCTTCGCAGAGTATCAAGTCAGCAGTGGGCTGAAAAGGTGCCGAAAAAGCTGCCTGTTATATTCATGGCAGGAACGGCAGACCCTGTCGGCGGATACGGCAAGGGCGTAAGAAACGTATACGCAAAGCTGATTGACGAGGGCTGCAACGTTGATATCAAGCTGTACCCCGGCGCACGTCACGAGCTTGTAAACGAAACTATGAAGGAAATAGTTTTTGACGATATTTTAACCTGGATAGAAAGAAAGGTCGGCGGAATGACAGGCAATTACGAATTTTAAGCCTTAAGCCGAAAAGAACAATATGAAAGACGGATTTATAAAAGTAGCGGCGGCAACACCTGAGATTAAGGTTGCCGACTGTAAGCACAACGCAAAGCAGATAATCTCTCTGGCAAAGGAGCTTGCAAAAAAAGATGTAAAGCTCGCAGTTTTCCCGGAACTGTGCATCACGGGTTACACCTGTCAGGATCTGTTCTACCAGACAACGCTCCTTGACGGTGCCAAGAATGCGCTCGTAACGATTCTGGAAGAACTGTCTGAGCTTGATATGATAACTGTCGTCGGACTGCCGATGCAGTATGACAGCAAGCTGTATAACTGTGCGGCTGTGACATATCACGGAAAAGTGCTGGGCTATGTGCCTAAGCAGTACCTGCCGAACTACAACGAATTTTACGAGATGCGCCACTTTACCGCCTGGGACGGCAGTAAATGCGAATATTTTTTAAACCGCTTTGACACGGACGCTGACGGCGAATGCGATGATTCGCTGAGTGCGTATTTCGGTGCAGGACTTATATTCTGCTGTAACACTATGCACGATTTTTCTTTCGGAATCGAGCTGTGCGAAGATTTGTGGTCACCCTGCCCTCCCTCGACATATCTTGCACAGGAAGGCGCAAATATCATTCTTAATCTTTCCGCAAGCAACGAGATGATAGGAAAGTCGGAATACCGCCGTTCGCTTGTTTTAAATCAATCTGCAAGGCTTATTTCGGGTTATATCTACTGCTCCGCAGGAGAAGGCGAAAGCACGCAGGACCTTGTATTCTCAGGACATAACATAATTGCCGAAAACGGTGCAACGCTTGCCGAAAGCGAGCTTTTCTCAAACGATTATGTTATCAGCGAGATAGACGTAAACAAGCTGGCATTTGAACGCAGAAAAAACACATCATTCAGAAATGACAAATGCGATACGGAAACTATATGGTTTGATATACCGCTCACCGATACAAAGATAACACGTTTTGTATCACGCACACCGTTTATTCCCTACTCTGCCGATGAGACCGACAAGAGATGCGAGCTTATTCTTTCGATGCAGGCACACGGACTCAAAAAGCGTCTTGCCCATACTTACGCAAAAACCGCCGTTATAGGAATTTCGGGAGGACTTGACAGCACGCTTGCACTTCTTGTATGTGCCAATGCCATGAAGCTGCTCGACAGACCTATGACGGATATTGTAGCGGTGACAATGCCGTGCTTCGGCACAACAAAACGCACAAAATCAAACGCTGTGAAGATATGCGAGGCGATAGGCGTCACACTGCGTGAGATCGACATAACCGACAGCGTAAAACAGCATTTTCTGGACATCGGACACGATATAAACGATTTGTCTGTGGTATTTGAAAACGGTCAGGCAAGAGAACGCACAAAGGTGCTTATGAACATCGCCAATCAGACAGGCGGACTTGTAATAGGCACGGGCGATTTGTCCGAGCTTGCTCTCGGCTGGGCAACCTACAACGGCGATCATATGTCTATGTACGGTGTGAACTGCTCAATACCCAAGACGCTTATCAAGCATCTTGTCAGCTACTACAGCAAGACGACAGATAACAAGCTGCTCAAAGAATCGCTTGAGGATATACTTGATACGCCTGTAAGTCCCGAGCTTCTGCCTGCACATAACGGAGAAATATCGCAGAAAACCGAAGACCTTGTAGGTCCTTACGAGCTTCACGATTTCTTCCTGTACAACGGCATAAGATGGGGATTTACCCCCGAAAAAGTATTCAGGCTTGCGTTGTACGCTTTTGACGGTGCGTATGACCGTGAAACAATACTGAAATGGCTGAAAACCTTCTACCGTCGTTTCTTCTCACAGCAGTTCAAGCGTTCGTGCCTGCCCGACGGTCCTAAGGTCGGATCGGTAACGCTGTCACCCAGAGGCGACTGGAGAATGCCGAGCGATGCCTGTGCAACGCTGTGGTTAAGTCAGATAGAAAATCTGAAATAAAGTCTTATCTGCGAATAAACGAAACCAACCTGTCAATAATTACCTCACAAAGCTAAACGCTACGGAGGTAATTATGGCAGGTTTTTTTAAACGTAATATTCTTGACAAGGCTATGATACTGGGTGCGGTAATATGTATTGTAATAACAGCCTTTACCGCATTTGCGGAAGATTGCGAGGAAAAGCCGCAGGAAGTGCTGAGGCTTCATATACTGGCAAACTCGGACAGTAAGGATGACCAGACGCTGAAATACGATCTGCGTGACTATATGCTTTCAACGTTTTCGAATGTATTCGGAAACTGTGACAGCTTCAGTCAATCGGTAGCCGTTGCAAACGAACGCAGAGCCGAAATCGAAGAAAAGGCTAACGAATTTGTACATTCCAAAGGCTACAGCTACAATGTAAAATGCGAGGTCGCAAAAACATATTTTACCACCAGAAAGTACGAGAATGTAACCTTACCTGCAGGAGAATACACAGCCGTCCGCCTGCTTATCGGAAATGCAGAGGGTAGGAACTGGTGGTGCGTAATGTTCCCGCCGCTGTGCCTGCCTGCCGCATCGGGTGAATTTTTTACCGAAGAACAAAGCAAACGGGTTGAAGAAAGCCGTGATTATGAAATAAAGTTTGCGATATTTGAAGCGTTGCAGGGGCTTTTCGGCGGCGGTGATACCGGTAGCGAAAGCTCAGAAGAAACCGCCTGCGACAGCACGGATAATGATTTTGCTAAAATATCCGTTTTCGGCATTATGAACTGTGATGTCCTGTGATTATTAAGGCAGGCGGTCTTCCGCCTGCTATTTTTTACCCGCTATTGACATTTCCGCTATTCTGTGCTATACTGAAACTGTACTAATTCTGATAGTACAGTTAGTTTGTCACTTGCTGACAATCTTAACGGAAATATATTATGAAAAGGAGAAGAATAATTGAAATATCAAAAGCTTTATTTCAGTATGCTGAAAACATTTCTCAAAAGTGATATCAAGCTGAATATACTTATTTTTCTTATCTCTGTTTCAGCCGTCTTTACATTTATTTCATTGTTCTGTGCATTGAACAGCGGTAATGCGGCATATCACAATATGATGGATCGTTCAGGCTACATCTTTGACGGTATTATGCCCGAAGATTCACCCGAATTTTTCAGAGAAAACCTGCCCGAAGTCTACACTGCCTATGCCGACAATGCGGTTGTCAGCTATCGCTCAACCGAAAACTACATCTGTACGGAATCTGCCAAAGTTGCTTTTAACAAAAGTATGAAAGATCTGTACCGCTTCATACAATCCGACTATAACATAACCGACGGAAGATTTTTCACTGAAGATGAGTTGAAGGGTGACAGCAAGGTTATTATTGCCGAAAACGACTGCGGTATAAATGTCGGTGACAGGCTTATCATTCCCGATGATAAAGGCGACATCGTACTTAATGTAATAGGTCTTTCCGATGATTTTATTGTTCCGTACTCTTTTTTAATATATCACAACAACAGCGGAATTTATGTAAAGGATGAAGATTTTGAAAATGAGATGAAGAATACCGCTCCGACAAAATACAACGGCGCACGCTTTTTCTTTACATCCGATCTGTCTGACGATGAACTGCAGGCACTTGAGCAATATCTCGGCAAGGAGGTTTATATTCAGCCGCCGAACAGAGAGAGTCACGAATCTGTTATCATAATCTACGCTATCATCACGGGAGGAATCGTGGTAACAGGTATATTCACCGCTCTGCTCCTGCTGACGCTTATGCTTCACCTGACGGATAATTGCAGCGAACAGATAAATGTGCTGAAGGTCACAGGCTGCAAGTCAATGCCGATAACACTGCTTTTATCGGCAGTCACTCTTACATACACAGCAGTTTCATTCATCTGCGCTATTGCTTTGAGTCCGATTTTTACCGCACTTATGGAAAAGCTCAGAATGGAATATGTACCTACCGCTTTTGACTATCTGCTGTCATTTGTAATATACAGCATTATAATCATAATATCGTTACTGCCCGGCTTTAAGCGCATATCCTCAGCCACATACGCAAACGGAGGTGCAATATGAAGCTGTTATCTCTTTCATTATCCTTGCTTCGATCAAAAAAACGCAGTTTTATCCTTATGATGATATGTATCATTTTTTCAACTCTGCTGTTCAATTTCGCAATCACTGCATCTTCGGATTATCTTGCCGAAAAAGCATACATAACAAGTAACCGCTATGATAAGAAGATACTGCACGGTACACTCTCGTCAAAAGCACCTATAACCGATGAAAAGATAGTTTCAGAGTTTAAAAAGTACGGAATAAATTGCCGTGTCGAGCGTTACCATGAAACCACATTGGAGCTTTACTCTGTAAACAGCCGAATAACCGACAACGAGATAAATAATATGGACGATGACACTTTCTATCGGTTTTATAATGATATAAACGGAACTCTGCTCGGATATTCGACCGAATACAGCGAATATCTCGATATAGGACTTTCGGGAGAACGTCCGGATAAGTCAAAGGACTACGGCGGCAAGATCCCTGTAATCGCAAACTATACATCGAGATGTAATATCGGCGACACAATAAAATACAAATGTGGGAAAGGGATTACCGAGCTTCTTGTTGTCGGAAAATACACCGATAACTATCTCGACAGCGTAATACTGTATAATGCTGACACCGCAAGCTTGGGCACGACTTTCTACACCGATGCGGATATTCTCTACAATTCCGAACTTGCCACCGCTCCCGAAAATCAAGAGGACTATTCCGGAAAAAGCGTGGATAAGCGTTACTATCAATATGTGATAATTCTGAAAAACGGCAACGCTTCACTCGGCGAAATTGCGGCTCGTATAATTGACGGACTGGACGCAAACAGTGATGATTCAAAGGGCGATCTGTACATGAATTTACGCTATGATGTGGCAAATCTCGATTTGCTGTACCGTGACAATATGTTGCTGATACAATTAATGCCTGTATTCATAATGATAGCCGTAGTCGGCACTCTCGGAGTGATTGCCAATATTCTGCTGAATGCCGAAAAACGCACAAAAGCAATGGCAGTATTCCGTCTGTGCGGCAGTAAAATCCGCTCTGTGATAATACTCGAGCTTGTCTGTGACACGGCTGTAACGGTTATTTCTGTGCTTGCCGCTACGCTTATCCTGCTCGCAATAAATCACATCTTTGCTATAGAAATCATCAATGCGCAAAGCGGATTGTTCACTGCAGTATATCTGATTGCAATTTCCGTAATTGTCAGCATTGCAGGCTCTGTAACGCTGGCACGCAGTAATATGCTTGAAACAATAAGGAGATATGAGAACGTATGATGAAACTTGAAAATGTAGATAAATATTATAATATAAACACAAGCAGCGAGGTGCATGCACTGAAAAATATAAATCTTAGCATAGAAAAGGGCGAAATGGTCGCTATAATGGGTGTATCCGGCTCCGGCAAGTCAACGCTTATACATATCCTCGGCTGTCTTGACAAGCAAACAAGCGGTAAATATTTTCTCGGTGAATATGAGGTTTCCAAGTACAGCAACAATGAAATTGCAGTAATAAGGAACGAGGAAATCGGTTTCGTGCTTCAGAATTTCGGACTTCTTGCCGACAAGACGGTATATGAGAACATTTCATATCCTCTTATCTTCAATCCTGCCGTTAAATACAAGATGATGAAAAAGCTTATCACCAAAACCGCCGATGCGATGCTGATAGGTGATCTGCTCAAAAAGCCCGTAAAAGAGCTGTCGGGCGGTCAGAAGCAGCGTGTCGCACTTGCCCGTGCACTTGTAAACCGTCCGAATATAATCATTGCGGACGAACCGACAGCGGCACTTGACAAAGCAACGGCAGACGAAATAATGGAGGTTATGAAGTCGCTCAATTCTATCGGAAAAACCATAGTTATAGTAACACATGACAGAACGGTAGCCGAAAAGTGCAGGCGGATAGTTGAGCTTTCGGACGGGGAGATAATCTCGGATAAGACAATTGCGTAAATCATAAATACAATAAAAAAGCCTAGCATTTCTGCTTGACTTTTTCGACAGTCTGCATTAAGCGTGAACAAAAACGCACGCTCCATTAGTCTGATTTTGGAAAGTTCTCAATTTTATTATGAATTTTCAACTGTAAATAGAATATCACTCGATCATTCTCCAAGGCGGTTATTGAACTTTACAATTTATGATGATATAATAAGGACAAAGGAGGGCAGGCATATGAATATTGGCAATGTAATATCAGAAAAAAGGAAAGCACTTGGTCTGACACAGCAGGCTTTAGCCGAAAAGCTGCACGTTTCTTTTCAAGCTATATCCAAATGGGAAAACGGAACTTCATGTCCAGATATTGAACTTCTGCCGCAGATCGCAGCTATTCTGAAAACAACTATTGATTCGCTGTTGGGGTATCCATCGCAATCCGTCACCGATTATGACAAAAGGTACGGCAATGAGGAGTATTATTGGAGCTTAAAGCCTAACAATCTGTGTTATGAGATAATGAGAATTAAGCCGCCTGTTAAGCCGTATAAGGTTATTGATATTGGTTGCGGAGAAGGCAAGGACGCAGTATTTCTTGCAAGAAACGGCTATGATGTTACAGCGTTTGATGCATCTGAACAGGGGCTGTCAAAGGCACGAGAGCTTGCCGATACTTATGGTGTAAAGGTTGACTTTTTCAAGGCAGATGTGAGAGATTTCAGGCTTGAAGCTAACTATGACATCATCTTTTCAAGTGGGGTTTTTCATTATATTCCGCTTGAATTACGAGAAAATGTTGTCAATAATCTTAAAGCTCATACGACTACGAATGGTATCAATGTTGTAAATGTTTTTGTAGAGAAGCCATTTATTCCTCTTCCGCCCGATACAGAAAAAGGCGAATTTGTTGTGGATAGCTGGAAATCAGGTGAGTTGTTTATGTATTACCACGATTGGCTGTTTCATAAAAACGAGGAGTGGATCTTTGACTGCGACAGCAGCGGTACTCCTCATAAGCATTGTATGGACGTATTGATTGCGGAAAAGGTTTGATAGCTGAGTTTTTATATGATTATCTCCTATGCGATGTTAATAGGCGATCTTCTCAAAAAGCCCGTAAAAGAGCTGTCGGGCGGTCAGAAGCAGCGTGTCGCTCTTGCCCGTGCGCTTGTAAACCGTCCGAATATAATCATTGCGGACGAACCGACAGCGGCACTTGACAAAGCAACGGCAGACGAAATAATGGAGGTTATGAAGTCGCTCAATTCTATCGGAAAAACCATAGTTATAGTAACACATGACAGAACGGTAGCCGAAAAGTGCAGGCGGATAGTTGAGCTTTCGGACGGGGAGATAATCTCGGATAAGACAATTGCGTAAATTATATGTACAAAACAACGGACAGCAAGATTTTCCTGCTGTCCGTTTTCTATACACTGTACTATCTGTTCACTTCGGGATTATCGGTCCTGCCGAGAAGATAATCTAATGATACGCCGAAATAATCAGCAAAAAGTATAAGCGTTCTATAATCGGCTTCACGCTGCTCATTCTCATAACGGCTTACGGAATTCTGATTAAGGTCAAGATCTATCGCCAGTTTCAGCTGTGAAATCTTTCGCTTTTTACGAAGCTCTTTCAGTCGAAAAATGTTGATCGCCCCCTTGACACGATTATACCATTATGGTATAATCTAAATATCCCGTTTTGGGATATTATTAATCGAAAGCAGAATTTTATGCTTTTCAAGGAGGAAATTTTCATGTTTAGAAAACTGTTCGGAGAAACTGAAACACAACAATTAAATTACCTCAAACCGAGGATTATATTGGTGATTGTCTTTGTAGCTGTTTTATTAGTCGGGGTGGTTACTCACTTTATGGGAATAGAGCCATTTTCCCGCACTTGCATGAATATCAGTTCATTGTTATATGCTGTTTCGGCTATTGTATTTGGTTGGCACTTCTTGAAATCCATGTTCGGATTTGCTTCATTAGGTGCTTTATTCTCCGGAAATATAGTATTCGGTGTAGTCATTATGGTAGTGTATTTTTTACTGAGTGCGGTTCTCGGTCTTATCACCCTTGTTCTCGGTATAGGCAGATTTATTTATCTGCTTGTAAAGAAGGCTAATCAGGGGCTGGAGGATTAACGGTGCTTTTTATAAGACACAGAAAGTCGCTTGATCCGTTCTATGACGAATATGCCGAGGTATATTATGTTGACGGTACTTATGTAACATCGGAGGTCGCTTTCCTTATATTTGCCGCTGTTGCGATACCTGCGCTTGCTCTTTTCGGCGTTGTCAGATGGCTTTGCGATCATATGATGCTGTTATATGTGCTGTATGCTGTCGGAGTGGTAATTCTGATTATTAAGCAGTCACGGCACACAAGAAAGAAATATATGTTTTTCTATGCGCTTTCAACGCTTACAATGCTTGTAATACCGATCACCGCTACAATCGCTTATATCTTTCCCATAATGGTTTTCGGTGAAACGCTAAGCGCCGCACTCAGCGTCATTTTTTCATCTCTGCTCTTCTACGGTGGTGCTTTTATGACATTCTCGATAAACAGAATCATCAAAAACGGTATCGCCTGCTTTTTTGTTTCGCTTATATACTTAGCTGTTGCGCTCCTCATTTTGTACGGATTTAACAGCGTAGATGCCGAAGCTATGAAAAAATTTGATTTCAACACTTTCTATACCCTGTGGTCATAAAGATGACCGCACAAAACAACGGACAGCAAGATTTTCCTGCTGTCCGTTATTTATATTTCCCTTATTTCAGTCTTTCCACGGCTTTTTGCCGTCAAGGAAGCCATTGCTTTTCCACCAGTCACGGTCGGTCGGATTCCACGCCGTTTTCTAGTTTTTCTGCATAGCACCGAACATATAGAACATCATTTTAGTGACGATTGACGGCTTTGCCTTTACCGACTTTATTTTGCGGGCTAACTTTTCCGCTGTCTTTTCTATCTCACGCTTTTTCTTATCCGAAAGCATCGTCACATTTGCCGCCATACTCGCAAGCGGGAACTGATAGCGTTTTGCAACACCCATCCATTTAAGCTGACGAGCCATAGACTTTGTGACGCTTTTCGGAGGAGCGCCTGCCGATGAAGAAACGGTCAGCCCGATTTTTGAGTACATTCTGCCGTCGGGTCTGTGCGTTACCCATCTGTACGCCAGATGATCCATCATATTTTTAAGCGCACCGCTCATTTCCAGGCAATAGCACGGGCTGTCAAGAATTATAAGACTGCTTTGTTCTATAGCTTTTACTATCGGCTGTACCTTTTTTGCGTCCGGACAGTATTCCTCGCCTTTCATAAAGCAGTTGTAACAGCCGACACAGTAGCCGGGTGCGTCAGCCGGCATAAAAAATTCGTGTATCTCGTTGTCATTCCCCAGCTTGTCAAGCACAGCCTTTGTCATTGAATATGTAATGCCCTTGTGCATAGTTCCGTGTATTACCGTTATTATCATATCTATACCTCTTTATCTGAGCAATGCTATAACCCTTGCAATTTCCACCGTAAGAATCTTAAGCGTTATTCCGCCCGACATAACATAAAACCATACCTCACGGGCTGCCTGCGTTTTAGCTACCGGCGTTGCGATTATTCCGACAATTACCGCAAGCGCACCGATACAGCCGACTATGTTCGGTATGCTGATAAGCTGAAACAATCCGGGATCACAGCTTCCGTCTATAGCATTCTGAATAGTCTTGTCAAGTCCGTCACGGGTTGCGGCGAAACAGCATACAACAAGGCCGTACACAAGCAGTATAAGGCTTCTCAGCCCCCAATGCTGTGTCTGTTTTCGTGTCAGAATACAGAATGCTATGTAGCCTATAAGGATAAGTATCATTACGGTTGTCGCAATTGTGACCCCGTCCTTGAAATATAATTTCATATCAAAAACCTCTTTTCAAAAAAATAACGCAGTGCCGCCCCGATAAATAGGTCAGCACTGCGTCTTTGCGTCTGTCTGAATCAACGTAATTATGTAATTTTCAACGTTTATAACGCTCTCCTGTTTGCATTTCGGACAAAACAGCGGAAAATTCTTCAGCACCGTGTCCTGTGTAATTTTTACCCTTGTTTTTGCCTTGCAGTGAGGACACAGTATAAAACGACTTTCATCCGTCACGCTTACCGCCTCTTTTCTCTGCCGTTTTCACCATGTGGGGCGAATATGTGCGGTAGAAATTTCTGACGTGTGCTTCAAGCCGTTTCAGGCACTCCGCTTCCCTTTCGGGCTGTCTGTCGCAAATTTCTACCATAAGTACAACAGGCGCAACATACTCAAGTGCCAGCGTATCGGGATCTTCTCCGATTATCGTCCCCGACTTGATAAGCGCTCTGAAAAGTCCTGCGTGATAACGCACCAATCTTTCCAGATACCGTTCGGAATACATAGCCGCAAACTCAGCGTTTCTGAACTGCTCTATTGTCATCATTCGCCTGAATCGGCTGATATACTCATCGTGCAGTGAATATTCTATAAGCTGTCTTACCTTTTTTGTAAGCATTTCCTCGGAAATACCGTCAAACACCTTTTCATCTGCTTTGCTTTCGGAAACATGCACATCAATGCCGTCCGTGAACGTATCATAACGGCGGTACGTTTCCGCAACGATAGCGTCAAATATATCCTGCTTGCTTTTGAAATGCTTGTACAGTGAAGGCGCTTTTATCCCCACCGCCGAAGCTATTCTCTCAACACTTACAGCATCATAACCGCTCTGCGAAAAGAGCCGCAACGCTTCGTCAAGTATGCGTTGTTTTGTGTCTTCCTTTTTGGAGGCTTGTTTCATATATTCACCTCGATATAAAAAAGCTAACGATCGTTAGCTATATTATAAGCTAATAATCGTTAGCTGTCAAGATGGTAGGGGGAAAATTTTTTTTGAATCTTTACATCTTCAGCGCATCCACCGGCTTCATCCTTGCCGCTTTATATGCAGGATAGCTCCCCGAAATCATGCCTATCACCGCCGACACCGCAACTGCAATAAGCATTATATCCGTCTGCATAACAAAGCTCTCACCGACCGCAAGACCTATGACAAACGCCACCGCACAGCCTGCCGCAATGCCCACGATACTGCCGATAATACATATCATCGTGCTTTCGGCTAAGAACTCGCCGACTATTCTTATATTCCTTGCTCCGAGCGACTTCTTTATGCCTATCTCACGTTTTCGTTCGCCGACGCTCACAAGCATTGCGGTCATAACCGATACGGACGCAACCGCAAGCGAAATTCCTGCCGTGAACGACAGTGCAGAGGTTGCGGCAGCCAGTATTCCGTCAAGCTGTTTCTTCTGGCTCTGAAGCTCGCTTATTTTTATACTCCCCTCACCCTTGACATTTGCCATACAGGTTTTAATTCTGTCTATCGCAGTTTCGCCGTCACCGCTCTTGTCAAGAAGAACGGCTATCTTGTCATATTCACTTTTGCCGCTTATATTCTGCGCTGTGGTGTAGGGAATGTATACAAAATACGGCACAGCATCGTTCATCATATTCTGTATAGGACTGAGTCCCGACTCGGCAACACCGACCACCGTAAAATCAGTGTATTTACCGCCGAAATTTACGCTCACCGTCTTTCCGACTATGTTCGTCCTTCCGTATGTTTCGAGTGCTATCTCATCATCAATAACACAGATATTTTCGGCTTTTTTAAGATCAGATCTGTCAATAAGTCTGCCGTGTATCGCCTTCATCGAAATAATCTCGTCCGCTTTCTCGTTTACTCCCCACACCATACACGAAACATTGCTTTCGATAAGCTCGCACTTGGCGACCTGTGCCATAAGCGGCATCGCACCGTTGACACCGCTCAATCCGCCCAAAGCATCTATATCGCTGTCGCTCAGAGCGACTCCCGCCTCCTGTGCCTCTACAAGTACAGAGTTTACTCCCATATCGTCAAGGCTGTCGTTTATCTTGGCTGTGCCTATCTGCCCTGCCGCCGATATTACCGTTACCGAAAAAATACCTATCGCAACTGCACTCATAGTCAGTGCGCTTCTGCTCCTGCTTCTCCATATATCAGCCATAACCGACATCAGTCCCATAACCTACCTCCGCTTTATGTTTCATATCCGACCATTATATAATTACCGTTTTGTGCCTGTGTATTCCTTTATTCCGTCTTATTTCTGATAATAATCGAATTTGCCGCTACTCCCTGTGTGCTTTTTACAACTTCCTCCTCAACGCTTACCCCGAAAACCTGCGTCCGTTTTGCAAGCTCCAGCCCTGTTATAACATCACGCCTTGTTGTTCTGCCGTTCTCGATAACGTAGATATATTCGCTTTTTTCATCCTGCATAACCGCACTGTAAGGCAAGGTAACTATATCACGCTTAAGACCTGTCTGTATTTCCGCATATCCGCTGTCACCGCTTTTGAGCTTGTCCGACGGGCTTTCTATACTTATCATAACATCGGCTACGGTTTCCTCTACGGCACCGAGATATTGCTTTCTCGTACTTTTGCCGATGCTTTTCACCTGTCCTGCAAATTTTCCGTCAACAGACGACAGAGTAAGCAATGCGGTCTGCCCTTTTCTGATTTTCGACAGATTGCGTTCAGGCACAGCAACATTCAGCACAAGTGCGCCCTTGCCTCCTACCCTTGCAATATCCGCTCCGGCATCTATAAGCTCTCCGCTTTTTGCAAGATAGCATACCGTTCCGGATACCAAAGCCGGTATTTCCTCAGGTATCCTGTCGGAAAGTTCTGCCGCCGTCAGCACATCGGATACCGAGCCGCTGTATATATTGCTCAGCTTATCACACACCGCCTGCTTATCAACAACAGCTATCGTCTGTCCCTGGTCTACCCTGTCGCCGACATTCACAAGATATTCCTTTATAATAAGCGGTATTTCTTCTTTTATGCTCCTGACCTGTGAATAACCTACCGTACCGCTGCAGGTTACGGACGGGATATATTCTGTTCTTTCAGGGAAAATTACGTCCACACAAGGAACGTTATCCCTTATAACACCGGGGAGCATCATATTGAAATAAAGCCCTGCAATAACCGAAATTGCGATAATCGTAATATGAAACGCCTTTCTTTTTTTGTATGTTTTACGGTAATTCATACTCATTCTCCTTTTCGTTTTTACCTACTTAGTTTATCTGCCGTTACGGAAAATATTACTGAAATGCAGTGAATATTACAGTCGTTGCAGCTAAAAATAGCTTTATAATCTCACAAAAAGAGGGTGGAAAAATGAATATGATAATATGCGGCGAGCCTTGCATACATCAGCATGACGGCTGTTGCGGACTTCACGGCGCAGGCGTAATAACCAACACGACAGCCTCGCCTTGCCGTTATTTCTCACCGAAGGAGGTCGGCTCTTATGAAAGAAAGCAGGAATGTCAATCAAGCATACGGGAATGCTCTGATAAACGCCGCTGACATATCAAGGCACTACACAATGGCTGACGGTACGGTACAGGCACTAAGCAACGTCAGCCTAACGGTAAACGTGGGCGAGTTCATAGCAATTACAGGTCCGAGCGGCTCGGGGAAATCCACGCTGATGAATATTCTCGGTCTGCTCGACACCTGCGACAGCGGAACATATATGTTTTCCGGACTTAACACCAAAACGCTTGCCGATAATGAGTTGAGCCGTATAAGAAACGAAAGGATAGGTTTTATTTTTCAGTCGTTCAATCTTATACCTACGCTGTCGGTGGTTGAAAATGTAGCATTGCCTCTTACTTACAGAGGTATCCCGACAGCGAAACGCCTTGAACGCTCACTTTCTGCACTTGAAGCTGTAGGACTTTCGGGAAGGCTGTCGCACAAGCCGTATGAGCTTTCGGGAGGACAGCAGCAACGTGTCGCTATCGCAAGAGCAATCGCCGCAGACCCCGACCTTATCCTTGCGGACGAGCCGTGCGGAAATCTTGACAGCCGCTCCGGAAAGGAAGTAATGGAATTGCTTCTCTCCCGCCACAAATGCGGCAAAACCGTCATTCTTATCACACACAGCCTTTCCGATGCCAAATATGCCGACAGGATACTGACCGTCTGTGACGGAAAACTGTATAAATAATTTTCGCAAAGTGCTTGCAAATCCGAAGCGGATAGTGTATAATATTATCTGTTAATTTAATATGCAAGCACGCCTCCTTAGTTAAATGGATATAATAAACCCCTCCTAAGGGTTAGTTGTGAGTTCGATTCTCGCAGGGGGTGCCATAATTAAAAATCCGTACATTGCCGTGATGTACGGATTTATTTTTATACATTTATCGATAATATCCGAACTATAAATTTGTTACCCTGTTTATCTCTGACATTAATAAAAAGTACAAGAAAATTATCACAAATGCGTATCAAAATACTTGACAAAGGAATATATCAGAGTTATAATTAAATCAGATTATTTATTCATTACGGTAATTCCGTTTATTATTTCAGCAAAATTTCCCTTGTATACCACTATATCTAACATACATTATATTGAAACGTCCGACAGAATTGCAGATTATATTACAACAGTATTGTACGCTTACTGTTTCGGACGGCAAGAAAATTTATCACAAAAAAAAGAAATTATTAGGAGATTGTCAGTATGAACATGAAAAAACTTTTAAAACCTCTGACAGCATCGTTTCTTGCTCTCATCATCTCCGGCTGTTCATCAGCCCCTGAAGCTATATCGGACGGGCTTGTCAGTGCAGACTTTGAGATCTCGCAAAGCACCGATATATCGGCATCGCAAAATGACCGTTCCGAAGAAGACTTAACGCCTGAGGAAAGATCCGCAAAAGCACGTGAAAAACTCATTTCACTCGGAAACGGAGGCGTGTTATGCGACATAAGTAAGGATGTTGAATATAACGGCGGCGTAATGGAATTGCCTTGCAGTATAGAACAGAGCTGTAAATCGGAAGAATCTTTCACAGATGTATCAACAGGATGCCTTATAGCAATAAATGGCGTACTTCAGAAAATATCATACGGCGACCAAAAAGATCAATATATGTATGTTCAGACCTATGAAAAGGATGATTTCGTAAAGGAAAACGAGGATTACACTGCACGCAAAAAAATCACCTTCAGCTTTGAGCCGCAGATAAACGAAAAGGATAAGGACCTGACAAAGCTGCAGATTACAGTTATTTCTGTAGATAACCCGCTTTTCAGACTTCAGCCTGAATATCCTGTGGGATTTTTGATGCATCGGGCAGCTACTTGTACGGTTCGTACACTGACACTTAATTCGCCGATAACCAATTACACCAAGGATAAGATTTCAGAGAGCGGTATTACCGAGCTGGATTTAACCGATGAGGTTATAGAGAAATACTCGGAAATGGCTAATATTGCCCCAAAAGCCATAACTGAAAATACACGCCCCTTTGCAAATGTCGATTCAGAAAATCGTTCACATTTTATGTTTGATGAAAGCGGAAAGCTTGATCTGGGTTTTATCACATCGGTAAGCGAAGACGGTGAATTTAAGTTTGAAATGTCTTCACAGGGCAGATACCTTGTTTCTATGTTTGTAAACGGCGCTCCACACGCTTTTCCGGACGGAAGTATTTATAAAAGCATATATATGAAACCGGGAAAGCTGTATGTATATGAAGCGCAGGATTTTTCAAAAATACTGGGTGAATGTGACACGATAGTCTTTTTACCTGTCGCCTGCCTGCGTGACGATGGAAAATGCATAATGAGTGCAACTGTTCAGTCAGAAGCTATATGGCCAAAGGATAGAGCATGAAAAACATAACTTTAACACAAAAACTTTTAAAACCTCTGACAGCATCGTTTCTTGCTCTCATCATCTCCGGCTGTTCATCAGCCCCTGAAGCTATATCGGGCGGACTTGTCAGTGCAGACTTTGAGATCTCGCAAAGCGCCGATACATCGGCATCGCAAAACGACTGTTCCGAAGAAAATTTAACTCGTGAAGAAATATCCGCAAAAGCAAGCGAAAGGCTCATGTCGGTCGGAAACGGAAACGTGTTATGTGACGTAGATGACAACGTTGACACTGTTGAATATAACGGCGGTGTAATGGAATTGCCTTGCAATATAAGCCATAGCTGTAAATCGGAACAAGGGTTCACAGAAGCATCAACAGGATGCCTTATAGCAATAAACGGCGTACTTCAGAAAATATCATACGGCGAACAAAAAGATCAATATATGTATGTTCAGGCCTATGAAAAGGATGATTTCGTAAAGGAAAACGAACATTACGCTGCATACAAAAAAGTCACCTTCAGCTTTGAGCCGCAGATAAACGAAGAGGATAAGAACCTGACAATGCTGCAGCTTACAATTATCACGGTAGACAACCCGCTTTTCAGACTTCAGCCTGAATATCCTGTGGGCTTTTTGATTCATAGAGCCGGTACAAGCCATGTGCTTAAAATGTCGCTTAATTCACCGATAACCAACTACACCAAGGATGAAATTTCAGAGAGCGGTATTACCGAGCTGGATTTAACCGATGAGGTTATAGAAAAATACTCGGAAATGGCTAATATTGCCCCAAAAGCCATAACTGAAAATACACGCC